>OLNO01000834.1_pt1 | contig 28892 bp, 16 predicted proteins | sample 1672861 | NCBI WGS metagenome assembly OLNO01 (sample SAMEA3136731, study PRJEB25190) | human gut metagenome | reverse complement strand
CCTCTGTGGCAGCGTCGCACGGGGTTTCAATCTCTTCCTTTCTCCGCTCGCGGGGGTGCGCCTTGACGTAGATCTCCTGCAAACGGGTGATGCTGTTGTGGGTGTAGACCTGCGTGGCCTGCAACGAGGAGTGTCCCAACAGCTCCTGTATTTCGCGCATGTCCGCGCCGTGGTTCAGCAGATGCGTCGCAAAGGTGTGCCGCAGTACGTGGGGGCTCTTTTTTCCCTGTACGCCCTCCTTGTTCAACGCCTGTTCCACGATGCGACGCACGACGCTCCGCGAAATGCGCGCTCCTTTCAGTGTTAAAATTAGTGCTTTTTCCTGAGAATTGCAAATGTTTTGCCGCTCGATCAGTTGGAGGTAATGGACCAGAATGCGCCGCAGAGGATCGACCAGCGGGACGATGCGCTCCTTGTCTCCCTTGCCGCGGATGCGCACCTGCCGGTAGTCGTCCGAGAAATCGTTGCGGTTGAGGGCGATCAGTTCCGCGAGGCGGATTCCGCAGCCGTAGAACATGGCCACGGTCAGCGCGTCGCGCACGGTGACGAAATCTTCGCTGCCGGCGCGTCCGTTGATGTCGGCGATCACGTAGGCCATGCGGCTTTCGGGGACGAAGACGGGCAGACGGCGCGGCGTACGCAGCGAACGGACGCTCCGGAAGATATCCTGCGTGACGATTCCCTGCCGGCGCAGGTAATGCCACAATGCCCGAAGCGACGACACCTCGCGGTTCATCGACGCCGGGCCGATGTGCGATTTTTCGGTGCGGTAGAGAATCCATTCACGAATGTCCTCGGTGCGCAGCTGCGAAGGGTCGAACGACGCCTCGTCGACTCCCAGCCACGCCAGAAACCGTTCGATGTCGCGGCGGTAGTTGCGGATAGTGAGCGGGGAGTAACGGCGTTCGGCTTCGAGGTATGTCAGGAATTCGGGGAGCATTTACGACAAAGATACAACTATTTTGCCGGAAAATGAAGCCGCTGCGCATGCGGGACGGGCATGGGCCGGCCGTCGCAGCAGCGTTCGCCGGCCCGGCGGCGACGAATCCGCATGAAAACGGCGGAAATGAAATAAAAGTGAAACGGAATTTGCGAATTCCGATCGTTTTTTCATACCTTTGCCGCGTCAAGGTTTCCGCAACGGGAGTCCTCTCCTGTCGGAATTAATAGGGAACGCGGTGAGAATCCGCGACAGTACCTGCTGCTGTAAGTCCCCTCCCTTTCGGGAGCGAAGTCTATCGCATTCTTTGCCACTGGTGAAATACCGGGAAGGCGCGGTCGACGGGATAAGTCAGAAGACCTGCCTCGATGAACGATTTACACCCGCGGGTTTCGGGTCGGAATCACACGAGATAGTTTTCTGCGTGCTATTTTTCTGTCGATTTCTTCACCCTTCCCCTTGCGTCGTGTAAGTCCGCAAACGGAATCAAACGGCGTAGTTATGTCATACGGATCGGTAATCGGGAGTGCGAGGAGCGCGGCATGGCCGTCGCTCCCTGCATCGTGTGTCTGCGGATCGCTCCTGTCCGACGCGGCCGTTTTTCGGCGCATCGAAATTCCAAACCAAATAAATCTTGTATTATGAAGAAAATCTTTACGCTATTGGCGTTCGCGGCATGTTGTGCAGCGGCAGCATGGAGCTGTTCGGACGAGTACGACGACTCCGGACTCCGTCAGGAGATCGCGGACATCAGACAGGAGATCGCCTCGATGAAGGAGCAGGTGAATTCGTTGAAGACGCTCGTCGACGCCCTGAACGGCAACAAGTTCATTACGAATTATACGGAGTCGGACGACGGTTGGTCGATTACGTTCAACGACGGCAAGACCATCACGATCCGCGACGGCGAGAAAGGCGCCGACGCTCCTGTGCTGGGTATCGCCAGGTTCGAGGGTGTCTACTACTGGACGCTGGGCGGCGCCGACGAATGGCTGCTGGACGATGCCGGCAGCAAGATTCCGGTGGCGGGGCAGGACGGCAAAACCCCTTCGGTCGACGAGGAGGGCTATTGGCGAGCCGGTCAAAGGTGCCGACGGCCGACCGGTCAAGGCGGTCGGCGAAGACGGCGATTCGTTCTTCGAGGATGTACGGCAGACCGACGACGAGGTGATTTTCATCCTTGCGGGAGGCGAGACGATCCGGCTGCCCAAAGCCAAAGAGGTGAACTTCGTCATCGAGCGTACGACACTGACGCTCAAATACGGACAGACCGAAAAACTGGCCGTCACGCAGAAGGGCGTCGAGAGCTATTCGATTTCGAAGCCCGACGGGTGGCGCGCTTCGCTCGACGGCGACGTGCTGTCGATCACGGCTCCCGTCGAAGGGAATATCTATGCCGAAAAGAGCGGCAAGGTGACGGTCGTCGCCGTGGGCGCTACGGCGACGGTCGTCGCTGCGGTCGAAGTCAATCTTCCGGTGTTCGACGACAACAACGCCGGTTCGAGCGACTGGGAGGAGTGGAACTAACCGATAAATGAGAAATCCGATGAAAAAGTACTTATATCTTGTCTGCGGTTCGCTGCTGGCCCTCGCGGGATGTACGCGGGATGCCGATGTCGAACCCGCCCGTCCCGTCGAGAGCGGAAAAGTCGTTTTGACCGGTCTTTCGGGAGAGGTTACCCGTACCGGATTCGGCGAGGCATCCGAGGGAGTCGTGCCGTTCCGGTGGAGCGCCGGCGACTGCATCTGGGTCGGCGACGTCAAGAGCGAGCCGCTCGAATCCTCCGGCGAAAAGGGCGCCTTCGTTTTCGAATCCGTCGCCGAAGCCGATTCCTACGACGTGATCTACAACATGACGGGTTCCGCCGCCCGCACGGCGTCGATCCCCGCCGAACAGACACAGGCGGAGGCCGGTCGTCCCGATCTGGGGCGCAACGGCGATTTCGGCTATGCGACGGCCGATGCCAACCGTACGTTCGTGCTGAACCACGCGACCTCCTACGTCTGGTTCGACGTAAGTTCGGCCGACGTGACGGCCAGGCTCGAATCGATTTCCCTGAGCGTGTCGGGCGGCCATGCCATCGCCGGCGAGGCGGTCTTCGCGGAGGGTGCGCTCGGTGCGTGCGAGGGTTCGTCGTCCGTCACGCTGAATTTCGGCGAGGAAGGCGTCGCGTTGCCGACGCAGCACAGCGACTCCGAGGTATTCGCCGCCATGGTGCTCTATCCGGCCGATCTGTCGGAGGCGACAGTCTCGGTCGTCTACACCTTCGCCGACGGTTCGGTCTACATGCAGAGCCGTGCCGGCCGTCGACTCGCGCCGGGCGGTACGCTGCGCATATCGGCTACGATCGCTGCCGCCGACTGCAAGCGCGACGGCGTCTTCTACCTGACCGAAAACGGTGTTGCGGAGGAGATTCCCGAATCGGTCACCTATCTCAAAGCGGTGACGCTGGGCGAAGGGAAACTCGCCGCCGCCGACCTCTCGGCGATCGCTTCGCGGTTGAAGGCGGGCGCGGTGCTCGATTTCGCCGAGGCGACCTATGAAGCCGCGGAGTTCCCGACGGTCTTCTCGCGCAAGACGACGCTGCGAGAGATTTCGCTGCCCTGCAATATCCTGACGATGCCCTCGACGGGCACCTATGCGACAGCGTTCTACGGTTGTACGGGATTGGAGACGGTCGCATTGCCCGACGGGTTGACCGAGATCGCGGCGCGGGCGTTCTCGGGCTGCTCGAAACTCGCGTCCGTCCGGTTGCCTTCCACGCTGACTTCGATCGGCGAGTATGCGTTCTATGACTGCAAGGCGCTGGCCGACGTCGTCGTGCCCGAAAAGATCACGACGCTTTCGCGCAGCCTCTTCGCCGGATGTACGGGTTTGAAGAGCGTGACGATTCCCGCCGGAGTGAAGACGATCGATTCGGGGACCTTCAACAAATGTTCGGCATTGGAGAGTATTGAACTGCCCGAAGGGCTGACCACGCTCGGTTCGCAGGCTTTCATGAATTGCTCGGCGCTCAAATCCGTCCGTATTCCCGACGGAGTGACCGCTATCCCCAATGAGACGTTCGCCTATTGCAGCGTACTCGAAACGGTCGAACTTCCCTCGGCCTTGAAGACGATCGGCAATATGGGATTCTACAAAAACAACGCATTGCGGAGCATCTCCTTTCCGGAGACGTTGGAGACGATCGGCACCAACTCGTTCGATGAATGTCATTCGCTGGCCGATGTGACGATCGATATTCCGGTCGTTACCGATTATTCGTTCCGGGATTGCGGCTGTACGACGATCGTTCTGGGCGAGAAGGTGACCGAAGTCGGACGGAATGCTTTTTACGGCTATTCCGATGAGAGCGGAAACGTGAAGAGCATCACCTGCCGTGCGCAGACGCCGCCGGAACTGGGTCAGACGCCGTTCGACGGCATCGGCAAAAATGTCGAGGGAAAGAAATACCTCTATGTTCCGGCGGCCTCCTACGAGGCTTATGAGAAAGAGTGGGCGTCCGTGATCGGTCAGGGATACATCCTCGAAGACATCAGCGATCAGGAGCTGACCGACGGTGTCTGGTACCGCGTTTCGCGCGAGGAGAAGTGGACGACGACGATGCCCGACACCTTCTCGGCGCTCTATGTCCGCACCGTGGGCGAGCAGACGATTTCGGCCGAGGCGTTGCAGTCCGTCGTCGCCAGACTCGCGGCGCAGTCGGCGCCCGCGACGCTCGATTTCAGCACGGCCGACTATGTTTCCGCCGAATTCCCTGCCTTGCTGGCCGGTAATGAGAAGCTGGGCGGAATCCGTCTCTTCGAAAATACGACGTCGATCGCCGACGGGGCTTTCAAAGGGTGTACGGCGCTGACCAGGGCGGTCGTTCCGTCGGGCGTCGCCGCAGTCGGGCCGAGTACGTTCGAAGGGTGCTCCGCTCTGGCGGAGGTCACGCTGCCTTCGTCCGTCGCATCGATCGCCGACAAGGCGTTCAGCGGTTGTGCTGCGCTGTCGGAGATCGCGCTGGGCAATGTGAAGAGCATCGGCGATGAAGCTTTCGCCGCCAGCGGATTGACCGAGGTGTCGCTCGGAGGTACGACGCTCGGTGCGAAGGCGTTCCGCGACTGTCCGGCGCTGGCTGAGGTCGAACTCGGTTCGATCGGCACCGTTCCCGCCGAGAGCTTCAAGGGGTGCACGTCGCTGACGTCGCTGACGGTTCCCGCTTCGGTGACCGCCGTCGATGCGGGTGCGTTCGAGGGGTGTTCGAAGCTCGCCGACCTTTCGCTGGGCAGCGGCGTGACGACCGTAGGCGACAGGGCGTTCGCCGACTGCGGCCTGACGGCACTGGTGCTGCCCGACAATGTGACGGAGCTCGGCAGCGAGGTCTTTGCGGGTAATCCGACTCTTGCCTCCGTCAAGTTCGGAGCCGGCATTACGGCCGTCAGCGACGGAGCATTCGCAGGGAACGACGTCATCGAACGGCTGACGATCCCCAAGACGGTCGAGGCGATCGGCGCCGGTGCGTTCGCCGGTTGGTCGAAGCTCAACACGCTGACCGTTTCGGGCGACGCGCTCGCTTCGATCGGCAGTAAGGCTTTCGAGAATGCCGTGCTTTTGGCCGACATCTACTGCGAGCCGACGACGGCTCCGACGGTCGCGGCCGACAGTTTTGCGGGGGCGGGCGCTTCGGTTCAGGGCGCCAAGACCGTCCACGTCCCGTCGGTCGACGCCTATTCGGCGTGGACTGCGGCGTGCAGCGGTTATACGTTCGCCGCATTGGGCGACGGCTACCTGAGCGAAGGCGTCTACTACCGTGTTTCGGCCGGCGACAAGTGGTCTGCGGAACTTCCGGCATCCTTCTCGACGCTCTTCGTCAAGACGGCAGGGGACAATACGGCGATGAGCGCATCGCAGCTGAGTGCGGTGGCCGCCGCCGTCAAGGGACTGTCCGCCGCGGCGACCGTCGATCTGAGCGAAGCCGTCTACGAGAGCGCGACTTTTCCCGCCGTATTCAGGGACAACAAAAATCTGTCGGACATCGTGCTGCCGAAGAATATTACCGCCGTAGCGAAGCATGTTTTCAGCGGATCGGGTCTGATCAGGGCGCACGTTTCGGCGGCTATCACCTACGACATCAATACCTATGCGTCGTGCGCTTCGCTCGCGAGCGTCACGTTCGACGAATATGTGCCGAAGATCACTAACGCGATGTTCCAGGGCTGCCCGCTGACGCAGGTCGTGCTGCCCACCGAGGTCACGACGATCGGCTCGAATGCCTTCAACGGTTGCAAGTCGCTGGCGAAGGTCTCCTTCGGCACCAAACTGAAAACGATCGGTTCCGCAGCGTTCAGTGGGTGTTCGGCGCTGACGGCGCTGATCTTCCCCGATGCGACGGAATCCATCGGACAGAATGCCTTTGCCGATTGTTACAATCTGCGGAGCGTTTCGTTCGGCCGCGGCATGAAGGAGATCGGAACTTACAGTTTTACCGGATACGACTGGACGGGGACGGGTCAGGGCGGTTGTCCGCTGCTGGGCGAGATCATCTGCCGTGCGACCACTCCGCCGACGCTGGAGGAGTCTTACGGTTCCGGACCGTTCGGCGGATCGTACGAGATCATCGCCGGCAGCAAGGCGGAGACCCGCGTCATCCATCTGCCCGAGAGCGACGACCCGTCGCTGAGTACGGGCGGCGGCTATGTGAATTCGGGCTGGGTGCAGCTGACCATGGCTCCCTACAACTTTACGTTCGTCTACGACGTGGAACCGACCGGCACGTGGAAATAGATCCGGCGGAAGTCAACTCTCTGCGGGAGAGACGTCGGAGCCGGAAATCGGGCTCCGGCGTTCCCCCGTATTTCAAACGCATACGATATGAAACGTTATTTACCCTTTTTGTGCGGATTGCTGCTGGCGGCCTGTTCCTCGGAGTTCGAAGAGGAAGCAGGGGCGGTTCGGGGCGGCCGCGCTGTCGAATTGACCGGTGTGTCCGGTTCTTCCACGCGAACGTCGGCGGGCGCCGTCGACGGCGCGGCGATTCCGTTTCTGTGGAGCGCCGACGACCGGATATGGGTCAACGGCTTGCAGAGCGCCGAAGCGGGAACCGCAGGCGCTGCGGCGAGCTTCGGATTTTCCGAACTGACGGGCGAAGCCCCCTACGAAGTCTACTACAATATGACGGGCGAGGGGGCACGGGCCGTCGTCCCTTCCCGCCAGAATCAGGCGGCGGCCGGTGAATTGCAGCTGGGCGCCAACGGCGATTTCGGTTATGCGACTACCGATGCGGGCGGACATTTCACGCTGTCGCACGCTACCTCCTACATCTGGTTCGATCCGTGGTCGCAGGAGGTGGACGCACGGCTGGTTTCGGTTTCGCTGGCGACCGCCGACCGGACGATCGCGCTCTGCGGCACGCGCACGTTCGACGGCGGCGGATTCGGTGCCGCGACCGGCGGGGAGTATGCCGTTACGCTGTCGTTCGGCGCGGAGGGCGTCGCGCTGCCTGCGTCCGGCGGCGATACGCGGGTGTTCGCCGCGGCGGTGGTCTATCCGGTGGATTGCAGTGCGACGGAGGTGCATGTGACCTATACGTTCGCGGACGGCAGCGTCTACACCGAAACCCGCCCCGGCCGGAAGTTGGAGGCAGGCGCGACCTACCGCCTGACCTCCGAGATCACGAAACGTGCCGGCGGCGCGTTGGAGATCGAGGCGGGAGAGGCGGACGGCGAACCCGTGTGTCTGAAATACGGCGGGTCGGAGGTACGCTCCCTGACGGCCGAAGGGTGGATTCCGCAGGTGCGGACGACCGCTCCGGCACGGTGGACGGCCGATCTGGATATCGCCCGCCGCACGCTGCGTGTCGCACCGCCCGCGGAGTATCTCGAAGGGCAGGACTTGGAGAACACGCTGCGCATCGAATCGGACGGCGAACCGCTCTTCTCGCAGGACTATTACGTGCTCGATTTCACCCATCCCGAAGGGACGTTCGTGCTCATGGAGGGCAACATGACGACCGAAAACGGTTCGATCGTCTATTTCGACCAGCACATGCGCTGCCACGAACGGGTCTACGAGGAGGTCAACGACAACGAGATCGGCAACGTGTTGCAGGACATGTACATGATCGGCGGACGCATCTATTTCATCACGCAGAACGGCCGGACGAGCAGCACGGGAACGACCTTCGACGGCGACGGCCGCTTCGTGATCTGCGACGCGCACACGATGAAGCGGATCCTTGCGCGCGACATGCCGTTCTATGCGCAGGTCGCTTCATCGTCGGGTGTCAAACCGACGCTCTGCTGGCCGCAGCACATCGTTGCGGTAAGTCCCGAAAAGGGGTATATCCAGTATTCGACGTCGGACATGGAGTCGCATTCGGGCATCCGTACCGTCAATCTGGTTTCGGGCGTGATCGCCACGACCGATATTCCGGATACCTACGGTGTCTTCACCAAGACCGGCGCCACGAAGGCGCGCATGACCGTTTCGCGCGGGAAGGTCTTCGCCGGACGGGGCAATTCGGTGATCGTCATCGACTCTGCGACCGATCGGGTCGTTAGGGAGCACACCTATCCCGACCGGCAGGTCAAGGATCTGGCCAAGGGAGCCGACGGGAAGATCTACGCCGTCTTCACCGGCGAGTTCGAGATCGACGGCGACTTGGGATACTACGGCAACGTCGTCTGGAAATCGCCCGCGATGATCGCGGCGTTCGACGCCGAAGGAGAGGTCGTCTCGGAGCAAACGCTGCCCGAGACGGTGAAGCTGCGCACCGGCACGGCTTCGCCGAGCGTCCAGCTCTGCGCCAGCTTCCGGCAGCCGTGGCTCTACTTCATCGGCAAGACCGATTTCAGTGCGACCGAGGCGATGCGTTACAATTACGAAACGGGACAGGTCGACTGGGACTACATCACGGCCGACATCGACGGCAGCCACGAGGGCGGTTCGCTCATCTACGGCTACATGGGCGTGCACCCCACGACCGAGCAGTTGTGGGTGGGGAAATCCTCCTATACGAACAGCCGGATCCATGTCTACGATGTTTCGCGCAGCGATGCGGTGGAGTACGGCAGCTATTATCAGAAGAAGGCGAGTCCGGCGGGCGTCGATTTCGCCTACCGCTTCACGGAGGAGTGGATCAACCGATAGGATATGAGTTTTACGAAGTTCAAGCGATGGTTCGCAATCCTCGCATGTGCGGCGCTCGGCGGCGCATGTATGGATTACGGGCCTTACGAGGTGGAGGATTTCGGGATTACCGGATCGGGGTTGTTCATCACCAACGAGGGCAACTTCATGTACGGCAACGCGTCGCTCTCCTACTACGATCCCGAGAAGAAGCAGGTCGAGAACGAGATCTTCTTCCGCGCCAACGGCTTCAAACTGGGCGATGTGGCGCAATCGATGGTCATCCGCGACGGCATCGGCTGGATCGTGGTCAATAATTCGGGTGTGATCTACGCGATCGACATCTACACCTTCAAGGAGGTGGGGCGTATCGAGGGCTTCACTTCGCCGCGCTACATCCACTTCCTGAACGACGAAAAGGCCTATGTCACCCAGATCTGGGATCCGCGCATCTATATCGTCAACCCCCGGACTTATGAGATCACGGGGTATATCCAGACGGACATGGATTTCGAAACGGGTTCGACCGAGCAGATGGTGCAGTACGACAAGTATGTCTTCACCAACTGCTGGTCGTACCAGAACCGGATTCTGGTGATCGACACCGAGACCGACACCGTTTGCGACGAGATCACGGTGGGCATCCAGCCCACGTCGCTGGTCATGGACAAGTACAACAAGATCTGGACGGTGACCGACGGCGGTTACGAGGGGTCGCCCTACGGCCACGAGGCGCCGTCGCTCTACTGCATCGACGCTGCGACGCGGAAGGTCGAGAAGCAGTTCAAGTTCAAGTTCGGCGACTGGCCCTCGGAGGTGCAACTCAACGGTACGCGCGACACGCTCTACTTCATCAACAAGGCGATCTGGCGGCTGCCCGTCACGGCGACGAACTTTCCGGTGAAACCCTTCGTGCCCTATCAGAATACGCTCTATTACGGCTTGACGGTCAATCCGTTCAATTCGGAGGTCTACGTGGCCGATGCGATCGACTACGTGCAGGACGGGGTCATCCTGCGCTATTCGCCCGAAGGCGAACTGCTCGACGAATTTTATGTGGGGATTATCCCCGGCGCCTTCTGTTGGCGTTGAAAACCGATAAACCATGAACAGAATACGTTTCAGTTGTTTTGCGTTCCTTACCGCGGCGGCCGTCGCCTGCAACAAGGACGACGTCATCACGCGCGAGGAGGCGCAGGCTCCGGTCATCGCCTTCGATGTCAATACCGGCGTCTACACCGCCAAGGTGGGGCGGGAGTTTACCATCGCCCCGACTTATGAGTACGTCGACCGTGCGGTCTATGCGTGGAAATTGGAGAAGACGGGCCGGATCATCTCGACCGAACCCGTGCTGACCTACGTCATCGACGAGGTGGAGGGCGAGGAGAAAGAGGATTATTACATCGAGTTGGAGGTGACCACTCCCCAAGGGACGACGCGCGAACAGACGCGCGTGGAGGTTTACCGAATCCTGCCGCCCGTGATCGTCCTCTCCGAAGGGGCGGAGGTCGTGCGGGGGCATGTCTACGAGATCTCGCCGGACGTGCGGTGGGGCGAGAAGGCGACCTACCGCTGGACGATGCGTCGTCCGGGGGCTGCCGAGGTGGAGGAGGTCGGGCGCGAGCCGACTTACGAGTTCTGCGAACAGGCGTTGGGCGAATACGAACTCCGCCTGCGGGCCGAGAACGAGGACGGTGCCGACGAGAAGAGCATCCGCGTGGAGGTGACCGAGGCGCTTCCGGTCTCGGTGACGGTGCCGCCGATCGGACGGCTTTACGACGGGCTGACACGTACCGTGCCGCTCGGGCGGTCGATCACGCTGCGTCCCTTGATTTGGAACGGCCGGAATCCCCGTTACAGCTGGACGGTCGACGGCGAGGAGATCTCGACGGAACTCGTCTGCACCTATACGCCCTCCGGCAAAGGAGTGAAGAAACTGCTTTTCACGGTGACGGACAGCTCGGACGAACCTGCGGCGGCGGTGGCGAAAGGGGTGAGGTCGACCGGCGAGGTGCGTGCGACGGTGGAGTACAGCGTCGAATGCTGCGACGAAGAGGGGGCTTTCCGGCGTCTGGCCACGCCGTCCAGCGAAGTGACGTGGACGAAGGTCTACGAATATACGCCGGCGCCCGGCCAGTTCATCAATGAACTCGTTTCGGGTGGGTTCACCGGTGCGGAGACCACGCCCGAAGCGGCCGTCGCCTATGCCGAGGAACGGCTGCGCAAGGAGACGTGGGTATCGCTCGGCGGCTGGGGCGGCTACATCGTCGTCGGGTTCGACCACAGCATCGACAATTCGTCGGAGGGTTATCGCGGCGGCTACAATTTCTCGATTACGGGCAACGCCTTCAAAGGATCGTCCGAACCGGGTATCGTCTGGGTGATGCAGGATACCAACGGCAATACGCTGCCCGACGACGAGTGGTACGAACTCAAAGGTTCGGAGTTCGGCAAGGAGGAGACTTTCAGGGACTATGCGGTCACTTACTACCGCCCGACCTATTCGGGCGCTTCGGTGCAGTGGCGCGACAATCGCGGCGTCAGCGGCAAGATCGACTATCTGAAAGCGTACCACGACCAGCCCAGCTACTACCCCAACTGGATCGATGCCGAGAGTTACGTCCTCTACGGAACCTGCCTCAAAAGCCGCACCTACGACCAGTCGGGCAACGGCTCCTACTGGGTCAACGACTCCTACGATTGGGGGTATGCCGACAACTTCGGCGAAGACCGGCTTTCGGACGACGAAAATGCGGGGGCGGGGGCCATGAAGACCTATTTCAAGATCGAGAACGCCGTCGACGGGAACGGCGAGCCGGCGAACCTCGCCTACATCGACTTCGTCAAGGTGCAGACCGGCGTCAACGTCAAGGCCGGCTGGCTGGGCGAGAACTCCACGGAGGTGTTCGGTTTCACGGACGAGAATCTCAATCAGGGCAAATAACGGACGATTATGAAGAGACTATGGATATGCGGCTGCTTCGCTCTGCTGTGCGGGGCCTGCGACGACAAGACGGCGGACGAGCCGGTGTGGAACGGCGACAACTACGTCACGGCCTTTTCGCTGACGGTGGGGGAGGCGATCTACGAGGCGGTCGTCCACGACGGGCGAATCACTGTCGACGTTCCCTACGACGCATCGCTCGACGGGGCGGAGGTGCATTACGAATTGTGCGAACATGCGTCGATCCATCCCGATCCGGCGACGATTAGGGACTGGTCGCAGGAGTGGCAGTTTCTGGTCAGCTCCTACGGCCAGAGCGACCGCACTTATATTTACACGGTCAATCGTACCGACGTTGCGACCGGGGGAAGCCTGACGCTGCGCACGCAGGCCGAGGTGGATGCCTTCGCCGCGAGCCGGATCAATGTGGTCGAAGGCAACCTCACGATCGGCGTCGAGGGCGGCGAGGCGATCGTGAATCTGGACGGACTGGCCGGTCTGGTCTCGGTGCGCTGCGACCTGACGGTCACGAATGCCTATCGGGGCGAGGATCTGGCGGGACTGGCCGGATTGCGCCGGTGCGAGTCGCTGCGCATCGGCAGTGCGGGGGCGCCGCATGAGACATTGAAGCGGATCGAACTGCCCGCCCTGCGCGAGGTGGCGGGCGATCTGCAACTCTGCGGTGCGGCGGTGCGGGCGGTCGCTTTCGCGGCGTTGCAGCGCGTCGACGGGGCCTTCGCGGTCGGTTCGGACGCGCTCGCCGAGATCGTGGCCGACGAATTGGAGGCGGTCGGCGGCGACATGCGGCTCGCGGGGTCGACGGGCAACGCGGCCAAGGCGCCGTGCGAGCAGATGTATTTTCCCAAATTGCAGCGTGTCGGCGGGGAGCTGTCCGTGGTACGCTTCGGCAGGCTGGGACAGCTCGCGACGACCTTCGGTGCGCTGGCTTCGGTCGGGTCGATCGCCTACGAGGAGCTTGCGCTGACCTCTTCGTGCGAGTTTCCGCTGATCGAAACCGTCGGGGCGGTCGAGCTGACCGACTGTCCTGCGCTTCGGACGATCTCGCTGCCTCGGCTTGCCGCGGCCGGGTCGTTCTCCGTCGAGGGATGTCCGGCCGTCGAAACGGTCGACCTGCCGCTTGTCGAACGGTTCGAGGGCGACGTGCGGCTGGCTTCGCTGTCCGCCGTCACCGATTTCGGCGCTTTGCTGCCGCGTCTCACGGCCATCGGCGGCGACCTCACGCTCGACGATCTGCCGGGCCTCGCCGGGGTGTTCGATCTCTCGAAATACGCCTTTTCGGAGCACAGCGCCGTCACGCTGCGGTTCGTTTCGACACCGAAGCTGACGGAACTGCGCGGCGGCGGATTCGCCGGATCGCTGTCGCTCGATGCGGCGGCGCTTGCACCGCAGCCGGAGACGATGCCCTTCGCGCTGTCGGGCTTCGAGCGGCTCGACGTCCTGCATGTCGTCGGGTTCAAGGGGCTCTCCGCGCTTTCGCTCCCCGTGGCCGCCTGCACCGATCTGCTGATCGAAAACTGCGGGACGCAGCGGGCCTTCGCGCTCTCGCTGCCGGCGCTCGAAGAGGTGCGGGGTACGCTGCTCTGCAAGAACTGCGGCAAGACCGGAGCCGCCAACTCGGCGTCGTTCCCGCGACTGCGGAGCATCGGGCGGCAGTTGGCGTTCTATGTCAACGTGTCGTCGTTCGCTTCGCTCGCGTTTCCGGAATTGGAGCGTGTGGGCGATGGCCTCGGCGTTTCGGACGATGCGTCGAGCGATTACGCTTTCTATACGATGCCCAGCGGCTGTACGGGAGCGTTCGTGTTGCCGAAGCTGAAAGAGGTGCGGGGCAACATGCTGCTCTCGACGTGGAATGCCTCCACCGATCGGGTCGCCGCGTTCCGCTTCCCCGCGCTGGAAACGGTGACGGGCGAACTCTTCGTCGGACATGCCAGCTACAAGAACCGGACGGTGACTGCACTCGACTTCTCCGCCCTGCGACAGGTCGGATCGGTCTATGTCGGCAACCTTTCGTCGGCGACTGACTTTTCGACCTTCGCAGGAGCGCTGCCGTCGCTCTCGGACGCGACGTGGCGGGTGGAGAATTGCGGCGAGAATCCCACGTATGAACAGATGCTCGGCGGCCAGACCGGAAGACCATGAAGCATATCCTGACGATTATCCTCTGCACTGCCTCCTGCTTCTGTTACGGGCAGGAGCGGCGGCAGACCGAATCCCGTGAGGGGTGGTGGAACGACAATCCCTCGTTCGTGGTGCCGATCCGCGAGATCGGTGTGACGGCACGCCGTCCGATGAAGGAGATCGGCGTGCAGAAAACCCGGCTCGACACGCTCGTGCTCCATGAGAACATCGCCCTGTCGATGGCCGACGTGCTGACTTTCAACACTTCGATCTTCGTCAAGCAGTACGGCCGGGCCACGCTCTCGACGGTGGCGTTCCGCGGTACGTCGCCGTCGCACACGCAGGTGACGTGGAACGGGATGCGCATCAATTCGCCGATGCTGGGCATGACCGACTTTTCGATGATTCCCTCCTACTTCATCGACGACGCCTCGCTGCTGCACGGCACCTCGTCGGTCAACGAGACGGGCGGCGGCCTGGGAGGTGCGGTCAAGCTCTCGACGCGGCCGGCCGACCGGCGGGGATTCGGATTGCAGTACGTCCAGGGCGTCGGGTCGTTCTCGACCTTCGACGAGTTCCTGCGCCTGACCTACGGCGGCGACCGCTGGCAGAGTTCGACGCGCGTGGTCTATTCCTCGTCGCCGAACGATTTCAGGTACAGAAACTACAACAAGAAACTGAACGTCTACGACGACGATCGCAATATCGTCGATTCCTACTATCCCGTCGAACGCAACAAGAGCGGTGCCTACCACGATCTGCATCTGTTGCAGGAACTTTACTGCAATTCCGGCGACGGCAACCGTTTCGGATTGCAGGCGTGGTACGTCCATTCGTCGCGCGGCGTCCCGATGCTGTCGGTCGACCACAAGGAGGACGACGACTACTCCAACGTGCAGCGCGAGCAGACGCTGCGCGGCATCTTGCAGTGGGATCATCTCCGCGAGAATTGGAAGGTAGGAGCCAAGGCGGGGTATATCCATACGTGGATGGCCTACGATTTCGAGAAGTCGCTCGGCAACGGCAACATGGCGCAGATGATCCGCTCGCGCAGCCGGATCGATACGTTTTTCGGCCAGGTCGAGGGCGAATATTCCGTCGGCGACAAGTGGCTCTTTACGGCCGACCTTTCGGTGCACCAGCATCTGGTCGAAAGCGTCGACAAGAACGTCCTGCCGATGAAAGATCCGCAGCAGCTCGGCGGCAACCGCAAGAAGGTGCAGGTCGGCTACGATCAGGGGCGCGTCGAGCTGTCGGGTTACGTCTCGGCCAAGTACCAGCCGACGGACCGGCTGGGGCTGTCGCTGGCGCTGCGCGAGGAGATGTTCGGCGACGACTGGACGCCGGTCATCCCCGCCTTCTTCGCCGATTACGTGCTTTCGCACCGCGGCAGGGTGGTGGCCAAAGCCTCCGTGTCGCGTAACTTCCGTTTCCCGACGCTCAACGACCTCTATTTCCTGCCGGGCGGCAATCCCGACCTGAAAAGGGAGCACGGCGTCAGCTACGACGGCGGCGTTTCGTTCGCCGTGGGGCGCGGAGGCTCCTACTCGCTGCACGGCGAGGCGACATGGTTCGACTCCTACATCGACGACTGGATCGTCTGGCTGCCCACCTTCAAGGGATTCTGGACTCCGAAGAACATCAAGGAGGTACACGCCTACGGCGTCGAGTTGAAGGCGGGGCTCGACTGGCAGCCGGCGCCCGACTGGCAGTTGAACGCCGACGGCAATTTCTCGTGGACGCCCTCGATCAACAACGGCGATCCGGTCGACTGGTACGACAAGGCGATCGGCAAGCAACTGGTCTACATCCCCGAATATTCGGCTTCGGTGACCGGACGGTTGACTTACAGGTCGTGGAGGTTCATTTACAAGTGGTGTTATTACAGCGAACGCTTCACCACGTCGGACAACAGCATGAAGACGAAGATCGGCCGCGTGAAACCCTATTTCATGAGTGACGTTTCGCTCGAAAAGGCCTTTTCGCTGCGATGGGCCGACTTCACGGTCAAGGGGGTGGTCAACAATCTCTTCAACGAGGAGTACGAATCGGTGCTTTCGCGTCCGATGCCGCGCCTGAATTACGAACTCTTCCTCGACATCCGGCCGCGCTGGGGCAGGAGAAGGTAGAAGAGGCGTCGCGGGAACGGCCGGTCTGTTTTCGGGATCGGGCGGGGGTGCGAATCCTGCGGGACGGCTCCGTATGCCGCGGGCGGGCGCTCCGGCGCGGTTTTCGTCCGGATATGCCGGAAGTAGGGGGCGGTGCGGTCGCCGGACCGGATGGCGCGGCGGACGGTCCTCCCCGCGTCGAAACACGGGGTGCGGGGTGCGGCGGACAAAGAATTCTTTCAGAGCCCTTCGTGGGCGCAGACGCGTCCCAGCTGCGTTTCGATGATGCGCGCGAGTTCGTATTCGGGCGTCTGGTCGCTGACGGCGTTGTTGACGGCGCCGCCGGTGGCGGTGCCGAGCGTGAAGAGCTTGTCGGTGCGCGTGGCGTAGAGTACCGCATTGAAATCCCCCATCGGCGTCTCGGTCGATGCCTCGGTCGGTGCGGCGACGACGGCCGCGATCTGTTCGTCGTGTTGCGCCATGCGTTCGATGAAGGCGAGCAACTCCTCCTCGTTCTCCAATCGGGGTTGCAGCCAGAACCGGTTTTCTTCTTCCGTTCCGGTCTCGAACGGGCGGCACAAGGCGAAGCCGTAGTGCATGGCCGTGCGTTGTGCCAGTTCCTCTGAAATTCCGTACAAAACGATATTCATAACTCTACGTTTTAGAGGTTTGTCTTCAAAAATTCACCGGTCGCTTCGATCCGCTGCGGCGCTCGGCCTGCCGGCGCAGTTCGCGGGAGCGGATTCGCCGTACCGGAGTACGACGGTATTCGCAGCCTGTTTCCCCGAATCCGTCCTGTCCGGAAACGGGGCGGACGATGTGTCCGGACGGCGCATCGTATCGCTGCAAAGGAACGAAGAATGCAATTCGACCTTTTCGTTAAGCCGAGCGCAGAGCCGAACTTGTTCGCGCTTTGCCGAGGCGGGAAAAGGAGCATGAAAATGAACGACGATCTGGCAGCCGATGCGATTTGCAACCGGAATCGGATACCCTGTCCACGAGGTTCTCCGACGTCGAATCGATCTGGCAGGTCTTCTGACTGACTCCTGTTTCCGAAGCCTTCCCGATCCGTGCGGACCAGTGGCTGAGATGTTCGTAACGTCGCGGAGCTTCACAGCAGCGGGACTGTCCGGGATTTGCACCCGATTCCCTTTTCATTCCGTCGTTTTGCGAACGGACGGAAGACCAAATCTGGGGCAAATATAGGGATTGAGTCCGAAAAACGGTTCGAAAAGACGAAATTTTTTTCGAAAAATCCCGTTTCAAGCCGCCGGATCGACTAATTTTGCCGTATGAATTTTTCATACCGATATCGTGCCGAAGATTCCGCGGTTGAGCTGCCTGCGGCCGATTACGTCGCCCGCTTCCGCGATGCGCAGCGGATTGCGGAATATTGCCGCGCCTGCCCCAGTTACGGGAGCAGCTGGGGTTGTCCGCCCTTCGGGTTCTCCGTCGAGGAGTATCTGTCGGGCTATGCGACGGCGCTCGTCGTCGCTACGAAGATCGTGCCGGAGCAGGAGGGACTGCCCCTGTCGGAGGCAGGCCGGCTGATGCGTCCCGAGCGCAAGCGGATCGAAGCACGGCTGCTCGATATGGAGCGGCGCATCGGCGGCCGTTCGTTCGCCTATGTCGGCACCTGTCTCCATTGTCCGGAAGGCAGTTGTACCCGTCCCGACGGGAATCCGTGCCGTCATCCCGATCGGGTGCGTCCTTCGCTCGAAGCGTGCGGATTCGACGTCGGCCGCACGGCACGCGAACTTTTCGGCATCGAGTTGAAATGGGGCGTCGAGGGGCGTATGCCCGAATACCTGACGCTCGTCTGCGGATTTTTCCACAATGCGGGACATATCGTATGGAACGGATAAGGGCGGTTTTCAACTGGAGCGGCGGCAAGGATTCCGCCCATGCGCTCTGGCGGGCGATGCGGTCGGGCGACTACGAGATCGTCGCGCTGCTGACGACCGTCGACGGCTCGACGCGGCGTTCGACGATGCACGGCATTCCGGCGGCGTTGTTGCAGGCGCAGGCCGAACGGATCGGGATTCCGTTGTACCGCCTCGATCTGGCTCCGAACGGCGATATGGCGGATTACGAAGCGGCGATGTCGCGTGCCGTGGCGCATTTCGGGGCACGGGGCGTGACGCACTTCATCTTCGGCGATATTTTCCTGCACGACGTGCGCGCGTACAGGGAGAGGCAGCTCGCGCCGTTCGGCATCGAAGTCGTCGAGCCGCTCTGGGGAGAATCTTCTCAGGAGGTGATGGCGGATTTCCTCGCGTCGGGGTTGAAAACGGTGGTCGTGACGACGATGGACGACGGATTGGGGCGTGCCGCCGTAGGGCGTGTCGTCGATCGCGATTTCGTGGCGTCACTGCCCGCCGGAACCGATCCCAACGGCGAGAACGGCGAGTACCACACTTTCTGCTACGACGGGCCGATCTTCGCTTCGCCCGTGCCGTTCCGGCTCGGAACGCCTTTCAGCCGCAGCTACGACGTCCGGCTCGACGACGGGACGTCGAAGAGCTACGCCTATTGGTTCGCCGATCTGCGGGAGGCGTGATTCCGCTTTTCGCGGCCGGACGAAACACGGGATTGTGTATTTCCGTATCTTCTTCCGCGATCGGTTTCGTCCGATGTGTTTTTCGGTCGGAACGGAGAGCGGTTGTCGCAACAGCCCTGTCGTTTGTTGTAGGCCGTGAGCATCCGGCCAGCTTTTCCTGCTCTTTCAGGTAGTCGCTCATCAGGGCTACGGTCGCTTCGTCAGCGCGTTTCTCGCCGGTGATCTTCTCGATTTTCCGGATTATTTCCTATCTTTGGCTTCGCCTCAGATACTCCCGCTCGGCAATGTTCAAATAAATTTGCATTGCGTTCGGCTTATTCGTATCTTTGTGCATAAAGTTTCTGGCCCGATGCGAAACACCGGACGAAACATAACGGCGTCGTTGCTCCTGTTACTCTTTGTGGGGTATTGGAGCAGTGTCACGTTGTTTCCGCATGTCCACCGGATCGACGGACACGTTTTCGTCCATTCGCATCCCTTCTCCGGCTCTTCGGGCAATCCCGGTCACAACCACACGCCGCAACAGTTCCAGCTGATCGCGCACCTGTCGTTGCTGATTGCCACGGCGGCGACGTTCGTCGCGCTGGTTTTCGGGCAGGCGGGAGCCGCTTTTGTCTTCGGAGTCCGGAAACCCGTCGCGCGGCGCGGTATGCCGGTGCGAGTCTACGGCTTGCGCGCACCTCCCCTGGATTGATGTTTTTGCGAATCTGAATGCGGAGCGGACGTTTTGTCCTGTCTTCGCCGTCATTTGTTGTATATTCATCAAATCCGAATCATCCAATGAAAAAACATATCATCGGAGCACTTGTCGTGCTCCTGTTGCCTGCGGTGTGCCTCGCCGCAGGAGAAGCCGTCGTGAAAACCGGAAAACAAAGCGATGCGAATATTACGGGGCATGTCGTCGATGCGAAGAGCGGCGAGCACCTTGCCTATGCGACCGTCGCCGTGAAAGGTACGACCATCGGGTGTGCGACCGACGCCACCGGACACTATTTCCTGAAAAACCTGCCTTTGGGACGTTTTACGCTCGTCGCGTCGTCGGTGGGCTACCGGTCGGCCGAAACGACGGTGGAGATCGTCGCCGACAGGACTGCCGAGGTGAATTTTTCCCTGAACGAGGAGGCGCTCGCAGTGGAGGAGGTCGTCGTTTCGGCCAGCCGTACGGAGACCAACCGGAAGTTCTCGCCTACGATCGTCTCCGTCGCCTCGACGAAACTGTTCGAATCGACCGCGTCGAGCAACCTGGCTGAAACGATGAATTTTCAGTCGGGATTGCGCGTGGAGAACAACTGCGGTAACTGCGGTACTACGCAGTTGCGTATCAACGGATTGGAGGGGCAATATTCGCAGGTGCTGCTCGACAGCCGGCCGATTTTCAGTTCGCTGGCTTCGGTGTACGGGCTGGAACAGCTGCCCGTGGCCATGATCGAACGGGTCGAGGTGATCCGCGGCGGCGGGTCGGCTCTGTTCGGCGCCAACGCCATCGGCGGCGTGGTCAACATCATCACCAAGGAGCCGCTCTACAACTCGGTGACGCTGGCCAATACGACCAATATTTCGGAGGACGGTACGGCCGATTTCAATACGTCGCTCAACGGGTCGTTCGTCTCCGACGATTACAAGACGGGCGTCTATCTCTTCGGGATGATCCGCGACCGCGACTCCTACGACCGCAACGGCGACGGCTTTTCGGACATTCCGGAACTCAATTCCGAGACGGTCGGATTTCGTGCCTACTACAAGACTTCGCCCTATACGCGGCTGACAGCCGAGTATCACCATATCCATGAATTCCGCCGCGGCGGCAATGCCTTCGATCTGCCTCCCCACATGGCCGATATCGCCGAACAGCTGAACCACAAGATCGACGGCGGCGGTTTGAAGTTCGACTGGTTCAGCCCGGACGGCCGCCACCGGCTGGGAGTCTATGCCTCGGCGCAGCGCATCGGCCGCGACAGTTATTTCGGTACGGACCGCAATCCCGATGCCTACGGTGCGACCGGCGACGAGACGTTCGTCGCCGGCACGCAGTACACCTGTTCGTTCGAGCGGTTGCTCTTTCTTCCTTCGGAGTTGACCGCCGGCGTGGAGTACAACTACAACGCGCTCGACGACAAGTATCTCGGATTCGGCCGCGATTTCCGGCAGACGACCCGCAGCACGGGGTTCTTCTTCCAGAACGAGTGGCGCAGCGAGCGGCTCAACTTTCTCGTCGGCGGTCGTGTGGACAAGCACAACATGATGAAGAACGCCGTTTTTTCGCCGCGCGTCAACGTGCGTTACAGTCCGACGCCGGCGGTGGGCCTGCGGGCCAGTTATGCCAGCGGTTACCGTGCGCCGCAGGCCTATAACGAGGATCTGCATATCGACGCGCTGGACAACAAGGTGGCCGTCATCCGCCTCGACCCGAACCTGAGGCCCGAATATTCGCACAGCCTCAGCGCATCGGTCGACCTCTACCGCAATTTCGGACGGGTGCAGGGAAATCTGCTCGTCGAGGGGTTCTATACGGTGCTCGACGACCTCTTTACGCTCGAAAAGGTCGGCGAGGACGAACAGGGCAACGTCATCAAGGAGCGCCGCAATGCGGCGGGCGCCACCGTCGCCGGCATCGGCGTGGAGGCCAAGGCCGGTATTCCGGGACGTTTCGAGTTCCAGCTCGGCTATACCTTCCAGCGCAGTCGCTACGACGAACCCGAACGGTGGTCGGACGAGGTCGCGCCCCAGCGGCGGATGTTCCGTTCGCCCGACCATTACGGCTACCTGACGGCCGTCTGCACCCTGACCCGCGGTTTCACGGCGTCGCTCTTCGGCAACTATACCGGACGGATGCTCGTACAGCACAACGCGGGATTCATTGCAAAGGATACCGAACGGCTGACGCCCGATTTCTGGGACATGGGTGCGCGCCTGTCGTATACCCTGTCGCTTACCAGACAGTTGAGACTCGAACTGAATGCGGGGGTGAAGAACCTTTTCGACAGTTTCCAGCACGATCTCGATTTCGGTCAGAGGAAGGACGCGGCCTACATTTACGGTCCGGCCGCGCCGCGCACCTATTTCATCGGTGCGAAATTCGCGTTATGACGCTGCGGGGCGTTCCGCCGATGGAGTCTCAGCCGGTGGCGGAAAACGCACGGCTTCCGTCGTATGAACTGCGGCGGGAACCGTGCGTCCGAGCTGTTTCCGGTATCAGTAACCGGTCTCCACTTCGGGCAGGGGCTTCATGTCCGGCATGCGGGAGATTTTGTCGCCGCAATAGGTGCGGAATCCTCCCGGTCGTAGTAGGGGTCTGCCACTTCGAGAATGACGCTCGGCGGCATCGTGTCTTCGCCGTGCCCGAAGCGGAGCGCTGCACAGACCTCGCCGCCGTCGACGGCCTCCTGCGCACTGCCGAGCAGCTGCCGCATCAGCGGCTTGGCCATGTCGATCGACAGCCCGCGGCTGGGCGCCGAGTTCATTTTGGGCAGGTATTCCCGCAGGCTGGCCACGCGCCACAGGGCGAACCGCTCCTCTTCGGTGAAATAGTCGTAGAACGACAGCCCGAATTCGGTATCGGGCGTGATCGCCGCCAGTGAATAGAGGACGGCCATGAAGACACGCGGGTCGGGGATCGCGGCGGAGCAATTCGCGGATGCAGTCCTGCTGTGCGGCGTGTATGCCGAGTGGGAGGCACGAGGAGAGAGGGAAGCGTATTTTTCATGCCGAGTGGATGGTTGGGATCGGAGGGATCATCGTTCGTGATCGCATGCTTTGGTGGATTGTTTGGCCCGAAAAGTTTTCGTGTTCGCGGTTCCGTGACGATTCTGTCGGGCGAAACGACGGTGGAGAAGAATACATTCGGGACTTCGGTCCGGTCGAAAAACGTGGACGGCCGGCTTTGCGTCACGCAGAGCCGGCCGTCACCATGCAGGTTTGGAATCACTGCTTTTTCACGCAGTCGTATACCAGAATGTTGGCGTACCGGTTGCTCGACGATCCGTCACGGCATGCCATTCCCAGATAGAGTTTGCCCTCCTTGACTTTGATGCATTCGCCTTCGGCGTAACCCGTTTGCGTGAAGCCTTCGGAGGCCAGTCCGTTCACATCGGCTATAGCCGCTACCTCGGTGCGTGGTACGACGATTCGGCCGTTGTAGTTGAACACGGTGACATAGGCCTTCGATTGATAGGTACCGGGATCATCCGAATTCTCGACGGCATTTCCTTCGTAGAAATAGATGTAGTCGCCGTTGATTTCGTGTCCCTGATGCGAATAGGAGTAGACGTCGTGCTCCTTGTCTGTACCTGCGGAGAACGAGAAATTGCCCAGTACGCGGCAGTCGTTCAAATCGTGTCCCATGATCTTGCGTTCGACGGTCTGCTTCTCGCCGTCGCCCGTACCTCCGCCTACGGTGACCGATACGGTCATCTCCTTGAGTGGAAGGGCCAGCACTTCGTCGAGGTCGAAAATCCAGAAATGGCGCACGCCCGATTTACGCGAACCCACCAGCAATCGGCGTGCATCGAAATCGACGGCCACCTGTTGATCGTACTGCTGTTCCTTGTTCAGGAAGAAGGTATCGCCGGCATAGCCGTCTGCTTCGTTCGTTCCGGGTACAAACTCCACGCGCGAGAACGACCAGTTGTTGCCGTATTCGCCGCTGTCGTCGACCGAGGCATTGCTGTTGAGCCAAATGTAAGTCTTTCCGTCTGAGGCTTTCTCGGCGACGATCTGCGTGCCGTGGCCGAAATGTTTGAGGATCATCACTTCGTCCTGGGCGTTCTGGTTGGGGCCTGCTGCCCGACAGATATTGAGCGTGTAGGCGTTGCTGCCGACCTGTGAGTAGTAGATCTCGCCGTTCGGGAGGATGTCGAAACCCTGTAAAATGCGGCGGGGTGCATACAGCAGGACGTTCTTGCTGTGAACGATGTCCGATGAGAGCGGAGCCGCGAGAGCCTGCGAAGGATCCCAAACTTGTTCTGCGTTCAGCGTCACGGAACATTTGGCCGAGTAACTGCCGTAGCGTGCCGTGACGAGGGCGGCGCCGTAACCTGTGCCTGTGACGAGTCCTCGTTCGTCGACCGCCGCCACCGCCTCGTTGGAACTGCTCCATTTGATTGGTACGCCGGCGTCGGCAGGTCGGGTCGTGGCTTCCAGTTGAAAGGTTTCGCCGGGTTGGAGTGTAAGTTCCGTGCGATTGAGTTTGAGCGAGGTAATTTGTGCCGGACTATCGTCCGTACAACCGATGTTCGACGCCGTCGTCGTTAATAGGAGCAGCGTCGCAATGATCTGTTTTTTCATGCTATTCGTTGTTTTTCGATTACTCGACTACGGAAACCGACCATGTCTTTGCCAGACGGTTCGAACCTCCTCCGCCCGTCGTGATGGTGTTGTTCTGTGTGATACGGATGTTGGCCGAGACCCGCAAGCGGATGTAGAGGTTGCCGTTGGGAATATCCACTTCGACGGGGAACGTGCAGTCGAACGAACATGCCGCGTCGTCGGGGAATTTCGGTACGTCGCAAGCCTGCACGTGATAGATGGCCTCGACCGGCTTCTCCTTGATGGTGAAGGTCTCCGTCTTCGCGCCGTCGGCCTGATGCCATGTCAGGCCGTCTGCCGAGTATTCGAGCAGGAAGAACGCTGCGGCCGAACCCGATCCGCCGAAGCAGCCTTTCGCATTGAGGACGGTGCCCGAAGCGACGTATTTGACCGGAATGGTCATCAGCCAATAGTCGTTGTAATAGAGACCTTTGATGTAAGCATGGCCGTTGTTGTAGCCCCATGAGTTCAGTGCTGCCGCGGTTTTGCCTTCGGCTTCGACGACCGTGATGGTGGCCGAACCGACATCGGAGTTGAGCGTATGTTTGTCGGTCGTCCACTCGGGCTGACGCTTTTGCAGATCCGTTTTTTCGGGATCGCCGCCCATGATTTCGCTGAAACGCCACTGTACGGGCAGTCCTTCGACGGGCATTTCGCTGACGGAGTAGACCTTGGCGCGCACCTCGCCGATCGGCTGATCGTCGACGCTCACGGCGAAAGTGGCGTATCCGGGTTTCGTCGGCGTACCCTCGATGTCGAGCGCCAGCGTTGCGCCGCCGTTGGTCAGTTCGAACGAGGTGCCGGCTACCGACAACCCGTCGCAGTCGCCGCTGGGCGTGCATTTCACCGCAATCGTCTCGTCGCCGTAGGCGTTGGAGTAGGTGAACCGGATGCGGGCTTCCGACGCTTCGCCCTCGATGAGATTTCCGTCAAGCGTCGGTGTGCCGTAGATGATCGCTCCGTTGGCTTGTGTCACCGTAATCGGATATTGTACGCCGTTGCATTCCAAGTAGAGCGTTGCTGTGCGTTCGGCCGAGCGGTTGTGCGTGGCCGAAACGGTGATCCATTCGAATTCGCCCGTACCGACGCCCTCCGAAGGAGTCGTCGAGAGCCACTGGGCATCTTCGGGTACGACCGAGCGCCATGCGCCGTTGCAACGCAGCGTGATGCGCTGCGAAGAGGCCAGATTGCTCGAAAACTGGATGACATCGGTTTCGCGAACGAGGTAACTCCCGTCGTCGTCCTTGCACCCGACGGCCAGTACGCAATAACTTGCGGTCAGCAGCAAGGCCCATTTATTGATTCGTTTCATGGTGATATTCGTGGTGTTTGGTACGTTATTATTTTTCCCATCCGTAGTTCTGTCCCAGTGCGGGGTTGTCGTTGAGTGCTGTCGTCGGTATGGGGCGCACATATTTTTTATCGTCCCACTTGCGCGTCATGCGGATGTAGCACTCGATGTAACCACTGTCGCCGTCGGTCAGCGAGAAATCGTCGCCCAGCACGCGATAGGTGATGCCGGCCTGCGGGCGTTCGGGCTCCTTGCGCACGAAGCAGACGTCGTCCTTCCCGTCGCCGTCCATATCGTATGCTTTGTCTAGCTCGCCTACATAGACGCCGTACCAGGGCCGTTCGGCCAGTTTGCCCATACCCCAACGCATATCATCGACCCAGCGGACGTTTTCCAATATCAATTCGCAGCCGCGTTCGCGGCGAATTTCGAGCAATGCGTTGTCGGTGACGGTACCGAGGAAATATTCGATCATGTAGGGATCGGCCGTAGCAGGCATCGCTCCGTCGACACCGGCGCGTTCGCGCAGAGGTTTGATCGTCTCGTTCCAGACTGTTTCGTCGAATTCGTCCAACTCGCATTTCGCTTCGGCGTAGGTCAGCAGGATTTCGGCGTAACGAATAATCGGGATCGACGTGGAGCAGGGCGAGGTGTTGCTGTCGAGACTCGTGTCGTCGATCACCCATTTGATCGGCTGGTAGCCTGTCACGCAGTAGCCGAAATCGGGGGCATAGCGGGTATCCGTTCCGTTGTTCTTGCGAGTGTAGCCTGGGTAGCGGACGGTTTGCATCAGACGGTAGTCGCGATTCTCGAACTCGTCGATGAATGCGGTCTTTTCATAGCCGGGTTTGTCGGTGAACCGCGAACCGTCGAGGTTGAGATAGGTATTGATGAACTGTTTGGTCAGCGAGTAGCTGCCGTACTGTTGCACGATGAAGTTGGAGTTGAGGTTGTGTGTCGCGTTCAATTCGGCATTGTAGACGCGGGCCCAGATTACCTCTTGCGTGAAGACGGATTCGCTCGTGAAGAGCTTCCGGTACTGCGTCGAAACGTTGGCCGGATCGGAGACCAGCGAATACTTTTTGCTGGTCATCAGTTCGTTGCAGGCACTCACGGCTGCACGCAGATAGGTCTCCGCTTCGTCCGCCGTCCATGGTTTCCCTGTCGAGGGATCGTTCGCGTGATATTTTCGGAAGGTGCCTTCATAGAGGCAGATACGGGCTTTGAGTGCCAATGCGATGTATCGGGTGATCTGCACGGAGTTGACTTCCAGAGCCGAACTCGATGTGCAGTACGTGCTGGCGAATTCGATGTCTTCGAGTACCTTGCGCATCACGTATTCGCGACTGTCGCGAGGCTTGTAAAGCGCCTCGTGATCGTTGGAATCGATCGTCGAATCGTACCAGGGCACTGCCCCGAAAGTCTTGACCTTGTTCCAATAGAAATAGGCACGCCAGAAACGGGCGACACCCTCGTAGTGAGCGAGCGTTGTCTCGCTGACGGCCGCCTGTCGGAAGTTGTCGAGAAAATAGTTGATGTTGCGCAGATCCTCCCAATCGCTCGTTCCCCAGCCCGACTGGTCGTCGGCATCAAAGTTGTCCGTGAGGAACTGGTATTCGCCGCGCCATGCCAGGCAGTCGGTACGGGCGTCGCCCGTGGCCACGGAGGCGGCGGTAGGACTCATCGTTTGCAGAAAGCCGTTGACGTAGGTTTGCAGATCGGTTTCGTTGCGGAAATAGCTCGGCGCGTCGATTTTGTTGGGATCCTCCTTCGAGAGAAAATCCTCGCAGGAACCGAAGAGCGCGACGCTCGCCAAGAGCATGAATATCTTTTTCATCGTTCGTATTTTTTGCAGGTTAGAAGGAAAGGTTGACTCCCAGTGTCACGGTACGCAGCATCGGATAACTGTAACCGTCGCCTTCGGAGGTGCGGAAATCCGAGTCACCGGCGTTGATCACTTCGGGATCGTAGTTGTCGCAGTGTTCGAACATGGGCGAATAGGTCCATAGGTTCTCGCCCGACACCCATACTTTTAACCCTTTGATGTGTAGTTTCTTGCAGATGCGATCGGGGAAGGTATAGTCGACCGTGATGTTTTTCAGCCGGATATACGACACATCCTGCATATAGCGGTCGTTGTTGATCGTCAGCGGACGGTTGACCGATGACTGGTGGGTCTGGTAGGTCGTGTAGCGGGGCCAATAGGCCGTGTCCCAGTTGTCGAGCTCTTCGCGATAGACCTTGTCGCCCGTGTGCTGTTTGAGCATGTAGCCGAACGGACGGTTGTACTGGCCCCAGAAGAATCCCGAGTCGTAACGCGGATACCAATCCTTTTTGCCGACGCCTTGCCAGAAGGTCGAGATGCCGATACCGTTCCAGTTGAATCCCAGATTGATGCCATAGCAGTAACGGGGTGTTTCGTTGCCGATGACGGTAAGATCGCCCGGATCAGCGGTCGTGTAGGCGCCCCGATCGATTTTACCGTCCTGATTCAGGTCGGCGAATTTGACTTGTCCCGGTCGGGTCACCTTGTCGAGCGTTTGCAAGAACGACTGCTCGGCGTGCGAGTCGATGTCTTCCTGATCGCGGAAAAGACCTTCTACGCGGTAGCCCCAGATTTCGCCCAGCTCCTTGCCTTCGTAGTAATCGCCCAGTGCGCCCGTCGGGTTGATGTATTCGGTCACCCATGTGCGGGCATCCCATACCATCGCTTTGACGTTGTAGCTGAAAGCCTTGCCGCCCAGTTCGAAACTGTCGCGCCAACCGACCGAGAGTTCCCAGCCGTTGGTTTTGAGCGAAGCGTTGTTGCCTTTGGGTGCGTCGGTGCCGTAAACGGAGGGCAGGCTCACGCCGACGGTGTACATGTCGGTGGTATAGCGACGGTACCAGTCGAATCCGATCGACAACCGGTTGCGGAACAGATCCATGTCGAAGCCTACGTCGTAGGTGGTCGCCGTCTCCCACGTCAGCGAGAGCGGAATGGCTCCGGGAGCCGTCGTATAGGAGCCCAGTGCGTCGCCGATGACGACCGTCGAGGTTTTGATGGTCATGTAGTCGATGTATTTGTAGGGGTCGATGTTGCCATTGCCCATCGAACCGGCCGAGAGACGTATCTTGAGATTGTCGAGCCAGTTGCGCGACCACTCCATGAATTTCTCTTCCGACAGGCGCCAGCCGATCGAAGCCGAGGGGAAGAAGCCCCATTTCGAGTTTTCGGGGAATTTCGAAGAGCCGTCGTAGCGGCAACTGAATTCAGCCAGATATTTGCCTTGATAGCCGTAGTTGGCACGGAAGAAGGCGCCCACGTAACTCCAGTCGTATCCCGAAACGACGGGATCGCTGGTAAGACCGTCCATCAGACCGAAACTCGGTTTCGAGGGTACGGTCAGCCCTTCGCGCTTGATGGTCGTTCCGCGGTATTTCTTCGTTTCGAGGTTCCAGCCGGCGAGCAGCTTGAGCGTATGGTCGTCGCCGAGTTTCGGCGTGTATTCTC
>OLNO01000792.1_pt1 | contig 29967 bp, 32 predicted proteins | sample 1672861 | NCBI WGS metagenome assembly OLNO01 (sample SAMEA3136731, study PRJEB25190) | human gut metagenome | reverse complement strand
GAGCCACGGAAGGAGGCGACGCCATGGCAGAAGGAAACAAACAAAACCTGCAAAGCTCGGCCATAATCGGAAAGCTGTTCGGCGTCACCGAGCGCCGTGTGCAGCAGCTCGCGAAGGAGGGCGTCATTCCGGCCGCGCAGACGAGGCCGTACAAGTTCGACCTGCTGCCGACCGTGCAGGCATACATAAAGCACCTGAGTGACAAGGCCAACGGCAAGGAGTCTAAAAGCGCCGACACCGTACAAGCCGAGGCCGACAAACTGCGAGCTGAGGCCGACCTCAAACAGAGCAAGGCCAAGATCGCGGAAATGCAGCTCAAAGAGCTGGAGGGGAAAATGCACCGGAGCGAGGACGTGGAGGCCATGACAAACGACCTCGTTTATACCGTCCGCAGCATGATCATGGCGTTGCCCGGCCGTCTGGCTATGGACGTTGCACAAGCGCCCAGCGCAGCCGAAGCCTCGGCCTTGATCCGCTCCGAGTGTCACAAAATCCTGAACGAGCTCGCGAGCTATCAATACGATCCCGAAGCATACCAGCGGCGGGTAAGGGATCGCGAAGGCTGGAGCGACGCGCTCGCAGATGAAGCCGACGACTAAAAAAGCCGCAAAGAAACTCAACGCAGCCATAGACCCGGCTGTCCGAAACTTCAAGCCACCGGAAGAACTGACGGTGGCAGAATGGGCCGACAGACACCGCCGCCTGTCGCCGGAGAACTCCGCAGAGGCAGGCCCGTGGCGCACGTCGCGGACGCCCTACCTCCGGGAGCCTATGGAAGCGTTCACGGATCCGAAAGTCCGCAAGATCGTTATGGTGGCGGCCTCGCAGGTGGGAAAATCTGAGCTCGAATTGAACATAATCGCCTACATTATCGACCAAGATCCGGGTTCTATCCTCTTTGTGCAGCCCACACTTGACGACGCGAGGAAGTTCTCGCGCCTCCGTATCGCTCCAATGATCCGAGACAGCAAGACCTTGAAAGCGAAAGTCTCGGACATTAAGGCGAAGGACTCCGGGAACACGATCCTCCAGAAGTCTTTCCCCGGCGGCATGTTGACGATCACCGGCTCGAACAGCGCCTCGGCTCTGGCTTCCACCCCGGCCCGGTATATCCTCGGCGACGAGCGCGACCGCTGGGCCATAAGCGCCGGTACCGAGGGTGATCCGTGGGCTCTGGCTGAGGCAAGACAGGCCACGTTCTACAATGCGAAGGCCGTCGAGGTATCAACCCCGACAATAAAAGGGGCCTCAAACATTGAGAACAGCTATTACCAAGGCACACAGGAACGCTGGTGTCACCGCTGCCCGGAGTGCGGCGAGTATGGCGAGATCATATTCGACCGGATCCACTTCGAGCACACCGTCACAAAAGTGCGCGGAAAAAAAGTCTACAAAATCAACGGCCCGATCACATGGGCCTGCCCGAACTGCGGCTGCATTTCACCGGAGGACGTCATGCGACGCCAGCCCGCGAAATGGATCGCGGAAAACCCCGCGGCATACGCCGAGGGCGTGCGCTCGTTCTGGCTGAACGCCTTCTCGTCTCCATGGACTCCATGGGAGAAGATCGTGCTCAAATTTCTGCAAGCCAAGGACGATCCGCAAAAGCTGAAAGTTGTCTACAACACGCTGCTGGGCGAATTATGGGAGGATCGCGGCGACATAGCCGACGAGGACACCATGCTGGCCCGCCGTGAGGACTACGGAACCAATGCCGACGGCTCCCCGGTGGAGCTGCCGGAGGGCGTTCTTGTGCTCACTTGCGGGGTGGACACTCAGGACAACCGGCTGGAGTACGAAGTTGTGGGCCACGGCCACTACGGCGAAACGTGGGGCATAAAAAAGGGCTACATCATGGGGAAACCGGACACCGACGAGGTGTGGCAGCAGCTCGACGACGTGATCGGCCACGTCTACCACTTCAAAGACAACGGCCGGGGCCTGCGGATCTCGATCACCTGCGTGGACTCCGGCGGCCATTACACGCAAGAGGTTTACGCTCGCTGTCGAGCCCGAAAGAATAACCGCATGTTTGCAATTAAGGGCAAGGGCGGCGACGGGATCCCGTTCGTGACGCCTCCGTCCAAGGTAGCGATCAAGGACAACAAGAAAGTGACCTGCTGGCTCTACACTCTAGGCGTTGACGCCGGAAAAGAGACAATCATGTCGAATATACGAGTGCAGGAACCCGGCGCGAAATATTGCCATTTTCCGCGGGGCGAGTCCTACGGCTACGACTCGTACTACTTCAACGGCCTGCTGTCCGAGAAGCTGGAGCTCACGCAGACCAAGAGAGGCAACCACTGGGCGTGGGTGAAAATACCCGGCCACGAACGAAACGAGGCGCTCGACTGCCGCAACTATGCACTGGCGGGCTTTAGGATAATTGATCCGGACATGGACGCCGTGGAGCGAAGGCTCAGGAACCTGCCGGAAAAGAAAGCACCGAAGAAAGCTGCAGCACAGCAGCCGCGCCGCTCAAAACCGGCGACGCAATACTTCGACGAATGGTAAGGAGGCAAGCACATGAGGCGAAGATCTAAAGACAAGATACGCCGGGAGCTGACCGAAACCCGCGAAAGGCTGGAACTTTATCTGGCCCGCGAGAAGGAAATGCTCAGCAAGGACGGCGTGCAGCTTTACACGATCGGCTCCAGAAACCTGCAAAGGTACCAGACGACGCTCACGGCCATTCAGGCCAAGATCGACAAGCTCAGGAAGCGGATCGACGAGCTGGAGTCCGAGCTGGCGGGCTTTACGCCACGCCGAGCGGTGGGTGTAGTCCCCCGCGACTGGTAACGGGTAAACGCCGGGATCTCCCGGCTTTACTACGGCAACGACCGAGGGGAGGTTTTGCTCCTTTACTCTCTCGGCACTGCCGTTTTTTATTACACACAAGGAGGTGAGCAAGATCAGGTACGACAAAAAGACGGGTATGTATTTACCCGACGGCGTAAGACCGCAAAACAAGGGCTACGGAGAAGCCGGTGCCAGCTGGCACAAAAAAGCCCTGAAAGGCTTCAACGCGCCGAGCGGCTCCGCTCACGAGGACATAGACTTCCACAACTTCACACTGAGACAACGCGCCCGCATGTTATACATGGCCGCCCCGATCGCCACGTCGGCGATCAAGACCAACCGCACAAACGTGGTAGGCGTCGGGCTTCGCCTGCAAAGCAGAATCGACCGAGACGTGCTGGGCCTATCACCAGATCAGGCAGAAGCATGGGAAAAAGCGACCGAGCGAGAGTTCAAACTCTGGGCTGAGAACAAAAGGGCCTGCGACGCCACCGGCTTGAATGACTTCTACGGGCTCCAGCAGCTTGCGCTCATAACGTGGCTGCTCTCCGGCGACTGTATCGGCGTAATGAAGCAGTACAAGACGTCTCGGCTCCAGCCCTATGCCCTGCATGTGCACCTCATAGAAGCTGACCGCATAGCGACGCCGGGAACCTACGGCACCGGAACGTCGATCAATTACACGACCGGAAAGAACCCGAAGAATGGGAACACAATCTACGACGGCGTGGAGATCGACAAAAACGGCATGGTGGTGGCCTACCATATCCGCAGCAACTACCCCTTCGAGGTGGGAGCGCCGACAACGACATGGACCTGCGTGCTGGCCTATCAAGAGCATACCGGCCTTCCTAACGTCGTTCACGTCATGGACTCGGAGCGCTGCGAACAATACCGGGGCGTCACATATCTGGCGCAGGTTATTGAACCGCTGCTCCAGCTCAGGCGCTACACGGAGTCGGAACTCATGGCCGCGGTGGTGGAGTCGTTTTTTACTGCCTTCATTAAGACGGAGGCCCCCACGGACGACATGCCGTTCAATCAGGTGGAGGAAGATCCACCCGGCGCACCGAGAGGCCAGAACGAGTACAGCATGGGGCCGGGGCAGATCAATGTCATGGAGCCCGGCGAGGACGTGACCTTTGCCGATCCAAAGCGACCGGTCGGAGGTTTTAACAACTTCGTGCAGGCTATCTGCTCGCAGATCGGCGCGGCGCTGGAGATCCCCACGGATCTGTTGCTGAAAACCTTCAACGCTTCATACAGTGCGAGCCGCGCGGCTCTGCTGGAAGCGTGGAAGGCGTTCAAAATGCGGCGCGACTGGCTGACTCGCGACTTCTGCCGCCCTATCTACGAAGTGTGGATGAGCGAAGCTGTGGCCCGCGGGCGTATCACAGCACCGGGCTTCTTTACCAACCCAGAGATCCGGGCAGCGTACCTCGGCAGCGAATGGCTGGGCCCGTCTCAGGGACAGCTCGATCCGGTGAAAGAAATCACCGCCGAGATCCTCGCATGTGGCGAAGGCTTCTCCACTCACGAGCAGAGCACTGTCCGACTCAATGGCGGCCAGTGGGACGCAAACGTGGAGCAGCTGCGGCGTGAGAACGAAAAACTCGGAGGCGAAGCGCCAGATCCGCACCAAAGCGGCGGCACCGGAGAAAGTGGGCCAGAGGGCCAAGAGGAACCGTTGAAGGGCGAAGAACCGGTCGCGGACAACAACCCGCACAACCCCGAAAACGCCCGCAGGCGAGGTAATGAGGCACTACGCAGCCTTGTGATCGCGGAACAAATCAAGCAAGCCATAAAAGGAGGGCAAGGAAATGAAACATAGCTTTCACATGGGCCCGGCTGCGGCCCCAAGGGCGGCCACGACTCCGAAGTTTTGGAACGTGGCAAGCGTCGGCGAGGACGAGGGCGAGATCACCCTCTACGGCGACGTGTGCGCCCAGCAGCCGACGGACTGGCGGACGGGCGAACCTGAGCCCGGCCTCTACATCACCCCGGAGGGCTTCATGGAAGATCTGGCGACCGTCAAGGACAAGGCTCACATCACCGTGAAGTTGAACAGCTGCGGCGGCGACCTCTACACAGGGATCGCGATCCACAACGCCCTGAAAGCGCTCAGCGGCGAGGTGAACGTCGTCGTGGAAGGTATCGCAGCCAGCGCGGCCAGCGTGATCATGTGCGCCGGTGACACCGTGACAGTGTTCCCCGGCTCTCTGGTAATGATCCACGGCGTCAGCGTGCTGCTCTGGGACGCCCTGAACATTCAGGACATGAAACAGCTGATCAAGGGCATGGACGCCAGCGAGCGAGCCGTCGCCGAAATCTACAACGGCAAGACGGGGATCGCGGTGGAAACCCTGCGCAGCATGATGACCAAAGAGACGTGGCTCACCGGCCGCGAGGCCGTCGAGAAGGGCTTCGCCGACGCACTCAAAGAGGACGAGGACGATCCCGAAATGAGTATGAGCGCCGACAAGAAAGTCCTCTACGTCAACGGAGTGCAGCACAACGTCGAGGGGCTGCGCAACGTGCCGGGAACTATCCCGATCCAAAGAAGTGCCAAACCGACTACCAGACCGGCGGCAAATAAACGGCCGACCAATCAGGCGGCAAAAAAAACAGAAGGAGGTAAACCCCACATGACACTCGAAGAACTGAGAGCACAAGAGCCGGATCTGGTGAGCCAGATCGAACAGAACGCGAGAAACGAGGCCCAGACTCAGGCCACCGCTGACGCGGTAACGGCTGAGCGCCAGCGCCTCGCTGCGATTGACTCGATCGCGGCCTCTATCCCGGATCCTCAGCTCGTCCACGACGCCAAGTACGGCGACAACCCCTGCACCGCTCAGGAGCTTTGCTTCCGAGTAATGCAGCAGAGCGCGGCCTCCGGCCAGAGCTTCCTCACTGCGTATCAGCAGGACGGCGCGGCCTCCGGCGCAGCTCAGGTAGGCGCTGCCCCTAACGGCGGCACCCCTACCAGCCAGCAGGAACAGGACGCGGCAGACATTCAGGCGGTAGTCAACGCCTATAACAAGACCAAAGGAGGTACCAACTAATGAGTAAGAGACTGGACGAGAACCTCGGAGCCGTAGGCTTCGACAATCTGATCAACGGGCTGTACCCGCCCGCCGAAGTGTTCAGCGTGCAGCTGGCTGGCGGTCAGGGCGTGTTGGAACGCGGCACCCTGCTGGCTACTGGTGACAGCGGTATGGTGATGATCAGCGCAGAAACCACAGGCAAAGCAAACGCAGTGCTCGCCGATCCGGTGGACACGGGCGAAGCGGCAGCCAACGACGCGGCCGAAGGCGCGGACGGCGAGGGCGCAGACGCAGCAGAAGCCGAAACTGTGACCGCGATTGCATACCGCACCGGACACTTTAACAGCAACAGGCTGATCGTGGTCGACGGCTACGAAATCACCGCAACGGACAAAGAAGCTCTCCGCGTGGCGGGGATCCTGATCTCCGACGCGGTAGAAATCTGAGAAGGAGGACAGAAAAATGGCTTTTAATTACTACGATACCCACACGCTGCTCGCCTCCGTGCAGCAGCTCCCGCCCCTTCACACCTTCCTGCTTGACCGCTATTTCCCGACCAATGCGGCGAGCGACATTTTCGCCACCGACGACGTGCTGGTGGAGTACAAGAAGGGATCCAAGAAGGCGGCCCCGTTCGTCGCTCCCCGTAAGGGCGGGATCACGATCCTGCGCGACGGCTACACCATGAAGCGCTTCACGCCTTCCTATATCGCGCCGAAGCGCCCCCTCACCATTGACGACCTGAAAAAGCGCGGCTTCGGTGAGGCGCTTTACACTCAGCTGACGCCTCAGCAGAGACAGGGCGTGATCATGCTCGGCGACCTCGACGAGCTCCGCGCCATGAACCTGCGCCGCAAGGAAGCCATGGCCGCTGAGGTGATTTTCACCAATGGCTGCATTATGGACGAGTATGTGGACGACTTCCACAACTTCGAGGAACGCGAGGTGCGCTTCTACGACGGCAACAAGAACCCCGCAGTCTACACCCCGGCTGCGGAATGGGACACCACCGAGGCGTCCGGCAAGCAGCTGATCAACGACGTGGCCGCTATGGGTTCCATGCTGACCTCTCGCGGCCTCCCGTTCACCGAGGTGCTGGTGGCCCCTAACGTGGCCGACGTAATCCTCGCAAACGAGTGGATCCTGCGCCTTCTGGATAATCGCAACTACCAGATCGGCGGCGTGGATCCTGCGACGCTACCCTCCGGCGCGACCAAGATCGCCCGCCTCAACATCAAGGGCCGCATGATCGACTTCCTGAGCTACGAGGACACCTACACCGAAGTGGACGGCACCGTGAAGCCCTTTATCCCGAAGGGCAAGATCGCGGTGGGCGCTCCTGCTGCTGGCCGTACCGTTTACGGCGCGATCACTCAGGTGGAGCAGTCCGACGGCGAGTTCCACACCTACACCGGCGTGGACGTGCCGAAGTATCTCAGCGACGCGCAGCACAACGTCCGCGAGCTGACGCTCAGCTCCGCGCCTCTGTGTATGCCGAACAACGAGAACCCGTTTATCGTCGCCGACGTCCTGAACGTGGACTAAGGGCGACAGAAAGGAGCACGCCATGAAGAAAATCAAAGTGACACGGGGTGGCTGCGGTATTGCCTACACTGATAAGAACGGCACCGCCCGCCACGCGCTTAAAACGGCCGAGAGCGGCCCGTTCGAGTGTGACGACAAGCAGGCCGACCGCCTTGTCCGTCTGGGTGTGGCCGTGTATGTGGGCGCACCTGCAAAGGCAGAGCCGGTAGCACCGGCGGCCGACGGCGAGGAACCGGAGCAGCCGGACGAGAACGGGCAGCCTGAGACGGTGAAGGGCCACCTTGACGCTGAACAACTCGCGACCATGACCAACGAGCAGTTGAAAAACCTCGCCGGGGATCTCGGCGTTGACGTGACCGGCTGCAAGAAAAAGGCGGACTATATCGCCGCGATCGTGGCCGTGGAAGTGGAAGCTCCCGTCGAGGACGACGAGCTGCCCGATCTGGGCGTCGCCGATCCTGAGTAAAGGAGGGCAACGACATGATCAAAATTATCAAGGGAACCTACGGCCGAGTGGCGAACGGAAAGGTGGAGGCCATGACAAAGCGCTCCGCTCCGTTCTCGCTGCCGGAAGCCCGCGAGGCTGAGCTGATAGCTGCCGGTGTGGCCGAGAAGGTGGAAGAACCCGAACAGGCGAAAACCTACAACAACATGAAAATGGCAGAACTTCGCAAGGCTGCTGCAGCGCTGGGCGTAGACGCAAGCGGAGCCAAAAGCAAAAAAGAAGTGATCGCCATGCTGGAAGCTGCCGAGGCGGCGGCTCAGAACGCTGAGCCCGAAGCGGCCACGGCCGAGGAATAAGCGGTGAGCTTCAAAGAACAGATCCAGAGGGATCTCGACACCGTTTTTCTTAACCTCGACGAGTTCGCAGAACTGCACCGAGTCGAAGGCGCACAGATCGCCGTCGTCGTGGACAACGACCAACTGAACAAGCTCAAAAAGGGGCAGATCCTCGGACTCATTGAGGCCGACATGCTGCTCATGGGCCGCGAGGTGGACTTTCCGGCCGATTTGGAGCCGGGCCGCCTGCTGAACGTGGACGGCCGAGAGCTAATCGTGGCAAATTCGGGCAAAGACATGGGACTCGTTGAGGTGGCTCTACGCCAGAATAGAACCGGGTAAGGAGGCGACGACATGACACTGGTACAAACCATTGACAAGGTGGTGGGCTGGCTGCGCTCCGACGTATGCCCTCAAATCTCGCTCAAAGTGCCGGACGACTACAAAAACGACGCCGACTACGACGTGCAGTTCACGACTCCGGCAGCCTTCCCGCTCTATGTGCCGGGAAAGGATCGCCTCCCTCCCTCTGTACCGGCTCCGATTCCCTCGGTGTGCGTGCAGCTTATGGAAGGTGACGACGACCTGATCAAGCGCAGGCGACAGCTCCAGATCCGGCTCTGTCTTTCGTGCTGGAACCCCGGCGAACACGGCGGCGAGATTTTCCGGCCGCGTAAGAACCAGACGGCGCTCGGCGGCTATTCCTACTACCGCGCAACCGGAGAGGCTGCGCAAACCTACGCCCGCAATATGGAGGGCTGGAGGGACTCGTTCAACTTCGCAGATCTTGTGCTCAGAGAACTGGAGGGCACGGAGTACATAGACGGGCTCCGACTCGTGAAAGAGTCCGGGATCAAGTTCGGGCTTTTTACCGAGGAAGGGAACATCTGGGACTACTACCCCTACTGGCACAACTGGATCACCTTCACGCTGGAGGCTGGAGTCGTAGCGAGAACCCCGGCAAAATACGAAAATCTTTTATAACAAGGAGGTCATATTATGGCATACAAACATGGCGCATACGGCCAGATCGACGAGAGCCGCGTGAGCGACGCCAAACAGGCCGACGTGGTGGCCGCGTATATCGGCACCGCGCCTATTAACCTGATCCGCGGCTATGCTGACGCGAACCTCGTCAACATGCCGATCAAACTCACCAACATGGCAGACGTCCAGAGCAAAGTCGGGTACTCCGACGACTGGGCGAGCTTTACGCTCTGCGAAGCCTTCGCGGAGCACTTCGACAACACCGTCGGCAACGTGGGCCCGATCTACATTGTCAACGTGCTGGATCCCGACGCCAACAAGTCGGCAGAGGCAACTACCAAGGAGCTGAGCTTTGTCAACCAGCGGGCAGAGTTCGAGAGCACCGACATTATTCTGGACACCTTCGCGATCGCAGACATGGCCGAAGGTGTGGACTATACGCTGGAATATAACTACGCGAAGGGCACTGTGGTGGTGAAGCTGCTCGGCGAACCTGCCGCCGCAGCTGTCAGCTGTAGCTTCTATACCGTGGACGCCTCCGCGGTGGACTACTCCGACATTATCGGCCAGACGACCGCAGACGGTCAGTACACCGGGCTCTGTGCCATGAGCCTGCTTTATCAGTACCACAACGCTGTGCTCAATATGCTGGCGGCTCCCGGCTGGAGCCACATTCCTGCCGTTTACAAGGCCATGGTGAGCACCGTCCAGAAGCTCAACGGGCACTGGGACGGCTTCGTCAACGCCGACATTCCTCTGGAGGACTCCGAGGGCAACGCGATCAACACGATCGAGAAGGCGATCCAGTGGAAAACCGACAACGGTTACACGAGCGAATACTCCAAGGCGTACTGGCCGAAGGTCAAGGACGGCAGCGGCCGCGTGTTCCACCTGTCCACCGTCGGACAGGCCACCATGCTGCGCGTAGACGTGAGCCACGACGGCGTGCCGTTCGAGTCTCCGTCCAACAAGGAGATCATGGCAACGAAGCAGTATTTCGGGCCGGACTCCAAGAGCAACGGTTTTGACCAGCAGACCGGCAACAGCCTAAACGAGAAAGGCATTACCACGGCTTGCTTCTGGGGCGGCCAGTGGGTACTCTGGGGCCCTCATACCGCTGCTTATATCTACAATGGCAGCATGGACGCCCGCGCGATCTTCGACGTGAACCTGCGTATGCTTATGTATATCACGAACAGCTTCCAGCTGGATCACGGTACCGAGATCGACAGCCCTATGACTCCGCAGGACAAGGACACGATCCTCAACTTCGAGAAGCAGAAGCTCGACACCCTGAGCGGCGTCGGCGCTCTGATCGGCACCCCTACCGTGGAGTTTTTGGAGACGGACAACTCCACCACAGACATGATGAACGGGGACTTCGTCTGGCGCTTCGCCGTCACCAACACGCCACCGTTTAAGTCCGGCACCGCCCGCGTATGCTACACCGACGAAGGCTTTGCGGCGTTTTTTGAGACTGAGTAAGGAGGTAATGAGCAATGGCTAAATGGTTAGATATTAAAGGCCCCGTAGTGGCCGACACTGTGTACGCCGACAAAAAGCTGGTGGCTAAAGACACTGCGTTCACGCTGCCGGGTATCGAATTTTTGACCGCCGACGTGCAGGCCATGGGTAACATGACCGTGCCTCTAATCGGTCTCATTGAGAACATGGAGCTCTCAATCACCAAGATTGGAGTGGACAACGGCCTCAGCCGCATGAACCGACTCCAAAAGCAGAACTTTGAGTTCCGCTGGGTGCAGAACGTCGTCAAGGTCGACGGCACGCAGGCCGTGGAGGGCTGCAAGGCTTTTGTGCGCACCATGCCGGGCGCGTTCCCGGAAATGGGCGTCGAAGTAGGCAGCGCACCGGAACACGAGAACACCTACAACGTCACCCGTATGCAGATCTATGCGAACGGCGTCGAAGTCGTGTGCGTGGACAGGCTGAGCCAGATCCTCCGCATTAACGGCATGGACTACATGAGCAAGATCAACAACCTGCTGTAAAAAGCAAACACATGAGGGGCCACCGGTCAACATCAAAGACCGGCGGCCCTTTTTCTTTATCGAAAGGAGTAAATCATGGACAAGAAAAACAACACCCTGACGCTGAAAAACCCGATCATGATCAACGGTGAGAAGGTCAGCGAAATGAAATACGACATCAACGAGATCGACGGCGTTCTGTTTGCCACCGCCGAAGCCAAGAAGAAAGCGGCCGCGGGCATGAAAAACATGTCCGTTTCTGCCGCTGCTGAGTTCGACTTCGGGCTGCACCTCTATCTGGGCTTCGCTGCCATTATCGCAGTAAATCCTTCCTACGACTTCGCGGATCTGGAGCGCATGAAGGGGCACGACGTTGTAGAGGTGATGGCGATCGGCCGAAATTTTATGCTCAAGTCGGACGAGGCTTCAACGGAAAGCGACTCCGACGAGCCTACCGAGACTACGCCAGAGTCTACCACACCAGCACGTCCGACCTCGAAAAAAAGCGAATAACGGATTTTATTATTGAGTACGCCGAAGCGGCCGAGGATCTGGCCGAGGAACAAAAACGGGCGGCTCAAAAGGCGAAACCGCCAATAGGAAAGGCGAAACACAGAAGGATGTGAGCACATGGCCAAAACACTGGAAACCTCGATCGAGATCTCCGGCGTCCTGAGCCCTTCGCTGCAAGCCGCGATTAAAAACGCGGTCAGCAAGCTGGAAGAAATGAGCAAGGAAACGCTGGAGGCTGCCGGTGCAGCCGAGAAGCTGGCCGCGGAAATCAGCACGCAAGAGTCCGTACTGAGAAGCCTCGAAAAAGGCTACGCCGACTACGTTGTGAGCGGCGAGGAAGGGACGGAGGAAGCGCTGGCACTCGCCCAGCAGATCCAAAACCTGAGCAGTGAGCTTGACGAGAACCGGGACACGCTGGAAGCAGCGCAACAGGCGGCCCAAAAGCTCGCCTCTGGCATGGACGACACCGAAACCGAAGCCGATCAGCTCAGGAACACGATCAGCCAGCAGGAAAGCACCCTCGCCAAGCTCAAAGAGCGATACGTCGCGCTTGCGCTGTCCGAGGACGACACGAGCGACGAGTCGAGGGAGCTCGCCCAGCAGATCCAAGACCTGAGCGGCGAATTGAGCGACAACCGGCAGAGGCTCTCGGAAGCGGAACGAGCGGCCGACGAGCTGGACAACTCTCTGGAGCATGTGGACGACTCGGCCAGACTGGCCGACGAGGGCTTCACGGTATTTAAGGCCACACTTGCGAACCTCGCGGCCGACGCAATCCGGGCAGCTATCGACGGGATCAAAAATCTGGCAAGCAACGTGCTGGAGCTGGGCCAGAACTTCACGAGCACCATGTCCGAGGTGCAGGCTATATCCGGCGCGACCGGCGAAGAACTGGAAACGCTGGAAGCCTGCGCCCGTGAATATGGAGCCACGACCGTATTCAGTGCCTCTGAGGCGGCCGAGGCCCTAAAGTACATGGCCCTCGCAGGCTGGGACGTGGAGCAATCCACAAGCGCCCTCGGAGGCGTCCTAAATCTGGCCGCAGCGTCCGGCATGGAACTGGGCGCGGCGTCCGATATGGTAACGGACTACCTGAGCGCCTTCGGTATGGAAGCAGACAAGGCGGCATACTTCGCCGACCTGCTATCCTATGCGCAGAGTAGCAGCAACACCACCGCCGAAGCTCTGGGCGAGGCGTACAAGAACTGCGCCGCCAACCTGAACGCAGCCGGGCAAGACGTCGAAACCGTCACCTCCCTGCTGGAAGGCATGGCGAACCAAGGCTACAAAGGCAGCGAGGCGGGCACCGCTCTGGCTGCTATCATGCGAGACATCACAAAAGCCATGAAGGACGGCAAGATCACGATCGGCGAGACTTCTATCGCTGTCATGGACGCGGAGGGAAACTACCGCGATCTGACCGATATTATCACCGACGTGTCGGGAGCCGTTGACGGAATGGGAACCGCGGAGCGAGCGACCGCTCTGTCTTCTACGTTCACGGCAGACTCCACCAAAGGCTTGAACCTAATCCTCAACGAAGGGATCGACAAGATCGCCGGGTACGAGGAAGAACTGCGCGGAGCAAGTGGAACCGCGGAAGAAATGGCCGCAATAATGAACGACAACCTCACCGGCGACATGGCAGCCATGAACAGCGCATGGGAGGAACTGGGCCTCAAAATTTACGAGAAGTTCGAGGGTTCTCTCCGCTCTGCTGTTCAGTTTGTCACAAACTCGGTGATCCCCGCCATGGAGTGGCTGATCAATCATGTGCCAGAAGTCAGCATAGTGCTGACTGCCCTCGGTGCTGTGATCGCAGCCATGAAGTGGGAGGCTCTCAGCCAGAAACTCACAATGGCAAAGGGAGCACTCAAAGGAGTTATGGCCGCCCTCGGCGGCATATCAGCTCCGGCCATAGCCGTGATCGCAGTCGTGACCGCTCTCGCTCTCGCCTTCACAAATTTGTGGAAGAATAACGAGGAATTTAGAAACAAAGTCACCGCGATCTGGGACGATATCAAGGGCAAGTTTGAGACGTTCGGGCAGACAATAGTTGACAGGCTCAACGAAATGGGCTTTGAGTTTGAGGACATAACCGAGGTACTGAGCGCCGTCTGGAACGGCTTCTGCGAGCTAATGGCCCCTATTTTCGAGGGAGTATTCCAGCATATCAGCAATATTCTGGGTGAAGTGCTCGACGTGCTCATGGGTCTTTTTGACGTGTTCGCGGGTATCTTCACCGGAGACTGGGATCGAGTCTGGGAAGGCGTCAAGGAAATTTTCAGCGGCGTCTGGGACTTTGTGGTGAACACATTCACCAACTGGATCGACACCTTCAAAGGGCTGGCCGACACCGTACTCGGCTGGTTTGGTACCAGTTGGAACGAAGCATGGAGCAGCGTCAAGGACTTTTTCGAGGGAGTTTGGAACGGGATCGTTTCGTTCTTTACCGGAATATGGGACAGCATAACCTCGACCGTGAGCAGCGCCCTGAACGGGATCAAGACCACCTTCACAAATGTGTGGACATCAATCAAGGACTTTTTCGAGGGGATATGGAACGGGATCATCTCGTTTCTGTCTGGAGCATGGGAAACGATCAAGAATGTGGTGCAAGTCGGGATTATGGTCGTAAAGGAAATAATTAGCGCAGCCTTCCAACTGATCACCCTCCCCTTCCGATTTATCTGGGAGAACTGCAAGGAAACGATCACCGCTGCGTGGGAGTTCATAAAGGAAAAGGTCAGCGCTGCACTGGACGCGATCAAGTCGTTTATCACAGACAAACTGACCGCAGCGAAGAACGTCGTCACCAATGTGACGAACGGGATCAAGTCTGTGGCGAGTGCAGCATGGTCAGCAATTAGCACGACGGCCTCGACCATCTGGAACACGATCAAGGACACGATCTGCTCGAAAATCGAGGCGGCAAAGGAAAAAGTCAGCGCCGTGACCGGTACGATCAAGAGCGTGGCAAGCTCCGCGTGGCAGTCTGTGAGCTCCACCACTTCCACTTTGTGGGGAACGATCCAAAGCACGGTCAGCACTAAGATCAACGCGGCGAAATCGGCTGTCAGCACCGCAACGAGCGCGATCACCAGTGTGGCGAGCTCTGCGTGGTCAGCGGTCAGCTCTGCGGCTTCCTCTAAGTGGGAAAGCATAAGGAGCACGATCAGCAGCAAGCTGAGCAGCGCAAAGTCCACCGTCTCCAGCATGATGAGCGGGATCACCTCAACAATGAGCTCAAACCTGAGCTCTGCGTTCAGCACCGTGTCGAGCAAGTTCTCCAGTATCTACTCGACGATCAGCAGCAAAATGGAGTCGGCCAAAAATGCCGTAGGGAACGCGATCAGCGCCCTAAAATCGAAATTTAACTTTTCGTGGAGCCTGCCGAAGTTAAAACTGCCACATATCAGTATAAGCGGCAGCTTCTCGATCAACCCGCCGAGCGTGCCACACTTCGGGATCTCGTGGTACAAGGAAGGCGGTATTTTAACACAGCCGACGATCTTCGGAGCGTCCGGCAACACACTTCTGGCTGGTGGCGAAGCTGGAGCCGAGGCCGTCGTGCCTCTGGCTACCTTGTGGGACAAATTGGAGACAATGATCCGGCAGGTATTCAACAGCGCAAGCTCGACCGGCGGATCCTCTGAGGGCGGGCTTATAAGCAAGGCCGGAGAGCTGCTGACCATGGACGATTTCTCACTGGGAAGTCTGGCAAACAGCGGCGGCGTGGTAGTCTACTACGACTTCTCCGGCTTCACATGGAGCCCACAGATCCAGACGGGCGGTACCGGTGACAGCGAGGACGACCTCATGGCTCGACTGAGAGTCCACGAGGCCGAGTTTTTCGACTGGCTGGAGGAATTTATTCAAATGCGGGAGGTGGCCCAGTATGCGTAGAGTGACAGCCTACAAGGAATACACGACACGCGAGGGCGACACCTTCGACGCTCTCGCTCTGGAAATGTACGGCGAGGAAACCCTCGCCCACTACATCATAGAGTTTAACCCCGACTATGCGGACGTGCTGATCTTCGACGCGAACGTGGCCCTCCGGTTGCCGATCGTCGAAAGCGTGGAGACGCCGGACACGCTGCCGCCGTGGCGTCGGGACGCTGAGGAAGAAAGCGAGGACAGCGCTTGAACCTCTACTACAACGGGACGGATATATACAACGACGTGTCGGTGAACTACTGCGTGCATGAAATGTTCGCAGAGAAGCAAGCCGACACGCTCGTGATCCGTTTCAATGACACCAAGGGCGTGTGGAGCAAATGGAACCCGGCAGACGGTGACGTCCTCCGCTTCGTAGAAGGGGCGAGCGACACCGGGAAAATGTTCTTGCACTCCATGAAACCCGAAAACGGGCTTTTCACAATTCGGGCCATGTCAATGCCGAAAAGTGGAGCCACCAAAAAGTCAAAAAGCTGGGAGGGCGTGCGCTTCTTGCAACTGGCGAACGAAATCGCCGGGAACCATGGCCTCACCTTCCAGAACTACGGCTGCGAGGATCAGGTGTACCAGTATCTATCGCAGGACAACGAGACAGACTTCGCCCTTTTCTCCCGGCTCTGCACTTTGGAGGGCTGCCAAATGCTCATATACGACGGCAAGCTGCTGGCGTACAAAGAGTCATACATTGAGAGCCAGACCGTGGCGGGCACGCTGGAGGTGGACGAAAACGGAAATTTTACCTACCAAGACAACCGGAGCGCCTGCTACGGATCCTGCGAAGTGTTGACGGGCAGCTTCTCCGGCAAATTTACAGCACCGGGCGCAAAGAACACGGCCGTGCTCAGGCCAAAGACGATCGCGGAGGCTCAGCTCCGGGTACCGGGACTGCCTCTCTCTAACGATCGCAGCGCGATCCAGAGCACCAGCAACTCAGAGGCGGCTCGCTTCGCCAAGGGGCTGCTACGCAACGTGAATAAGTACGGCCACACGGGGCAGTTCTCCAAGGCTCTGCTGACCGGGTACGCTGCGGCAAGTCTGCTGCAGCTAAATACCACCAAGGCAAGCGCGTGGGACGGCCCCGTCTTTGTGTATAAGGTGCGCCACGACTTTGTAGGCAACAAATCAACCTTGTATTTCAGGGATCTACTGGAGGGCTACTAATGGGACAGATAAACAAAGGCACGATCGCCGGAATAGACGGCAACATGGCCCGCGTGGTGCCCTCTGACGCAAGCGCCAAGCCGACCGCCAAGATCACGATCCCGTGGCACCTGCGCGGAGACACCGGCAACCTCAAAAAAGGCACCGCCGTGGTGTATGTGGAGTTTGACGACTCCACCGGGCTGCTACTGGGGCGAGCTGACGGCGAGTGGGGCGCATACCTTCCGAGCCTGACGGCCGGATCTGTGTCTGTGCCGAAGGGCGACGTCACAGCCGGGGGCATAAGCCTGAAAGGGCACACTCACGGCGGCGTAGAACCCGGAAGCGTCACAACCAACACGCCGAAGTAAAGGGGGGATAGTATGGCGACAATGGCAAAATGGGGCTCAAAAACATGGGGCGTCAGCTCGAAGCAGGTCAAAGCGCTAGAGGGACTGGCGTTTTCTTATGCTCAGGTGGCAGACAATAACACCTCCACCGAGGAAAAGAAAACCACGAACGAACGAGGCACCGAACTTTTCCCCCTCTCCTTCACCACCGTGCTGCACTCAGGGGCGGGCGTAGACGTCCGAACAGAGATCGAGAGCTGGAAAAGCCTCGTCACGAAAGTGAATTATTTCTATCTGGGCGGCAAGAAACTGGGGCCGAAGCTCCAGCTCCGCAAGGTGGACGTGAGCAACGTCAAGCTGGACGACCTCGGCCGCATAAGGCTGGCGACGCTCTCGTTCGAGTTTAAGGAGTACGATCCCGACACCACCAGCGTGAAGGTGAGCACCACGGCCTTGAATGTGAAAGCGAGCACCAGCTCGAAGTCGCAGAAAAAGACGACCAACACGGCCGTTAAGAAGGCCACAAAGAAAACAATAAAAGTGGGCGACTACGTTAAGCCCACGGGAACGAAATATGCAACCGGCCAGACGATCCCCGCGTGGGTAAAGCAGCGGAGCCATAAGGTGAGCCAGATCAAGGAAAGTCAAAACAAGGTGCTGCTGGGGCACCCAAGTGGGATCAACAGCTGGGTATATTTGAGCGAAGTCACGCTCGTGTAAAGGAGGGAGGACATGAAAGCAAGCGGAAACGGAACGCCGGAGACATGCGCCTCCAACCTGCTGCGCATTGTGCGCGGCGAAGTACCATACGACCGCGTAAGGGGCCGCGACGGCGCTCTCGTGGATCAGCCGAACGCCACGGACGAGGCGATCGCTGACGCCGAGTGGCTGCTGGAGACATACGAGCCCCGCGTGAACGTCGAAAGCATAGAGACAAACCCGGAGGCTGCGCTCTCTGGAGACTTCTCTACGCTCGTAAATATCACAAGAAAGGAGGACGAGGAAGAATGGCCGAGCTCAATTTCATAGAAACAAGCGCCAAGAAGGTGAGCGACACCGTGCTGGAAGAACTGGAGAACGGAGTCAACGAACCGCTCTACCCAGGCGACGAACGCCGGATCTATGGCGAAGCTCTGGCTCAGGTGATCGTCGCAGTCTACAACAGCGTGAACGACGCCTGCCGCCAGAAAATGCTCCGCTACGCACGCGGCGAAGTGCTGGACGCTCTGGGCGAAAATCGAGACGTGACACGACTTGATCCGACCTATGCCACCGTGACGCTGCGTTTTAGCGTGAGCGAGCCGGTGGCCTCTAATATCGTAATACCGGCCGGGCTGCGAGTGAGCGGCGATTTTGTTCACTACTTCCTGACGGGCTCCACGGTGGTGCTATATGCCGGGACCCTCTCCGTAGAGGTAACGGCCACGGCAGAAAACGGAGGCACCGACTACAACGACATAGCACCCGGAGAGATCGCAAACATTGTGGACGTGTCCGAGGTGCCGCTGATTGATTCCGTAACAAATATAACCGCGACGGAAGGCGGCGGCGACCGAGAACAGGACGAACCATACCGCGAAAGGATCCGCGAGGCTGAGAACCGCCTCAGCACCGCAGGCCCGGCGAAAGCGTACAAATACTGGGCCTTGTCCGCAAACCCTATCGTCAGCGACGCCGTGGTGGAGTCCGAAACCGAACGGATCAGCAGAACGCTGACCACATACGCAGCGCACGCCTTCCAAGGCGGCGCGAACCTGATCCCGGACACTATGGTGGTATATCTGCCGGACGGCTCCGAGGCCGTGGCTGGTGTGGACTACACGGCAACATACGACGACGAGCTACTGACGCTGGCCCTCTCTGGCTCGCTGGCCGACGCCCAGACGGTAAAGATCGAGATCACCCGCAATATGTACGGGCGCGTCAAAATCGTGCCGATCTGCGCCGGTGGCGAAATCCCGGACGAGGACGTGCTGGAGGACGTGCTGCGAGTGTGCAGCTCGGACGACGTGAAGCCGCTCACTGATCTGGTGACGGTGGAGGCTCCGGCTGTGCAGCTCTACGACATAGAGCTGGTTTACTACACGACCAAGGCCAACGAGTCGGAAGTTGTCAAGAACGTGGAAGGCCCGGAGGGAGCAATCAACCAGTACATATACTGGCAAGGCTCCACTCTGGATCAGGACATAAACCCGGACTATCTGCGGAAGCTGATCCTCTGCCCGCACTGGGAGGAAGGTCTGACCGGAGCCACCCGTGTGATCATCACCAAACCGGAATACACAGAGCTGCCGAGCACTACCGTGGCGAAGTTTTCCGGGAACCTCAAAGTGCAGCATATCGTGAAAGACTAAAGGAGGTGGGAACATGGGCGGTATGAAAGTATCGGATCTTGACTTTGTACGCCTGCTGCCCGCCTTCATGCGTGACGACGAGGCAGCGATCGCACTCAGCAAGGCCATGAACGAGCTCATAGGTGAGCCGGGCAAGCGCCTGAAAACGATCCGAACATGGGACAAGATCGACGAGCTCAACGAAGCGGAATGCGACGAGCTGGCGTGGGAGCTTGACATTGACTGGTACGACTCCACAGGCATGAGCCTGGAGGAAAAGCGGGCCACAATCAAGCTCGCCCAGCAGATCAAGCGAAAACGCGGTACCAAGTGGGCCGTGGAAAGGCTGATCTCCGCATACTTCGGCGAGGGCTATGTCGTGGAGTGGTACGAAATGGACGACACCCCGTACACCTTCGTGGCACTTACCACAAACACACATATAACGGCCGAGAACTATGTCAAATTCGTGGAGGCCGTCAAAGCGGCCAAGAACGAGCGCTCGCATATTGCGGGCGTTTTCTATTACTGGCAGCAGGGCCCGGATCCCGGCATTGAGTATGCTCTGGGCTCCAGCCTCCACCGGTACTGGTTCAGGAAGTGCGGCACCTATCCGCGCACGGCCACGGTGGGCTTCATAGTCAAGCCCAGCATTGAAACCGAACCAGAGGCGAAGTTGCACCCTTATGGCTTTATTCACGCCGGGGAGCTGACCTGCGGTACCTATCCGCGAACCGCAACTCTGGGAGTATCGGCGCAGAACATGACAGCGACAGCACCGGCGATCGCTTTCGCGGCATATGAGTTCGTGAAGTGCGGGACACGGCGCTGCGGTGAATAAAAGAAAGGAGGCAACCACATGGCGTATTTTTACGACAGCTTCATGGGATACCGAAGGAAACAGTGGCTCCGCTCCATTGTGAATGTAGAGGCACAGGTGGGGGCGGTGTGGCACCGTGGATTCATAAACCAGAAAAAGATCGACGGCGACACGCTGGTGATCATGGCGACATTTCCGGATCTGGACTCCACGGCCTGCACTATTTCTGCTTCGCGAATCATTGACGCCCGCGGAGAGGTAGCAGCCTACCAGCAGCGCGTGATCAAGAAAGTTAGCGGACAGGGTACCATGGTAAAGCTCACGATCCCGATCTACGAAGTATCAGCCTAAAGGAAGGAGGAAAAAGGCATGTATAATCCCACGAAATGGCTCGACAAAGTGGTGGACGCTAACACCGGCGAGCTTATTCAGGACGGCACCGATCAAAGCGCCAGACACTTCAACAACATGGAAAACGGCATAACCGATCACGACGTAGCGGGCCACCTTGCCCTGTTGGCTCTCAGTCGTTGCATGGACGAGGTGGACGTCGAGGTGCAGACGGTAACGCTCACCAACTCAAAGACGTTCCCGTTCAACGACTCGCAGCAGACCGTCGCGCTTGTAACAGCCCGCAACCACATGACATACACCGTTGAGGCGTCAATCGGCGAACACAACGGCAACGTTGGCGACGTAAAGATCAGCAACCGACTGTTGAACGGCTTCAAGGTAGCATACGACGGCAGCGCAACCAGCGCGACTATAATTTTGAGAATTAAAGGAGGCATGTAGATCATGAGCAACAATGTAAAAATCATTGAAAAAAATACCGGCGAGAAAATCGCATGGAAGCAGGACGGCACTCGGCTTTACTTCGGCGACGACGAGATTATGATCAACGCCGCGAAGTACCAGAAAAACGAGCCCGTCGAGGTTGACATCTGCAAAGATCACAGCGGCAACCTGACGATCGGCACTGAGTCCGCGCTGCGCTATGTGGCGCAAATTATAATCCCGGCGGCGACCTACACTGACACCCCGACCGCTGCGGCAATCTCGTGGGACGAAAGCGAAGGCACCGCGACGACCACCAAAACGAAGGACGACCTCGACATGGCCAACGTTACCCTCATTTTGTGGAGTATTGAGTAAATGAAAGGAATAAAGAACAATGGCAAATTTTGATCTCACTGATCTGGCAGTCAAAATGATCTGCCCGAACAACACCGTCAAAGTGGACGAAACCGACCTGCCTTCTGTGCTGGTGTATATCCCGGCATTTAAGAACAGCGACGTGCTTACTGGAGGCAACGACAGTATACACCCCGCCTTCCTCGTGAACGGCGTACAGATCCCCGGCTTCTACTACTCCAAGTACCAGAACAAGGTATATAACAGCGTGGCGTATAGCCTGCCCGGCGAGGATCCGACCGTGAGTATTACCTTTGACACCGCGCTGGCCCGTTGCGAGGCCAAGGGCAACGGCTGGCACCTCAGCACCAACGCCGAGTGGGCCGCGATCGCCCTCTGGTGTAAGAAAAACGGCTTCATGCCCTACGGTAACAACAATTACGGGAAGGACACCCGTGAAAACAATTACAAGGCTATCCCGACGGCCTACGAAAGTGACGGTCGCACGACTCGCGTAGCAACCGGCACCGGCCCGCTGACATGGAGCCATGACGGCACCCCGTCCGGTATTTGGGACTTGAACGGCAACGTCTGGGAGTGGCAGGGCGGCCTCCGTATAGTATGGGGCGAAATCCAGATCCTTGCCAACAATGACGCAGCGGATCCCGACAACCCGCAGAATGCAACAAGCACCTGCTGGAAGGCAATCAACGCGACCGACGGATCTCTGGTAGAGCCGGAAAACAAGACCATCGACATCTCTGCGAAAGTAGCAGGAAACACCATAAGGCTGGACTATGTGAACAGCACATGGACGTACACCACCAGCGTGACGAGTTCCTCAAACGCAAGCCGGAGCTGTCTGTTCGGAAATGTTACTTGCAACGCCGACATTAGCGACGATGCCAAGGTGCTGCTGCGTTCTCTGGCCCTTCTGCCTGACGAGGGAAGTGTGAGCACCAACTATGAAGGCGACTACTTCTACTGGAACAACGGCGTAGCCGAGCGCTCCGTGTATCGCGGGGGCAGCTGGAGCAACGGCACGCACGCCGGTATGTTCCACCTGTACGGCAATGCCTCCCGCACGTACTTACTCACGGATCTCGGCTTCCGCTCCGCTTATATCCCGGAAATCGGGTAATCTGGCAATCTGAAAATCTGGACAATTTACAACCAAACTAAAGGACGGGGAGGTGAACACATGGACACAATAACCACTATATTGATTGCCTGCGTGCCCTCGGCCGTGACCGGCTTCTGCTTCTGGCTCATTGAGCAAAAAATCCAGAAGGAAACGACGAAACGCGAGGCCGAAGAAAAGGCCCACCACGAAGCTGAGGAAAGGCGTGAGAAGCTCCGCGAAAAGCAAGAGGTTTTTCTTGTGCAGGGCGTCAACGCGGCGATCGCGCTCGGAGAAGCGACGGCCAAGGCCGTGCAGCGGATCCCTGACGCTCACTGTAATGGCGACATGCACGCCGCGCTGGAATATGCCGCCAAGGTGAAGCACGAGCAGAAGGACTTCCTCACACAGCAGGGAGTCGAGTCTCTGTTCGACTAAGGGAGGTGAAAACATGCGCGGAGAATACGAGCAGCTAGAGGAAACTATGGAAGAAACCCCGGAGGACGTGACAGCGCAGGATCTCGACGAGCAGATCCAGCAGCTCATCACCGAGAACCGGGAACTCAGGAGACAGATCCGGCAGCTGAAAGCTGCTACAGTAGGCAAGAAAAAGGTGGAGTTTTCAAAGCTCATTTTTGTAGGCGTGAGTGTACTCACTGTCGCGATCACCGTCTTTTCCTGCCGCATGATCTGGCTCACCATGGACACCTCGGCGCTGGCCTACCTGATCCCGGCCGTGTTCACCGAAATGGCGAGCACGACCGGCTTCTATTACACCAAGGCCAAGACCGAGAACAAGATCAAGCTCATGGCTGCGAATGACGTCAAGCCAGAGGCACACAACTTCGACAGCTATTAGGAGGGACACATGGCACTGAATGGAAAAACCAACGAGGAAAAGATCTGGAACCACCTCAAAAGCAAGGGCCTGAACGACTACGGCGTGGCGGGTCTTATGGGGAACTTGTACGCCGAGAGCGCACTCAATCCCCGCAACCTCCAGAATACATACGAGAAAAAACTCGGATACACGGACGACAGTTACACCGAGGCCGTGGACTCTGGGAACTACGACAACTTTGTGCGGGACTCTGCGGGCTACGGGCTGGCACAGTGGACGTTCTGGAGCCGTAAGGAGGCGCTGCTGACTTATGCAAAGGTCAACAAGGCGTCAATCGGCGATCTGGAGACACAGCTCAGCTTTTTATACAAGGAGCTGAGCGAAAGCTACACCAGCGTGCTGAACGTCCTCAAAACAGCCACTAGTGTGCGACAAGCATCTGACTTCGTGTTGCTCAAATATGAGCAACCGGCAGACCAGAGCGTAACCGTACAAGAAAAACGCACAACCTATGGCCAAAAGTATTTTGACAAGTACACTGCCGGTACTTCAACGAAAGGAGACGAAAAAATGGGTAATAGTTCACTGGTAAATTGTACAGTTTACAGCCCGAACCACAGCGGCAAAAGAACCCACAGTATTGACACCCTCACACCTCATTGCGTCGTCGGCCAGCTCACTGCCGAGGCGATCGGGGCGTGCTTCCCGAAAGGCAAAGAGGCAAGCTGCAACTATGGAATTGGCAAGGACGGACGCGTGTGTCTGATCGTGGACGAGTGCAACCGGAGCTGGTGCAGCTCCAGTAATTCGAACGACCAGAGAGCGATCACGATCGAGTGCGCAAGTAACAAAACTTCGCCATATGCCATGAATAACACTGTATATGAGAAGCTGATCCAACTCTGCACCGACATCTGCAAGCGCTATAGCAAAACGAAGGTGCTCTGGCTCGGCAGCAAGGAGAAAACTCTTGCGTATACCCCGAAAAGCAACGAAATGGTGCTGACGGCGCACCGCTGGTTTGCAAACAAGAGCTGCCCCGGCGACTGGCTGTACTCCAGATACGGAGAACTCGCGAGCCGGATCAACGCGCTGCTCGGAAGTAGCAGCAACAGCAGTTCCGGATCCACTAGTAGCACCGGAAACTCCGGAACTGCGCTTTACCACGTACAAGCTGGCGCATACTTCAAGAAGGCTAACGCCGAGACGCAGGTGGCACAGCTGAAAGCGAAGGGCTTCGAGGCTATCATCAAGACTGTTGGTGGTATGTATAAGGTGCAGATCGGCGCATATTCCAAGAAAGCTAACGCCGAGGCGCAGCTTGCCAAGGTAAAAGCCGCAGGCTTCGACTCTATCATCACTACCGAGGGCACCAGTTCCGGATCGCCCGAAATCAAAATCGGGGACACGGTACAGTTTGCCGGAGGGCCACACTATACCGGCGCGAACGCCACCAGTGCGCCCGGCAGTCCGAAGGCTGGCCCGGCCAAGGTTACGGCGATCAGCAAAGGAGCGAAGCACCCGTACCATATCGTACACACCACCAGTGCCTCCTCCGTTTACGGCTGGGTAGACGGTGACAAGGTGAGCAAGTAAGGAGGACTGAACGAGACAATACAGCAGATTGTGAGCGTTTACCTTCCTTGCTGATCACAATATCAGCTCACGCAAAATTTTTGTTTGATTTTGGGCATTATTTTTTAATTAAGGACATTGCAAAATCAACAAGACTGTAATAAAAAGGCTCTGTGAGCTTCTGATAGCCTTCAAGACGCACAAAAGAGCCCAGAGGGTTTTTGTTAAACCCTCTGGGCTCTCTCTGTCTAAAAATGCCGTTATTTGCGAATTTGACGAACGACCGCGACAACCTTCTCAAAGAAATATAAAATCGTCGTGCCAGTGTTCAATTTCGCGCAATTTGGTGGAGGCGACGAGAGTCGAACTCGTGTCCGAAAATCTATCCGTACAACTTTCTACGAGTGTAGTTTACCTTTTAAAATTCCTTAAACTGACCGCCGATAAACAGGCTGTCAGTATCAGTAGTTCCTGATACATTCATACCGTCCGGAACAATACGGAAGAACGTTCACCACTAATCGATGCCCAAGCTTTTGCCGTGGTACTCAAAAGGAGGACAGTAGCAGACTTAGGCTGCTACCTGTAAGTTTCTTGTGCTTACAGTAATATTATTTCTAGCGTTTATATTTAAACGTGGTGCAATTTAAAGAGTGAACACCGTCTCTACTCGCTTATTGCAGTTCAAAATCCCCGTCGAAACCTTTACGCCCCCATTAATAATTATTTTTTACAGCCCTTTCAATCTGACGCTTAGCATCTTTCCTTGCGGCATCTTCACGCTTGTCATAAAGCTTTTTACCCTTGCATAATCCAAGCTGAACTTTAACGATTGAGCCTTTAAAATAAAGTGAAAGCGGAATCAAAGTAAGTCCGTCCTGTTTGATCTTACCGAAAAGACGGTTAATCTCTTTGCGGTGCATAAGCAATTTTCTGACTCTCATAGGATCACGGTTAAAAATGTTCCCTTTTTCATAAGGAGATATATGCATTCATTTATACCGCTGAGCATTGCTTTAATAAAAAGCTCGCCATTATCAATTGAACACCAACTGTCTTTCAGATTAACCTGTCCCAATCTCAGAGATTTTACCTCAGTTCCCATTAATTCAATTCCGGTTTCCATGCTTTCAAGTACGAAATATTCATGCCTTGCTTTTCTGTTTTCTGAAATAGTTTTAAAGTTTTCTGTTTTCAAGTGAATACCTCCGTTCTTTTGAAAGTACTTTATTATATAATATTTATTTGCATTTGTCAAGTGAATATTAAAATTTTTTATGATCTTTCTTTTATTTCCTTTTCATTTTTTTGTGACGTATTGCAAAATTATAAATTTTATGCTATAATAAGCGTAAACATTTAAAATATTTCAGTTAATACCGTACAAAAATTGTGCGAGGGTAAATAAGGAGTAGATTTACATGGGATTTAAAGATATGGAAAAAAGCAAGCTTGACGCCATGAAAAATCAGTGGGATGAAGAATATAAAAAATTTAAGGCAATGAAACTTAACCTAAATATGGCAAGGGGTAAGCCGTCACCGGAACAGCTTGAACTAAGCATGGATATGCTTGATACTATTAACAGCCAAAGCAGTCTTATCGGTTTAAACGGTGATGACTATAGAAATTACGGTCTTCTTGACGGTATACCGGAAGCAAAAACGATTTTTTCAAAAATGCTCGGAATTTCTGAAGACGAGGTAATTGTCTGCGGAAATGCAAGCCTTAATATAATGTACGACATAATCTCTACATCGTTTCTCAAAGGAGTATGCGGGAACACACCATGGCATAAACAAGAAAAAGTCAAATTTTTGTGTCCTGTTCCTGGATACGACAGACATTTTTCAATTTGCGAAACATTTGGTATTGAAATGATCAATATTCCGACTTTTGAAACAGGTCCGGATATGGATTTAATTGAAAAATTAGTTTCTGAAGATGACGCAATAAAAGGCGTATGGTGTGTTCCGCAATACTCCAATCCCACAGGATATGTGTACAGTGATGAAACTGTAAAACGCTTTGCAGCTCTCAAGCCGAAGGCATCAGATTTCAGAATTTTCTGGGACAATGCTTATTGTATTCATCATCTTGTTGATTCTCCGAAAAAGCTTCTTAATATTATGGACGAATTAAAGAAAAACAATAATGAAGATATGGTTTATATTTTCGGATCAACGTCCAAAATCACTTTTGCCGGATCAGGTGTGGCAGTTTTAGGAACAAGCAGAAATAATATTTCCGAACTGACTAAAGTCATGACAATGAGAACTATTGGGTATGATAAAATAAATCAGCTCAGACACGCAAAATATTTCGGCAGCTATGAAGGTCTTCTTGAACATATGAACAAGCACAAAAAATTATTGGCTCCGAAGTTCAATGCCGTAACAGAAATATTGGAAAAAGAAATAGCGCCACTTGAAATCGGCAGCTGGACAAAACCGGAAGGCGGATACTTTATCTCTTTTGATTCACTCCCCGGCTGTGCAAAGAGAATCGTTGCACTGTGCAAGGACGCCGGAGTAACGCTTACCGGCGCCGGCGCCACTTATCCTTATGGCAAGGATCCTGAAGACAAAAATATCAGAATAGCTCCGACCTATCCGTCAGTCGACGAATTGACAAAAGCTATGGAAATCTTTTGTCTTGCTGTTAAAATTGCAAGCGCTGAAAAGGTTTTATAAGAACTTTATAGGGTAATTATAATTAATTACCCTATTGTTTTTTTGTTGAATTTCTACAAATGATGTATGTTTTTTTGAAAAAAATTCATATATTTATTGACTTTTATTAATCAATAAAGTATAATAAATTTATATAAATAAACGTAAGAGGAGGAATATAATATGATAAAAAAATTTAAAAAAATGCTATCATTATTAAGCGCAGCCGCAGTAACGGCTTCTGCATGTGTATTTACTGTTCCCGCAAACGCTGTGACTGCTCCGCTGTTTTACAGTGAATGCGAAGACCTGGAGCTTGCCGGAGATGCTCAAATTACAGATAATGTATATGGAGGATATAATACAGGTTTTTCCGGAAAAGGCTATGTATGGATTCAGGGTAACGGTAGTTTTTCATTTGAAGTTGACGCTCCTGAAGATGGAATGTATAATCTTGAGGTACGTTCATGGCAATATCTTGATGAAACAGGAAGAGTCCAGTCTTATAGCGTAAACGGCAATAAAGGTACATCATATTTAATGCCTCATTCAGATACTTTTACTGACTATTCAATGGGACTTATAAGGCTTAATAAAGGTACTAATGAAATTAAGATTCAATCCGGTGACAATGTAGGATATGGATATGCACTTTATGATACAGTTACTGTTACAAAAGCAGTAATGCCTGAACTTAATATAAAACCTGTTCTTTCTGATCCTAACGCTACAAAAGAAACTCAGGGACTTATGAATTATCTCTGCGATATGTACGGAAAGCATATTATATCAGGTCAGCAGGAAATTTACGGAAACGGTCATACGGTAGATCAACCTGCCGGATACAGCGGCGATGACCTTTTAGGATATGAATCTGAATTTGAATGGATAAATAAAAATTTCGGAGTTTATCCTGCAATCAGAGGATTTGATATGATGAACTATAATCCTCTTTACGGCTGGGACGATGGAACAACCGAAAGAATTATTGAATGGGGAAACGAACGAAACGGTATTCCTACAGTTTGCTGGCATATCAATCTGCCAACTGATTTTGCAAACTATGAAATCGGAGAACCGGTTGACTGGTCAGCGGCAAGCTATAAGCCAAACAGTTCATTCAGTGTGGCAAATGCAACTATTGAGGGTACCAAAGAATATGAGTATGTAATGCTTACAATTGAAGCTCTTGCCGAACAGCTTCTCAAGGTTCAGGAAGCCGGAGTACCGATAATTTTCAGACCTTATCATGAAGCTGAAGGTAATCCGGGAATTGGAAACGCATGGTTCTGGTGGGGACAGGAAGGTCCTGAACCATACAAAGCTCTTTGGAAACAGCTCTATACAACCCTTACTGAAGAATACGGTCTTCACAATCTTATATGGGAATTCAACAGCTATACTTATTCTTCATCGCCTGAATGGTATCCCGGTGACGAATGGGTTGACATGGTAGGCTTTGACAAATATAATTGTATATATAACAGAACTGACGGTCTTTCCGATTGTCCTAATGAAGATGCTATTTCAGATACATTCTACAATCTTGTAAATCTTACAGATAACAAAAAACTTGTTGCAATGCCGGAAAACGATACAGTTCCAAGTCTTGAGAACATGCTTATCGAAAAAGCTCATTGGCTGTATTTCTGCATCTGGTACGATAACGGCTCGGATAATTTCCTTACCGGTAAAAATAAGAATAATTATGATACACTTAAAGAAATTTATCAAAGTGATTACTGTATTACATTAGACGAACTTCCCGACTGGAAAAATTATGAATATAAGGGTCCGGAGCCTGATATTGACTTCATTCCCGGCGATGTGAACGGTGATGAAAAGGTTAATGTATTTGATTCTATAGCACTAAAAAAATATATAGTTAATAGCTATATGATCGACAATGCACTTCAATATCCTGTCCTTGCACCAAGTCCTGCTGATACAAACGGTGACGGACTTGTTGAAATTGCCGATTTGGTACTTTTAAATCAATGGCTTGTGGGCATGGATGTAGATATAACATATTATGTCGCACCTCCTGAAACAGATGAATAAAATAAATTTCTGTTCCTAATGACATTCTTTCAACTGTTTTATTAACTAAAATACTTCTTTGTTTAAAATTAATTTCCTACCACTCCATATTACACCAACTCTCATATCTTTTATCGTATTTTCAGAAAGATTTCCCTTACCGTCTTTTTTACCTGTTGATTGAAACGCAAAACACAAAAAGACCATTTAAAGAGTAAAAAACTCCTTAAATGGTCTTTAATTATTGTATTCACATCGCTTATTTTATATCTTACATTGACAAAATATTCTGTTTTCTGTATCGGACAATAATCAAAATGTGGTTT
>OLNO01000790.1_pt1 | contig 30065 bp, 42 predicted proteins | sample 1672861 | NCBI WGS metagenome assembly OLNO01 (sample SAMEA3136731, study PRJEB25190) | human gut metagenome | reverse complement strand
TGGAGAGGGGCTCTAATAACTACTACTCTATAATACAAGGAGGCGAATTTTGGCATATGAAAATATGGAGACCTGAAGAAGAGTTTGATGTTCCTTTGATTTTCGAGGATGAAGAAGACCAGGAGCAGGAAGAAGATTTTGTCACACAGCTTCAGCCAACCGATTGGACCGACGATATGAGCGGGGAAGAAGGTCGTGATTATATAGATGACCAATACGGGGAAGGATACAGAGATTACCTTCCCCAAATTCAGTCGGAGGAGAAAAAGGGGACCCTATTCCTGATTGCCTTGACGATGTTCGGGTTGTGTGCGGCATTCTTTTTGGTGTCTGCTGCACATAACGTAGACGAAAACAATGTCCTCGCCGCACAAATCAACAACATATCCTTTGCGATGCCGGTAGTAGAAGGGCCGCCAAAGCCCACTGGTGTGCCGGAAGATGCATTGCCGGAATCCATTCAGCTCGAAATGCCGGCTTCCGACATCCCTGATAGTATCGCAAAAAGAATAAAGGCTAAAGAAGAAAAGCAGAAGACCTCTACGCTGCATGAAGAAGACTACAAAATCTATACGGATGCCGCATCTCATTTCCTGATTGAAGACCAGTTGGAAAAATACTTCGGAACTCTTTACTGCGATGATTGGGATATGCAGGTCGATTTGGCCTATACCAACTCGCAGGATGCCCTGGATGCCGCCGGCTCTGCCTGCGTACTTACTCCTGCGATAAAAAATCTTCCGGGAATTGGTGAGAAGTCCGGCGCCGCTGTGATTCTGGATTATAACTATCAAGAGTTTTACGCTTTGCAGTATGCAAAGAAAGGGGACCGGCTGTATATCAAAACAGTTTACGGCGAATTCCTTTATGAAGTTACGAAATGCCAGCTGGGTATGGCGGCCAAAGACGGGCAGTCGATTATTCTGGATAACAATGATAACCTCATGGAATATTGCACGAGTGGCAAATTCAACGGTGTTGTGCTGTGTACCAACTATCCATTCGACAGCCGCGAAGATACCGGATACCGCTATGTGGTATTCGCCAAGCTCGTTGATGGCACGTCTATGACTCTGTAAGGGGGTGGGGGCTGTGCAGTACATCACCCTGGCAGCTCAATGGTTGATAATCGACAACTTCTCTTTTTACTTCTTATGTATCATCATGGCCGAATGGATAATCAGTTTTCTGGTGAATCGAGGACTGGCCAAAAGATTTGACGCCAAGGTGGCCAATATCTATAACTGTGAATTGACTTTCATCGGCGTAATTCACCATGAACTCTCTCATGCCATTCTCGCTTTGCTCAGCGGAGCGCACATTCAAAAAATCTGCCTTTATCGGTTCCCATGGACTCGCAAAAAGCAGAAAGACACGATGGATGAAAATTGCCTCGGTTATGTGATGTATAACTGCCGGGGAATTTTTCCTATCCCGCAAATCCAAAATATGCTGACCGGTATCGCCCCTATCATTCTCGGCTCGGTCAGCATATTTTTTTGCGGAGAATTTCTGCTGCATCTCTGGCAGCAAGAAGGATTGAAAACACTGATTGCCAATCCGTGGAGCTATCTCGTGCTGTATCTGATGATAAGCATTGCCCACCATGCATGTCCCAGCGGTCAGGATATGAAAAATGCCCGCGTCGGTTTGCTTATCGTATTCATCATCGGACTACTGTTTCCCATGTCGGCAGAAACGGCTCTGTTGGTGAGAGAAGTTGCCCTGATAATTTTCGGCATCATTGTGTTGCCGGCTTTGCCTTTTATTTTGCTGACAAATTTCTGACCGCATGAAGAAAGGAGACATAATCCGGTTATGAAGAACTCTGTATTTCTGCCGTGCCTGTTGACGGCTGCCATAACGGCCGCAGCAATATCCGGCGTCGTATTCCTGATGACTCAAGATGCAACGACACTGAAGCCGGTCCCCGTTGCTCCTCCCATTACTTCCCAAGAAGCACACCGGGAGTATTCCTTCCAGACCACAGATAAAAGCGGGTCAATGAAGGGATACACCGGTTTTTATTTTGGTGATGGCGACGGGGTGGTACTGACCGGGTCTGAGGACAATGTTTTTGTGGATTTGAGCAATTACGAAACCTACGTATACACCCCGGCGGAAAACAAGGTCGTCTTCCAGAAAGATGACTTTACCTATGTCTGTACGATGGCCGAACTGGAACCCCAGGATAATACCGGGGACGTCATCGTATGGCAGGATGGGGAAGTAAGCAAATACTGTATCCCGACATACCTCAATGACTCCGGCGATGCGTTTCTGGTTGCAACCGAAGTCGAAGGCGCAGCCACAGAAGACCAGTATGTGAAAATCCAGTCTGTGCTATCCAAAATCTCGCAAAATCTGACCCTCTGCACAGGTGATGCGAGTGTCATTGATATTGCCGGCGTAGCCATTCCGGTCACCGATATCGCATCCGTCTCTCCGGATTACGTCCAGTTCGATGTTGGAGGCGGAACATCTTATCTGGCCATCGAACCGATTGACTCGAAGGCCCAGGAACGGCTCTACGAAATCTACGACCAATATGTTGGCGGTCCGCTGCAGGTCCGGTACTCCGAATCAATGTCGGATTCGACGACCGGGTATCAGTCATATGTGTTCTGCCTGAACGATATGAGATTTACCCTGTACGCGCAAAGCAAGGAAATCGCCACTCAGCTGGCCAATGATTTTGAAGCAGCTTGATGCTGCATCGCGCCCACACTACGGGCGCCTACATACAATTTGCGGAGGAATTTGAAAATGCAGTGTATAGATGTCAGCTTGCAGGAAAACGACAAGACGCAGCCCGAAAATCGGGGCCGGCCAAAGGTACTCCCGATTTTTTTGGGCATCCTGTTCATTTTCGCGTTTGCCGGCGGATTCATAAACGGCTATTCCCTTGGCTCGCATAGCAGCCATAAGAACGGAGATGCCGCATCGATTTATCTCAACTTTCCACCGGCAGCGAGCGCTGAATCGGCCGCCAGTCAAAATGGTGACGATTACGAACCGGTCATGCAAGCTGTCCTGTCCAATAACGAATATATCGTCTACGATGCTCTTGTAGATTCCGTGATTCGTGTGGCTCCGCAAAGCTCATTCACCATGCCCAGCGCAACAACCGTCAGCATGGAACGAATAATCGAAATCACCAAAATCGTCCAAAATAACCCGGAGTTTTTCTGGGTCGAATCAATGACCTGGATTACCTGGACGGATAACGCCGATACGACAAGGACTTACACGGTCAATATTTCTTATAACATGGATGCGCAGACAAAATCCTTGACTCAAAAACAAATCGAAGCCGTCGTTGCCCCCATCCTGGCTTCTGCAAGTTGTCGTAATGCATCTGAAGCCGCTGCATATGTTAACGAATATCTTGCTTCACAGGTGACTTATATGGATGATAAAGCACATCAGACAGAATATCCATATGATGCCATTTCAGGGCCGCTGCTCACACAGCAAGCCATCTGTTCCGGGTATGCAAAAACTTTCTCCTACTTGATGGCAAGACTCGGCTACTCATCGGCATATTGTCTTGGCTATACCAAAGAAGGCGTCTTCCATGCATGGAATGCGATTAAGGATGGGGACAAGATTCTGTATACAGACCCCACATTCAATGCATCCGGCTCTTTCCGTAACGATAATTGGCTGAACCTCCCAAGGGAATCCTTCACAGACCACCAGGAAACAAAAAAATTCTGGTATGAACCCATTGCTTGAAAATATATTTGTCCCGCGCTGTCTTTCGTTGCGAATACTAATAAAAACGGGTATAATAAATACAAAGGCAAGACCAAACCGGGTTGCCTGAATTACTCAGTATCAGTCAAAGGAGACACATGAAATGGCGAAAACCAAGACCATCGTGAAGCACTGCAGCAAGTGCAACAAACCGTTTTCGACGGCGGATGACAGTGTCATCCTGTGCCGGGAATGTACCAGCAAGGAACTGAAGGACGAAGCGGCCAAGGAACTGGAGCGTCAGAACGAGGTGGCAGAGACCCGCACCTGCAGCGCCTGCGACCGGAACTTCGTTATCACCGTCGGCAGCAAGGAATTTTTTGAGAAGCGCGGGCTTACTCTGCCGCACCTGTGCCCGGACTGCCGGGAGCTGCTGAAGAAGCGCAAGCAGGAAATGGGTGGCCTGGAGCATGTCTGCAAGACCTGCGGAAAGAAGTTCACCTACAGCGCCGCGACCATTCTGAAGTGTGCTCTGAACGGCTGGGAGCTGTTCGATGAATGCCCCGACTGCCGCCGCGCACGCAAAGAACAGGCCCGGGCAGCCAAGCAGGCCGACCGTCAGAAGGTCGTGGCCACCATTACCTGCAAGGATTGCGGTAAGGAATTCGTGGTCACTGCCGGTGAGGAAGCGTTCCTCAAGAAGCATGGCCTGGAACATCTGCCCAGCCGCTGCCCCGACTGCCGCCACAAGCGCAAGGTGCGCATCCTGGCCGAAGATATGCGCCGTTTCGGTGATGGCGATGCTTCCAAAAACCAGGAAACCGAGGTGGTTATCGAAGATACCACTCCGCTGGACAACATTTCGGCTATGATGTCTGACATCGCGCCGGCCCCCGTCATCCAGGGCGCCATCGACGATGAGGCCGACAACACTCCCGACGCTACGGATACTGAAGCGGCCAACGAAGAGAAGGCCGCGCCTGCTGCGACGGCTGAAGCTCCGGCCACTGATACCGAAAGCAAGAAGTCCGATACTGAGACGGATGCACACACCGGCGCCTGATTCCAACAACTATGCCCCATTGGCTCAGGCCATTGGGGCTTTCTTTATATATACCTATGATAAGAGGAGAGACCTTCTATGCAAGCAATCACCCTGTCCGTACATATGGATAAGGTATACGACGTTGTTGAAGTCGTGTGCATCTTCGCCTCTGTAATCCTGCTGTATTGGGGATTGCTGAGCTTCAACGTAAAGAAGACGATTATCGGCGTGTTGGGATTCGTCACTGTCTTTGGAATCGCCGGCTGGGCCGCCACACAGAACGTGGAGCTGGTTGAGGGAATCGTTAGTTTTTTGTACCGTGCAGGCTACTTGAGTCTGATTGTGGTTTTGGCTTTTTGCCTTTTCGGCGTATTTTACTATTGCTGTAAGAGTGAAGCGAAGAGAAAACGATTTGTGCTGATATCGGGTTACATTATGGCGATGAGTCATTTGAACATAATTGTGTTCAGTGTCTTTGACTTGATACAGAACAAATAGAAAAAACTGCAATATGGACACTTACGAATTGACTATCGTTGGTTGCAACATGATAGCTACAGCCAGTCTTATTGTCAGCATATTTGACCCGAAAAGAAAAAGAGTATGTGGGCTGGTACTGACGACACTTTTCACCGGCTTCGGAGCAGCGTTCTCTGTTTATCGGAATCAAACATTGATTACCCCAATTCCAGTGCCTTATGTTCTTATTCTTTACCTTGCCAAAGAGGCTGTGACGGGTCTTGTCCTGGCTGCTGCATTGACGCTTTATATATGGCTTTACTGTGATGACCAGAAAAAATGGGAGGGTATCCAACACATCATGTTCGGGTTTGTATACACGAGTATAGCGCTCCTCTTAATAAACTGTCTCCTGGTCTTCTACTACTATGTGCTTGCACCGCAAAATTGAAGCATATGATTTTGGACACTCAAAAAACACCGGAAAAGCAACCCGTATGCCGTTAAGGCAAACAAAAGCAATCGAGGATGACATGAACGACAAAGAAAGAATATTGTATACCCTTGTACAGCGAATCTATATGAAAGCGCTGTATGGAGACCCGGGCGAGGTCCGAAAATGGCGAGATGCTCAGCCCGGTATGTTGACAGGGCTGAATCCACTCCAAAAAGGAGACCTGGTCATTGCAGCTACAAGCCTCGAAGCCAGCCCGTTTATGGTCGGGTACTATGAAGGACAAAGCGAGACCGGCGGCGCCCTTATTCGGGAAATCGGTTCTGACCGCCTCTGCGACTATGCGAATGAATGGTTTTATCGCATTGAAAAATCCATATTGGGACCCGAAATCCTGGACGGCGAGCGGTACGCATTATACAAAAAGGTGGAAAATGCCGCCCAGGACATCAACGGTGACACCTATTACGTTACGGCCTTTGAGCTGGATGACTATTCATGCAAGATTTCTTTGCGGAAATGCTGGAGGAAGAATGAAATCCGCAATATCAGGCTGCCGATTGAGAAAACCTCCAGCATAGAGGACATCCGAGCCGGCCTTTCAGCGGCTATTGAAAAGGAGACCACCAATGAATCGTGAAGAACTCAATAGAATATCCGAAGCAATCAAGGATATACCGGATGATGTGAAAGCGTGGGAGCAAACCTGCGACTTTCTTTATGAGCTGACAATGAAACAAAAGCAGAGCATTATGATGGACTGCCAAACCAGCTCTGAATACGTCCGAAACATCTATCCCGTCGCTCATAAGTTGGCACAGGTCATTCATGTGATGGCAACTGTGCCGGTCCATTTGCTTGTCCGAACCGTCTCGGAAAAAGAGCAAGTGCTCATTACCCTGTACGACAACGAAGACCCTACGCCATACTTACCGATATTTTTCTCGAAATCGCAGGCAGAAGCTGAGGTAAAATACATCGACAGAGAAAAAGGTGAAATTGTTGATGTTATCCGCGTTCCTTTTCTCATGCTTATCGACAACCATTTTGGTTTCTTTTCGGACACGCCGGACGTTCCTCTGCTGACTCTTTTTGAGACCCGAAAAGATAAGCCGGCCATTTTCTTGACCAAATTTGATGTGATGGCGATGCTGGTGGATTCCACCAGAACACTTCGCAGCCAGGTGTGTTTCGATTTCGGGCCACAAATTGTCCCCAACACCAAGCCCAACGCAGGTCAAGAGACTCAGATGCCGAATCAGCCGATGCCTCCATTCGGCGGAAGAAAAAAGCCGCCCGTTTCCTGATGGAGCCGGAAAAAGACATCCGGGTGGGGGACAGCCTGTACCTCGGCCACCACAGCGTTGTTGTGCTGAAAATATATGATATCTTCCAGCTTGTGAGAGTCCGGTATGCCGATGAGACTCAATCCTTCATCGTAGACCGGGGTGCTCTGACAACACAACCGGACAGAACACACACGCTCAGTCTCCGGTTGCTCCAGAAATCCAAATTAGAGGAGCCATCCCGCAATGAACGATGAAACCAGAATGCTGATACGGTTTGTGTGTGACGGAAATCTCCGCAGCGCCCAATCCCAAGCACAAATCATCCTGAAAAACAGCAGAACACAAAAAGATGCGGACTTTGTAAGGTCGCAGCTCAAGAAGCTGGAAGACAGCAAAGCACGGTTCATTGAACTGCCCTATAATCTGCAAAACATCCTGGTGGTAGAAGACTCTGCGTTCTTCCCGGTATCCAGATTTATGCTGCGGCCGAAGGAAGAAATGGTCGTGGAACAGATTCTGAAAATCGCACAGGCTGCCGCTGTTCTGAAAGAGATGAACATTTCCTATACGCCTTCTCTGATGCTGTACGGCGACAGTGGAACCGGCAAAACGATGCTGGCCAAATACATCGCTCATCGTGCCGGCATCCCGTACATGTATGTGCGTTTTTCCGGGCTGATAAATTCTCAGCTCGGTAAAACCCAGGAGAATCTGAACCGCATATTTACGTATGCCAAACAGAAACCCTGCGTGCTGTGCATTGATGAAATCGACACCATTGCGATGCGGCGCGGGCTGAACAACGATATCGGGGAGATGAATCGTGTTGTCATCTCACTCATGCAGGAGCTGGACCAGCTTCCCAATGACCTGATTATTGTCGCCACAACGAACCGGTATGACCAGTTGGACAGTGCTCTGGTGCGCCGGTTTACTGTCTGCCAGAAAGTCGATGCTTATAACCGCGAAGATGCCGTCCGTTTGCTGCGCATGTTCTTCGATTTCGCAGAAACCAAAATGACCGATGACCAACTTCACGAATGGGTCGAAAAGCGTTTTCCGAACACGACGACCTATTATCCCAGTGCGTTGACCAATGCGGCTACTCAGTATTTGGTCGACTCCATTATCGCATCCACCATGAATCCTGATGATGCGCAACCAGAGCAGACGAACAAGCAGGTATATATCCTGTATGAAGAGACCCCGGATTGTATGGGGTCTGGGTCAACGAGCAGGGAAGTGGCCAAAACGACCAGTTTCCCGCAAGCATTGGAAATGCTGAAAAAGGGAACCGGTAACACCTTGGTCAAACGGACCCGCATCAACGGAACGCTGGTTGAAACTTATTGGAATGAGTTCAGCCGGCAATTTGAATAACAGAAACGGGTGATAAATCCATGGCCAATAAAAAATACTATGAAGCGGCTGAAGTCTATGAACAAAAGCTGAAACGTGTTATGGACCGGCTGGGTGTATCCGAATACCGTTACGACTGGAACCGGAAAGAAACGTATGTGGAATTCTGCTACCAGGGGCAATGGTATCACTTCGAGAACAACTTTATCAAAGCGGAAAAAGCCTACGAAAAAACACACAAACGCATCAGCTACGTTTCCGATTTGTTCGCCCAGATTGTCCTGGCACTGGAAAGCCTGGCGCGGCTGACCGAACAGGGTCTTTATTCTTTGCAGTATTGGATTGAAGGAATGAAGATGCTCCCGCCGGCGTCCAACATACCGGCCTGTTTTGCTGCGCTGGGATTTGACCATATCCCGACCGAAGAAGAACTGAAACAGCGATTCCGCGCCCGGGTGAAGACCGTTCATCCAGATGCAGGCGGAACCGCTGAAGAATTCGAGGTATTGAAGAAGAATTACCTTGCATGCCAAACCTATCTGCTGGATAAAACCATGCCGGATTAGTACGTGGCGCCCAAAGCATACTAATTTCACAATGAAATAGGGAGCAGTTTATGATAAAGTACAGGCATTTGTTTCATGGGGATTTTTACCGAAATCGACTGATTGATGGGAAATTGTGTGACGACCATAATTTTTATAATTTTCAGATAGAAGTCATAATCCCAATCGACTATGACACGGAGGAAGAAGCCAAACATTGCCCAAGTTCTTTGCGGTTTGAACTTGATGATAATGGACATGCTGTGCTGCGCGTGTATAGTGACTGGAAACAAGGGGTAGACAAAAACGGTAAATGGTTTGAACACGTTGACGGTAATATTATTGACACTATCAAATGGGAAGAACATTGGAAGTATAAAATATCAAGGAGCAAAGTTATTTCCAAAAATATGAAACCCGTTTGTGATGGCCTTACTGATTATGTGCCAGACGCAACGCCTTGGGATGAACTTTTTGGCATAGAAAAACTACCCATAGGATGGGTAAATACAGTTGAGCCTTTGTCTTACGGCATCATTATTATTCAGCAAAAACAAGAACCTAATTAACCTTGTATTGTTGGGAGCGACACATGATAATTCTCTATTCATTGCTTTTCCTGTATGTGATGGGTGGTTTGCAGATACTCATGGGGAAGTGGCGGATTCCGCGTATGCTTGTCCGCATCATGAATCATCTCCTGGCATCCATTTACATCTCCAATCCCCCCATTACAGACAGACCGTATCACCTGATGGGCGGAGCGATATATGCCGGCCCAGATACCCTTACGTATAATATGCTCCTGCTGCTAACTCTTCTGACTTTTTGCATGCTGCTTATGATGCTCAACGATATCATAGCCAATGCGATGGCAGAGGAAAAGTTTCTTTGCCCCAAACCTTATATCATGTTTGGAACAAAACGTTTCCTTTCCAGATATGCCGACCTTCTGTTTGGGTCTGCTGCGGCACTGGCCTTCGGCTATGGTCTGCTGATGTTGCGCCACTATTACACGAGCGAAGAAATCGTAGCCAGCATGCTGGAATTATGGGAAATCACGTATAGAAACGCTTTCTTCCTGCCGGGCATTCTGTTGGTCTATCTGTTTTTGATGGCAGCCGGTTTTATCTTGGCGCATATCTTTCGTACTCTCCATAAGGGCTTTACCGAATTCTTCAATAGGTGGGAGCAATCTCTGTAAATATTTTGACCGCAAAGAAATGAGAAAGGAAGCATGATGTTCGAGACTTTATTTATGTTCGTCTTGTGGGGCGTCGTGAGTATCGGATGTATTGATTTGGCCATGCAAGGAGCCAAAAGAATCGAAAAAGAAACCACGGACAGTACGCCGATTCAGAAATTCCGAAACCGGGTACTAACGATAGGCCCAGTCATCGCTATCATAGGGTTCGCTTCATTCTGTCTGGTATGCTCAGAGAAAAGCGGAAAAATGGTGGTGTCTGAAAAAGCCTATACCATAATCAGTACCAGCCAAGAAATCGAAGACAAATGCATTGACCTGACGATTCAGGATGAAAGCGGCGTGATAGCCATAGTGACATATGGTATGCCGGATTATCCGCATTCCGTCGCATCATTCTTCGGCATACAAAGTCCCACTATTGATGAGCTGCAACCGAATGGCGACTCTAACTCCCTTATCATACAGGAATGCAAAGACGGCAGCCGAAAAGTCATTCTGGAAGGTATGGCCGGTGGTGAGCTGTCGGCAGTATTGGAATCCTATAACCTGAAAATGGAGGTCCAGTAAGTATGCTGCAGCAGCGCCAGCTTTTTGAGTATGTCAAACCAAAACTGTTCAATGCATATCTCGAAGAAAACCGGTTCGTATGGATACAGAGAAAAGATAAAAATGTCAAATGCTATCAGAAAATTTGGCATGGGAATCTCTATCAGGTCAATGTGCCGCTGACCCACAGTCTGGCCGATTACGCAGAGGCAATGGAGAAGAGCATCAACACTGTCGCCGCAATTCAGCTTGTATCCCCGCTGGAATTATGTGTGCGCTTTTCGGACCTGACGCGAATTATTGGCCGCATCGAATGTTCTACCATCAGCAAACACACCGTATTTCCGGAAATATCGGTGTTGTACCTGGATAAAGGCGGAAAGCCGGCCAAACAGACTGTAAAAATCCCGGAAGATGCTCTGAATCTTGCTTCTATGGCATGCCATGACAACGCCATGGTCGATATCATTGGGGTTCCGTGGGCATTGTCACCGTCTGTGATTCAGGCAAAATATATCAATCTGCTATAAATCGAGGAGGCGCCGGATATGTTCAGAATGGACGAAGAGCAGTTACAGGCTTTGCTGGAACGCAATCCGAACCTTTCAGTTTCACAGCATAGTGTGGCTGGCGCCGGTACGGCATCCTTGGAAGATAAAGAGGCGGTAGCCCCCGGCGGAAAGAACAAATACCATAACTATCCGGTTTATGTGTATGCCGATGGGTTTGTGTTCGACAGCAGCTTGGAGCGCCTCGGCCGGAAAGAAATCAGCCAACAAAATCGTGCTTATTCGGAGATTCACGGAAAGGCCATAGAAGTATACGACAGTAAAAAGGAATACCTGCGCTGCCTTGAATTGAGGATGATGGAAAAGGCCGGGAATATCACGGGACTGCAGCGGCAATATCGACTGATTATACAGCCGGCTGTACAGTACCAAGATGAGCACCTGAACGCGATTACATATTGCGCTGATTTCTTTTACCAGAAAGCCGGCCAGACCATTGTGGAAGATGTAAAGGGATATGACCGGAAAACCAATACGTGGTTGACGACCCAGGTGTTCAACCTGAAATGGAAATTGCTGAAAGCCAAATACCCCGACTATGTATTTCAGCTGTTCTGAAAAGAAAACCGATGAAGGAGCCGAAAATGGTAGGACGATATATGATATACGGCATTGATTATGTCGGGGGAACCTTCGCCAATGTGGTGAACTTTATTGAAGCGGCACACAATGACACGGCTGCCTGTCTGATAGGTTTCGCACCTATGTCGTCTGCCATGGAGGCGGCCCAAGACGATGGGTTCCGGGAAGTGCTGAACGGGTTTGATATTGTGGCAATGGATGGGGCCGGCATCGTCAAAAAGGTGAAAGACGGAAAATTTTGGAGTCTTGACCGATGTAGCGGGCCGGATGTCATGGCGGAGATAATGAAGCGCACCGCTTATTCCAGAACCTCACATTTCCTTTACGGCACGGACCCAGAAACACTGGCTGCGCTGAAAGGAAAGCTGGAAGAGGAAGGTGCGACCATTGCCGGGTATCTGGCACCGCCGTATCGGTCAATGGAACAGTGGCGGCAGCTCTCTTGGAAAGACCCACAGCTGTACCAAGCTGTCAGGGAAAGCCATGCCAATTATGTATGGGTGGCCTTGGGAGCGCCCAAGCAGGAGTATCTCTGCTATGCAGCCAAGGAAGAACTTCCTGGGGTCAAGATAATGGCTGTAGGGGCAGCTTTCAATTTCCTGGCAGGAAAAGTTCCCCGGGCACCGGAATCCTGGCAGAAATTCGGGATGGAATGGTTATGGCGAGTTATCCATGAACCAAAGCAAATCACACGCTATATACGGAGTGCAGCGTTCTGGCTGTTCGCTAAGCCCTAAATTTTGGAGGAATATGTTTTATGCTGAAAATCATCATCTTTGCAGTCACTGTGGTACTGCTTGTCATCAATCTTGCGCTCAAAAAGCGGAACAAGAAGAGAATCGTGGCTATCATCATGATGGGGATTGTACTGTTTACGCTGTCTGATTCCGTTACGGTTGTCCCCACCGGTTACAGCGGAGTCCGCTCTACCTTTGGACAGGTCAGTGAAAAATCCGTTCCCAATGGCGCGAATTTCAAAATGCCGTATATCCAGACGATTACCCTTGTCAACAATAAGCAGCGCGATATTCAACTGGCGCCCAACCAGGTATGGGGCGAAACCAGCGAACAGGTCCAGGTGTATGCACAGAATGCCATCGTGTCGTATCGGCTGCTGCCTGAAAAGTCGGCGTATATGTACATCAACTTCGCCAATATCAGCGAGCCGGTCGATGAAGGCTTGTTCGATTCAGCCTTTAAGAGAACGACAGTGACTCTTGAATCCAAAGTTGCGACAAACCGCGCTGTCGTTGAGCCGGCAGTCCAAAAATCCTTGCAGGAGTTGGTCGATGAGAAATATGGCGCCGGTGTCATTGAAATCACGCAGGTCGTCATCAACCAGATGGATTTCGAGGAGTCTTACAATACGGCCATTGCTGAACGTAATGCGGCGGAGCAGAAGCGTCAGCAACAGGCCATCGAAAACGAGATTTCCAAGGAAAAGGCAGAAGCCGATGCAGAGGTAGCCCGGACGACTGCGCAGGGCAACGCTGATGCAGAGAAAATCGAGGCCCAGGGTAAGGCTGAGGCGAACTCCATCCTCTCAAAGAGCGTGACCGACAAAACGCTGCAGCAGGACATGCTGGATAAATGGAATGGTGAATTGCCGAGCGTAATTGCATCAGATAATGGTCTCGCTGGCGTATTCGATGTTTCGTCTGTCATGAACAGTGAAGAGCCGGCTGCCTGATTTCTATTGTGAGGTATGCCAATGAATAAGTACAATCCGTGTGATGTCTGCCCACACGCTCCTTATAACCTGCTGCGCTGCCCCAGGGAATGCGCATACGGAGAAGCACTGGAAAAGCAGAAGATGCTTGAAACCGTAACGAAAAAGCAGGCGGAGGCTTTGGGCGGCCCTTCCATACAGACCAAAGAAGCCCTGTCACACGCCATCGCAGATATGCGAGAACTGCTGCGGGACGATTACCACGAACTGAGCTATATCAGTGTAAGCTGGGCGATTCATGGACTCCGGCATATGCTGGAATATCAGAAACCACTTACTTTGGAACAGCTGAAAAGCCTGGTTCCGCAATCGCAGGATATGGTGCAAGAAAGGCCCCGGGAATGGATTTGGATTTCCATACGGGACCCAAGTGGGCTTCTCAAGGGAACACCACAGCAATCAGCTTATTATCAGCTGGCCTGCAACTGCTGCTCCGACAACAAAAACCTTTGCTGCAGCTATCCGGGGCATATCTATGAATTCGATTATGCCACTTACGGAAAGGTTTGGGTGGCCTTCAAAGAACGGCCGGAGTCTTGAAAGGAAGGGGTATCATGGCAAAAACACCCCTGACCAAAAAGATAGAACGGGCACTGTTCGCATGGTATCCGAATCATTTCGCAGGGTATCGTGTCGACAAATTCCGAAAAGGTTTTGGCGCTACGGAAGTGCCGGCCGAAAACGGTACTGTCCAGGGCGGTCTGATTGATTATGCTCGGGTACAGGAATGCTTTGTGTCGGAAAGAACCGTCGGCCGTTGCAAACTTGGCCATTACAGAGAATCCGAACCGGACTCCATCAAAAATGTGGTCCGGCAATTTGCCAGCGATGAAGGATGTCCAAAAGACCTGGAAGACTTTCATTTCCGGCTGGAGCAATGTGAGATAGAACAATGCAAGTATCATTGCACACGAAAAGAGTGGGCAGTAGACACACTGATAGTCTGCGTCGAAATCAAAGTCTCTGCATCAGACTTCATGAGCAAACACGGTCATAACTTCGTAGGCAACGCCAACTACTATGCGCTCCCGGCGGAGCTTTTTCCGGCGGTCGAATCCAAGATACCGGCCGGCATCGGTGTGCTGCTCTTTTATGATACCGATGCATTCTATGGGCTAAGAAAGAAAAGGGAATGCACTTATCAACCGCTTACAGCAGAACAACAGAAACTGTTGATTTGTTCCGTTGCGAAGAGGAACAACAAAGTGCTGCACCAGCTTTTGAACGAAGCTCGGCGACAGCATCCGCGTGAAGATGTCTGGTCCTGAAAGGAAGATGCCGATATGATGGCCGTCAGTTGTGTGGCTAATACGTTTCTCCTGTATAGCTTTACAGAAAAAAACCTGATAACACCAACAGAGCTGCAGCGACTCTTGTATATCTGTTTCAAAGAGTATCTCCTACGCTACAATGAACCACTGTTCCCAGAACGGTTTGTTCCGGGCACCAATGGCCCGGAACTGCTGAGCATCACAGAAGCCTTTCAATCTGACGGCAATACCAGAGAAATCACTCGGTTCATCAAAAACAGTACAGGTGGGGCCAGCATCATAATGCAAACATCAACAGCCGGCGTTCTTGTTCAGGTAATCTGGCAGCACTATAAAAACCATACAGAAGAATGGGAAAAAGCCAGCCGGATGAACTGCGCATGGGCGTGGGCGATTCTGAACAAAAGACGGTTTCTGGAAGAAGAAATCATCTGCCAGGAAGAGGGGATGGCAGGATTATTCTAAAGTTCCCCGGAAAGGAGGCTTTGTCATGTACATTAAAGCAGAAAAACTCATCGAAGACGTTTTTGACAAGATGGCTGTCATGGGAACCATCGGCTATACGATTGCTATTATCAGCATGGTTATCAGTATGTTGGTATCTGTGATTGTCAACATCTATAATCCTGTGTTCTATGTCCTTATGCTGCGGGTAGTAGTGATTTCTCTGGCAGCATTTACGGTTGGGGTAATCGGGCTGTCTGTCATGGGAAGAATCAAGTTCTATTTTGGTACGTAAAGCACTACGAAAATATCGTGTAAACCGACATATCACATAAAAGGATTGTAACCATACTATGTCTATCTATATTATTGGCGATACGCATAATTGCATTGATATCGCAAAACTGAGTCTTCGTAACTTTCCGGAATCCAGGAAGTTTACAGAAAAAGATTATGTCGTCATCTGTGGTGATTTCGGGTTTCCTCTCCTGTCCTCTGATGTTTTGCCTGAATCCATCAAAAGCCCTGACCGGGATGTTCGTTCCGGGCGCAAGACCTATCTCTACTGGATGAAATGGCTGAGCCAAAAGCCTTATACCATCCTTTTTGTAGACGGAAACCACGATAACCCACGGTACTGGAACAGTCTTCCGTCAGAACAATGGTGCGGCGGCCTTGTCCATCGTTCCCCGGATGCGCCAAATGTGATTCATTTGCAGAGAGGAGAATATTACACCATCGCCGGCAAGACGTTCTGGACGTTTGGCGGCGCCGAACTGCAAGAACCGGCGTATTATTACCAGCAATACAACCACTGGCAGCAGGTACTGCCCAGCAAAGAAGAATGTGTGAACGGCATTAAGAACCTGGGAAAGCATGATTGCTGCGTCGATTACATCATTACACATACCATGCCTACGTCGCTAATTGCCAAGATGGGGTTTGGCCCCAGTTTTCATGATACAGTCAGCGATTATTTGGAAATCATCCATCAGCATACCAAATACCAGCATTGGTTTTGCGGACATTTCCATACCGACCAGCAAGACGCGGAAAGCCGTCTCTCCATTGTTTACCAAACACCTCTCAAAATCGAAACTTTCAGATAACACAAGGCATTAAGTACATGAAAAAACAGACCAATCACCAACACAAACACAATAATGAGATGGGACCGGTAGAAGAATTCCTGTGGAGATGTAGTATAGTCCTTATGATATGTATTCTCCTGTGCGGATTATACTTCGCCTGGCAGTTTCTCTACATTTTTTATCTTATAGCTCGTGCATTTTTACAGTAAAAGAATGCTTTGAACAATACGACAAGGAGACAACCCATGCAATTCTTACAAATATTGTATATAGCCTTCATCTTTTGGGCGTTGTTTTTTACCTCTATGAGTTACGCCATTTACCTGAACATTGCGAATTTAGGCAAATACCTGCGCACCTCGGGGTTTCTTATCTCTACACTCTCCGTCATCTTTTCGCTCTTAACGGCAGCCATTGATATGCCATCAGGACTATTAACTGGAATGTTTAGTCTGATGGGGTTTGTGGTAATTGCCGCTCATCTTTCAGGCATGAAAAAAGGGATGAAAAACGGGACCATCAAAGCAATTCACCTCTATCCAGGAAAGTTCCAATTTATTCCAAAGGACTATGGCCCAGTCATGCATCCACTCGTCACCAGCTTTATCCTCACGTCAGATATCGCCAAAGTGAGCACGATTATTGTCACGGATGATGAAAAAGACCCGATTTTAGTGCCACAATTCACTCCTATGGAGAATGATGCAGAATATGAATTGATGTGTCGGCATACGCAAAAAGAAGATGGAAAATCATACTGGTTATGCAGTCAAATGAGCGTTTTGAAACGACCATTTTCAATCAAACGGATGCTATTTCAGATTTTTGCCTATTTCGTCATGGCCATTGGCATTTTCAGTGTGTCTGTACAGGGTGGCGTTAATGTCATGGGCCTTTCGATGGACCCTCAGCTGTATAACTATATTTCCGGATTTTTTGGAGGTGCTGTTGGTATCGGCCTTGGATATGCAGGAAGAAACATATACCGTACAATGCCAGTTGGGCGAGTTCTTTGCGCACTGCTGTATTATGTAAGTCTGGCACTCTTTATTCTGCATCTGTTTATGATATAAAGAAAGGAATGATAATATGAGCAATAAACTTCGCGCAGGAGAGTTTAAGATGAAAGCCGACAAGGAAGACCCCGTTTGGAGTGACCGCAAACGGCTGACCATCTTTGCGCTGCCTATTTCTTTCACCATCTACACACTGACCCCCTCACGCATTGCGATTCAGAAAGGGCTGCTCAATACCAGCGAAGAGGAAATCATGCTCTTCCGGGTACGTGATATCAGTTATTCCCAGACATTGTTTGAACGTATGGCCGGCACCGGCACAGTCATTGTGACCTCTACAGATGCAACTACGCCGGTGGTCAAACTGGAACATGTCAAGGCCGCCAAAGATGTCAAAGAACTTCTTCTTCAGCTGGTTGAACAGAACCGCAAAAAGAACCGCGTCCGCACAGCAGAAGTTATGGATGATACTGACGGCAATGACGACATCGCTGAGGACGATGACAACGATGGCGTACAGTAAAAGAGTACATGTAGCCAATAGTATTTACATTATTGGTGATGTGCATGGCAATTACCCGAAACTGAAAATGGCTCTGGAAGCAGCTGATTACAAACCCGATGATGACCTGATATTTGTCGGAGATGTAATGGACCGTGGCAGCTATAATGGAAAAGTTGCTCGCTTTATAGATAAGCTCGGTAATAAAGCACATCTGGTTCAAGGCAATCATGAAAGGCGGCATAGTGAGCTGCTGCCATATTACCAGGCTGTTGTCGATTTCGGAGTCATCTATACGGATATGGCGGCGGACGTCTTCAAATTCTATAAAGAGGATGTTTGGTGGCCGGAAACCAGCGAGGAATGCCGCATCCATCAGTGTACCTTACAAGAGCGGGAAAAAATCTTGAAGCTGCCGGTCGATTCATTTCAGACCGCTGTTCGGCGTTTTATCGTTTATACACTTGCCTGGGAAGACGCTCGGCTGTGGCAGATAATCAGCATGCTTCTCAAGGAAATGTGCGGCCCTCCATATGATGCCGAGCATACACTATACGAATATTTCGCTGGAAGCAAAAACACCCGCTCTGCCATGGAAAAAATATGGACGAACAAGACGACTCAAATCGTGACAACGGTACATAGCCAACCATGGAAAGAAGTCGTAGTCACCCACAACAATCCTTTTGGTTACAGCATTTATTCCACCCGCGCTTCTTTGGGGCAGAAGGGAAGCGACAGGCCGACGTTGTATGTGTTTGGGCATGTCCCGGTATCCAGAGTCATCAGCTTTGATGATAAAGAAACCGGCTGCCGGTATGTGGATATCGACCTGTCTCCAAAAGATGTAGGTATCCTGAAAATCATTTGAATCCCACTGGGTTTTGCAAATAGTTCTGAAAGTGGTATAATAAATATAAATCACTACACATGGAGAAAAAACGAAAAATGGCAAACGACAGGCAATGTGAATACGGGCCAACGGAAATTTGCGCCATATGGGAAAACACCTGTGATTTGTTAAAACAGAACCTTCAATGTGAAGCAGATGTGTTTCCCCTTCGTGCCAAAACACCACAATACACAGAATCTGTGTATAAGTGGGCTGAAAACAACAAAAAAATAGTCGACACGATAAAGCACGTCCCGGTATTTACCCTCGGTCACAATGCCTCAATCATAATCGCTTTTTCTTCTCAAGTTGATAAATTATGTATTCCTGTTTTCCTTTCAGAAGAACAAGCAAAAGAGTTTTGCGAAAGCCGTCACATTAACCAAACTGATGTCCAAATCATACAGGAGTCACTTGCAAAAATAGCCGGCCTGAAATGGGCTGGCGCAGGTGATGGCATTTTTCATCATATTCTTGATGATGCAGCTCTTGGCTCTGATGCCAGTTTTTATGAAGTACCGCAGGATGTTGAAACCATAGAGATTTATGACTGTCGGGATGGGAGGCAAGCAATTTTTCTGGATAAAGCGAAAATCCATTTTATGTATGCAGAAACCTTGCACCATTCGCCATACCCGCCAGGAATAACCGCTGTTGTACAAACCATGCCCCTCAAATAATAGAAATAATAAAAAACAGAAAGATTAACTATTAAAAGTCAACCCCGAAAATGAATGGTGGTGGTGAAAAAGAGATGGCTCAAGAAAGGTATAGCAAAGCTGAGGTCTTGTCAGACCCCTGCTGGCTATTCAAGTAGCTGCACTTAAGCCGCTGAGCAATATGGCTGCCTGGATTTCTCCATGGCAAATATCAGACGAACCAACTTTTTGGCCGCGTGAGAGATGGCAATATTGTAGTGTTTTCCCTCCGCCCGCTTCTTGGCGAGATAATCAGCAAAAGCCGGGTCCCAGTGGCAGACATACTTGGTTGCGTTGTAAAGTGCGTAGCGTAGGTATCGGGAGCCACGCTTTTCCATATGCGGGTGGCAATTTTTGAGCTGTCCGGATTGGTAAGTGGAGGGGGACATCCCTGCATAAGCCAACAGCTTGTCCGGGGAGTCAAACCGGGTGAAGTCGCCGACTTCTGCCAGGATCATGGCAGCCATGCGGAACCCTAGCCCAGGGATAGTGGTAATAGGAGAATGAAGCTCATCCATAATGGATTGGATTTGCTCTTCGATTTCATCAATTTCACGATCCAGTTCACGGATGAGCCGGATGGTGTGCTGCAATTCAAGGGACTTGGCAGGCATCTGAGAGCCAATAGAGTTTTTGGCGGCATTTCGTATTTCAAGAGCCATATCCCGTTTGTAGTGGCCATTGGAGGCGGTTTCGAGCAATGCTTTCAGCCTCGTTAAATGGGTATTGGCAACCTGTTTGGCCCCCGGGAACTCTTCCAGCAGGGCGTAGACAGAAGCAATATGCAGAGAAGGGACGAGTTTTTCCAATTCCGGAAACAGAATGCAGACCAGCCGGGCGATAGAACTTTTCAGCTTGGCACGCTCTTTTACCTTGTCAAAACGGTATCTGGTCAGTGACTTTAGCTCCTCGTTGTGGTATGCTGTATCTGTGTAGGGTTTGAGGCCCGCATCGGATAACAGCATAGAAGCAATCGTTCGTGCATCCACCCGGTCAGTCTTGGTCTTTCTCAGGCTAAGGCTCTTTCGGTAAAGGTTTGTGCGCAAGGGATTCAGGACATAGGTGGTCAGACCGTTGTCAAGAAGAAACCCGAGCAGATTGTAGCTGTAATGTCCGGTAGCCTCAAGCCCTACTTTTATTTTATCCTGCGGTGCGGTACAATGCCGGATTCGCTGTAAAAGGTAGTGGAACCCGTCCATGGTGTTGGGGATTATGAATGCATCCGCCAGGACTTCGCCCTCGGAACTGACGATAAAGCAATCGTGCTTATCTTTTGAGACATCGATGCCAACAGAAACCACCATAACAAATACCTCCAACGATAAATATGTGATGCTGCATCCACAGTGCACCTTACTTTTGTAGCCTTGTTCCACATAAACCGTCTGGCGGTATTTAACTGATCAACAAAACTGTAAGGGGCTGTGGTTGGAACCTTTCTGGAACCATCTCGTGGTAGGAGGTTGAAACCAATCCACAGCATCCCTTACAGTGTAGCACAGCCCTTGGAGAGGGGCTCTAATAACTACTACTCTATAATACAAGGATAAAGAAAATGAAATTTCTTCTTTTCCGCACCGAGCCGAAACACCCCAAAAAGAAAAGTGAATTGGTTGGGGTTGAGTACGCCAAGACTATCCACGATGCTATGGACGCACTGATTCGTGACATCAACGATGACCTGGCTGCCCAGCCGGAAAACCGGCATTGCGAAATCTACTCCTATGCGCCGGATTCCTTGGGTGGGACGATTAAGGAGATGCAGGAGGAAACCGTTCCCGGGACCCAGTACGAATTCACTGGCGTCGTTTCTCCGGTTTATGCTTCCAGCAATACCCTGTATCCTTACATTGTTGAAGTCCACAATGAGTCCTGAATGTTTCTTAGAATAGGACAAGGGCTAAAAGCATGGCATCCAAAGGCAAAAATTCCACCCCAACAGATATGACCGACCATGTATTCGAGTTTCGCAAAGGCGGAATCGTATATGAGGCGAGGCATAGAGTATATATTGAACAGAGCACGGGAAAACCTCGGATTTATGAGGGCTATATTGCTACGAAGCAGGAAATCAAAGACCGTGCAGCAGGCGGCTACCGTCCTTACTTGGACGGCAAGCCCTACAAGGTAGACTGAACATCCCGCGTCAAAAATGAACCATATAAAGTTGAAAAGGCAGTCCGCGAGGGCTGCCTTTTTTTGTTTGAAACGTCTATTGTGGTTTATTTTACTTGCTAAATGTGGTATAATAGATACAAAGGAGATTGCAGGGAAAGGGGGAACACTCTATGAAATTTGAAGAGTTTATGGAGCATTTTGTTGTAGACCAGAACAAAATGCAATTCACATACAGACAAGAGTATCGGACGATTCACTTCGTAAAACTGCCGGTGAGCTGTAAGGTGGAGCTGCTTTACATGATGATTACATCCGTAGTTGGCGGGGCGCACTATGGAATTGACATCGGCAAGAACCTGGATTTTGCCGGCATTATCGTAGACCATTCTCATCTGTATTCCAATGTCCTGAATACAGGCAACAGACCGCTCTATTTTGAAGATGCTCCCAGCATTACAGCAGTGGATGCGTGTTTTGACAGGGTCTATAAGGAAACAACAGCTGCAGCTATGCGTCTCATGGAAGGCAAAACACGGCCGGCATTGAATCAGCAGCAAATGCAAGAAGCCAAGAATAATGCATATCATGCCATCCTGCGTAGCGAAGAACTTCAGCCGAGATTTCAGGGGTTGAATAAAAGCTACAATATGAATGATGCAGTCATTGACTGCTATACCGAAACGGAAAGATGGGCAGAACGCATAGCGCAAAGGTGGTTGACTGAAAACAAAGCCGCCGGACTGGAAGATATGGCTGTCTATGAAGAGTCTGTCCGGAAATATCAGGCATGCCTTGAAGACCCGGAAGATGATATCCATTTGTTTATGGCCATGAACCAGGCTGTGGCTGCTCAGAAGCGGGGCATGGTTGAAGTTGATATCCGGCAAAACGACGGTACTGAAAAGACGTTGTGGGCCAATGCGGCCGCTTTTGCCAATGAATATAATCATGGGTATGATATCATTCCGGCCATCATTCCGCTGAATATAGCTCCGCCGCCAAATCGACAGAGAAATATGGGCGGCATATCCAAAAAGACGATAATCACCATCAAAGATTCCCGGAACGGAGAAGTTCTTTGGAACAAAAAAGATTGGTGTAAAACCCATAAATCGTAATGAGAAAGGACGTCCATCATGTTTTTCCGCAGACTGAAACAGAGCATCGGCCGCTTCTTGCAGCGGTGTTTTTGTCAGCATGATTATGCTATCAGTGGCTTGAGCGGCGCACATATTTCTTACCGCTGTGTGAAATGCGGAAAGGAAATCTGTTTACCGCAGAGTCAGGCTCCCAAAGAGTTGCTCAGCTGGGGATACAGCTGGTATCACGGTGCCATTGAGGATGAAACGATGGACCTGCTCATTCATCAGTACATCCACAAAAACAACGAAATCCATGTACCCATGAACCGTGTATACGTTGTGTCGCTGATGGAGAAGATGGAATTCCAGACATACCGGGATGGACATGGCGGCAAAATGGATTTCGGTGATGTGAAAATTCTGAGCTTCCATTTTGAAAAAGACAAAGCGGAAGACGCTGTGCTGTACCGTATTGATAGCGGCCTGCGTAACATCTATCCGTTTGCCTGTGTCGAGTGCTATGGAGAAGGCGCTACCCCCTACAACTTCAGGGAAAAAATCCGTTTCTTCAGACAGTGTCCGTCTAAAAAAGATGGAGCCAAATACGAGGAATTCACACCTGCTTTTGCAGCAGGAAAGACTATCTCAACGGTCGCCGTAGGAATTTCATAAAAAGGTCTTCATGATGAATAGAGCCAAGTGCAATATATGTGGCATCCCGGAAGCCGAATGGAAAGACGGAAAGTGCTACGCATGTGGATACGGCCACTACTGCGACATGACACCAGACATGATTATTGAGCAACGTATCTATGACTGGTGTGACAAACATGGTTTGGTTGAATACAGAGCTGTCAACAAAGACACGCTCCATGACAGGGTGAAAGAGATGCTGGTAAAAGGCAAAAAAGTCCCCCGGTACATCCAGCAGTATGCGGGTGTGCTGGAAGAGACAAGTTCCTGACACGGCAAGTCTTTTCCCGAAACGCCATCCATCATACTCTGCAGAGCATGTGAGTTAAAAGACATTGTACATAACGATTTTGTTTTGCGATATCACCATCATGCCCTGCAGAGCATGTGAGTTAAAATGGTCCCAGCGGCGAGAGTGAAACACGAACATGTAAGGATGAAATGTATGAACAGAGGTATCGTAAAAGATAAAAACATGGCAGCTTTCTATGATTGGCTGCTCACCCTGAGTATCAGCGACTTTGAATCGCTGAACAATCGTCTATGGGATTTTGTCTGCAAATACTATCCCGAAAAAAAGGACCAGCAGTACCGTATTACTCAGGAGCGCGAACAGATTGACCATCTGTGCCGTTTGGAAGGCGGCTGGGCCACTTATCCCTATACGGAGACGCGGGAATATAAGTGGCCTCGCCATATCCAGGCGAGAATCGAAGAGTATAAGCAGCTGTTCCAGTTTGCCGAAACATTCAGCCAGGATGTGCAGGCTGCCGACTGGCACCCTGAATATGCCATCATCTATATCGGCAACCCGAAGAAGGGGCTTGTGGTCATTGACCCGGAAAAGTACCTGGAATTCACGCCGGCACCGAGCTTTGACGAAGTCAGTCCCGCACAACTGAAGGCACAGCTGGCGCTGGACGGAAAAAACATCAATGCCACAGATATTGTGCCGACGGCCAACGGCATGACAGCAACGACCAAATCGGTGAAAGGCGAACTGGCGGATGCAATGACCCGCTTGGAGAGCCTGAAAAGCGAAATGGAAGACGTCAAACATGCCAAGACTGGCGAACTGGCTGAAATCCAGGCCAAAATCGAAGCCATGAAAGCAGACCTGGAAGCCAAAAAAGCGGACTTGATGGCATCTTTGCAGCAGAAAAAAGACGAACTGGAAGCCACCAAGGAAAAGCTGGAAACCCAGATTTACATGCTGGAATCCCAGATTTATGCTATCCGCTGCTATGCCGGAGAGGTTGTCAACTTTGCCACTATTCGCAGCGGTAAGCCGGCGCCTGTTACTGAGCCGGTCGTTGTTCATCAGAAACTGCGGTTTTTGGATGAAGAGCTTGGCAAGCTGGCCTCGCTGTATACAATTCAGTGGGAAAAGCTGAAACTGTTTGAAGAGTTCCTGCGGCACAGTCCTCTTGCGCTTGATACTTTCGTTCCCAACGAGCGGTGCATTGTTCTGGTCCGTCTGAGTCGGACCGGCAAGGAATTGGCTCGCGATACCAGCGACGACGGTGCCTACCGGAACCTGCTCAAGGCATACGACTACTATCACGGCAAAACTGTCGGCATCCTGATTCGCAACGGGGAAAACCTTTATCTGGGTTGGACCGATGAAGACTATGTCAAAATCGACGATGACTTGGTCAACAACATCGTTGATATCAGCAGCGAAGAGCCGGAAGAACCGTTTTACTCCGAATGGGATAAGAAGCGGCATACGGACCAGATGAAGAAGAAAAAGCGCAAGGCAATGGAAGATGTTCTGTCCCGAGTTTTCGTGACCAATATCCTGCAGGGGATTGTGGACAATTCCAATCTGTTGCCGATGCCGGAGGGTATCCGCTTTGACAAGCCGAGCGAATACATCCGGTATTCCGTAGCGGATGCATGGCTGGATGATGGCCGCTTCGGTGATTTCACGAAAATCATTGAACGCTGCAACGAAACTGCCAAGGTCGGGGATATGATTCTCACCATTCAGAAACTGGTGCCGGAACATGACCGGGGTTGGGGCAGCAATTCGTGGGCAGCTTTGGACCGCCCCTGGGAAAATTCCCGGGGCAGAGGCGAAGCCAACCGCACCCATGACTGCACCGTGAAGGATTGCACTCTCTATCCCATCAATCTGGTGGAATACGATAAGCCCGTTAAGATGGTGCGCTATCGCTATAAGGTGCCGAAAATCGGGTTCCAGGAAGGTGACCCTGAATGGAGCTACGGCACGATGGAAGAAAAATACTGGGACAAAGCTGCCGATGCAGACAAAGAGCTGGTGGAACGCTATGAACATATCGAGCGACATGTGTTTGTCTCTGTGGAGAAACAGGAAAACTGGCGCCGGTGGGGCGAACCCTATGAACGGATGCCTCGCTCCAATTTCGAGTTGTACACCAACGAATACATCAACCTGACCTGCATGAATTCCATCTGGCTTACCTGGGTCATTACCCAGAAGAAGCTCGGCGGTTGGCGCATTGGCGGCAAAACGGTTGACTATGCCTATGCAATCCGTTATCTCAACAAGGCGCTGGAGTACGTCCGTAACCGGGAGAACGAGGAAAAGGCGCTGATTGATGCTGTGGACCCGACTGTTTGCCAGGATGCAGAGTGGCCTTTGAAGCTGTCGGAATGGAAGATGGAAAAAGGTGTGCGCACCATCACCGCATATCAGGCAAAGCGGTTCGTAAAGTCCATTCAGGCAGCGAAATGACAGGAAGGGAGGTTCCCCAATATCATGAAAATCTCGGAAAAATGTCGGGCAAGGACCTGTCCATGCAAAGGGTGCCCGCAGGTGGAAACCTGCCGGAAAGGCTGCATCTACTGCGATGAAACCGGGAAGGCAAGGAAAATGGGATTTTGTTCAACCTTGCGGCGGGATGGCCAGCTTCTGTACCAGGAACGCCTAAAACAGAAAAAATTTGGCAAGTAAAGCAATCAGGCCGAAAGGAGAAGACGATGCCGATTAGACGAATCAACCAAAACTGGGTCAAGTGCGATGGGTGTGGCATAGAACATTATGACCCGGCTGTAACCATTTCCGACCAACTGCGCATTGAGAAGCTCAATCACTGGACAGGAAACAAAGACGAAATCTATTGTCCCGAATGCTCCCGCAAAATTGCCGCAGCAAAAGCAAAAGCGAAGAAGAAATGAACATGAAAGAGTTTCTAAAGAAGGGCCTGGATGGTACAACCATGAAGCTGATTGCCCTGATTCTGATGGTGGTGGACCATATCCACTACTTTTTCGAGTTCACGGGACTGGTCCCACTATGGTTCACCATGCTGGGCCGATTGTCGGCACCGTTGTTCCTATTCTGCTTTGTGGAAGGGTTCGCCCACACACATGACCGCAGACGCTATTTTCTGCGGATATGGGCAATCGGCGGCTGTATGGGATGTGTGACATATCTCATGATATACCAGGGCCTGCTGCGGCGCCCTGACGGTTTCTATCCGCTCAATGGGATATTCCTGGATTTCATCATCCTCTGCATTATCTTGCAAGGAATCGACTGGTTCCGGCAGAAAAAGCACATTCTGGGAGCCGCTGCAATAGCTGCACCGCTTATATGGGGATTGCTTGTCCTGATGTTGGACTTTATTCCCGGGCTGAGGCAGCCGCTGCTTTTCCTGAGCCACTCTTTCCTGCCGGCCTGGTACTGCATTACCGATGGCGGATGGACATATTTGTTCGGCGGGGTTTTGCTGTACATGCACCGTAAGAACCGCATCCTGCAGCTTTCGAGCTGGGCAGTCTGGACATTTTTCACAAGGTTCATCATGGTCTGGTGGAGGCTCCGGGAACAACCAGGATTCCTTTTCTCCCAGATGTTTACCGATTATTTCCAGTGGATGAGCGTAGGTGCCGTTCTTCTGATGGCCTTGTATAACGGCCGGCGCGGAACCGGGCACAAGAAATTGTTCTACTGGTTCTACCCGGCCCATGTGTATCTGCTGTATGCCATTTCCTGGGTGGTTTGTTCTGTGACAGGATAAAAACGGTGACGAAAATGAGAAAGCAACATTTCAAAAACTATATCGTGCTGGTGGATTCCTACCGGCGGTCTTCCCGTTGCAGAAATACGAAGGGAAGATACCGGGTCGGCGCCAAAAATCCGAAAGAAGCCCGGAAACTGGTGCAGCGGGCAATCGGATTCGGTTCGGCCATCGTCTATTACGAAGACACCAACCTCCTTGCACAATATAAACAGGTGTTCCGGGAAGTGTACACTCCCGGACAAACAAAAAACCTGGGATTCCAGTTTATGCCGGTCCGCCATGCAAATGCACCGATTGAAGCAAGCAGAAATACAGCTGTAGAAAGAGAGGGAAGTCATGGCCAGAATGTCTGACAAGGGACCATCCACCCATGTGTCAATGTACAAAGAAGATGTGGATTTGCTTGATTCCATCATCGAGCGTACCGGCAGATTGAACGGCGTCTTGATTAAAGAGGGCCAGGACCGGGTGGAATGGTTATCGCGCAAATCGCTGATTATCGCACGGAAAGACACAATCCATCACTTTTCCGGGGATAGGAAGGAGAGCTTTTACAGCCACGAAGCGAAAGCTCATACGGACAATCGTAAGGAAACCATTATGATATACCAGCAGGATTGTGAGTGGCTTGATGAACTGGCGAAGAAAATGAATTTACCGGAATTTGCGCACCTGCCGGCAAGAAAAGCACAACTTGCTGCTCGCAAAGAACTGTTTCATCGCCTGGTATGTTACCTGGATGAAATCTACACTAAAATCTTCTCTGAGGCCGAAAAATCTCTGAAAGGAGCGCAAGCAGATGGCGAACCTTTGTGACCGATGCCGCGTATCCGGCTGTCTTCTGGACTATCTCGGCAAAGCCTGCCAGCATGCGAGAAAACGAGAGTGCCCGGACGTACAGTACACGGTGGCAGACTATATTTCAGACATGACTGCAGCTGAAATGGCGGAGAAGCTCCCGGAACTGCTCAAGGACGCATTCAAAGACGGCGTTCCGTCAAAGGCCAACATGCTGGATATTCTTACCCAGCCGATTGATGAAGAAAGCTGAGGAACACATGGAAAAGTTGTGCAAGCGCTGTCCCAAGGCGCCGGATTGTCACCTGGACTATCTGCAGGAAAAATGCCGGCAGCTTCGCAAAGAGAAAAGCCCTGATATCCGCCCCAACAGAGCCGAAATCATTGCGGCTATGACACTGGATGAAATGGCAACCAAACTGGTGGATGCCATCCTTTATGACCTGTGCGAAGATGGTGTGCCAAGCCGCGAATCCATCCGGCACTGGTTTGAAAATGAACCGATGGAAGAAGAAAGTCTTTTCATAGACGAGGAACACGGCTGATATTGCATCGGTAAAATCATATATGGTGCCGTGAGATGAAATGTGAGTTGAAATAGAGCAAGCCGAACGATAGCACCCATATCACCCTTCGTGCAGGGTGTGAGTTAAAATGTGAAACCACGCAGCAAAACAACGGTATTTTGGGTTTCTCCCCGTTCAAGGGGGAGTGAGTTGAAAAGCAGATGGGACAATCTCCACCTTCGTTTTTGTTGATTTGTCCATGCCTGGAATCAAACAGGTATGGAAGAAACAGAAAGGCGTAACAAGAAAGGAACCAAACAATGGCAAAGGATAAGGAATATAAGAAATACAACTACGTTGGCAAACCGATGCCGGAAGGCTGTCCTTTGGGATTGGTTGCAGAACTGTTTTGCGAAAATGGCGTATATCCACAGCGTTGGGGCGAGAGCGTCGGCGAGGTCAGCGAGACACTCGGCAAAAAGTCCTATCTGAAGATGGACAAAGACTGTGATGGGAAAACCATGCTGGACCAGCTTATCGAATGCGGTGCAGCTTTGTCGATGACGAAGTACGGCGCCCGCCGGGTCAAGACCGAAGACGGGTATAAGTGGGTCGATGGTGCCGTCACATACTATTATCTGCCCTATGAACTGGAAGGGGCTACCTTCCGCCTTCCTACCGCAGGCGAACCCATCAGCAATGCGGTCAATGTGGAAACAGACGCATTGATTGAGGTTCTGTTCACGACCGGTGATGAAGGTTGGCATCGCTATGTGACTATTCCGCTCAAAACCGGGTGGCCGAGCATCTCATTGCTTGACGCAGTCGAAGACCTGAAGGAGACATTCCTCGAATGGGCTGCCGATAAGGCAAACGGATTCAGCTTCTTTGAGATGGATGAAGATGAAGACGACGAAGAGTATGCTGCAATGGAAGTCCTGTTTTTTGATGAAATGGGCACCGGGAGCAGCCTGGAATTTGAGACGGTCAGAGAACTGTTGCGGTGCATTGTGAGCATCCGGTTGGTGAACATGGAAAACAAAATCATCGACCGCCATGCCGGCAAGGATGCGTAAGAAAACTACAAAAGGAGAAAATGTTGGTGAAATTCCTTATTTTGTGGAGAACCCCGGAAGAACAAGGACAATGGAAAATCTTGTCCGAAAGAGATATGGCCGGTTTTCTTCAGGTTCTCATTGAGGATAAAAAGGTGGACCCCGCCACAATCATCGCCATTTCCGGCACCACCGACGCACACTGGCTTTTTCCCAAGCTCCATGGTGGCGAAAAAATGTTCTCGATTAAAAATATCGACAACCCGGTGACACCCGCAGCTCCCATGAAATATCAATCATCTCCCAATAATTGTGAGATTCAGGAATATTTGGGATGGATTGCGCCCGATGGCCGATATTTTCAATGTGGATATGGCGGGCATAGAGAAATGGCCCGGCAGAT
>OLNO01000771.1_pt1 | contig 30900 bp, 32 predicted proteins | sample 1672861 | NCBI WGS metagenome assembly OLNO01 (sample SAMEA3136731, study PRJEB25190) | human gut metagenome | reverse complement strand
ATGAAAAAAGTAAAATGACATGTAATTTAAATAGATAAAATCAACATTTTTATGTAAAAATAATAAAAAATGATTTTTAAAAATAAAAAAAGTATTTACAAAAAGTAAAACGACATTTATAATAATTTCATACCACAAAAAAGTAAAATGACATGGAGTTGATTTGAATGAATTTAGAAAATGCAAAAACAATCGCAGTAGACAATGGATTCGGAGTGACAAAATCATCAGTTAATGATGTGAAGTTCAAAAGCACTGTTAAAAAAGGTGAAGATATTTATAACGACACAGTTATGCAAGTGAAATTTAATGATGAAAATTATATTGTAGGTGAAAGTAATAATGGATATATTGTTGACGCTGATAAATTGTCAACTGAATGGAATAGACTTCACTTAACTATCGCAACATTAACATCTATTGGTTTAAGTTTCGATAAGGAAAAAGACATTACAACTCATATTGCTTTAGGTACGCCAAGTCAATATTATTCAACTCAAAGGGATGGCATGGCTGAATTATTTAAAGATACAGAGTTCAAAATTTATATTAATAAGGTTGGTTTTGAACAACGAATTAAAATTGAAAATGTTCTTGTATTACCACAAGCATTAGCACCTATTCTTGTTAGTGAAGAATATCTAAAGAGCCGAGTAACTGTTATTGATATCGGTAGTGGAACAGTAGATGTAGCTGAGGTAGTAAAAGGAAAGTTAATCCGTACACTAACTCTTGAAAAAGGTTGTATGAAATTATATAGTAAGATCGCTCAACAACTTAATAGTGAGTATAATACTAAATATTCAGCGGATGATATTATAGATTTAATTTCTGACGATCATTTTATAGCTAATGGTGAACAACACGTTATGAGTAGCTATATGGATTCTATTTTAGCTGAACACGTAGATGAAGTTATGCGAGATATTAAGCAAGCAGATTTTGATTTATTAGGAACGAAAGTCGTCTTAATTGGTGGTGGAGCAGTATTGTTAGAAAAACACTTTAAAAAACATATTAAACATGCTAAAAAAATCTTTTTACCACAAATGAGTAATGTGACAAGTTTCCACGAGATTTTAAAAAGTAAATTAGCATAAAAAATCCCCCTTTAAATGGGGGATTTATCTAAAGAGGTGTTGTTAAATGGCAAAAAAAGATGATAAATTCTCATTAAATATATCATTGGATCATGAAGAAGATAAAGAAATCATAGACTATTTTACCCAAGGTGGTAAACGAGTAGATTTACTTCGTTCTGTCATGAAATTCTACTTCGATAATAAAAGAGGATTATCTGAATCACAAGTAGAAGAAGTTCAAAAGTTAATAAAAAATGCTTTAGATAATATCATGGTAAATATTAATACATCAAATGTAGTAATAAACAGTGACACAATCCATGCTAATGAGGTTACTCAATCTTCGTCTAAAACAGAACCTCAAACAACTAATTTAGAAAATAAAAAAACGGAACAAATAAATAAAGCAGTTGATAACTGTGGTATTGATATAAGTTTTGCATAAAAAAAATCCATCATTCTTCATGAATGATGGATAAAATAAAATGACATTAACTTTTATACCACATTTAAAGTCTAGCACGAATTTAAAGCTATTACAATAAAAAAGATACTGCTCCAACAGTATCTAAAAAAATCTTCAAAGAGATATTTATATTTGTTTGAAAAAGCATATGCTGATTATGGTGGTATAGTATGGAATGATAATATTGACCTATCCGCCGAATATATATATGAAAAAAGCACCTTATCCCAATAAGGATTAAGGTGCTTTTTTGTTGCAATGAAACTTTTCTATATTGCTAAAACGATATGAACATATTGTAACACAAAAAATCCCCTCGCTCCATAGGAACAAGGGGATTTTTCGATAACCGTATGTATTTATTAACTGGTATCTATTATACCAATTCTTTGACACAAAAAAAAGACCTTATAGAAAATATTCTACAAGGCATTAGCATATTATTTAAGTAGGTTTTCAATGGAATACTTAGTAAAAAAGATAGGAAATAACCCATCTTTTTTATTAGCAACAATCACGTTTATGTAACTACTAAGAAAAGTACATCTATATACTAACAAATTCTGATAAAAAAAGTCAATAAAAAAAGATGTTGTAGACCTATGATCTACAACATCTTTTAACTTAATAGCTTTTTTAGAAGTATGACTTTTGCTTACTTTAATAGTTTATCATATTTTAAAAATTTTATCACTCAATTTGACAAATTATGAATATTTACCTTGCTATAATCAACTTACCGCACTTACTTTTTAAAATACTTTTTTACATTGATCCGATAGCTTAATCCAGTTGTAGGAATCGAAATCGTTAAGATACCGCGACTATTATAGGTGATAAACTTCCCAAATTTTTGTGTCACACTTATGCCACTTTTACTGACATTCATAGAAGTTGTTTTACCTAGTTTCACACGCTTTTGAAATCGTAAACCCATCATTTCACCTCATTTTTAGGAGCAACTAAAATTAACAATATCACTCCAAATAATCCAAAAATAAATGAGAAGAAAAAGAGAATTAAATTTTTAAATCCCTTACCAATCAAGACCAAAGGTCCGATTGAACGAAAAATAGTAGTTGAATCCACTTGATAGACATATTCATACCACCATTTTTTAAATTGAAAAAGAATAAGTTTACTGAAAGGAAAGAGGATTGTATTTAGTAACATTAAAGCAGTTATCAGTAAAAAATCAGTTTCATTATAAAAATTATATGTCGTTATAACACTAAAAATTATTAGAGATATGATATATTCTCTAATCCAAAAACGTTTAGGAAATGATAAAAAAGAGCGTTTAAAACGCTCGTTTAATAAATTCATTATTAATCACCTTACTTTTCTAAATTTTCAAAAATTTCTGCATATTTAACGTTAGGAGCGAACCTTTTTGCTACGGCATATCCATCAGCGACTAACTTAGCATTTAACATATGATTTGAAATACTTTCAATATTGTTTGAATCTACATCATAATTCGTAAGCCAAACATAAGCTAATGTACGATTATATACGTCCATTTGCTCTACATCATATTCTAAATATAATATTTGTCCTACTTCAAGGAGTGATTTAGTGTACTCACTGGCTATATCACCATCAAGTGTATTTTTACTTTCGTCAGGATGTACGCTTTCAGAAGTATCAATTCCAATCAATCGTACTCTCAAATCCTCACCATCTGAATTAGTAACGATCAATGTATCGCCATCTACAACACGTTTCAAACTAACTTCTTCTAAACTAATCTCATTTGATTCATCTAATACTGTATCTACACCACTAGATTTTAATAAATGCTCTTTGAACTCTTTATAAGTATTTAAAAAACTAATAAAACAAAAAATAACTATGCCTAAAGTGAATAATCTATTATTTTTTTTCTTTTTCCTCATGACTAACCTCTACTTTTTATTAGTTTTAAAAAATTCTAATGAGAATTTAGGGTATTTATCATTAAAATCTACTTTAATAATAGCGTCATATTCTTTTCCTGTTTTTTGACTTTTTAATCCTTTAACAATAACCTCGCCTTTATTTAAAAAAGATTTTGCGATTGTCTTAGTAATTTTTTTACCTTGACTTTCAAAAAATTTATTCTCTTTCCATAAGGCAAATGAACACTCTCTATTTGAACAATAGAAATTTTTATCGCTCTCATGTACTGGACTTTGACACTTAGGACACTGGCCGATTTCTTCTTTTTGGGGTTTATTATTTTCAAATTGGAACGTTGCAACCGTTGATTTTTCTTGATTTACAACTTCTGTAACAAATGATTGAATCTCATTCATGAATTGTTGTGAAGATAACTCTCCACGTTCGATTTGATCTAATTTTTCCTCCCATTCAGCAGTCATTTTAGCACTTGTTAAAAGAGGAGGGAGAATAGCCATCAATTTATGTGCTTTTTCAGTTGCAACTAAATGATTCTTTTCACGTTGAATAAACCCACTTCGGATAATTGTTTCAATAATATTTGCTCGTGTCGAAGATCGCCCAATACCTTTTACTGATTTTAAAATATCTGTTAATTCTTTATCATCTTCAATCTGACATTTCTCCATAGCTTCAAGTAATGTTGCTTCTGTATAACGTGATGGTGGTGTCGTCTTTTTAAATTCAATTTTAATATCTTGAACGGATAAAGATTGATTTTCAGTTAGTGGTGGTAATAAAATTTCTTCTTTCTCTTTTTTCTTTAAGTTTAAAACATCTTGACACTTAATTTCTAAACCACGATAACCTAAATCAATTAGATTCTGTGTCTTAGATTCAAATTCATAATCATTTAAACCGATAGTGACTTTAGTTGATTGATATTGATAAGGGGAGTAAGTAGCAATTAACATCTGATAGGCAACTAAGGTCATAATATTTCTTTCTGATTCACTTAACGTATTCCAATCGTGCTTAATTCCTGTGGCAGTAACTAAAATAGCGTGATGGTCTGTAACTTTGGAATCATCAATTACATTGTCAACATTAACTAAATGTGGTTGATAATCAGTAGTTAATGAAACTGGTTGAACCTCTTGTAATAAAGATAATAGAGAAGTCATTAACTCTTTTTGTGCTGAACTAACATATTTTGAATCTGTACGAGGATAAGTCATTAATTTACTCTCATATAGTTTTTGAATAATATCTAATGTTTGTTGAGCAGAATACCCAAATGATTTATTTGCTACTTTTTGTAAAGCAGTTAAATCATAGAGTTGTGGTGCTTTTTTTGTATTATCTTTTGTTTCAATTTGTCGTACAATCGCATTTAAGCCAATATGAGAGGTTTTAAATTGTTCCGCTATATTTTTATCATCAAATCTTAAACTCGCCTCAAATCCATCTAAAATCAGTTTTACGACATAATAATCTTTAGGAATGAAGTTAATAATCTCTTTATCACGTTGACAAATCATATTAATAGTAGGGGATTGTACTCGTCCCACATTTAAAACATTTCCATTTCCATATTTTTTAGTGAAAAGTCGTGTACCATTGATTCCAACTAAAAAATCAGCTTGTGACCGACACTTAGCTGATTCTAATAATAACTTTTTCTCTGATCCATCTAATAGGTTAGCCATGCCCTCACGAACCACATGGTCTTCAAATGAAGAAATCCATAAACGTTTAACTGGCTTTTGACAATGAATATACTCATAAATAAGCCAAAAAATTAATTCTCCCTCACGACCACCATCAGTACCACAAATTAAGGTACTAACATCTGAACGCTCTATTAATTTTTTGACATTATAAAATTGAGATTTTGATTTTTCAATAATTTTTGTTCTCCATGTTTTAGGTATGAAAGGTAGAGTATCTAAGCTCCACATTTTCAATGATTCGTCGTAATCTTCCATCATAGCATTTGTGATTAAATGTCCATAACACCAGGTCACAACATAATCATTATTTTCTAAATAACCATCTTTCGTTTCAAATTGTCCGATTGCTTTTGCAATATCTTTAGCCACACTCGGCTTTTCTGCAATAATTAATTGTTTCATTTTAATTCTCCTTATTCATAGCAATTCAAATCATCATCTTTAACCAAACTTAAACAAAACTCTTTCCACTCTCGAATAGTTTTGCTCTCATTATTTAAGTCGTTTTGTATACGATTTAACTGTTCTAATGTCCAATCTGATTCAGACCAATTATCAAAATAAGTTAAGTAAGAGGTAGGAACACCTAAATCTCGTAATTGTTCTTTAATTGAATCCACAGTTAATTCAGTTTCACTCGGAATGTTTATTTTTTGGTAGCTATTTCGAACGTCATTATCCATCTGATCAAAAGGATTTTCCTTTTTGTGTAATTCATCTCTTCCTTTTACTCCCTCATTAATGGCTCTTAATGATTCAAATACATATTTACCTGCGATAAAATCTCCTTTTTCAAATGCCTTAGGACTACAATAATATACTCGTTCATTCAAATTAATATCAGCGTGTTTTCCTCTAGGAATTAATCCCTCAACGTCCGTTTCTTTAATTCCAGTATGGATTTTCCCTTCATCATCTTTATAAGTAAAATATCTAAATGCTGAATAAAAATCAGAAAAAATAGGCTTTCTTCCTAACCTTAGTACCACTCCTTTTTCAAAGGGGAGTTCCATTAACTCGTTCATATGTAATAAAGGTTCTTCTTCTAACGATTCTGATACTTGATATTTTGTTTCTCCAATTTGAGATGAAACAGATTTTCTTACTACCGTTCGATTCCCTAATTTTTTAAATGTTTCTTCAACGGCTGGTAGATCATTCGTTTTAATATAAATCATATTTTGACAGTTATTTTTGATAATTGGAGCATAATCACCGTATTTAACATTAAATTGATTCAAATCTTGCACAAATAAAAAGAATCTAATATTACGACTTCGTGACATAGATGTTTTCTTATCAAGATCAGGAATTGATGGCATTTGTGCGAACTCGTCTAATAAATAGTTAATTCGACGTGGTGATTTCCCCTTATGTTCTTTTTTGATTAACTTTGATAAAGTGAAATAGCTTTGCTCTACAAAGATACTCGCTAACGCCCAACGAGTAGGGTTATCATCTGGACAAACAATAAAAATTGCAGTTGGTTTTTCAATTAAATCTTTAAAATCAATTTCATTAATAGATGTTAAACGTGCGATAGATTCATCTGTAAATAAATCTAAATTAGTTAATGCAGTTGATAAAATACTCCCTTTTGTATTTTCACCTGCCGAAGTCATAGCACTAGCTTTTTGTTTAGGAAGATTTCCTAAAGGTCGTGATGTAAAGTAATAATCTAGCATTTTGGTTTTATCATCATAGGGTGTCGCTGCTAAAGTAGAAATCGTATTAACCATCACATGAGGGGTAAAACTATCAGCAGTTTTTCGTTTAATCTCCTCTTTTTTTTCTGTTGGGAAAGAAGTTTCCGTATCTTCGAATAATAAATCTTCAACCATAGCTAAAGTAGTTCCACTGGTTAAGTTTTTAGCAGTATCTTGCCAAAACTTATCCTTAGCATTTGGATCATCATTTAAGATATGTGCAAAAGCATTAGATAAATTAGTTGTATTAGATAAATCGGGGTTTTTAGGATTTTTCTTTAATGCTTCTAAATAGTGTTGCTTAATCGTTTCAAATGGATTCCAAGCATGAGAATGATAGGGTTCTTCTAAATTAATGACTTTAATATTGTAGCCACGTCTTTTCAACATATCATAAGTATTCGCCAATAATTCTCCCTTTACATCATTGACAATCATACTCTCTTGTAAATTCTCTGCCTTTTTAATAACTTCCTTAGTTGCTTTATTTTTTTTAAGTTGCTCAATACTAGGAAATGAGGGTCTTGAAATAACTTCCATAGTAGGAAATACAAGCATTTGTGATTTCCCTGTTCCTGTTGGTCCAAGTCCTAATGTATGAATCACATTAGGACATACATAGAATTGACGTTCTTCTAAATCAGTATGGAGAACCATTCCACGATTAGCATTTAAAATGACTTGTGATTGATTAAGTTCTTTTTTTTCTTTAATTTCTTCTTTAACACTAATTAGTCTTTGTTGAAGTTTCTCTAATTCAAGTTTCATTTGTTCTTTATCACTCATTAATACCCTCCTTTTCCTCTTTTAATTGCTCGTTAATTTTTTGAATCGTATCCTCTAAAAATTTTTCTTCTTCTTCTAATTCTTCTAAAGTTTTAAAGTAAATAGGAACTGTTACAAGCCCTTCCGTTTCAAGTAGCTTAGATTCATCATCTTTCAGCTCATTAATGGATTCATTCGCCCAATCAGCAGTTCCTTTTTCTCCGTTAGCAACTATTTTATCTCGCATTAATATTTCATGATAATAATATCTGATCAGTTTATATAAAATAATTGCTATTACGCTACTTAAAGCTAACCAATGTAACGTCCTATAATGGGGGAAAAATACTCTTATCGTTATTCCGTATCGTGGGATTAAAGTAGCGATACTAAGCAACATGAAAATAGAATAACTGACTAAAATTCCAAATAATTGATAAAAATAATACTTTCTTTTTAGCGGATCAATCGTTATTTCATGTAGGATGTTCTTTATTTTATCGATAAATCTATTTAATTGCTTATCTCTAAATTCTTTAGATAAAAATAAAGTGTAAATCTCAACTAAATAATCTTTTAATTCATCTATTTTTAATTTTAAATTATCGTCCACTATCATACTCACCCTCTTTTTGGATTTCTTGTTGATATAATAACTTTTCATATTCACGTAATGCTTTATTAACATCACGTTCCAATACTCGTTTTAACTTGTTAATGTGATAATTTAATTGATTTAATGTGTACGGAGAAGATGTTTGGGAACGATTATACAGATTATCATCTAACCTATTAGGTACTGGATTTTCTTGGCTTACTGAATAAGAAAAGGAACGAGCATTTTCTCGTTCCTTTTGTTTTATTGATTGTAGTGAATCTTCTTTATAAACTAAAGACTTAAAAAGTTCATCAGATAATCTTATTGACGATTTATCATTTAAAGCATGATTACTATTTTTATACTCTTTAATCTGCTTTAATAGGGTATTACCTAAACGTTGTAATAAGTCCTTTTCGCAGTTTTGACTATAATCTTTAAACATCTCACTTGATCGGTCACCATACGCTCTACGATAAAATTCTTGCTCATTAGAAGTTAATTCAACAAAACGCTGATATTCATTAGGGAAATGATTTTCTAAAATAGCATAGCTAAGTGTATTGATCCATTTTTTTTCATGAGGTTTTAAATTTTTATAATGATACGTTGATAATCTTTCAGATAGTTGTTGAAAAACATCTAGGTAATCCTTTTTAAATTGTGTTTCTTTTGCTACTCCTAAAATCCTTTTCCTTGCTACATCATGAATTTGTTGCTTTTCTTTTGAACGATCAGTCAATTCTCGAACACAAGTAGATTTCATTTGATTAATAGATGTTTGAGAAAAGAATCCATGATCTTTTTCTTCTTCCTCGCTCATATCCATCACATTAGTTGGATTTTTCTCAACCATAGCCACATGAAAATGAATATTATCAGTATCATAATGTAATTGTGCTACCCAATATATTTTATTTTCCATCTGACGTTCTTTTAATAAAGATGTCATCATCTTACGAGCAGTATCTTTTAATTTTTCTTCATCTATTATGTTATTGACTAATACACCATGCTCTTTTAACCACTCATTATCGAAAGATACGATAGGTTTCCATAACAATCCCCCATTTTTATAGGCTTCATCAAACTTTCGATTATAAAAATTACGTTGACTTGAAGAAATTACATCATTATAAAAATCAAATAATCCCTCTTTACCACTTTTAGTATTAAATCCATTATCAGTAGCCAAAACTGAACTTTTTCGAGTTTTAAATGATTTTTTATTATCAATGTTAATCTCTACTTCTTGACGTTCAATATAATCTAAATAACGACTAAACCCTTGTTCATTTGAAGAATCATTTTTTATTTTATCAAGAATTTCATTCCATTCTAACACTTCCTGTTTCTCATGTTCATCTAGTCCACGAGTAATATATTCAATATTTTGTGTATATGAATTACTTCTAGTATTCGGACTATCCCAACGAACCTTAGCAATTACTCCTACTTTTTGCACACTTCATCACATCATTTCTAATTAAAAACTAACGTTCTTTTTCTTGCTCATTTGTTACTGCTTTAGTCACTCCATGAATTAATTCATGTGGTGAACGCTCATTCCCTCGACAATCAATATTTTTTAACTTTTCTAAATCTTGAATCTCTAATACCTCTAAATTATTATAAGCACAGTCTAAATGCTCTAAATCGTCACAATGATTTAGCTTTAACTCCGTTAATCGGTTTGTATGACATGATAACCATTGGATTCCATCTGAAACTTCTAAATTATAAATAAAATTATTTGCACAATCTAATTGTTCTAACATAGGTAGTTCTTGAACTGGCAAGTCATATAATAGGTTATCTTGACACGTTAAATACATTAGTTCGTTGCAATCTTTAAAATTTAATTCTTCTAATTGATTATGACTACTAAATAAAAATTGTAACTCTTCTCGTTCTGAAACATCTAATGTTTTTAAATCACAAAAAGCCACATCTAACGTTTGAATCTCTTTTGGAATATCTTCATTTTTTAATTCATTCAAATGAGTGCTACTTGCATAAATTTTTCGACATTCACTACTCACTCCCTTTAACGTTTGAATCGGATTATAAGACACATCTAAATGTTTTAATGACGTAAACTGCTCAATTCCTGTTAAATCGTAGATTTGAGAGTTTGGAATTAATAAAACTTCCTGTGCTTGGATCACTGGTAACTGTTCATAAACTAACGTTGTATTATCACTTAACTTATCTTGTTCAAACACTTCAATTAAAATAGCTTTTCTAAAATTCTCATCTGGAAATAAATCATTCATACTTTCATAAGGAATTGGCAATTCATGATTATTTAACCATTTCATGCAGTAATCTTTAGAATTAAATTCTTCAATAAATACATCACCATGCGAATTATCAATACCAATCCATTTATCACCGTTTTTAGAGTAGAAACTCCCTAAATCATTTTCTGTTAATGTATTATTATCATATTTTTCAATTAAAGATTGTACTTGTTCATCTGTTAAAAATGAAATTGTTGAATCGTTTAATTGAAACTCTTTAACTTGCACATCTATATTTCCATTAAGATTTAATAAGTCAATCATATCTAAACTATTTACTGATAAATATTTTAAATCATTATTTTCACATTCAATGTTTTTTATAATTTTATTTTCTGTTAAATCTAATTCAGAAATAAAATTATTGCTACAAAAAATTTCTTCTAAACATGGGCAATCAGCAACTCCTAAATCACTCAATTCATTTCCACTACACGATAAACTTTTTAACACTGATTGTTTTTCTAAATCTAAATCCTCTAAATTATTTACTGTTACATCTAAAATTTCTAAGGTTTCAGACTTAGGTAATTTTAGATTATGAATTTGACAACCATAAGCGTATAACTCTTTTAATCCTATTAAATCAGATACATCTAAATTAATAATCGGATTACTTGAAACATCTAACTTTCGTAACGATTCAAAATTTTCAATTCCTTTTATATCTGTTAATTTATGTTTTTCTAAATTTAAAACTTCAAATTTTTTCAATACTTCTAAATCTGATTTAAAAATATCTGTTGTTCCATCATTGCGATCTAATAATTGCTCAACAATGATTTTTCTAAAATTTTTATTTGGAAATCTAGAATTTATTACTTGGTCATATTCAAATTGTTTCCAAAAATCCATATACCCTGTCATAACACAATCAATCTGATCTTTGTCTTGTTCAAAATTTTCAAAATCGGTATGTAATTCAAGATAACCTTCTTCAACTAATTTAAACTTTTTCAAATCTTGTTCAAATTCTTCCCAGTTTTCTTTAGTCATTATTCCCTCATCTATTAAATCCTCAAAATCTTCAATCTCACAAAAATACATCTCTTGTTCAGTATTAATGCTTTCTAAGGCAAAATGACGTAATAATATACCACAATCTTTAAGGTTAATTTTTTCACTTTCCACTTCTTGATTACTATTTAATTCTTTTTCTATTGTCATATTTTCCTCTAATATATTAATAAAATCTTTAGTAGTATTATAGACTTCCTCTAACAACTTTGTACGAGTTGGAATGTCGGTGTCTTGTGTCCAATTTTTCAAATAGTTTAAAGAATATTCTGATACATCTAAGTTAAAATGTGAACAAACTGCATAAGCAACTAATTCAGCTTGAAACTCTCGTTCACTTTTAGAATACTGTTTACGTCTTATTCCACTATGAAGTTTTGCATGAGCTAATTCGTGAATAAAAGTTTTAATATTTTGTAATTCACCATTTCTATGATTTAACTCAATCTCTTTTGTTAAGGTATACGTTACTCCCTTACTTGCTCCTAACTCGTTTCCAGTATTAATAATTTCTGCACCTATTGAATCAGCAACTTTCTCTAAAGATTTATAAAAACTTTCATAATTAGGTACATCTCCATCTAGCCAACGATTAGGAAATAATTTGGGTAAATCACTAGCTTTTGCATTTGTTTGGCTAACATCAAAAACGTGTCCGATTTTAAATCGAGTTACACTAAATACTTCTATTTCACCACGATTTATTTTTTCTTTTTCTTCTTTAGTTGCATACTTAACAGATTTAACTTGCCCATCAGAATTTTTAAATGATTGCACTGCTACTGGTACTAACATTTCAATCCCTTTTTCACCACGATTCACATGAAATCCATGCTCTTTCCAAAATTGAAATGTTCCTACTGCTACTGCTCCACTAAATTGTTTCCTAATCAAAGCCATGTTTCTTAAAGAGTATTTATAAAATTTATCTTTAAAATTTAATAACTCTTTCACATCTTCCTCTGATTCAACTAAATTATTAATTTGTTCATTTGCTGAATAAATTAATTGCTCTATACGATCTTGATAATCTTTAGCCATGTTCTTTCACCTCATAAAAAAAAGCAACTTATAAGTTGCTTTTTTAAATTTCCATATATTCTTTTGTTTCTTTATCAAATCCAATAAGCCAAACTGCTTCTTCTTCCTCTACATCTTTTAAAATTTGAGAGTTCATTTCATAATCAAAATTAGATTGTGTCACATGAGCAACCTCTTTTGTATCTAAATCTTTCACCACATAATAATTTTTTTCAATACCTACAACGTATCCTTTTCCCTGTTCAGAATTTAAAATCTTTGTTGTCATTGTTTCATTTTCTAAAATTTGTTGCATTGTTTTTTCTTCCATTACTATTCCCTCTCCTTATCTTTTTTTTTACTTTCTATCTGTTGTTGATGTGGGATAACATAATTTTCTCTTAAATAGTTCATGCTTTCTCGATAGGATAAATCTTTCATTTCACAAACCAAAGCAATCACATCACCACCCTTACCACAACCAAAACATTTATAAATTTGTTTTTCTTTTGAGATAAAAAATGATGGAGTATTCTCACCATGAAACGGGCAAATTCCTACAAAATTTCGACCACTTTTTTGAACTTGTATTCCTAAATCTTGTGCAACTTCTAAAATATCAGTGGCTTGTTTTAACTCTACTTTGAGTTTTGCTATGTCACCTTTATTCCAATGTTTATCTTTTAAACGTTTTTCTGATCTTATTGTTTCTTCAAAAACACTTTGATAACTTGGATTCTCTGAACACATTTGACGACAATAATCTAAATAGGTTAAAGATTGATCTAATCGCTGATTTAATCCTCCTTTATCTTTTAAATATAACTCATTCGGATCACATTCACTAGGTAACTTTGTAAATAAAATTCGTTCTGTTGCTTTCCATGATTTCAATTCCTTTTCATTTAACAAATCACGAACTGTTTGTGCCAATAGCTTTCCATTTCGGACACTCGCTGAAAATCCTGCCTTATCATTATCGTAACAAATAATATAGTTATTTGTATACTGATTTAATAATTGAATATGTTCTTTTGTTAAGGCAGTTCCTAACGTACAAACAACATTCTTCTTACCTAACTCCCAAAGTGTCATACAATCCATAACACCCTCAACAATATAAACTTGATCTTTCTCTTTAATATAATCTTTAGCTCTATGTAGATTATATAATGTCTTAGATTTAGAAAATTCTAAACTCTCTGGTGACAATAAATATTTAATATAAACTTGATCATTTTCCGTTTTTTCTTTCAATGTTCGTCCATTAAAGCCGATTAATTCTCCATACTCATTATGGAGCGGAAACATCAAACGTTGATAATTCCTCTCATTATAACGTGCATTTAAAATTCCTTGCTGAATCAAATCTTGATGATAATTTTCTAATTCAGTTTTAACATTTCCATTTGAATATCCAACACCAAACTCACTAATTGTTTCATTAGAAAAGCCACGACTTTTTAAATACGTCATGGCTTTTTTTTCTTCATCTTTCAATGATTGTTGTAAATTATTTTGATAAATCTCTTGAACCTTATTTAAAATCGACATAGTTCCTCCTTATTGATTTTTACCATTTAATCTTTTGTTTTCAAGTGCAATTAAACGCTGATAACTCACTTGATCTCTAACTTTTTCTGTTGCACTCATAGTGACTAGATGATCTTTATTTTCTCCATTCGTATCAAATTCTTTAATATAGTTATCGGCTAATAAGATATAATTTAAAATTTCTTTATTCGTTCGACTAACCACATTTGTTTCGTTCCCTATGGTTCTTAATTGTACTAAGAATGGTTTCAATTTTTCCAACATCACATCAGATAATTGCTCCATAAAATCTTCTGATTGCATTTGATGTTTAAGTATTAAACGATTAATAATTTCTGAAAAACTTTCTCCTGTTCTCGATTTTTCACTCTCTAAAAACTGATATGATGTTTCATTAATATTAATATGTATTCTTTTTTTCAAAAAAACACTCTCCTTTTTAATGGGATAATTATGGGTTTTATAGGGTAAATGATGTGCTATTTATGGGTCTATTACTTGTTTATTTGTTCAAATTGTGGGTTTTTAAAAACAAGGAATGTTCAATTTATGGGTTCTTTTGAGTAATATATGTCCTAATTATGGGTTTTTATTGTTTTTTATGACCCCAGTCAAAACGTTGGTACTACCAACGTTCACGCCCCTAAGGGGGCAAAACTCTTTATCCTGCTTTCTTTTAGTTTTTTACTCCTAAACTACTCTAGAGTTTCTTCAAAGTATAGAAGCACTTCATTCATTGTCACATCTAACTCAAATGCCCTAAAAAATCCTCCTACTTCACAGGGATAGTTATCTTCTTTAAAGGTTAAATTATCTGCTCCACAAATCAATAACTTCTCTATAAAACTCGGATGATACTCAATGATTCCATAACCCTTTCTAAACTTAAAGACAATAAGATCTCTCTGTTGCTTATAATTATTTTTACTTTTGAAACTAAAACATTCAATTCCATTTTTTAAAAACTCTTCTTTTAATCTTCCTAAATTGGAATCAATCTCATTACTTAAAATTCCTGAAAAATAATTTATAATTTCATTTTTTCTTTCCATGAAAAAAAACTCCTTAATTATTTTGATATAATATATTTTAGAAAGGAGAATACGTTATGTTTAATGCTTTTGATAAAGATAAAAAAAAGATAGTTTCTGCTTCTTCTGTGACGACAATAGGTGGTAACTATGAATGTTCGACACCTGATTGTTCAGCTAAAATGGTAATTCGATCTATTGATGGAAAGAGAAAACCACACTTTTATAAACCTCCAAAGTCACAACCCGATCATAGTTTTAACTGTAAATGTATTCAGAAATATGGAGAAAATAAGAAATTTAAAGATTGTAAAATTGATATTCATTCTATTTTTAATTCTTTTAAAGATTCTTCTGTTACATCCGACTCATCATTTACGAAAAACCAAAATCCTCGTCACAAAAATACTGATGTTGTAATAAACAGTATCTCGACTCCAAAAGGACTACTTGCTTTTGGGGTATCTCATGAATTATCAGAAATGATTAATAATTCTCAAACACTTAATGAAATATTTATTGACGATAGAAATTGTCTAGATTATTCAAACAGTATTAGTGGAGTGAAAATGATTGTTTGTAACACAAGAAGATTTGAAGAAGATAACCGTTGTATAGTATGTTATTTAAACTCAAAAAACAAATTAAGTGTTTCAATGGAAATTAAAATTTTCTTCCCAGTGGAACAAAAAGAAACTTTTGATAAAGTTATAAAATATATTTTAAAAAATGCTAATAACAAATTTAGTAAATTTCCTCTCGCCATACTTGGAGATTGGAATACAGTTAAAGTAACTTCAAACTCTATCGTTATTTCAACTACTTTAAAATCACGTTCTCATCTTATTTATACTCATATTTAAAAGACTACTAATGTAGTCCTTTTTATTTTAAATATAAATAGTTTCTTATAATAGCATTATTTTCTTCAATTATGCGATCACTAGAATCTATATAAGCAATTAATTGTTCGATCAGTTGCACATAACGTAAATGTGAACTCATGTGAACTTCTTCATGTAAATCTTTTTGAATCAAGTGTCTTATGTACGCTTCTCGTGATGAAAATTTTTTCATTTTTGCTCGATCAGTAATCGAATTTATTTCATGTGATGTTAGCTTTCTGATTTTAATTTCACTCACTTATTGTTCACTTCCAATGAATAAATTCGCTCTAATATTTCTGTATTTTTTTCAATCACTCGCTCTTGCTTTTCTATGTGATTTAAAATTTCTTTGATAAAATCTTCATAACGTTTATCAGATTCTAGTTGGAATTTATCATTAGCTAACTGATTTAAAATTATTTGTAAAAATTCATTACGACTTTTAAATCCGTTCTCTTTTGCCAAGGCACTTAAACGATTGGCTACTGATTTTGGAATTTTAATTTCTACTGTTAGCACGAATTATCCCCCCTTTCAATTTGAACTCTTGTTCAAAAAAATTTGGCTGCAAGTGGGGAAAAATGTTTAACAACATTTTTCCCCACTTGCACTTTTAAATATAATCGCTACGCTCATTTTTAAAAAAATAAACGATCAACTATTCTAATATTGATGGTTGATCGAACTGTTTCACTAAATCAATAAGATCATTAAATGACATTCCTCGTTCTGAAATGGTTTGAGTTAAAATTTGATTTTGCAAATCTTTAATCTCATTTAAAACTTGATTTTCTTCTTCAATAATTTGTGCCTTACGCTCTTGTACTTTTTCTAATTTTTCCTCTGCTTTTTGTAATTTTTTTTGTAACATTTAAAGTCCACCTTTCAATATTTTAATCATTTATTCACTTGCCTTTTTATTTTCAATTTCTTTTTTAAGATTTGAAATTTGTTCTTGAAGTGTTTCATCATTTGGATTTGATTTTAAACTTTCTTCTGCTTTTGATAATTGATGTTCAAGGTCTTCTAATGTATACTGCGGTTCAACATTCTCATTATCATCATGATTATGTCCATCATGATCGCTTTGAACTAATTCAGCACCCTCAATCACATAAGTTTGTTGTAATGTACCAGTAGAATTTTGAATTTCTTCATTTGGTGTTTGAATATCATCACCAGTTATTTCATCAGAATTTTTATTTTCTTCTTTTGTCGCTACTGGATTTTCAACTTTATTAGTTGACGTTTGCATTGTAGGAACAAGATAATCCGTTAAACGATTTTCTACATAATCTGTCATTGTAAAAGATTCTTCAACGACATTCACTTTACGTTGATCAAGATAAATAATTTGTTGATTCACTAAATGATTATCTGAATCTAAAGAAGTGATTGTGACTTGTAAGTGATAGGTGTTTTGAGGCCAAAAGAATGAATATCCTGTAATCTTTAGATTGTTTTTTTCTTCTGATTCAAGGGTTAATTGTGAAACATTTTGAACTGGACTAAGTGTTCCATCTTGATTAATCGCATGAAGTGATAATTTAATGGTTTCATTGTTAAAGGATTTCCCATCATGAACTAAGGTAAAAAATGATTCACCACTTTCTTTTGATGTAGTGACATCACTAACTTTGACACTTAAACCCATACTTGTATAGATACTCGTTCGCCATGTGTCTTTAATAGGTGTATCATCAGGCAAATAAAAAGGACTTGCTACTAACAAACCAGTTAATAACAGTCCTGCTCCTGCAATCGTAATCATTGTTTTCTTTTGATTTTGTTTAAGATTTATTTTTTTCATGCTCATATTCCTCCTAACTTATTGGATTCTGTTCTACATCTGTTGGCGGTGTTAAAGGTTTATTTTGTCCACTTGTTGATCCCAGATTATCAAATGGTAATCTTAACATAGGATCAATTCTTACATCATTTTCATACCACTCAAAATGAAGGTGACTACCGCTTGAATTTCCACTATTTCCTTGTTGTCCGATAACTTGTCCAATGACTATTTCATCACCAACTTTGACCGTAATTGTATCTTGTAAGTGAGCATAACGTGTTTTTGTTCCATCTTTATGATTAATAACTAGATGATTTCCGTATCCACCAGGATGTCCTAAATAACCACCATTACTCGCATATCCTGTCACGACTTTTTCTACGATACCACCCTTAACTGCTCTAATACTTGCTCCATATCCACCACTCATATCTAGTCCGTTATGGTTAGCATAACAAGTAAAACCACAAGTCACACGAAAGTTATCAAGAGGGAAAATAATATCTCCATCAACGATTGGAATATCTTCTGTTGGTGGTTCTCCCATACTATTTTGATAACCAGTTGTTGAATTTGTAATCACCACGACTACGGTTAAAAGAGTGACTAACCCCATCAAAACAGAACCGCCACCTAGCAATCCTAAAAGCCAAAAGATAAATTTTTTTTGAAGTTGGTGCTTGATAAGGCGGTTTACGAACATTATGACCCACCGCCCATCCATTCTAAATCTGTATCTGAATAGGTTCCAAAGGAATTAACTAAACAAGTGGTATCACCATCTATATTAAGAAAAAATTCTCCCTTTTTTAAGTTTGAAATTTGATCAATTTCTTCTGTTGTTAAACGATGTCCTAATAATTTACTATACGTTGGCTTCGCATTCATTTTCTCATGAAAAATAACGTTATACTGGCAAAATCCAAAAATCTGTTTCATATTTTCTGATTGCTGATCCGTAGCTTCCTTGATAAGATCAAGAATACTTTGTGTCGCAAACCATAAACCACCCTCATATTTTCGATTCTCTCGTTGGAACAATTTAATAAATTTAACTGAATCCTCATTGTCTGGACTAATAAAATGATGGGCTTCATCAATCACCAATAATGTTTGAGTAATTTTTGATTTATGGTAATTTTCTTTTTGTGATTTTTCTTTTTCTTCACTTCCTAATAGTACAAGTTCCTGCCATAAATAATATAAAACATTATAAAATTGTGCTTGTTTAATTTTTTCGGGTTGTGCGGTTAAATTTCTGACTAAAAAACAAATACCATTTGCTCGTGAGGGATTTACCGTTGTGTATCTGTTAAAAAGACTTCCATAGTTATTCACTAAATCTTGTAAAATTGTCACCAGATTATCGTAGCGATTGTACTGTTGTTCTGTTAAGTTTCCTTTAGAAAGTTTACTTTGACACGCTTCTAACACTTCACTCAAAATAACTTGTTCCCTTGTCTTATATAATTCATGAAGAACTGATGTAAAAAGAGATAATTCATAATCATTCAAAGTCGGACAAGCTAAACTTAACCATGTTTGAGCCTTTGCTAACGTTAACTGTAATGCTGATTCTTGTTGTGTATCATCTTTAGCGAAAACTTTTGCTAAAGGATTTAAAGCATGATCCGTTGAACCATCTAAAGCTAAAACTTGCCCTCCCATGTCAAAAACCACTGGTGCAAAATCTCCAACTGGATCAAGCACTCTCACTCGATCTCCTAACATTAAATGGTTTTTAATCATACGAAATAAATAAGTTGATTTCCCTGATCCTGATACCCCTGCTACCAAACCGTTAGAAGATGGACGTTTTTCTGTTTTATAAAACGGATTGATACAAACTGGTGTTCCATCTTCATCAAATCCTGCAAACCATCCTATCGGATCAGATAATTCTTTTTTATTAGCAGGATATGAACCTGCAAAGGTATCCAAAGGAACAATTTTGCCAAAACGTTTATTTTTTCTTTTTGAAATACGTCTTAATTGATTAGTTTGTTCATCTAATTGTTCATCTAAAAAAATGGTTGCTTTATAGCCATGTTGCATAAGTTGTTCTTGAACATGATCTACTTTATCTTGTAATTCATCTAATGTTTTAGCTTTCAACTTGATTGTTGCAGTTAGTCTGACAAACTGTCCATCTTGATTCACATGATTCATCAGCGGACTTAATTCTGCTAGTTTTAATTTTAATTCGTTAATTTGAGTAGGCTTTTTCGCATTTTTTAAACGATCATCTAATTCACTAAATGTTTTATTTAATTTCTTTTTAATCTCCTCACTATGACAACTTGGATCAATACTAATTTGTAATACTCCATCCTGTGGCTTTAGCCAGTTACTCCAAAGTGCTGGATTATCATAAGGAAAATCATAGATATGTAAATAAGTGACATATCCGTCTGCCATCTCAATGTATCTAGCTTGTACCTTACACCCTCCAATAGATGCTATCTTTGATTTCAATTCAGAATTTAGATACTCACGAAGTTCATCTAATTCTTTTACAGGATTTTTTTTCATGCTCTCACCTCTCCTTTTAAATTTAAAATGCGAGAAATGACCGCTAAGGCAGTTGTTTCTCGCATTTAGTATATTTATGTCAAATGATATTAAAGTTCGTTACAAATCGATTAAATACTAATTATAGAGTTGATGAAAAAACTTAATACTTTCAGCTTCAGTTAATGGTCGATTTTTAACTTCATCTTGATGATAGGATAACCACTTCACTGCTTGTTTTAACTCTTGATGATCCACCGCTAATACCACAAGATAATACCGTTCGATAGATTGACCTAACTCTAACTCTTCTAAGCGTTTTATTTCAGCTTCAAGTTCTAGTTTTGCACGATCAGTCAATTCAAAAGATTGGTGTTTTTGTTTTTGTCGGTAATAATGAATCTGATTCTGATATTTAAGTGGCTCTTTTTGAATAAACCAATGACTTGCTACATTAAAACTTTTAAGACGTTTGGCGACTTGTTGTAAAAAATTGATTAATTCTTCGTAAGGCTTTTTTTCTAAACCTTGTTGACCGATTACTTCAAAGACTTGGATAACATCCCCTGTTTTGGTTTTAAAAATTTGTGGTGTAATTTGTGATACCACTTCAACGATTTGGGTGCTATTTCGCATGATAAATCTTCCTCCTGTTCTTTAAAAGTTAAATTCATAATATCTTGACTAGGTGGTGCTAAATATGTTCCTTTTGGTCGATTCATCCAAATCACAAATCTCTTACAATTTCTCGTTAATGGTACTGGTGAGGGGAATATAGTTAGATAAACACAAAATAAAGCTATTACTACACAAGCCATTCCTAAAAAAATGGGAATATTAGGAATTAAATTAATAATATCAGTTGATAATCCAAATGTCGCCATAAGTGGTATTCCTATTAAGGTTGCTAAATCTGATATAAAAATTTGAAATGTCCATCCTAAGAAATTGACCTCTGGAAACGCATAATTAACTTCTAAATCCTTTGGAATTAAATACATTATTCTTCACTTCCTTTCTCTTCATCTTTGATTTGCCAAACTTCGTGTGGTTTTAAAGTTGTTGTTTTGGCTCGTTCATCTGATTTTTTCATTAAATCCTCAAAGCGATTTACTGTATAGTTATTCTCTTCCTCTACTGGTGGTATCGGACCATCCTTAATTGATTGATCTTTAAGTTGTTTCTTTCTAATTTTTTCATTAATTTTATCTGTAACTGGTTTAGCAATTTTTTCAACCTCTTCAAGATTTTCATTAGCTGATGATATTACTTTATTTACAACTAATTTCCCTCCATCAACAATCGGATTTTTTATCTTTTCGTTTGCCTTCTCTTTAACATTATGAGTGGTATTCTGAACTGTTTTTCGCCCCTCTGTTGCTACATTTTGAACAGTTTGACGAATGTTTGATTGTTGCCACATTTCAGATAAAGATTTAACACCTTTTTGATCTTCTTTTTCACCAACTGTATCAGTAGTATCAGTAGTATTAGATGATGAATGGCTTTCCGTTGGATTCACATTAGCAACTACTGATTTTGATGTATCATTTGTCATACTAGATGGCGAATGACTTTCTGATACTGATTTGTCCTCAACATTAGAATCTACAACCTGTGATGAATTACTTTCTGTTGGATTTGCTTTAGCAACTACTGATTTTGGTGTGTCGCTTGTAGTGTTAGGTGATGTATTAGATTTTGAACTCATAACATTTCCATTTTCATCAAACCCTTTAAAATGAACTGCTTTTTCAACACCTTTATTGACACCATTTTTAATACTACTTGCGACTTTCTGAACTGATTTATTTTCAGAAACAGTTTTTCCTGTTTTGGCAATATTGCTGATACCCTTTGTCGCACTTTGCCCCAACTCTTTAGTATTTTTAGCAATATTCATAGCGTGTGATGTTGCCCTTACCGCATCACCTGAAATTCCTGCATCCATACCAAATAATTCTTCTACAATTCTTGGCCCATCTAATAACATTAAAACGGCAGCGATATAGCCTAATAACTTCATATACATCATAATGCCCCAATCAATATTAACTAAGCCAAATCCTGTGTTAATCCATGCGATAGCCAGTTGATAACAACGGAAAATAATCACCACAATAACCATTAATAAGAAAGTTGTTCCTATTGAATGAAGTAATTTTTTAAATCGTTGTCCATTTTCAACATCTGTTAATCCAACAAACGGAAGTAAAATTTGTTTAAAGGAAAGTTCTAGAATCAATCGTAAGAATTTTAAACCTGCAAAGATAAAACCTAGACTGAGGACTAAGAAACTCAAGATAAGAACAAAGGGATCTTGAAGCTGATAACGATAAATATTTTCATCAAACCATCCAAACCAGCTATCCTTTAGTTTTTGACTTTCCCACTCACCAGTCGATTGATTATAAACTGGATACTCCTTGTTGATTTTGTCACGATCAAGCAATTCATTAATATTAAAATACTCTGGCTCAAACGTATTTTCCTTGATGTTATTGAGTTGAGTGTTACTCTTTTGATTAATCACATACTGTAAATCGACTAATTGATCTAGAATCAACGACTTAGATAAATTGAGTTGATCGTCACCTAAAAAAGCATTCATGCTTGATTGAGTTAAATCATTAAGCAAAGGAATAAGTGATTTTCCATTATAAATAGGCATGGTTAAACTGGTAAGCAAACTCGCAATCACCAATAAATTCACACTCGTTTGTTTAATAAGGTTATGATTTTGTTTAGTCATGGCTTTAAGACCTATCCACACTAAAATTGGACTCAAAAAAGCAATTCCAAGAACAACTGAATGGTTAATAAACTCATCCGATGTTAAATTTGAAAAATTAGGTGCAATATCAAAGATATAATTCAACGCTTGTTCAAAAAAGCCACATACAGTATATCCTAATTTCACAAGCCACCAAATAAGCCACCTAAATACGTCACTAAACATAGTTGTTACTTCAACGTTTTCACGAGCTAAATCTGTGCTAAAACTCGAAGCAAAAGCTATTTTAGGATAAAAGAAAAAGCAGATGGCTAAAAGTCCACCTGCTTTATAAAAGTTTTTCATGTTTATCACCTTACATTAAAAAAGGTACGATCATCGCCATTCCAGTTTGGAATCCACCTTGTTGCATTAATCCTTGAACAAAAGAAGCAATCGTTCCCCCACCAAAGATAAAGATACCTACAATAATTGCTTTAACAATCCATTTCTTTGCTTTCGCAAATGTTTCGTGAGATTCATCCATAAACATAGATCCTACACCGAATAAAATACTTGATAAAACAATCACTGCTAATCCAACTAAACTCATTTTCTCTGATACAAAATTTAATACATTAATAATATTGTCAAAAAAGTTCATTCTTAAATCTCTCCTTTAATTTTGATAAAATTCGTCATTGCATTTGGTTTATAATAATGGAGTTGCAATGTATTACTCCATATATCTTTACAGAAAAAGACTACTCATTATAAAAGTAGTCTTTTTTTATTTGTCCAATGGAATCACCCCCTTTCAAGGCATAAAAAAACAACTTTCTAAAAGTTGCTACTTATGAAATATTAAAAATTCATATATTTGTTTATCTATTAATCCTTATCATTAATTTCTAATGGTTGTTCAAAACGACTACCGACAATCAATGCACACATAACCGCTAAAAAAAATACTCCGCTAATTACTCCCAATCCAAAAAACATCATATTTTGCCACATGATAAATCACTCCCACTGATTTTATTTATTTTAGTATTCTATCTTTTGATAGGTTAGACAGACGAGAATTGGAAATTTATAGGGATAAACTAGTTAAAGGAGAATTAGTATGAAAAAATTTAATTTATTTCGTCTGCCTAACCTATCACTCCAAAGGTGCTCCTTTGGACGATAGGCTCTAATTAATGAATCATCATTGATAACATTTGCTTAATTGATGGCATAACTGCTCCTGTTGTCATCACTTCTTGTAACTTAGCAAACACTGAATCGGCAATCGACTTCATCTGTGGTGAGAATATCGCAATCAAAATCGCTCCTACCGCACACACAATCATTAAATTCATTAAACTTCCACCTTTTTCACCCATTTGGGATCAACTCCTTTTCTTTTTATATGATTTTCCTACCTTTTGGTAGGATAGACAGATAAGCGAATAAAATCGGATTATCTGCCTATCCTATCATTCCAAAAGCTTAATTTCCTTTGGAAAATAGGCATAAAAAAAACAACTCCATAGTTGCTTTAGTCTAAAAATTATAACTTAAATATATAGAATAACTTGTTTGTTCCATCCATCAATATCAATCGTATTTGACACTGTAGAATGAGTAACAGGATGATTATTTCCTTTAACAATCACGACTTGATAATCTTTTGGAACATCTTTTAATCGCTCTATTAGTATTTCAACACTTAAAATTCCACAATTATTTTCATTATCACAAACTAATTCTGAATTTTTTTCTACCATTATCCACCTCTACTTGACAACTTGTGTCACAGATGTTCCTTTACGTGTTAGATTATAATGAATTGTATCATTTTCGACTTTAACAGAAACTTCTACTTCTGTTCCATATTCCTCCAATCCATTACTGTTAGTTGTAACTGTAATTTCGTGAGGATATTTAGCAATTAATTGATTAATCTTTTGATTGGCTGCTTCTGTTTGTCCGCCTTCAACTTGGATAATTTCAACCACTTTTTCTTTAATATCGTAATGTTGAGTTGATACATTATAATAAGCAAACATGTTAATCCCCAAACTCGCAAATAGCGATATTGGAATTAATGAAATTAAGAATCCAAATATCTCACCCATCTTTTATCCTCCCTTAAATCGTTGAAAAAATTGACGTTGCAATAGTATAGATTAAATAACCAATAAAGCATAAAATCTGACAAATAACAATCACTTGAACATGAGTTCCGTACTTTTGCATTTTATCAGCTTTTTTGATACTTAATTCGTCTAATTGATTGTTTTTCACCTTATCATTTTGCCTAGATATAGTTTCCAAATAAACTAGATTATCACTTTCGTTCGCGTAATAATAAAGCATAGTCATCACCATACGAGAATTAGTTGACTTAAATCGACTAGCGAATTTTAAATAAGGGTCTAAAGACGTATCATTATCTAAGTCAATTAAAAAGAGATTAATAGATTTCTCTAAATCTTTACTCACATATTGACGACTTTCTTCTAAAGCACGATATAACGTATTATTATGTAAAAGAGTCAATAAAATTTTAATATAGTTAGGAAATAACAAATCATTTTTGGTTTGAATATTTGTCTTTTTTTGCTTTAAATCATGAACTGGAATCAAATAACTTGCAATCGTAAAGATAGCCATTAATCCAATATAAAGCGTTGATAGGTTAGCAATAATTGTCGCCAAAAAAAGCAAAAATATTATGAACGTCATTTTTAATCGTTGTAACTGAAATTGAAGAATCGTTCTGTCATCATAAACTTCTTCTAATAACTCTTCTAAATGGGGTTCAGCTATTTTTATCGCCATCTCTTTATATTGCTCTTTAATCTTAGTAAACATCTTATCCCTCCTTTAATTAAAATCAATTAATACATCATTTAAATAGTCTTTTTCAGTCATAACAATGGTTCTTAAAACAGCACAAATAATGACTGTATTAACAAGGTATCCAAACATTGATAGGCTAAATAAATTATACATATCTCTTTGGGTAAATAAGAAAATAGCTGGAACAAATAGGACAAACATTGAGAAAAAATAAATATATTGACGATAGTACCCTTTTCTGCGTGTATATTGATCAACCGCAATCATATAGTTAGAATGTTCTTCAACAATTTCATTTAATACTTTTGTATTTCCGCCCTCACGATAATAAAGTTTTAATTGATCATGAAACATTCTTAAATACATATCATTGTTATATTTTCGAGAAAAATCATCTAAACCCTTATTAGGATTCCCACTATGTTCAAACTCAAAAATTAATAACTCTAAATCTTCTCGAATGGGTGAATCTAATGAAATGACAACACTTTTAAACGATTGAAGTAGATTTTTATCCGTCGATAATAATTGGGCCATTAAATTTAAATATAAGTTTAACTGACTTTGTATATGTTTCTGATATAGTTTTTTATTGCGATAAATTAAGATAATATTATTACTAACAATCGTAACTAATAAAGCAATAAATAAGGCAAATAACATATTCACATAAAGAATAGTTGCTCCAATAAAAACTAAAAGAAATGTTCCGAAAAATCTTAACCAATATTCTTTAGGAGTTACTTTTGAACATTCGCTTAATACTTTAATCGTATTTTTAGGTCTAATGGCATTAATGATTTCTTTCAATTTATTCAACGCTTATTGCTCCTTTCCAACAAGTTTAGAATATTTAGTTAAAACATCAACCTGACGGTGTTTGGTTAATAACTTAGTTAATCGATCATTTAATGGGTAAAGTTTATTCACTTTCTTCACTTCTCCCTTTACAATTTCATAGCCTAATTCATAAAGAGGAGAACAAACAACTCCATTTTTATCATAATCTTCATATTGAACAATTTGAGAAATATAACGTTGAACTCCTTGATCTGTAATCTCTTGTTCAAGGTGAATCCCAATCGAAAATACATTTGAAATTAACTTACCTAATAATAAGGTGTCTAAGTCATATTCCTCTTTACACATATGAATAAATCGATCAACTGATTGGTCCGCTGACATAGAATGTAGTGTTGTGATAACATTATGTCCAGTTTGTCCGGCTTTAATTAAACTGTATGCTTCTGATCCACGAGTTTCCGCAATAATAATCCAATCTGGATTATTTCGTAAAGCTAATTTTACAATCTCTGTATGTGTGATATGTTGAGTTGTTCTAAATGACATAATATCCTTTTCTGGAAATAAATCCTTCAAGAACATTTCCAGTGTATCTTCGGACGAAATAATTTTTTGATTATTAGGAATCTGCCCAATTAACCATTTTTGAAGTTCGGTTTTACCACTTCCAGTAATTCCACTCACGACAAAGTTAGCTTTTGATTGAACTAACGCTCCTAATAAATCAAATATCTCTTGCGGAGTATAGGCTACTCTTTTAGGATCAAACGCTAATCTTGGACGTACTGAACGTAATGAGAATGTTCTCCCATAGGGTGCAATAGTTTTAGATGTCGCATTAACACGTAATCGAGGATATTCGGCATCTAAAATAGGATGTGTCGCATTACACTCTCTATTAATCGAGTTTGAAATTTTACTAATTAAAATATCTACCTCTTCTTCTGTTAATGTCTCATGATATTTATAGCGACCTTTCGTGTTATCTTGAACATAAATATCTTTTCCATTAAAAGAAATATCGGTCACATTTTCATCTTTTAGGATATCCTCAATAAAAAATAACCCGCATAAACGATTGACTACATCTTGCACCGTATATTTCTCACTTAACCCTTGTTCATCTAAATATGTACTGATCCATTGACTTAAATTTTCTTTTTTCTCTTCGTTTCCAAAAGCTCCTAATAGCAACTCATTTTGTTCATCATGATGAAGTTTTTGAATAATATTAGATTGTAACTGACTTAATTCTTTGAGTTTTAATTGTGCTAACTCTTGTTCCTTTGACATTAGAGGATTCCTCCTTACTTTTCTTCGTAAATGACACTAAGTGGAACATCAATTTCTCCTAATGGAGTATCTGTTATCACAACAATTGAAGCTCCTAACTCATTTGTTTTATACTTAATTTGATAGTTGAAATTTGGATTGGCATATCGATTAAACATTTCTTGAAATTTAACTTTAAATTGATCTTGTTCCAAAAAATAATCTTCATTGGTTCGATCCACTTCTAAATTCGTTACCATTGACACGACTGCTGATTCTTGCATATTTTGTTTAATTCCATGTGTTATGATATTAGTTGAAAAAATATCTAACATCAATGAAGTAAATAAACCACAAATTAAGACACTAAATATCTTATGGATCATTTAAAATTCCCTCCTTTATGTCTTAATAAGAAAAGGCTAACCTAGTGGGTTAGCCTTTTTAATTATTGAAAGAAATCTAATAAATCTTTCCAACGATCAGGAATTTTTCCACTTGGAAATGGGTTGGTTGGATCAATGATACGGATATAAACTTTACCGTCATTCCAGCCACCTCCTCCGCTTGATCCACTATCTACTGTTCCTCCATTACTTCCACCACTATTATTAGCACCACCAGTGGTTGAATCTGATGGATCAGTATTGGCGACAAAGTGTTTAGTAACCTCAATTTCATTAACGATCATTAAAGTGATCTCATTTGTTCCAACTTCATTGATAGTTGTTGAAAATTGATAGGTTTGGATTGGTGCATTTAGTGGAATAAACCAGTCATTCGTTGGTCTAACACTACTTGTAATTCGTGAATCTGTACTAGAATTAAATAATAATCCTGTCTGTTTTTCATAATAAATCGTTGGAAATTTAAAAATTTGTTGGTTCTTAGTTGAGGTTGATTCCATCTCCACTTGATAAGTATTGTTTACCATTGGATAAGATAAATAATTATCTAATAATTCTAATGGCATAAATGATTGTGCATTTTTTACCATTAGCTCACGATTTAACTCATTTTGATAATCTATCGTTAACGTCAATGGGAATGAAGCATACGTCACCATCTCTTTTTTAGGTAAAGATCGAGTTAATGTGATTGTTTCATAAAATAACTTAATAGCTTCATTTCGGATACGTTCTGTTTTGATCACACCTTTATACGTTACTTTATCCGTATGACTATCATGAGATAACGTGATCGTCTTTGTAGAAGAAGTGTAAAAATCTGAAATAATCGTATTATTAGAAATATCTGAATCTTGATTATCTAATAATGTGACTTTAGCTTCGATTTGTTTGGTACTCGCTTGGACTAACTTTGATTTAGGAATCGTCACATCAATAGCTTTTCCTAAATTATTTTTTGTTAATTCTACTGTTATTGTATTAGCCAAACTTCCATTATAGGATAGTTCAATCTTCGCCTTTACGTTATACGGCAGTTCTCTCACGCTATTAATCGTCACTTGAACTAATCCATCTGACTTTAAATTACTTGTATAAGCTTCAATTTTTTCAGCCACTAAATCAATACCAGGTTCGACTACTAACTCAATGCGATTATTTGTACCAGTAGTGACTGTTACTTTTTTATCCTCAATAAAGATCGTCTTTTCAATATCTTTACCATTGCTAGTTAAATCAACAGCCCCATGACTTCGAGTTGCCCCATCACCACTATCTAGTTGTAGTCTTGCTTCAAGATAGTAAGTACCTAGTGGTAATTGACTAATCCATTCATGTTTAATGCTGAAATTGACTCCCCAACCATCAAAGATAGATGATTTATCAATGCTACGCTCTGCATTTCCTGTTTGAGCATTTTTGATTAAAATCTTTTGATTGAAGATATTATTCGCATTATACATATTCTTAATGGATTCTCCGTTATTCCCTTGAATAGTCAAATACGTTGATAAATCAATCGAATTTGATTGATAGGTAATCGAATTTAGCTTTTCAATTCCTTTAACCGTCTTAATCTCCAATACTAATTCATTTGAAGAGTCCATATAAATTCTAGCCATACGTTTACCTAGATCATCAGTTCTACCCTCACCAATTGTAAACCATTCAGTATTAATAGTTGTCGTACTGATATTGGATTTTCCTAGTGTGAAAATATGTTGATTTCCGTCAATGGTCGCCACATGGTTAAATTTATATTTTCCATTTTCAAAATCATCAAGATTAATTAATGATTTAAAACTTGTATCTGTAGAACTTAACGAGAATAAATCATTAACACTCTTAATAAAACTCCATGAGCCACTGTCACTCACTTTATAAATATCTAACTTGTATTCTGACGGTGTCATGCCAAATCGGTTAGTATCTTGATGATAACCGTAAATAAATAATTTATTTTGAGTAATATTGTTATTATTCTGTTCGATAACTGCCATTCCACCTGTGTTAGTTGTACTCATTCCTGTTGGACTATTTGTATGTAAACCATACTGCCAATTTGCTTCTGATTTAGCAATCTCTAACACTAACGCACCTTGCGAAGAATCATAAGCGACTTTCCCTTTTTTACCATTAGCAAAAATCACCCAACCAGTATCTGAATTTAGGTTTACTTTTGCTTGATTTGAAGTATTAGTTGCATTTGATGGGGTATTTGAGTAGCTTGTATAATGCTCGATTCGATATTTACCAATATCTAAATTTTTCACATCAGTATTAAGTGAGAAACTGTTTCCATTTCGTGACGAATCACTGTAATTTTTGGTTGCATTAGTCGATACATTAATCAACTTAGTCATAGATTGATTCACTGTTCCACTCACATTCCAGTTTGTATGATAGTGACTCCCACTTAGATTCAATGTTCCACCACTTGTTAATGACACTTGACTTCCACTAAATGTCCAACTTCCTTGATAAGTCACTTGAATTTGAGCCTGTTTC
>OLNO01000768.1_pt1 | contig 30983 bp, 23 predicted proteins | sample 1672861 | NCBI WGS metagenome assembly OLNO01 (sample SAMEA3136731, study PRJEB25190) | human gut metagenome | reverse complement strand
ATCTGCTTCAACATAGGTCTCAATCTGTCTCGGAATAAATTTAAAACAGCTTCTATGTATTCGATATTTTCCGATGATTCTTTTATGGCGTTTTGAAGGGTGAATAGAGGGGACCTTGATGTGCGTGGCTTGTTTGTTGTACTGTTGTAAGTGAAAATAGATCTCGGAATCGGGAGAAAATTTTGGAATAGTGATTAGGTGATTGGTGAAATTGCGGGATAGATATTATTTTTGGAGATGTAAAACAGTGGTTTTGTGTTATGGCGAAAGAACTTTTCAATCGGTATGTATGGCTGATCGATACGTTGCAGCGTTACGGAAGGCTTACCCGCAGAGAGATAGACGGGTTGTGGCAACGGAGCGAATATTCGGACGGCAAGCCGATGGCTCGACGGACGTTTATGAATTATCGTCAGGCCATACAGGAGATGTTTGACGTGAATATCGAGTGTGATGCTTCTACGTATGAATATTACATAGAGGACCCGGATGCTTTGCAGGGAAACGGTGCACGTGTGTGGGCATTGAACACGCTTGCGGTGAGTAACATGCTGAACGAGAGTCAGGAGTTGCGGAATCGAATCGTTTTGGAGAATATACCTTCGGGGCAGAAATTTTTGAGAATCGTCTTCGAGGCGATGAAGGAGAACCGGGTGCTTATTTTGTCGTATCGTTCATTCCGACGTGTAACAAGTTCGCATACATTGGCGGCTCCCTATTTCGTGAAGTTATTTCGTCAGCGTTGGTATGTCATCGCTAAGGATTTTACGGATCGGAAAATCAAGACCTATGCTTTGGATCGGGTTGCTTCTCTCGAATTGAGCAGCCGTACATTCGTCTATCCCGACAGTTTTTCTCCCATCGATTATTTCCGGGATTGTTTCGGGATTACGCACGACGATATGTCGGCGCAGGAGGTGGTGCTGCGTGTCCCTGCTTTGCAAGCTAATTATTTGAGGACACTTCCTTTGCACGAAAGTCAAGAGGAACTTGACCGGAACGAACATAGTTCTACGTTTCATTACCGTTTGAAAATCACTCCCGATTTCGAACAGGAGGTGTATGCTTTGGGGTATTGGCAAGCTGAGGTTTTGTCTCCGCAGACTTTACGCGATGCGGTGGCTGAACGGTTGTCCCGAAGTTTGGCGTGTTACGGAACGGCGGGGTTATCTTGCCATGAACACAGGAAGTAGAAGGTATTTATTTTTTTCCTTTCATCGCCGAAAAGAAAGAACCCGGAAATGCAGCCGCTTTTTGTAGCTTTATTGCCCGATAAAGGAGGGGAGAATCTTGTTCTTTTCTTTATTTTTAACCCCCTTACCTTACGTGCATTCCCCCTATCTCATCTACGATGAGCAGAGGGAGAGGATTAAAAGCGACACTTCGATCGGCCTTTTGTGCTTTCTTTTTGCTTTGTGAGTACTTTCTATTCCTTTACAGAAACATAGGGAGAGAGTGATGTTTTTATATGCTTCCTCTGCTATGGATATTTTTTAACCCCTCCGTCCTGCGGACACCTCCCCTATATTTTGCTATGCAAAACACAGAGGAGGAGGTTAATACTTTCCTGTGTATTGTGTTTGTTCTTCTCCCCTGCCGTGTCCCGTAGTATTACGGGGAGTTGCGGAGCAATAGGGGAGACACAGAGGAGCGGTAGCGACGATGAGAGGGGTTAAAAAAGATAGGATTTTTGTAGAACTAACCTTTCCATCTTTCGGATACCTTCCCTATCACGCTGCATGTGCAGGAGGTCAGTTTTTAGCTCTTGCCCAAATGACAGATAGTTTCTATTCTCCCGTATACACGGCTTTCATAGAGCCTAAGGGGAGTTTCCCTTCTACTTTCAAGGGTATGCGTTTATTGTCGGTAGAGATCCATGCCGAGATTTTGTCGCTGGTCTTTTTGCCGGTTCTGTCATAGAATCGGAAGCGAAGTTTGTAGGTGCTGTATTCCTTTTTGTTTTGTTTGAGGATTTCCTGTCCCAAATATTCTATTTCGAGGTATTCGAGGTTTTTACCGGAGAAAATTTTGGTGTTATAGATTTGATACATTTCCATTGCTCGGAAGTCGAAGGTGCGAATCACGTAAAAGATACTCAGCATGTCGTAGACTATACCGGGTTCGGTGAGTGTATAGTCCTCTATGGCGTTACGCTTGGGACGATATAGGCGGATATTTCCCGTGGTCGAGTTTCCATCGTAGGTATAATTTACTTCGTCTTTCCGGTAAGTCCCGTTTTCGTCAGCGAGTTTGGCGTAATAAATGGGTAGCAGTTCTTTGTTTCGCTGCATATCGGATACCAGTGTGTCGCGTACCTTGAATATGTTGTCGGCAAAGGGGAGTGTACGAGCTTTTAAAACAGATGTATATTTGTCGGGGTATTCGGTGAGTTGGAGCGTAGCTGTCGCTGCCCTCTTCCAGAGAAATCCCAGTTGGTATATGACATCGTAGGATAGCCATTCGGGTTGCATACCCGGAGTCGTTTGCGCATAAATTCCGTTGGCCATACTCCAAAAAAGAATCCCGAAAGCAATACGGCGTAACGACCCGGTGTTTTTCATATGACGATGGCGTAGCATGCGGTTTGTTATTAAGATTGTCAGTAATTGCGTTTTTTCTCTTTGGGTTTGTTTTTCTTTATTTTGTCGGGTTTTTGTTTATCGACCGGTGTCGCATAGATGTCCCAATCCTGTTCTATATCCCAATTGGCTTTCAGTTCGAGTTCCTGTGGGTAATACGAAACTTCTTCGGGCTGTCGTTTCTCGGAGTAGTTTCCGGTGTCGTATTTCCCGTTTCCGTTACGGTCGATGAATAAGCGGGCGTAGTAAGTACCCGGATTCATATACATGAACTCGGCTCCTCCGTTGATGACCGGGGCCGTTCTTACGGGTTTGTCTCCTGAATCGAGAATTTCGACAAAAGCGGAATCGGATACGCCCGAAATAGAGAGATACAGGTTGGCGTAATCTTCGAGGGCTTTGACTTTGAATTCTTGTTTATAGGTGTTCGTGAATAGTCCGTAAATATTGGTGAATGCCGTGGAGTCCATAACGATGCGATAGGATTCTCCCGGAGTCCATTTGTAGGTGAGTGTGTAGTCCCGGATAGCAATGGAGTCTTGGAGGAATGTGTACAGGGAGTCGGCAACAGGTATCCACAAGGTGTCTCTTTTTTGTTCCAGATGTATTTTCCCTGCATCGTATGTTTGCAATGGTTCGGCAAAGGAAAAACGAAGCGGTTTATAAACATCGAGAGAAGAGCTTATCTTGGCGTTCATTTGCATGAATTGGATTTCGGGAACTTCGATGGAGTCGTTGTCCTTGTCTTTCTTTTTTTCTTTTTTCTTGGGCGCTTTGACTTTTTTCATGATGAATTTGAGCGTATCGTTGTAGAGAGACAATTGTCTTAACGTGTCGGTACGGAAATATTCGGCCGTGAATAAAAGTGTATCCATGTTGTAAATGAGCGAGTCTTTTATCCAGTATTGCAGTGTGTCGTTGTGGAACGAGCGTTCGAGAATGGCCCAGTCTTCTTGCTCGAAATTCAGCGGTTTCAACTTGGGCAACGAATCAGCGGGGGCTTTGAAATAAAGGTCGATTTTACGACGGTCTTTTCTTTCGCTTTTATCGAGATATTGAGATTGGAATCCTTCGTTGAATGCCGTGAGCAGAATATCGTTCGGATAGAAATGGGTGTGGTTGTATTCGATAATGGTGTCGATGGTGACGCTGTCTTTCCAAATGGTGTCGACGTGTAATTTAACATCGGCCGAAGGAATAACGATAGAATCGAGAAAAGCGATATCTTCCGACGGGTTGTCGAAGCGGTAGTCCCGGTTCATGTCTTTCAGCGCGAATAGACGGTATTTGCCGGGTGTTACATTTCGTATCGTGAAATGACCTAATTCGTCGGAACTGGCAATTCTCTCTAATGGGAGTTTCTGGAAAGCCGAGTCTTCGAGGTCGCTGTGTAATCCTACCAACATGCCGGTTATGGGCTCCAAATCCCGGGCATTGAGTAGTATTCCCGAAACTTGCAGAGAGTCTATCTTGGGGCCGGTCGAAAAGGAGTAGGCGAATCCATAGAGCGGATTACGCTCGTTGTTGTCGATGATGGCATCGGAAAAGTCGATGGTATAGGTCGTGTTGGGTAGTAACGAGTCTTTAAGAATCACGGTTATTTTACGTCCCGAAGTACGAATTTCGGGCATATCTTTTTGGGGGGGGGAGACGATTACTTTTTCGGACGGTTTGTCTACTTGAATGATTTCGTCGAATTCGATTTCGATTTTCTGTTTCGAAACGTTCAATGCGTTAGGAACCGGCATACTCTTGATGAATACAGGCGGTGTTTCATCGCGGGGACCACCCCCGGGTCTCGACATGTTGGCGCAGGAATATATGGAAATCGCCAGAATGAACGAGGCGACCAGCCGATAGACTGTTATCGTGGAAAGGGGGTGTTTCGGATTCATCGTCGAATATTTTATGTAAAGATAGTACAAATAAGAACAGAAACAAGTTATGTCCTGTTTTGCCGAATCGATCTATTTGCGACAAAGATAGTGCAAACCGAGACCAAAAGCAAGTTTACTTATTTTTACCGATGTGCAGCCTATTTTCAATTTTTTCATCACAGGGGGTAAATCGAGTTCCTAAGAAAAAGGAGGCTAAAAAAGATAGTATATAGGATTTTTTGTAGAGCTAACCCCTCCGTCCTACGGACCCCTTCCCTATATTTTGCGTTGCAAAACACCCCGTAATGCTACGGGACACGGCAAGGGAGGAGGGTGGTACTTTTTATTTTATAGTTTGGCATTTTTGTGCAGCAAGTAGGAGGTATCTAACTTTCTCCCTTTTTGCTTGCTCTCTCCCACAAACCGACGGGCGAGGAGAGGGTATAATCTTTTTATTTCAATAGTTTCAATAGCGTATGTTTGTATATGAACAGCCGGACTTTATCTGCCATTACCGATACGATGAATACTCCCGCCATAAACAGCAAGGCATACGGGAATGATGGGGTGTAATGCGCTTCGATATAGTCGCATGCTGCGCAGTATAGGGGTTTAATGGAGAGGTCGTTATGGATTAAATATACGGCGAACGAGGAAACTGCGATATAGTTGATCCATTTTATGCTACCGATATTTAGTTTTTTGAAGAACAAGAACAGGGCTATGGATTCGAGAACGATAAGGGGGTTGAGGTAGCTATAAGGGGTAATCGTGAATCCTGCTTTCAAGATGAGGGCGGCGATGGCTACCATAATGAATCCGGTAACGAGGTAAACACCTAAATAGACGTATTTCGAGAGATCGAATATGCCGTCTTGTTTCCGGCGGAGATAGGCTCCTATCAAATATAGCCCCACGAGGCTGATGATGCTCATGCCTTTGTTGAAGTCATAGGCTTTTCCCAAGTAGCCGAACAAGGTGCTGAACAGATAAAAAGCAAGAATGAATATACCCAACTCCCGATGTGTCGATTTTTCGATGAAGCGGTTTATCATCGGGGCCAGTATGTACAGTCCGATGTACGCTTCGATAAACCAGCGGGAGAATGTATTGTGATATAATGTCTTGAATAGGTCGGTCATGTTGAAGGAATCGGTTGCGGCGGATACGATAACAGGGCATACGATCGCCCAGAACAATATTTGAAAAAGGAGGTTGGAGAAAGATTTTAATTTCCAACGGATACCGAAGTACCCGGAGATGAGAATAAAACAATTGACACAGACGAAGCTGATACTACGCAATTCGAGATCGAACAGTGTGCCGAGCGTGTCGTGGGCCAATGTGTCGTGTGTTGGCAGCGTCCGGGAAGGAATATAATGAATCATCAGAACCAAGAACATCGAAAGTATTCTCAGAAGTTCGATATTTGAACTACGCTCTTGTGGCTCTCTTTCTATTTTATTCGTATAATTGGGCATAATTTATAAGGGTTAATAATCGATTTACCGTCACATCGAAATATCGGAAATGTGGCGCTTCGGTCGGGGCGTGAGCCTCGGGTTATAACCAAAGTACAAAAATAATATTAAATCTTGAAAAAGATATAACCGTTTTCTTTTTCATGTTTCTTTGGGGGATTGTGCTTTATCGGTGTAAAAAACGCTAATAATAAATAAATCGAATAATTTTGGGCTTCTGTGAAAAAATAATATATCTTTGCACCTTGATAAAAATACGAAATTCATTAAACAAAAAATAAAGTAATAGTCACATGCAAAACAAAGGATTTATTAGAGTCGTTGCGGTTTTGCTTACACTTATCTGTTTGTTCTATCTTTCGTTTTCGGTTGTAACCGCTATTTACAATAATAAGGCGAAAGAGTATGCTGCGGGCGATGAGGCTAAGTATAAACATTATATCGACTCTATCTCTACGGAAAAGGTGTATTGGTGGTATTACACGTATCAGCAATGCCGTGAAATGGAAATAGGTTTGGGTCTTGACCTGAAAGGAGGTATGAACGTAACGCTGCAAATTTCTGTGGCAGACGTGCTCAAATCTTTGTCGAATAATAACCCGGATCCTAACTTCAACGCAGCTATCGCTGCCGCTCAGGCTGCTCAGGCCGGGAACAACGACTTTATCGTTTCGTTCTACAACGAATACAAAAAGATAGATCCGAATGTGAGACTTTCGGCTATTTTCAGCACTTTCCAGTTAAAAGATAAAATAACCCCCAGATCGACTAACGACGAGGTAATCTCAATTCTTCGCGAAGAATTGAATAGCGCGGTGGATAACTCGTACAACGTATTGCGTACTCGTATCGACCGTTTCGGTGTGGTCGCTCCCAATATTCAAAAGTTGGAAAAGGACGGTCTTATTCTTATCGAGCTGCCGGGTATCAAAGAACCCGAGCGTGTGAGGAAATTGTTGCAGGGTAGTGCTAACCTCGAATTTTGGGAGACGTATAAACTGGAACAACTTGCTCCGAAACTCGATGCCGTAAATAACGCTATCGCTGCGGCCAATGCGGCACAAGAGCCGGCAGAGGAAGAAGCTCCGGTCGTTGCCGAGGCTACGCCCGATACCGCAGCCGTTGCAGCTGACAGCACGGCTTCGTCGTTGAAGAAAAAATTACAGCAGGAGGCATCGGAAGCCGAAACTATGGAGCGTATCCGTAAACAGAATCCGTTGCTTTCGTTGATGAATTATACCCAAAGTTACGGAGGATCTCCGGTTATCGGTATTGTCAATAAGAACGATACGGCAGCGGTGAATGCCATGTTGGCAAGCAAAATCGCCCGCGATATTCTTCCGAGCGACCTCATTCTCCGCTGGACGGTAAAAGCCATCGATGAAAAGCAAACCATGTATCAGCTTATCGCATTGAAAGCCGGTAAAGGCGGCAAGGCTCCGTTAGGTGGCGATGTAATAACCGATGCTCGTGACGACTTCGATAAGATACAGGGTTCTGTGGTGAGCATGACCATGAATGCCGAGGGAGCCAAAGTATGGGAAAAACTTACTCGTGACAATATCGGCAATGCGATTGCTATCGTGTTGGATAATCAGGTATATTCTTTCCCCAATGTCAACTCGGCTATTTCGGGCGGTAGTTCGCAGATTACCGGAGGTTTCTCTCCCGAAGAGGCTAAGGACTTGGCTAACGTGTTGAAGTCGGGTAAGATGGCTGCTGCCGTGACTATTGTTCAAGAGGATATTATCGGTCCTTCGTTGGGACAGGAAGCTATCCAAAGCGGTGTGATTTCGTTTGCCGCCGCTATCATCTTGCTGATGATCTATATGATCATGATGTATGGGGCTACTCCGGGTCTTATCGCCAGTTTCGGTGTTATATGTAACTTGTTTTTCACGATGGGTATTTTGGCCTCGTTACAAGCGGTGCTCACGCTTTCGGGTGTTGCCGGTATCGTTTTGTCGATGGGTATGGCTGTCGATGCCAACGTGCTGATATTCGAGCGTACCAAAGAGGAGCTTCGTTTGGGCAAGAGTTTGAAATCTTCTATCGCCGATGGTTACAAGCATGCTTTCTCTGCGATTTTCGACTCGAACTTGACTACGATTATTACCGGTTTCATTCTATTGGTATACGGGACAGGTCCTATCAAGGGTTTTGCTACGACATTGATCGTTAGTATTCTTACTTCGTTCTTTACGGCTATTTTCATTACCCGCCTTATCTTCGAGGCCGGTTTGAATAGAGGTAAATTCAATAATCTTACATTTACGACCCGCATATCCAAGAATTTGCTTACGAATACGAGAATTAATTTCCTCGGTATGCGCAAAATCGGATTTACGGTTGCTATTGCTATCATTGTAGTTATGGTAGGTTCTTTGGCAATCAGAGGTTTGAATCAGGGTATTGATTTTTCGGGTGGTCGTAATTATGTAGTTCGTTTTGATAAACCGGTGAAACCGGTTGAAATCAGTGAGATGCTGAAACCAGCTTTCGAGGGTAGTTCTCTTTCGGTGATAACTATCACGAGCGACGATCAGGTGCGTATTTCGACCAACTATCGTATTGCTGATCAAGATGAAAATATAGATAAAGAGATCGAGACGAAACTTTATGAGGGAATGAAGAGTGTTTTAGGGGATGCTTCTTATGAAGAGTTTACCGAAAATATGATTCAAAGTCGTCAGAAAGTAGGACCGAGCATTGCCGATGATATTAAGGTGGGGGCATTCTGGGCTGTCATTCTTTCGTTGATAGCGATGGCTCTTTACATCTTGTTGCGATTCCGTGATATTTCGTTTAGTGTGGGTACGTTGGCTTCTGTGGCCTTTACTGCGTTCTCTATCATTGGGCTGTATTCTTTGCTGTATGGTATATTACCTTTCTCTATGGAGATGGATCAGTCGTTTATTGCAGCTATATTGACGGTAATCGGTTACTCGGTAAATGATACGGTGGTAGTATTCGACCGTATTCGTGAAGTGAAGGGTTTATATCCGAAACGAGACCGTGCACTCGTTATTAACGATGCTTTGAATAGTACGTTGACTCGTACTCTTAATACTTCATTAAGTACGGCTATCGTATTGTTGTGTATCTTTATTTTGGGTGGCGATGTTATTCGTAGCTTTACATTTGCTATGTTGTTCGGTGTGATTGTCGGTACGGCTTCGACCTTGTTCGTGGCTACTCCGATTGCTTACGAAATCCAACGACGTAGTATCGCTAAAAAGGCTGCCAAAGAAGCTGCTGCAAAATAAAAAGATAAGCGTATAAATACAAAAAAAGGAATCCGGATTCGGATTCCTTTTTTTGTACCCTCGCCGAGAATCGAACTCGGATTTAAAGTTTAGGAAACTTCCGTTCTATCCATTGAACTACAAGGGCATTTCGGTCGACAAAAGTAGTATAAAATTTTGTAATAGTCAACCTTTGCAGCATATTAGTCGAATATGGCTCGTAATATTTCGGGAGACCGGAGCTCCGAAATGTCGGGCTGGTGTAGCCGGTAGTATGTTAAAATTCGGTCGAGTATGGCGTTTCTCTCTCCCCGATTGAATTTGAAGTGGCGAAGATTATTGAAATCCATACGGGTGAGACGGGCGAAAACTTCGGCTTCGCGGGCATCGAGTGTGTAGGTGTGAATGGGGTGCGAGGGGGAAAAAATGCCGTTCAACATGTCGAAAGAATATCCGGTCCGGTAGGTCTCCATGTTGGGGCTGAACCCGAGAAAACTGCATAATTGCAGCAGGAAACAGAGATGAAAATTGGCTTTACCTTCTTCCATTATATTGAGGACTTGAATGGAACGGGCGATGAAGGCGAAAAGCGGGAGATTGGGTTCGGGTTCTTTTATGGTTTGACAGAGGACTTCGGATAAAAAGAGCGCTTCTGCATTTTTTACCGGATCGGAATAGATGTTTTGAAGAGGTAAAACCGTGCGCGCTTCGATGATTTTTTGCAATTCCCGGTTGTTCCGGTAGTCTATATCGAGTTCCAAAACAGAGAACGGCATGAAGAGGGACCGAAACATGCGAGCTTTTTTTCCGCCCCCTTGTGGAATAAGATAGGAAGATCGGCCATATTGTTCGGTGTACAAATGGGCTACCGATATTTTGTCGTTATAGGGAATGATGTGCAGTACTATTCCTAATGTTTTTTCGAGCATTCTCCCGGTAAATTTTTCTACAAAAATAGTTGTTTTATCCAAAGGCCGGTACTGGTTCGGCGCATTGATTTTATTTATTCGGGAGCAGTGGTTGTATCGGGAATGTGAAAATTGAGCTTCACAGCAAATATTGTACAGATACAATGCATTATATTTGTCCATATAAAAGGCTGATGATATGGAACAGTTAGATGTATTCGATTGCTCGAATGTGCTTATAGCGAGTTATTTTGCCGATGATCGGGAGTGTGCTCATGAAAATCGGGAACATACGCTCATTTATCAGTGTTCCGGTAGATTGGAGATCGAGGAACGTGGAAAGAAAACCGTTTTGTATCCGGGAGATTGTGCCTTTATGCGGCGTGATAACCGAATGTGGTTGCAAAAGAGGGTCGGGAAGGGTGAGCCTTATCGTTCCATTGTGTTGAAATTTTCGAAGGCTTTTTTGAGGGAGTTTTACCAAACACTCGATCGGCAGCAGATTCCAATCGACTCCAAACGAGAGAAAGCGAGCTTGCTCCTCTTGCCGAAAAATAGACCGGATATCCGCTCTTTGTTCGAGTCGGTTATTCCGTATTTCGATGCTGGGGAGAAACCCTCGGAAAAGATTTTGAAATTGAAGATGATCGAAGGTGTGTATGTCTTGCTCAATACCGACCGTAATCTGTATGCATCGTTATTCGATTTCGTGGAACCGTGGAAAATCGATATTCTCGATTACTTGAACGAGAATTATATGTGCGATCTCTCGATGAAAGAAATCGCCAGTTATACGGGACGTAGTTTGGCTACTTTTAAACGGGATTTTGCCAAAGTGAGCGATTTGACGCCTCAGAAATGGATTATCAGGCGACGTCTTGAAGCGGCGCATGATTTAATTCGGTCGGGGAAAAAGAAAGTCACGGAGGCTTGCTTCGATGTAGGCTTTAAGAATCTGTCGCATTTTTCCAAAGTGTATAAAGAGACCTATGGGGTCGCACCATCGTGGCAGGGTGAGCTTTATGGCAAATAGATTTGAGCTTTATAGCAAAATCGTTGCGAGATCTGTTTCGTACCTTTGTACATCGTGCGGAAATAGACGATGATCGATGGAGACTGATGTCTGTCTGTTTCCGATTTTCCAATTACATGATTTCTAAATGATGAGTTGGAAAACTGGTATTTTGTGGTGTTCAATTAAAATCATAGGGTATGAAAACAAAAGTAGTTTTATGGGTTTTATTGTCAATTTTAATATTTCCGATTATGACAAAATCACAAGAGAAAGTCCGACAGACAGCCGGACATGATGCGCTTGGTGAGTTCGCTCCCGAGTTTGCGCATTTGAATGACGATATTCTTTTTGGGGAGGTATGGAGTCGTAACGATTTGCTTTCGCTTCGTGACCGCTCTATCGTGACTGTCGTTGCTCTCATGTCACAGGGGTTGACAGATTCTTCGTTCAAGTATCATCTTGAATCGGCCAAGAAGAACGGGGTGACCAAAACTGAAATCGCTGAAATTCTTACTCATGCTGCGTTCTATGCTGGTTGGCCCAAAGCATGGGCGGCATTTCGTATGGCCAAAGAGGTGTGGGTAGACTGTGCGGATAGTACTGCTGCCTGTTCGCTCGATGCGTATGCTCAATCCATTATTTTTCCTGTCGGCAAACCTAACGATGCGTACGCCAAATATTTCATCGGTCAAAGCTATCTCGCACCTGTCGTGACAGAAGGTATTCCCATTTCGAACGTTACTTTCGAACCCGGTTGCCGTAATAATTGGCACATACACAAGGCTACCAAAGGCGGCGGTCAAATACTTGTGTGCGTGGGTGGCAGAGGTTATTATCAGGAATGGGGAAAAGAACCGGTGGAACTTCTCCCCGGCGATGCAGTTTATATCTCGGCCGGTGTGAAGCATTGGCACGGTGCTGCTCCTGACAGTTGGTTCTCGCATCTCGCCATAGAGGCTCCCGGCGAAAACAAGAGTAATGAGTGGCTCGAACCTGTGAGCGAAGATGAATATTCGGGCGTTGGCCGTCATCAACGCTAAGCCTCGAAATAGCTCGAACAAGTTTGTCTTTTTCTCGGCTTGCAGTTTATTTCAAAATGAATATAGTATGAAACAGATAGTATTGATACTTATGAGTATTCTCAGTTTTAGTTGTTCGTCACAAACTCAACGACAGGCGACAGATACCACCGAACCGGTGAGTAAGAAAATTCTTGTGGCCTATTTTTCTTGTACCGGAACTACCGGAAGGGTGGCAGAGTCCATTGCCGGTGCGGTCGATGGCCGGCTTTACCGGATTACTCCTGCCGAGGCCTATACTTCGGCCGATCTCGATTGGAATGACAAGTCGAGCCGGAGTTCGGTCGAAATGGCCGACGAGGATTCTCGCCCCGAACTGGGTGGGGAGCCTCTCGATATGAAAGATTACGATATCGTATTTCTCGGCTATCCTATTTGGTGGGACTTGTGTCCGCGTCCGGTCAATACGTTTCTTGAAAAATACGATTTTTCCGGTAAAACCGTTATCCCGTTCGCTACTTCCGGAGGAAGTTCGATAGCCCATAGTGTAAAACAGCTCAGGAAACTTTATCCAAACGTGACTTGGAACGACGGCAAGTTACTCAACGGAGGCGTTGCGGTGGCTACCGAATGGGCTAAGCAGGTCGTTGAAAATGCTAAAAAGGTAAGTCGGTGAAAGCCGTTATCTCGAAGAATCGAGCTTTATGACAAAGAGTTTTGAGCCCTGTGGCAAAGTTGCCACGGGGCTTTCTTTTTAACTTTGTAACGAATATAAAACGGATTATTATGAATGCTCATACTATTTTTGAAAGAGATCTGAACGGAGAGATGGTCTCCCCGTCGGATCCGGGATACGATGAATTGATAAATGCCATTTGGGATACTATGAAAATGGCGACCGAATTGAATACCGGTTATCATACACCCGATGAGGTTCGTCGGATATTGAGTGTAATTCTCGGGTGTGAAGTGGACGAATCTATTACTTTGTTGCCACCGTTTTATGTGGATTATGGGAAACACATAAAAATAGGGAAGGGTTGCTTTATTCAACAGTGTTGTACGTTTTTTGGGCGAGGGGGTATTACTCTCGGTGAAAATGTCTTTTTGGGGCCGAAAGTGAATATTATTACCATTAACCATGATCCCGACCCGGAAAACCGGGATGCGACTTATGGTCGTCCTGTTGTTCTTGAAGATAGAGTTTGGGTCGGAATCAATGCTACGATTCTCCCCGGAGTGAGAATAGGATACGGGGCTATCGTGGGGGCGAACAGTGTAGTGACCAAAGATGTGCCGCCTATGACAGTTGTCGCAGGTAATCCTGCTCGGATTATAAAAGAGTTGAAAAAATAATCGATATGAAAGAGATAAATAAAATGGAAATCGGTCGTCGTGGATTTCTTAAAACGGCGATGTTAGCGGGGGCAGCATTGACTATGCCCGCAGGATTGAATAGGGCTGGCCGCTAAAACGAAAAGGGAGATAGGAGGCTATTATAATGCAGGGTAACAGCGGCAAGTAGTTTTTTAATATGGGGTAGAGCCTATAATAAAAATTACTAATGTAGATCGTAGTAGTTTTTAGGGGTAGTAGTTCCTGTTCGAGCGGGAAAGTCTGTGCAGATTGTATGCGATAGAAAGGTAAATGAAAGATTTTTAGGTAAAAATTTTGTCAATTCAAAAAACAGCTCTATATTTGCACTCGCATTTGGAAAGGGCGCCTTACTTTATATATCTAAGGCGCATTTTTATCAAGGGCCCATTCGTCTATCGGCTAGGACGCAAGATTTTCATTCTTGAAAGAGGAGTTCGATTCTCCTATGGGCTACGAATATAAAAATATAATTATTAGGAGACTATTGAGATGGCAAATCATAAATCGTCGGAAAAAAGAATCAGACAAACACAAGTGAGAAATTTGCGTAACCGTTACTATGCAAAGACTGCTCGTAATGCCGTTCGTAAATTGCGTGCTACTACTGTGAAGGAAGAAGCTGCCGCTTTGTATGTAAAAGTTAGTTCGATGTTGGATAAGTTGGCTAAAAAGAATGTGATTCATAAGAACAAAGCTGCTAACTTGAAATCGAAATTGGCTTTACACGTTAATAAGTTGTAATTCCTTGAAATTAAAATCGGCAAGGTTTACCTTGTCGGGGATAGGTATGGCCCATTCGTCTATCGGTTAGGACGCAAGATTTTCATTCTTGAAAGAGGAGTTCGATTCTCCTATGGGCTACGAATGCGACAGAAAAAAAATCTGTCGCATTTTTTTTTGTTTGGATATATAATGGTTGTTTGTTCTGTCGTTTGCGATATCTAAGTTATGGATACTTTGAAGGTGGACGTTTTTATGGATTTGTATGGGCACTACTTTTTGGAAAAGGATATTCGGTCTGTTCGGCTGATGCTGAATGCTGCTCATAATGATTTGTATTCAATGTTGTTTTCGATTGACTTCAAGGCTCCCGGTAAGGTTCTGTTTCTTTCTTTGTTTTTGGGTGTATGTGGGATTGACCGATTTTATATCGGGGATACATTAATGGGTGTTTTCAAATTGCTCACCGGTGGTGGTTTTGGTATAGTCCTTTTCATTGACTGGTTTACTATTTCGAAGGTTATTCGGGAGCGCAATTACGACAAGCTTTTAGCTTATCTCTATTAAATAGGTCCTTTATAGGGAGTTTTTAGGTGCTAAAATAAGCCAATGTTTTCTGTTGCTTTTTTTTGTTTAGATATGTGGTATCTTTTTTTTTGATGGGAATTACCGATTCAATAGAAAACTTATGGGGATAGGCTTGAATGTTAATGAATGAGAGGGTTTGGAAAGATTTCATAAGGTTTTTTGTGGTAAAGGTTGCCCCATTCGCTACGAGTATACTGTCCCTCTATTTTCTTGCATCTTCATCACCAAATAAAGGTGATGTATTTGGGAGTGAGTTTTTTGTTTGTGTCAACCCCTTCGCCCTGCGGGCACTCCCCCTATGTTTTGCTGCGCAAAACATAGGGGGAGAAAGTGAGATGTATATCCCTTTCTCCTCTGCTGTGTCCCGTAGCATTACGAGGTATTTCTTTTCTCTATCGGAGATATTTAAAACTCCTCCTCTGTGTGGTGCCAGCCATAGGGGAAGTGTCACGTAGAGAAGGAGGGGTGAAAACGACATCTCATCAGTCTGTTTATTCAATTCTCCCGTTGTGTCGCATAACGGTATAGGGGGAGTGTCCGATGGGCGAGAGGGTTAATTTTTAAAATCACCCAGTGGATTTATTGTTTTCATTCCCTTTCCTGTTATTGATTGATGCCATTTTTCAGGTTCATAGTGTATATGATTTATATCTTTTTGTGAATAAGGTGCTTTCTGTCAGATGGATTTTTGTTTTTATCCTCATGTTTGAATTTGCTGTTTGGATTCACAATGTCTGGTCGGGGTTATGATTTGAGAGAAACGTCGGTGTGATTATTTCCACCCGGATTATTTCGCTATTCCAACTTTTTTGTGTATTTTTGTTTGTTGGTGGAAAGCCGGCCGTTTGAGCCGGATTTTAAGTGTTTCCTGTTGATTTTCTGTTAATAAGAATAGCGCAGGGATAGCTCATAAAAACAAAAAAGATTCGGATAATATGTCAGAAGAAACAGAAAACAAAAGTTATTCAGCCGATAGTATTCAGGTGCTCGAAGGTTTAGAGGCCGTTCGTAAACGTCCTGCCATGTATATCGGCGATATCGGTGTAAAAGGGTTGCATCATTTGGTGTATGAGGTTGTCGATAACTCCATCGACGAAGCTCTTGCCGGATATGCCACTCATATCGAGGTATATATCAACGAAGATAATTCTATCAGGGTTGTCGATAACGGTCGCGGTATTCCTGTCGATATGCACGAGAAAGAGCATAAATCGGCTCTTGAAGTGGTTTTGACGGTATTGCATGCCGGTGGTAAATTCGATAAAGGGTCTTATAAAGTTTCCGGTGGTTTGCACGGTGTGGGTGTATCGTGCGTAAATGCTCTTTCGACTTATTTACGTGCCGAGATTCGCAGGAACGGAAAGATTTATATGCAAGAGTATTCTTGTGGTAAACCTTTGCACGATGTGGAAATTATAGGAGAGACCGAAGAGACGGGTACGACGATTATCTTCCGTCCAGACGATTCGATTTTTTCTGTTACGGTTTACGACTATAATATTTTGGCGAATCGTTTGCGCGATTTGGCTTATCTGAATGCGGGGATTACCCTTTCGCTGACGGATAAACGGACGACTAACGATGCCGGCGAGTATCGTAAAGAGGTGTTCTATTCAAAGGAAGGATTAAAGGAGTTCGTTCGTTATATCGACTCGAATAAGGAGCATCTTATCGACGATGTGATTCATATCGCTACCGAGCGTCAGGGAGTGCCTGTGGAGGTCGCTATGACGTACAACACGACGTATAACGAGAATGTCTATTCGTATGTGAACAATATCAATACCATCGAGGGGGGAACTCACTTGACGGGTTTCCGTCGGGGATTGACCCGTACTTTGAAGAAGTATGCCGAGGATTCCAAGATGCTTGAAAAAGTGAAAGTGGAAATCAGCAGCGATGACTTCCGAGAGGGGCTTACCGCCGTTATTTCGGTGAAAGTGATGGAGCCACAATTCGAGGGACAGACCAAAACGAAGTTGGGCAACAGTGAGGTTATCGGGGCTGTGGACACGGCTGTGAGCGAGGCTTTGGCAAATTATTTGGAAGAACATCCGGCTCAGGCGAAAACAATTGTCGAGAAGGTGATTATCGCCGCCACAGCGCGTCATGCAGCTCGCAAGGCACGTGAGATGGTTCAACGCAAGTCTCCTCTTTCGGGTGGCGGATTGCCCGGTAAATTGGCGGATTGCTCTTCGCGTAACCCTGAGGATTGCGAGATATTCCTTGTCGAAGGGGATTCGGCAGGAGGTTCTGCCAAACAAGGTCGTGACCGTATGTTCCAAGCTATTCTACCGTTGCGCGGTAAGATATTGAATGTGGAAAAAGCGATGGATCACAAGGTCTTCGAAAGTCAGGAAATCAGTAATATGTTCAAGGCTTTGGGGGTGACTATCGGGACGGAAGAAGATTCGAAAGAGGCGAATATCGAGAAATTGCGCTATCATAAAATCATTATTATGACCGATGCCGATGTGGACGGGGCGCACATTGCCACATTGTTGTTGACGTTCTTTTTCCGTCGTATGCGTCCGTTGTTGGAACAGGGGTATGTTTATTTGGCGACGCCCCCTTTGTACAAATGTAAGAGTAAGCGGGGTAAAACCGAGGAATATTGCTGGACCGATCAACAAAAGGATCAGTTCTGTTTGAAATATTGCGAGGGAAACGAACAGTTGATGGAGACTCAACGATACAAAGGTTTGGGCGAGATGAACCCGCACCAGTTGTGGGAGACGACGATGGATCCCGAGAACCGGATTCTCAAACAGGTGACCATCGACAATGCTGCCGAGGCCGATCGTGTATTCTCGATGTTGATGGGCGAAGATGTAGGTCCGCGTCGCGAGTTTATAGAATCTAATGCGACTTATGCCAATATCGACGCTTAATTCGATGCGATATAGGTCAGCCCGATTTCGTATCGGGCTGACTCTGTTTTAAATAGAAGGATTTGAAAATGGTATCGATAGGGGAATGTTTTTCCCTGTCGGTTTATCGATGGATAGGGATTCGTTATGGAACGGAAAGCGTTGAATCGCTTAGGGTATATGGAGCTGGCGGCATTTTTTGTCTTCGGCACATTTTTGTTGGGACTGTATTACGACATTGTGTGGTTGCAATGGGTTACAGCTATTTTGTTTATTTTGCCTATGGCGGGAGTATTGCGCTATCCTTCCCGTTGTAAAGAGAGGCAGGAGCCATTTGTCAAAGCTCGTTTCGCTTGGTCGTTGATAACTATGTTTCTTTATTTGGGTATGGGATTCGGATTGCTTACGATTCTCTGAATTCGTGATTGCGATTTAGTCGGTTGTGTCTTTTTTTGTTCTCGTGAATATTTTCGAAACCGCTTTCTGTTGCGGCATGGGAAATTCGATTTTCTTCTTGAATCTTAGAAGCTGTTTTATAAATTTATTGAGAAATAATATTATCATTTCAAGCAGGTATGTTCCGGCCATATTGAGCTCCTGTCTCGCATCTTGAACCCCTTGATTTTTGTCAATAGCCCGCTATTGACTGCATATCTCGGACTCCAATCTGCTTCAACATAGGTCTCAATCTGTCTCGGAATAAATTTAAAACAGCTTCTTAATTTTGTTCTTCTTTTTTCCACAGGAAATCGAGCCAGCCTTTTTTCTTTTCATAAGTTCCTCGTGTGCCGTGTAGCTCTACGAACGTAAGTTCGGGAGAAGCAGGAGCATAGCTGTCGGGGAAGAGTAATATGAAATTTTTATCTGTGTAATAGGCATTGATTTGATGCGGGACGTGTTCGAGCGAAGGCCGGAAAGAAACAGAGCCGTGTCGGGCCATGATGATTACCATGAGGTCGTCGGGTTGTAATTCTGTTGATAGACGCTTTAATTCGTTGCCTCCGTCGGTTTCCTGCATTTCGTATAATACGCTGGTATGATAGCGTTGCAGATAGGCTTGTATTAGAGACAGGGTTTTGGTGTGGCCGTGATAGAAAATCCGCCGGCCTGTATTCTCTCCCATTCGGGCGATGCGTTCTGTCCACCGGTAAAATCCAGCTTCATATTCTGCATTTTCCGGGATAGCGACATGAATGTTGTGCACTCTGTTTATCGGCGTGACGGCATGGAGAATCATGATTTGGCGATCCATTTTGTTCAGTAGATTGAGCAGTACGGGGCCGAAGAACGATTCGTCTTGTGTGGCTCGTATGTGTAGTCCGACGATAATCTCGGAGGCATCGTTTTCTTTCGAAGCATGAAGTATTCCGTTTGATAAGTTAGTCGCCAACCGGTTTTGAGTTTGTAGCGTTACGTCTGCTTTTGCCGCGACTTCTTGTGCTTGCAGTAAAAGTTTTTTCCCTTGTTCGCGGTCTGTTTCACTGCAATTATCATACATTACGTGTAACCCGACCAGCCCGTGTATCTTTTTAGGGTTGCTGACGAGTAAGGCCAAGTAGATAAGGTTCTTAACGTTTTTCTGATTACTGAATGAAATGAGTATTTTTTCGTTGTCCGTACCCGATTGCGTATCGTCGGGCGGCAATTCGCTCAGAGCCATTTTTCGGGCAGCAATGTCGGTCGTTATCGAACTGATGATGCATGTAATGAGAATAAGCACGATCGTACCGTTGAGGACGTCGTCGTTGAGCAGACGGCTACCGTCCGGTAAAACGATGTTGTATCCTACAAGAACGGCTGCGAGAGTTGCCGCTGCCTGAGCATTACTTAGTCCGAACATCAGTTGCCGTTCGATTTTCTTCATGCCGTAGATTTTCTGGGTGGTCCATGCTGCAATCCATTTGGTACTAAGGGCCGTGAGGGTCATTACGGCGGCTACTTTCATAGATTCTATATGGCCGAAAAATACTCGTACATCGATTAGCATACCTACGCCGATGAGGAAATAGGGAATGAATAGGGCATTACCGACAAATTCGAGGTAATTCCTTAAAGGAGAGACCGGGGGAATGAGGCGGTTCAATACCAGTCCCGCAAAGAACGCTCCAAGTATGCCTTCCATTCCGACCAGTTCCATTAAACCGGCAGCGAGGAAAACCATTGCCAGAATGAAGATGAATTGCACGATACCGTCTTCGTATTTCCGTAAAAACCAACGTTCGATGCGGGGGAAGGAGTAGATGATGAAAAGTCCCATCAGAGAGACTTTAAGAATTAATTCCAACCAAGACCAACTACCTACACTGTCGGTTCTGTACATGCTTCCGACGATGGCGAGAACCAATAGGGTGAGACTGTCGGTAATGGCAGTGGCCCCTACGGCTATGCTGACGCATCTGTGCCGGGAGACTCCGTATCGGGTAACGATGGGATAGGAAATGAGTGTGTGCGAGGCGTACATACTCGCCAGCAAGATGGAAGAGACAATCCCATATTTCAAGATGAGTATGTTGCTGAAAAAGCCCAAGACGATAGGAATGATAAAAGCGAGTATCCCAAATACGATGGCTTTGCCCCGTATAGCCGGAAAGTCTTCCATATTCATTTCCAAGCCGGCTAAGAACATGATGTAGTAGAGTCCCACCTGTCCGAACAATTCGAAACTGCTGTCGCGGGCCAAGATATCGAATCCATGCTCACCGATGAGAATACCGGCCAGAATCATACCGATGAGATGAGGTATTTTCAGTTTATTCAACAATACGGGGGCGAATAAAATGATACAGAGCACGAGAAAGAATATCCACGTGGGATTGGTTATCGGTAGATGTTCCCTGAGGTCGAGTAGGGCAGTCATGGATTTCACTTTATTTGTTTTGCAAAGATAGTACAGGTCGAAAGTAGAAGCAAATCCGGTTGATTGTACCGAGGCGTATCTATTTTCGTTTTATACAAAAATAGTGAATTTATTGTTTTTAGAATTTAAATTTACCGAAGTAACGATAAAAATTTTTTTTCAGGAGATAATCCGTCTCCGTTCCATGAGAACAAATTTACCATACACCATCGTGTATGGTAAATCGATGTTTAGAGCTAATTTAATCGATGAAAGAGTGGCGACCGGTTGCTAAAAGATGTATTGAATGCCTACCAGATAGCCGATGAACAGTTGTTGCAGCCGATTGTCGGTGTGCTTTTTCCACAAGTTGTTCTGCGGAAATAGCGTTTGGTTGTCCATCTCGGTGGTTGTCGAATAATTGAGACTCGCTCCGCCGAATATGTTATAGTGCTTTTTTATTTTGAACGAAGGTAGCAAGGAATAACTTGCGTTTAAAAAGGGTTTATCGGAGGTTGCCGTGGAAGTTACTTTAAATTCATTGTTTATCTGAAACCAAGAGTAACAAGGTATGTGTACACCGTATCCAGCTTCCGCAACGGTCTTGTTGTCGCCGGATAATTTGTGGTTATATCCGAAACCGATAATACCGTATGTGTATTTCCCTCCTGAGCGGAACGAGACGATACCGTTACCCAATATGTCATAAGTGAGGGCTATGCCCATCTCTCCGCGCTTGACTATATTGACGAGCCCAATGGGGCAATCGCTTTCTTCGGCGATATTAAGAAGTCCGGCGAATTGTACTCCTCGGACTTTCCCGGCGATATTAAGGAGCCCTGCGAATTGCAGGCCGGTTATATCTTTCGAGGTATTGAGTAATCCGGCAAATTGTACACCTTTGAAATTTCCATTTATGGCGTTGTTCAATCCGGCAAAAGCGATGCCTCTCGATTCTCCCGCCGAATAATTGGTGATTCCGGCGAGTTGTACACCTTTGTAAGTTCCTTTGGTAATATTGGTCATTCCGGCGAAGGCGACACCTTGTCCCTGTTTGCCTATATAATTGGATATGCCGGCAAACTGTAATCCCCGGGCTTCATTGGCTATGACATTACTGATCGAGGCAAATGTAAAATTCCTTTCGTTAGCAGACATACCTGCCAATATACTGAAAGAGGCTCCGTTGATGTATTGCGATGCATTTATTCCATTGGAGCTTAGTGGTGGTATGAAACTGAAATGGAAAGGGACGTATTTCCCTTGATTCATTTGGGCGGACAGGTGGAAAACGGTTAAGAGAATGATAAAAACAGATTGGATTTTTTTCATTTTCGTAATCTTTGGAATTTTTGTATCGACTTGTGTAACGGTAATTCCCGAAGCGGGCACAAAGTTATAAAAAATTTTAATGGTGTAAACGAGTCGTCATGGGTTCGTTTTAATTTGTTATATTATTAAAATTTTTACAAATCGCTTCAAATACATCGTTGAAAAAATTTGAAATAGCTTTATGAATAAAATTTGTTTCTGTCTTTATTTCCGTTATCTTTGTTATACTAAAATGCGGGCAGGGTACGCTTGGTATTCGTCGGGAGAAGTTCGATGTTTTTACCGTTTACTCCGTTTTCCGTATCATTAAGAACAATGTTAAAACCCCTATATCATGAAACAAGGAAAAAGGAAAGGTTCAAAGAGAATCAAGAAAGAAGATATGTTGGCCTCGGTGGTCGAATTCTTCAACCAAGACAGGAAGCGGGCGTTTAATTACAAACAGGTCGCACATGGGGTTGGAGCTACTACTACACCTCAAAAACAGATGGTATTCCAGTTGCTCGAAGGCATGGCGGAGCAGAATTTTCTGATAGAAGTTTCTCCGGGCAAATACAAGGCGAACAGTCGGGGAACGGAGGTTATAGGTCGGTTCGAACGGCGTGTCAATGGGAAAAATCATGTGATTACCGATGACGATGAGTCGATATTCATCGCCGAGCGTAATGCCATGCATGCGATGGACGGCGACCGGGTGAGGGTATTGGTCTATGCCAAGCGTAGAGGGCACGATGCCGAAGGCGAGGTGGTCGAGATTGTCAAAAAGACTCCCCAGATATTTGTCGGAACGTTGGAGGTACAGAAACATTTTGCATTCCTGCTGACCGATAACAAGGTGTTGGCAAATGATATATTTATTCCGAAAACGGCACTTAAAGGCGGAAAAACCGGAGATAAGGCCGTCGTGCGTATCACCGAATGGCCCGATCGGGCCCGCAATCCGTATGGAGAGGTCGTGGATATATTGGGACCTGCCGGAGAAAACAATACTGAAATACATGCCATATTGGCGGAATTCGGATTACCGTATCGTTACCCCGAAGCAGTGGAAAAAGCGGCTAATAAGATTCCTGACGCGATAACCGACGAGGAGATTGCCGCACGGGAAGATTTCAGGCAGGTAACGACATTTACCATAGACCCGAAGGATGCCAAAGATTTCGACGATGCCCTTTCTATCCGCCGATTATCGAACGGAAATTGGGAGGTTGGCGTGCATATAGCCGACGTGAGTTATTATGTAAAGCCCGGCAGTATCATCGACAAGGAGGCCGAAAGCCGGGGAACCTCGGTTTATCTGGTGGATCGTGTCGTGCCGATGTTGCCCGAACGATTGTGCAACGAAATCTGTTCGTTGCGTCCCGACGAGGATAAACTTACGTTCTCTTGTGTTTTCGAGCTGAACGGTAATGCCGAGGTTCAGAAGTCGCATATCGCCCGTACGGTGATTCGGTCTAATCGCCGGTTTGCTTATGAGGAGGCGCAAGAGGTGATAGAGACCGGAGAAGGGGATTATAAAGAGGAAATATTGGCTTTGAACGATTTGGCGCAGAAGCTGCGGAAGCGTCGTTTTGACAATGGTTCTATCAATTTCGACCGTCATGAGGTTAAGTTCGACATAGATGAAAGTGGCAAGCCGATAGGGGTTTATTTCAAGGTATCTAAGGAAGCGAACAAGCTGATCGAAGAGTTTATGCTTTTGGCGAATCGCACGGTAGCAGAATTTATCGGTAAACCCAAAGACGGGAAAAAGCCCAAAGCGTTTGTCTATCGGGTACACGACTTGCCCGATCCCGACAAGATGGCTTCGTTCGCCGCTTTTATCACCCGATTCGGTTATAAAATCAAGACCGAGGGCAGCAAAGCAGACCTTTCGAAGGGCATTAATAGTTTGTTGGCCAACGTACAAGGAAAGCCGGAAGAAAATTTAGTGGAGACAATAGCTATACGAGCTATGGCGAAGGCGGTCTATACGACTGTAAATATCGGTCATTACGGGTTGTCTTTCGACTATTATACCCATTTTACTTCTCCCATACGTCGTTATCCCGACTTAATGGTGCATCGATTATTGGAGCGTTATATGGCGGGCGGACGTAGCGTGAATGTCCAGTCGCTCGAAGACGAATGTAAACATGCTTCGGATATGGAGCAACTTGCTGCCAATGCAGAGCGGGCTTCTATCAAGTATAAACAGGTAGAGTTTATGGGCGAACGTTTGGGCGAGGAGTACGACGGCGTTATTTCGGGTATTACCGAATGGGGTTTGTATGTAGAAATCAACGAGAATAAATGCGAGGGACTTGTGCCGATACGTGACCTCGAAGACGACTATTACGAGTTCGACGAGAAGAATTATTGTCTGATGGGGCGTCGCAAGTACCGGATATACCGCTTGGGCGATCCTATCCGTATCAAGGTAGCTCGCGCGAACTTGGAGCGGAAACAGCTCGATTTCGCTTTGGTAGAATAGATTGTCCGGTAGAAGAGATCGTATAGATATGCCCCGGAAAAGCAAACGCTTTTCCGGGGCATATCTATATTTCTTAAAAAGGTTGTAAAAAGGGAGTTATTCTTTTTTTTACTCTTTTTTAGCGTTATCTTTGCATAATGCGAAAATGGGCTGTGCCTCGGTATAACCAAGTGCGCTTGTTTCTACTCCCGGCTTGCTTTATTTTTGCATTATACGAAAAATCAGCGGTGAGAGATAGATATTTATGGAAGAGAATACGAATATAAATTCTGAGTTCGAGTACGGCTCCGATGCCATTAAGACGCTCGATTGGAAGGAGCATATCCGTCGCCGCCCCGGTATGTATATCGGGAAGTTGGGGGACGGTTCTCATGCCGATGACGGCATTTATGTATTGTTGAAGGAGGTTCTCGACAATGCTCTCGACGAGCACATGATGGGCTTTGGCAAACAGATTGTCGTGGAAATTTCGAGCGAGGTCGTTTCGGTGAGGGATTATGGTCGGGGTATACCTCTCGACAAAGTGAAAGATGTCTCTTCCAAGATGAATACGGGCGGTAAGTACGATTCGAAGGCATTTAAAAAGTCAGTCGGTCTGAACGGTGTCGGTATCAAGGCGGTCAATGCTTTGTCGTCGAGTTTTTTCATACAGTCTTATCGCGACGGAATGAGTAACTCGGTGAGTTATGCTTGCGGAGAAGTGGTCTCGGAAAGCGGTTTGACACCTACTGACGAGCCGAACGGTACATTGGTTCAGTTTTCTCCCGATGGAACGATTTTTAAAAATTATGCTTACCGGGAGGAATTGATAGAGCCGTTGCTTAAAAACTATGTGTTCTTAAATACGGGACTGACCATTTTGTTGAACGGACGTAAATTCCATTCCCGTAATGGATTGGTCGATTTGTTGAACGAATACATGACAACCGAACCTTTATATCCTATCATTCATTTGTCGGGAGCGGATATAGAGGTGGTTATCACGCACAGCAACCAGTATGGCGAGGAATATTATTCGTTTGTGAACGGGCAACATACGACGCAGGGAGGAACGCACTTGACTGCTTTCAGAGAAGCGGCTACCCGTACGATTAAGGAGTTTTATGCCAAGAATTTCGAATATACCGATATTCGTAACGGTATGGTAGCGGCAATCAGTATCAAGGTGGAGGAACCTGTATTCGAGTCGCAAACCAAGACCAAGCTCGGTTCGAAAGACGTGGGACCCGATGGACCGACCATCGCAAAGTTTATCGGCGATTTCTTGAAAAAGGAATTGGATAATTATCTGCATAAAAACGGCGAAGTGGCCGATGTGATGCTGAAAAAGATATTGGCATCGGAAAAGGAACGCAAAGCGATAGCGGGGGTTACGAAGTTGGCACGGGAACGTGCGAAGAAAGCGAATTTGAATAACCGCAAGTTGCGTGATTGCCGCATACACTACAACGATACCAAAGGCGATCGGCAGGACGAGAGCTGTATTTTCATTACCGAGGGGGACTCGGCGAGCGGTTCGATTACCAAGATTCGTAATGTGGAGACGCAAGCGGTCTTCTCTTTGCGGGGTAAGCCGTTGAATACTTACGGACTGACCCAAAAGGTCGTTTATGAGAACGAGGAGTTCAACTTGCTGCAAGCTGCCCTTAATATAGAGGACGGTATCGAGGGGCTCCGGTATAATAAGGTGATTATCGCAACCGATGCCGATGTGGACGGTATGCATATCCGCTTGCTGATGATTACTTTTCTTTTGCAATTTTTCCCCGACCTTATCAAGAAAGGGCATGTTTATATTTTACAGACTCCGCTGTTTCGCGTGAGGAATAAAAAAGAAACACATTATTGCTATACAGACGAGGAACGGCTCGCCGCTATCAAGAAGTGCGGAGCAAACCCCGAAGTGACACGATTCAAAGGATTGGGTGAGATTTCGCCCGACGAGTTCCGTCAGTTTATCGGACCGGATATGCGTCTCGACCGGGTATCGCTGCGTAAGGAGGATTTGGTGAAAGATTTGCTCGAATTTTATATGGGCAAGAACACCATGGAAAGACAAAACTTTATTATACAAAATCTGGTTATAGAAGATGACACCAATCTCGTCTAAAAGGATAGCTGTGTTCCCGGGAACATTCGACCCTTTTACTCTCGGTCATATGTCGATTGTGAGCAGGGGGCTCGAATTGCTCGATGAAGTGGTCATAGCCATAGGTATCAATGATTCGAAACGCACTTATTTCACCGTGGAACAGCGGTTGGAAATGTTGAGGGATTTGTTTCGGGATAATCCTCGGATTCGAGTCGTTTCGTACGACAGCCTCACCATCGACCTTGCGAAGCAATGGAATGCCCGGTTTATTCTGCGGGGTATCCGGTCGGTGAATGACTTCGAGTATGAGAAGACTATCGCCGACGTGAACCGGAAATTATCGGGGGTAGAGACGATAATTTTGTTTACCGAGCCGGAATTGACTCATATCAGTTCTACCATTGTGCGGGAGCTTTTAAGGTTCGGTCACAGTGTCGATGAATTTGTTCCCAAAGGGTTGAAATTAGTATAATTTTAAGTTGAAGATGAAAAGACTATTTTTTATCATATTCCTACCCGTGATAGCGGTGGGAGCCATGTGGTCGCAAGGCCAAAGCGAAGGAATGCGAAAACTCAGTTTGGCCGATTTCGCCATAACGAATTTGTATGTCGATGAGGTAGACGAGAATAAGTTGGTGGAGGATGCCATTCGGGGTATGCTCGATAAACTCGATCCGCATTCGACCTACACGACAGCCGAGGAGACCCGGGAGATGAACGAGCCTTTACAGGGTAATTTCAGCGGAGTGGGTATCCAGTTCAATATGAATAAAGATACGTTGTATGTGATACAGACTATCGTTGGCGGACCTTCGGAAAAGGTGGGAATATTGGCGGGGGACCGTATCATCGCTGTAAACGATACAACCATAGCCGGAGTGAAGATGAAAAATACCGACATCATGAAACGGCTACGCGGGGAATCGGGTACGGTGGTGCGAGTGACCGTATTGCGCAAAGGGGTGAAGGAGCCTATCGAATTCAGAATCGTACGCGATAAAATACCTATTTACAGTATCGATGCATCTTATATGGCCGATAAAGAAACGGGTTATATACGGGTGAGCCGTTTTGCCGTGACGACAGACAAGGAATTTTCTGATGCCATTAAGGAGTTGAAAAAGAAAGGTATGAAGAATCTTATTGTCGACTTGCAAGGCAACGGCGGTGGATTCTTGACCAGTGCTATCGCTATGGCCGACGAGTTTTTGGCCGACGGGCAGTCGATCGTTTATACCGAGGGTCGTCGTTCTCCACGGGACGATGCTTTCGCTTCGAAACGGGGGCAGTTCCAAAAGGGGAAATTAGTTTTGCTGGTCGATGAGAGCTCGGCTTCGGCAAGTGAAATCCTTTCGGGTGCGATTCAAGATTGGGACCGGGGTATAATCGTAGGGCGTCGTACCTTCGGAAAAGGTTTGGTTCAGCGTCCCATACCATTCCCCGACGGATCGATGATAAGGTTGACTGTCGCCCGATATTATACGCCTTCCGGCAGGAGTATACAGAAGCCTTATGACAAAGGTCACGAGGCATATGAGCGGGAATTGCTAGACCGGTTCAATCATGGAGAACTTATTTATACCGATAGCATTCACTTCCCAGATTCGTTGCAATTCCAAACTTTGAAGAGTAAACGTACGGTATATGGCGGCGGGGGTATTATGCCCGATATTTTTATACCGTTAGACACGACGATTTATACCGATTTCCATCGGGATTTGTTGGCGAAAGGGGTATTGAATCAATATCCGGTCAATTATCTCGACAGCCATCGGAAAGAGTTGACGAATAAGTATAAAAAGGTGGACCAGTTTGTCGAAGAATTTGCGGTTACGGACGATATGCTCGCTGAATTGTTGAAGATGGGAGAAACCGAAAAGGTGAAATATAACGAGGAGCAGTATCGGAAATCCAAAGGGTTGATAGCTTTGCAGATAAAGGCTCTTATTGCCCGGGATATGTTCGACACGGCTGCCTATTTCAGAGTAATGAATCCTCGAAATCCCTCGTTCGTCAAGGCTATGGAAATTATAAATGACGATTTGGAGTATAATCGTTTGTTGCAACCTAAGTCATAAAGTAGTTTGTCTATATAGATACCGGGGCTGGATAATTCTAGCCCCGGTTCTTTTTTATCCTTATCTTTTTTTCCCGATCGCCCAGGGAAGATATTTATTCACGAAGGGAATGAGGAGATATATGACGAGCAGGGTGAGTGCGACGTCGATGTATCCGGTGAATACTTCCCGATGCCCGAATATTTTCATGATGGCTCGTTGGAAAGGAGTTTGTATGAGAATATGTATGCAGAGGATAAAGAGGGTAGATGTTCCTAAGGTACGAACAATCGCACATATATGGTTCTTGTTGTCGTTGAAATAGGATAGGACGGACATGAAACAAAGAAACAGGACGATGGCTTTTAGGAAAAAATAGGCAGGCAGATTACAGTCGATGGCTTGTAAGCCGATGAAAGCGACGAGGGTTGTCAGTACAATGATGTATTTTGATGGGTAGTCGAGAATCAAGCGAGATAATTTCAGGCCGAACAAGTTGCCGATTATGAAATAGGGCAACCATTGCACTGCGTTATTGAACATGAAAATGGTCGGGTAAGATTTGATTTCCTCGTTCCAGATCATGATTACTGCGGTCAATATGAGATATATGATTGTCCGGTATTTTTCCGGAGTGATCTTGTTCATGCACCAGTATATCAGTTGCATGGCGAACAAGCAAAATATGAACCAAAGCGGAACATTGACAAATAGATAATCGCTTTTGTTTGTTATGTCGAATACATCGAAGATACACCCCCAGTCGAAGTTGTTGAGCGTACGGTAATCCCAAAGGTTAAAAATGATTCGGAACGGGTAGGACAGGAGGTAGAAGAAAGTGAATGGGATAATGAGCGTTTTGACTTTCTTTTTTAGGAAAGCGGGGAATGGTTCTTCCTTGAAAAAGAATCCGGAGAGAAAGAAGAAAAGTGCATTTATGTAGGTTACATTGTACCATTGCGGGTGTACAGTGTGACTCCATACGACACCGATGATGGCGATTCCTTTAATAAGATCGATGTAATCGATTCGTTTTGAAGAGGTTGGTTTTACCCCCCCCTTTTTTTTAATTGTTAAAATTTGTTTATTCATGCTATTCTGTTGTTTGAGATAATTTCGTGTCCTGTTTTTGTCGTTGTCTCCCGATAGCCCACGGGATATATTTCTCGGTGAAAGGTATAAGAACGTATATGAGGAGCATAGTAAGCGCAAGGCAGATTAACCCGGTGAGTAAGTTCGGTTTTCCGGTGATGGCGCTTGCCATCGATTGTATAGGGGCTAATAAGAGTACATGAATACCCATGATAAAGAGTGATGATTTCCCGAAATATCGGACTGTCGTCCATATCATCGAGCAGCTGTTTTCGAAGCAAGACAGTAGGGAAAGTATTGCCAAGAATATGGTCAATGCTTTGATAAAGGCAAGGATAGAGATATCGATCGGCAAGTATTGGAACCCGATGAACAGGGCAAAACATGTCGGGGCGAGGAGATATTTCAGAGAGGACTTGGAAAGAAATCGGGCTATTTGTAGTCCGAAAAGGTTTCCAGCAATAAAATAGGGAAGGCACTCGATGGCGACATTGAACATAAACGGCGAGTGCCAAGACTCGATTGTGCCGTAACCAGCGTATAGGGCAGCTAAGATTACCAAGAACCAGCAGCTGCGGTATTTATTACGGGGTATTACTCTGTTCAGGCACCAAAAGACGATTTGCATGACGAACAGGCAGACGAGAAACCACAGAGGTATGTTCACCGTGAGGTAGTCGGGTGTATTGGAAATAGAAAAGATTTCCAGCAGGCTATCCCATGCGAATCCGTGTAGGGTGCGAAAGTGTCCGAAATAGAAGGCCATTCGGGCGAGGTAGGAAAGTATGTAAAAGAAAAGGAACGGAATAAGTATGGTTCGGATTTTCTTTTTTAGAAAGGGAATGAATGGCTCGTCTTTGAAAAAGATTCCCGATAAGATGAAGAAAAGCGCGCTTATGTGAATGAGATCGCACCATTGCGGGTGAAAGGTGTGTTTCCACACGATTCCCAGAATGGCGATTCCTTTGAACAGATCAATACTGTCGATTCGTTTTTGTGCAGGCGATTTTACGCTTCTCGATTTGTCACAGTTCGTATTCAATGTGCGTTGATGTTTATAACGATATGAAGGATTGAACCGAGATATTACCCTTCCCTCGCTTTGTTTGGACGAGTATAAATGCGATTACAGTGCCGATTATGGCTCCGATCAGCTGCGCTTCGACGCCCCAGCTCAGCAGGGCGCATACCATGGCTATTAGGCAACCTGCTGCCAAACAGAATGTCGCTATCATGGAAGTGAGCAGTTCTATGATAATGAGTATGGCCGCAATAATGAGCCACAAGAGCCAACTTGATATAATTGTGTCCATCGCAATTTGAAATCGGATTGTTTTTCCGAGGTTATTTGTCTGTTGTTTATGTACAAATATAATGGGAATATCGATAAATTGAAAGGGTATCGATATTTTTTATAAGAAA
>OLNO01000725.1_pt1 | contig 32036 bp, 19 predicted proteins | sample 1672861 | NCBI WGS metagenome assembly OLNO01 (sample SAMEA3136731, study PRJEB25190) | human gut metagenome | reverse complement strand
TTCGTCGTGTTGAGCTGGTCGGAGTTGACGATATCGAGCTCGCACCCCGCCATCGCCATCGAGGCGGCGCCTATCGCTGCAATATATAGCTTATGGAATTTCATATTCGTATATTCGATTTAGTTGTTGAGAATCATCCCGTTCAGAACGTGGCCTTCAGGCTGAACATCACCTTGCGCGTGGGCGGGTAAATGCTATAATCGGCCGAGCTGGTATTCACCACGCTGTACATGCCCGTGCTCGATCCCGAGGCGGCAACCGCCGACTCGGGCGACACGCCCTTGACCTTCGTCCAGTACACCAGCGTGTTGCCTGATACCGAGACCGTCAGGTTGCCCAGCCCGAGCTTGCCGATCCACCGCTTGGGGAAGCTGTACGACAGCGTCACGTCGCGCAGGCAGAGGTAATCGCCCTTTTGCACGCTGATGTCCGAGATGCGCGAATAGTTCTTGTTGCCACCGTCGGCGTCGTTGGCCGACAGGCGCGCCAACTTGGTGTTGTCGCCCGGCTTCTGCCAGCAGTCGTTCGCATCGTAGATGAGGTTCCAGTTGCAGTTGCCCATCGAGGTCTGGAAGCAGCGCGTATACTGGTAGTTGTAGATCGAATGTCCCAGCGCATAGTCGAGGTAGACCGAAAGGGTCAGGTTCTTGAATTTGAAGGTATTGTTCATACCGCCCGTCGAATGGGGCACGACATTGCCCAGCAGGAACATGTCCTCGCCGTTGATCTGCTCGCGGCCGTCGGCCGTAAGCGCCGACCCCGCGCGGTTTTTCCACTCGTAGTCGCCCACGTCCTTGCGTCCGGCGATCGACAGGCCGTCCGAACGGCGGTAGCCGTGCGAGTTGGAGTCGTAAAGCGCGGCGTCGGCCTGCGCCTCGGATTCGATGATATGGGAGGTCTTGTAGCCGTAGATGCGTCCCAGCGGCTCGCCGACGGCCGTGCCGCCGAAGCGGTAGCCCGACTCGGACATCGTATAGCCGCCGATGCGCCATGCGTCTTTGCCGTCGATATCCTTATAGTAATACTCGTCGGGCAGCGACAGCACCCGGTTGCGGTTGTAGGTGTAGGTCAGGTCGGTCGTCCACGTGAAGTTTTTCTTCTGCACGTTGATCGAGTGCACTTCCAGTTCGAAACCGGAGAAGCGCGCCGAACCGACGTTGGCCTTCACCGACGAGTAGGCCGACGTGTCGGGCAGCGTGATCGAGAAGATCATGTTGTCGGTCACCTTGTTGTAGTAGTCGGCCACGATGCGCAGGCGGTTCTGGAACATCCCCAGATCGAACCCGATGTCGAACTGCGTGGTAGTCTCCCAGCGCAGCGCACTGTTGGCCATCGCCGAGGCGATCGTCGTCGAGTGGCCGGCGTAGTTCTGCGCCGTGCTGTACGAACCGTAGGCGTCGTACAACCCGATGCCGTTGTTGCCCGTCATGCCGTAGCTCACGCGCAGTTTCAGGTCGTTGATCGGCCGCACGTTCCAGAACTTCTCGTCCGAGACGTTCCATGCGGCGGCGCCGGCGGGGAAGAAGCCCCACTTGTTGCCCGGCGCGAATTTCGACGAACCGTCGGCGCGGGCCGTGAACGAGAGGATGTAACGCTTGTCGAAGTTGTAGTTCACGCGGCCGAAATAGGAGATCAGCACCTCCTTCGTATCCTTGTTGCTGGCCGTGAAGTTGCCGCCCGATTGGAGCACGGGCACCTTGTCCGACGGCGCATAGGTCGAATTGGCCGTCAGGTAGCGGTAGCGCTCGGCCATGTAGTCGTAACCGGCCGTCACGCCGATCTGGTGGCGCTTGAACGTGCGGTCGAAATTGAGGTAAGCCGTGAACTGGTCGCGCAGCGTCTCCGTGCGCGTCTCGGTGCAGCTGCGGGTCTGTTCGAGCGAATTGCCCTTGTAGTAGTAGCTGCCGCGGTAGTTGTAGTCGTGCATGGCGTACTGCGCCGTGGCGGTCAGCCCGTCGACGATCTCCCAGTTGAGGTTGAAGTTGCCCGTGGCGCGCTTGTCGGCGCATTCGCGGTCGTAGTAGGTCTCGTACCACATCGCCGTGTGGCAGTTTTTGTTGTCGCCGCCGCGCAGCAGGTTGCCGTCGGCGTCGTAGTCGCGGTGCGTGGGCGCGATCAGCAGACCGCGTCCGAGGCTGTTGAAGTAGTTGTCGACGAGCGGGTGGCGGATCGAACGCGACAGGTCGAAGGTCGTCGAGGCCGACAGCCGCTTCGAAATCTTGAAATCGGCGCTGCCGTGCATCGTGAAGACCGAGTAGTCGGTCATCGCCACCACGCCGCCGTCGTCGGCATAACTCACCGACGCGGCGTATTTCACGTTCTCGTTGCCGCCCGTCACGCCCACGTAGGCCTTCGCCCACAGCGCGTCGCGGAACCAATGTCCCTGCTCGTCGGTATCGGTGAAGACGATCGTGCGCCCCGTCACCGGATCGGTCATGCTCCGCCAGCCTGCGGGAACCGCCTCGCCGTCGCCCAGGAAGCGCGTGGTATGGATCGAGCCGTCGCCGTTGCCCGTGCCGGCGGCCGTGGCCGACGTGAGCACCGACGCGCCGTTGTACGACTCGGCGATCGCCGGACGCACGAACGACAGGAACTCCTCGGCATTCATGAAATCCCATTTGCGCGAAGGCGACTCCCAGCCGATCTGCCCCTCGAAGACGATCTCCGGCCCCTTGCCCACCGTACCTTTCTTGGTGGTGATCAGAATCACGCCGTTCGACGCCCGCGAGCCGTAGATGCCGGCCGCCGCAGCGTCTTTCAGCACCTCGATCGACTCGATGTCGTTGGGGTTGATGTCGTTCATGGCGCGCGTGATCCCGTCGACGATGACGATCGGCGCATTGCTCTGGTTGATCGACGAACCGCCGCGGATGAGGAACGTCGGCGCCTCGCCCGGCAGCGAGTTGGTCGTCGAGACCTGCATACCCGCGACCTTGCCTTTCAGGGCGTCGCCCACCGAGGTCACGGGAGCCGCCGCCACCGCACTGCCGGCGATCTTCGACACGGCCGTCGTGAGCGTATGGCGCGACTGCGTGCCGTACCCCACGACCACCACCTCGTCCACGTCGATCGACGAGGCGGCGAGCGTCACGTCCACGACCGTCTGCGCCGGTGCGACCGCCACTTCGGCCGTCCGGTAGCCCACGAACGAAATCTGCAACACGGGATCGTCCGCCGACACGCGCAGCGAATAGCGGCCGTCGATGTCGGTCGTCACGCCGGTGGTCGTCCCCTTGACGACGACCGTCGCCCCCACGATCGTGGCGCCCTTGTCGTCGCGCACCACGCCGCTCAGCGTCCGCGACACGGCCTTTTCGGCCACGCGCGGCACGGCACGGCGCGTGACGACGATGCTCCGTCCGTTTATTTCATAGCTCACGTCCTGTCCCGCGAAGATCTGTGCGAGGACGTTCTCGATCGGTTCGTCCTCCGCCGCGACCGTGATCCGACGCTCCATGTCGATCTGGCTGGCATCGACCGTGAGCGAATAGTGCGACTGTTGCAGAGCGGCGATCGCCCGCTTCACGGTTACGTTTTTCAGGTTCAGGGAGATGTCGTCAGCCGACGCCTGCGAAGGCAGAAACAGCGCCGCCGACACAACGATTCCGAGACAAAACGATTTTATACCCGGAATCGTTAGCAAGTTTTCAGGTTTTTTCATACATTTGTTAGGTTTTGGTTCTGTGCTTGGAGTGTACAGCTCACGACCGGAACTGCGGGCGGGGATAGTGCGAATATCTCCGCCTTTTTTTTACGAGGATCGATCTTATTCCATGGGCGGTTTCTTTTGAGGGTTAGCGTTTGGTGATGTTGACGATGCGGCCTTCGCGGCGAATGCGCATCGCCTCGTCGGCATTGAACGAAGCGAGCATCTCGTCGAGCGACTCGCCGTTGACGAACGAGGCGATGAAGCGCCGCTCGGCCAGCGCGCGGTCGGCGACGTTGATCTTCACGTCGAAGCGTTTTTCGAGGTAGGCGACGATCTCGTCGAAGCGTTTGTCCATGAAGAAGAGCCCGCCCCCGCAGACGACGGGGCGGTAGGTATCCGTCGGCACATCGAAGGTTTCGGTCGATCCCGTACGCTTGTCGAGCTTCACCAGCTCGCCCGGGCGGAGCCGCACGATGCGGTCGTCGCCGCCGAGTTTGGTCTCCATTTCGACGCTGCCCTCAACGAGCGTCACCTCGACCTCCGAATCCTCGGCATAGGATTTCAGATTGAATTTCGTGCCCAGCACCCGCACGTCGACCTCGCCGGCCGACATCACGAAGGGGCGCCCGGGATCCTTCGCAATCGTGGCGTAGCCCTCGCCCGCCAGAAAGACCTGCCGGCGATCGGGCCCGAAGCGGTCGGGATAGATCAGCTTCGATCCCGAATTGATGACCACCTCCGAGCCGTCGGGCAGCACCACGCGCAGCGTCTTGCCGTAGGGTGCATAGGCTTCGAACCACTCGCCCGGCCGCTGCGCCTCGCCGTAGAGATAGAACGCCAGCGCCGCGACGGGCAGCAGCAGACAGGCGGCGGCACGCATCGTCCAGCGGCCGACGAGCCGCCATGCCGAGCTCTTCGGCGCGATTCCCAGCCGGCGGCAGACACGCCGGAAAGCCCCCTCGGCATCGGCCGTCGCAGGCTTCGTCTCGCGCAGCAGGGCATACAGCAATTCGTCGGCCTCTTTCGTTTCGGCATGTTCGGCCAGCCAGCGGCCGGCGATCTGCTCCTCCGCGGGCGAGCAATCGCCGTCGAAGAGGTTTCGCATCTCTTTTTTATCCATAATCGACTCTTTCTACCCTATATACGCACGACGGGGCCGCATTGCGTAACCGGAAATGAAAATCAGGCAAAAAAAATCGTCACGTCCGCCGACATCGCCTGCGCGAAGCCGCCGGTTCGCCCCGCGGACCGCAACGCGCCGACGGCTCTGCGAGCCGCATCCCCTGCCGCCGAAAGTCCGCAACCGCTCCGCTGCCGCAGGCCGCGTCGCGCCTCCGCACCCGTTCTCCCCGGCTCCGAACAAAAAAAACCGGCTCCGGAGAATCTCCGGAGCCGGTTCGAACGCTCGCCTCTGGCGTCACTCCACGTCGAGCGCCGCCGCAAGAATCGAAAGCGGATGTTCGACCCGCTTCGACGTCGACATCTCGATCTGCCACTTGCAGGTCTCGCAATCGGTGGCCACCACGTCGCAGCCCGTCGCTTCGATCTGCCGGAACAGCCCCTCGCCGATGGCCTGCGAGGTCTCGTAGTTCTCCTTCTTGAAGCCGTAGGTTCCCGCGATGCCGCAGCACTGCGAGTCGAGCACCGTCAGCTCCACCGAAGGGATCATCTTCAACAGTTCGATCGAGTAGTACGACCACCCGAGCTTCTCCATGTGGCAGGGGGTATGGTAGGCCACCTTCACCTTGGGCGCATCCTTGCGGAAGCGCAGCTTCGCCTTGCCCGATTCCAACAGCCGGTAGATATAGCGGGTCGCCAGCTCCACGCTATCGCGCACGTCCGACGTATCGATGCCCAGCAGGTGGGGATACTCGTCGCGCAGCGTGAAGGTGCAGGTCGACGAGGTGCCCAGCACGGGAAGACCTCGCTCCATGACCGACTCGCGGATCGAAGCGATATTGACCTCCGCCTGCCGTTTGGCCTGATTTATCAGTCCGTTGGAGATCAGCGCCACGCCGCAGCACTTCTCCTTTTTCAACAGCTGCACGCCGATGCCCAGCGCGTTCATCACCCGCACGAAATCCTTGCCCAGCGGCGGGTTGTTGTAGTTGACGTAGCAGCCGTGGAAATAGCTCACCTGCTCGGGGAAAGCCGCCTGCGCCTCGCGCTGCTTGCGCATCCACCCCTCGAACGTGCCGAAGGCGTATTTGGGGAAGGTGCGGCGATGATCGATGCGCATGACCTTATCCATGACCATCTTCACGGGTTTGAGCCCCACCGTAGCGTTGACGATCGGCGCCAGCGGCGTCGAGAGCGTTCCCACCAAATCGGTGTTGGCGAGCACGAACTCGCGCAGTCCCGGCCGCTTCTTGCTGTACTTGATGCGCGCGAGCTGGATGATGTCGCCGATACGCACGTTCGACGGGCAGGCCACTTCGCAGCGTTTGCAGTTGAGGCAGTATTTGAGCGCCTCGTCGTAGAAGCCGGGCTGTTTCAGGCGCAGGCGTTCGCCGTCGGGCCCCGCCTGCTTCGGCCCCGGGAAGAGCGGATTGGCAGCCGCCGCGGGGCAGTAGACCGTGCAGACAGTACATTTGATGCACTGCTCGAAATTGTTTTCACTGTATTCCGTCATCATAACCTTACTCGTTTAAAATCCGTTCGGCGGCGGCCAGCGCCGTGAGCATCGAAACACCTGCGCCGCACCCCTCCTTCACGGGATTGAATCCCGCCAGTCCGGCGCCGATCGCGTAGAGGTTCTCCACCGCACGCCCGTCGCGCAGGCCGCGCAGGTGCTCGTCGCACTTCACGCCGAAGAGTTCGAACGGCTGCGCCGCGAACAGGTCGCGGTCGTACCATGCGCCGCGGTCGGCGGCACAGGCCACGTCCAGCCCGAACAGCGGCTCGCGCACGCCGTCCATCCCGGCCACCAACCCCTGACTGAAATAGCTGCCCGTGGCGAGCACGTAGCTGTCGGCCTCGAAGGCGATGTCGCCGTGGTCGGCCGTGTAGAGCGCCGTGATGCGGCCGCCTTCGGCCTCGTAACGCACGGCGGTGTCGCCCAGCATGTAGACGCCGCCCGACTGCTGGAAGTAGCGCCGCAGCTGCAACTGCGCCTGCAATCCCGGGACGGACGGGGGCAGCGTGGCCACCATCGCCACGGGACGGCCCGCCTGCCGTTCGAGTTGCGCCGCCGCATCGCGGCGGTCGATCCCCAGCACGGCGGGCAGCAACACCGCTTCGGCATCGCCCGCCTCGCGCCGCAGGATCCGGGCCAACTCGTCGAGATTCTCCTGCCGGTCGAAGATGCGGGCGATATTGGCCGAACGCATCTCGCTGGGATTGTTGCGGATCGTTTCGAGCGCCGGCATGTTGAACGTGCGCACCGCGCACTCCGTCCCCATGCGGCGGAATCCCTCGGCGAGGAACTGCGTATAGAAATCGAGGAAGCCCTCGGCATTGAACAGCACCGCCTTGCGCCACGGCAGCGCATCGGACGCTTCGCTGCGCACATACCCCGCCAGCGTCAGCCACGCGGGTTTCAGCCCGCCCATCGGCGTGAGCCGGTAGTGGTTACGGGCTGCATCGCCCTCGACGGCGACGCCCGCCTCCGCGAGCAGTGCGGCGGCCTCGGCCGCCAGCGCCCCGAAACGTTCGGCGCCGATGCGGGCGTAAGGGTGTTCGGGAGCCTGCCGGATCGTCTCGGCCACCGACTCCGCGGGAGCGGTCACGGGCGTACCGTCGGGCAGCGCGCCCAGCAGGTCGAACGACCCCGACGAGAAGTGCAGCGCGCTCTGCCCCGAAGAGATGATGGCGCAGCGCCGCCCCGCTTTCGAAAGGCGGATGCCGCAGACGAGTCCCGCCAGGCCGCCGCCGATGATTACACTATCGAATTTCATATCGTCATTTCGTATTGTTAGCACTCGTTAAACCGCACACGCCGTCGTAGAGCCACATCGTGAACTCGCTCTCGCGCAGCGTATCGCCCCACGCCACGGGGGCCATGCCCTTCCAGCGTTCGTTGAGGAACGCCGTCAGATCCTCCTTGGCGCGCCGCACGCAGTACTTGCCCGCTTCGGCCATCAGCCCCGCGGCGCGGCAGGCACAACTCGCCCTGACAGGTACCCATGCCCACACGGGTGCGCCGGCGCAGGTCGACCAGATTGTTCACGTCCAGCTCATTGAGCGCATACTCCACCTCGCCGACCGACACCTCCTCGCATTCGCACACCAGCGAACGCCGGGCGGCATCGCCCGCAGCCACCTTGCCGGCCATGTCGCCGTGACGGTGGATCGACGAGGCGCGCTGCGCCACCGGCACCGAGATCAGACGACGATTGACCTCCTCCTCCGGCTCGCGCGAGCCGGGCAACTTCTCCTCGGCGGTGGTACATTTGGCCGTAAGATTCAACTTTTTGCAAATCAAGTCGGTCGTCCACTCCGCCATCAGACGGTAGGTCATCAGCTTGCCGCCCGTGATGGTCACGAAGCCCTCCAACCCGTCGCGCGTGGCGTGGTCGAGCACCACGATGCCGCGGCTCACGCTGCGGCCGCTCGGATCGTCGTCCGACGCCACCAGCGGACGCACGCCGGCGTAGGCGCGCAGGATGCGCGTATGTTCCAGCGACGGGGCCAGTTTCATTCCCTCGCGCAGCAGCAGGTCGACCTCGTCGGCCGTCACGTACATGTCGTCCACCTCGTCGAAGGGCACCTTGCTCGACGTGGTGCCGATCAGCGAGATCGTATCGCCCGGCACCAGGATGTCGGCGTCGGCCGGCTTGCGGCAGCGGTTCAGCACGATGTTGTTCACCCTGTGGCCGAAGATCAGCAGCGAGCCCTTGGCCGGCAGCATGTTGACCGTCACCCCCGCCTTGCGGGCGATGTCGTGCCCCCAGATGCCGCCCGCGTTGACCACCACCTGCGCGCGGTATTCGGCCGTCTGGCCCGTCTTGCGGTCGAGCACCTTGACGCCCGTGATGCGGTTCTGTTCGCGCAGGAAGTCGAGCACCTCGTGGTAGGTCAGCACCTCGGCGCCGTGCGCCTTGGCATCGATGACGTTGGCGGCCGTCAGCCGGAACGGATCGACCGCGCCGTCGGGAACGCGCACCGCGCCGATCATCGCCGGATTGGCCGACGGTTCGAGCCGCAACGCCTCCTTCGGATCGATCACGTCGGCGCGGATCCCCGCCGCGCGGCACGCCTCGACGAACTTGGCCTGGAATTCCAGCCCGTCTTCGGGCAGGCTCAGGAACAGACCGTCGGTCTGCTCGACGCAATGGCTGGCGATCCGGCGCAGGATCATGTTCTCCTTGATGCACTCCTCGGCCGACTCGCGGTCCGTCACGGCATAGCGTGCGCCGCTGTGCAACAGACCGTGATTACGGCCCGTCGCACCCGTGGCGATGTCGCCTCGTTCGAGCAACAGCGCACGGATACCGCGCAGGGAGCAGTCGCGGGCCACACCCGCACCCGTAGCGCCGCCGCCGATAATAATCACATCGAATTGCTTTGTCATAGGATATTTTCGTTTTCGATTATTTTCCGCATACAAAGGAACGCATAAAACGAAAAATTTCAAAATAAAACCGTAAAAATTTCATAACGAAACCGACATTTCTTCGAGCCGTCCCCCTTTCCGAATGTCAAAATCCCCCTCCTCACGGACATAGCGCCCGACAATCGCAAACGAAACCGGACGAAAAGCGGGACGGCATTCCGCCGTCCCGCATCGCAAATTCGTCCGAAAGAGGGGTCAACGACCCGCCGCGAGGGTGAAATCGCCCATCAGACCGTAGTCCTGCTGCACGTAGTCCTTACCGGAGGGATACTCCTTGACCCCGCGCCAGAAGGCCGGCGTGATCCGTTTGAAGTGCGCGGCGTGCAGCGGTCCCATGAGGTTGTAGTTGCTGCCCACGACCTTCACCTCCACACGGTTGCGGCCCGCCACGAACCACTCCGTCACGTCGACCGTATACGGCTCCGCATAGACGATACCGGCCGAACGGCCGTTGACGAGCACCTCGCAGACCGTACCCTTCCACTCGCCCAGCGCCACTTCGTAGTAGGGCGCCTTTTCGGCGACATCGAACTCCCGCGCATAGGTCACCTTGCCGGGATAGCAGGGCCAGCCCTGCGCCTTCCAGCTGCCGGCGGCGAAATCGCCCGGAGCGACGATGTTCCACCCTTTGGCGGCCGGTTCGAGCCGGAAATCGCCCAGGATGTAGATCGGTTCGATCTCGGCCAGCACGCGCATCGGCGAGCACTCCATCGTCAGCACGTTCTCGCCCGTGCGCACGGCATCGCCGAGGGGCATGAAGCGCATTTCGGGATCGATCCAGTGCTTGTCGGACAGGGCTTTCAGCTCCACGCCGTTGAGCGTCACGCGGTAGAGTTCGGGCTGCTCGACGACGGCCTGCAAGCGGCTGCGGTCGACACCGGACGTCACCGTGAACCGGTACGACGCCTTGAATCCGCCCATCGTGAAGGTGTCGCGGCGCACGGTATGGTCGCGGAACTGCACCGAGGTGCTCCACGGATTGCCGGCCTTGAAGCCGTGATGCTGGTAGGCGAGTTTGGCCGCGTCGTAACTGTTCAGATCCGGATAGACCTTGCCGTCGAGTTCCAGATCGCAGAAATCGATCGTCATCACGTTGGGCGCGTCGGGCTTCGCCGTCAGACCTCCCGCGGCAGGAACCGCCGTCAGCACGCGCCGCGCAGGCGCGGGTGCCAACCCTTCGCGCTCCTCGTCGAAGACGTAGAGCAGCAGGCTGCCGGCCGGATGGAGATCGTAGGCGATCGTCAGCCGGTCGCCCTCGCGCTGCGCCTCGTAGCCGCGGATCTCGCCCGTGCGGGTATCGAGCAGCGCGGCCTGACGTCCTTGCAGCGTCACCGTACCCCGGACGGGGCGCGTAAGGCTCGAATTGGCGAGGAACAACAGCTGTCCGTCGTCCATGCGGCGGCGATGGTGGAAGAGATAGTTGCCCTCCGGCGCATCGAATGCGATTTCGGGCGTGGCGAAGAGCGAGTAGTCGATCGGTTCGCCCGCATCGGCGCGCGTCACCTTCGCCGGATCGGCGAAGAAGGCCTCCGCCTCGGCGCTCCTCGCACCGTCCACATACTGCGGCGTACCGTAGGCGATGATCCGGCCGCCCTTCGCGGCGAACCGTTCGAGCAGGTCGAACGTCGCGGCGTCGACGTTCTCCATCTGCGCCGGCAGCACCACCGTCCCGTAGGCGCGTTTACCCACGACGAAGCGGTCGCCCTTGACCGAACCGTGGTTGAGCAGGATGTTCTCCGACCCCAGATCGAACTCCACCTGATGCCGTTCCAATGCGGTGATGAAGGCCTGGAACTCCTCGCCCATCGTCCGCCAGCGGTTCGGGCGCGGCGCGTTGTAAGTGTAGTACATCCAGATCGAGGTGGTGGGTTCGAGCACCAGCACGTCGTTGTACTGGCCGCCCGACGAGAGCGCCAGCGACAGACGGGCGAAGTGGAGGTTCAGCTCGCGGTAATACTCCCACCACGGCGAATGGGGCGTGAAGGCGGGCGGATAGTCGTACTTGCGCGCACCGGCGATGCTCAGCGGTGCGATATGCTGGTTCATGAAGTTCACGCCCAGCGCATATTCCCAGTCGCCCTGACGCTTGAAGTCGCGCAGCGTCATATCCCAACCGCCGCCGCCGTAGGATTCGCTCAGCTTGCGCACGCGCCCCATCTGGTTGGCCGCACTGTTGACCTCCTTCACAGAACGCACGTTGCCGAAGTGGGCGTTGGGCGATTTGACGTCGAATTTGTTGTACAGCAGGTCGATGCCCGGCATCTGCTGCCAGGCGTACATGGCCATATTGTCGGGGTTGTGCCCCATGTCGGGCCACCCGTGCTCCCAGAAATGGCCGGTGAAGACCAGGTTGTTGCGCTCGCAATAGTCGTGGCAGACCTTGATATAGCGATCCAGGAAGAGATTCATCAGCACGTCGCGGTAGTTGTGCCGCACCTGCCGCCACGGACCGACCTCCTCCCAGAGCGAGACCAGATTGGGTTCGAGATCGTATCCCCAGCGGGCGCGGAAGGCATCGAACAGGTCGGGTGTCCAGCGGATCGACTCGCGGTCGGTCACCACGATCTGCGGCTCGTCGGTGAACCAGCCCGGAACGGTGCCGCCGAACTCCTCGCCCACGACCTTCTTGTAGCCGTCAAGCGTCAGTTCGATGAATTTGTCGGCCACGCCCTCGTGCATCAGATCCACGTACGAGAAGCCGCTGTACCACGGCGACGTGGGGTTGTAAGCCTTGTAGAAGAGGTAGTAATCGCCCTTTTCGCCACGCCGCGAAACGGCTTCGGCCGTAATGTCGGTGAAGGCGTCGCCTTCACGTCGCAGGCAGCAGAAGAAGCGGTCGACCGTATCGGGCAGCACCCCGGCACGCAGGTATTTGAGCGCCACGCCCTCGTCGTAGCTCTCGGGCATCGCCTCGTTGACGTGGCCGCCCGCGAAACCGCTCGGATAGGAGTTCTCGTCGTAGATCCAGACGTTCATGTCCAGTTCGCGGCCCTTCTCCATCGTATGGCGGAAGAGCGAGAACCAGTTGTCGTCGAGATACTGCGTCACCATGCCCGGACGGGGGTGTACGAAGACGCCGCCGAAGCCCTTGTCTTTGAGGTCGGCCATCGCTTCGTCGATCCGTTCGGGCGTCACGACCTTGTTCCAGACGAAGAGCGGCGCCGAGCCGTACTCCTTGGAAGGTGCCGCGAACTGCGCGCTCAGGCTCTCGAAATCTTCCGCAGCCGGAAGATTGCGCCCGTCCGGCGCAGCGCAGGCGACGGTCAACAGCCCCAAAAGGGGCCATATCGCACTTCGGAATGTTCGTTTCATCGGTTGCATAACAAGTCAGATTAATAGTTGGTTTGTTCTCTCTGCCGTTTACGAATTCTCCGCCGGCCGCCGTCACCGGCCGTCGGCGGAGAAATCCGTCGTTCGAATCTGCGGCATCAATACCCGGGGTTCTGCTCCATCGCCGTGTTAGTGTTCATCTCACCGACCGGAATGGGCCACAGGTAGTCGCGGTTGGGGTTGAAGACGCGCGTCTGGGCCAGGTAGCGGTCGTCGGCACCCGGAGGCGTCGCGCCGTAGACCTCGCCGTTCATCACCTGCTCGGCGATCCGCCAGCGGCGGATATCGAACAGACGGTGTCCCTCGAAGGCCAGTTCCACACGGCGCTCGCGGCGTACCAGTTCGCGCAGCTTCGTCTGCGTAGCGTACTTTGTGCGATCCACGGGCGGCATTCCCGCACGGTCGCGGATGTCGTCGAGATAGTCGTAGATATTCGGATCGCTCAGCTGGTTCAGCTCGATGGCAGCTTCGACGTAGTTGAGCAGCACCACCGCATAGCGCATGTTCTGGAAGTCGAGCTTGCCGCCGTCCGTACTGCTGTAATTGGTGCGGTCGGTTTCGTTCGCCCACTTCTTGATCCAGTAACCGGTCTTCGTCGAACCCTCCTTGCCGATGGCGTCCTTGTGCGAAGGCTCCCACGGATGGGCCGTATAGCCGAGGAAGGTCTCGGTGGGGAAGATGATCGACATGCCCAGACGCGGATCGCGCTTTTCGGGCTGCGGGTCGAGCTGGTAGGCCCGTTTCTCGTCGGCGGGCAGTTCGTCGAGCGTGCGGCCGTCGAGCAACTCGAACTCGTCGACGAGCGACGCCGTGGGCGACAGACCGGTCTGGCCGTTACCGCCGTCGGGCGGAGCCAGACGGCGCTGCACCTGACGCATACCCAGCTCGGTGGTGAGGATCGACTCCTTCGTGTCGTTGTTGTAGGCCTCGTGGATGAACTGCCGGCGGAAACTGTCGGCCGGATCGGCCGTGCTGCGATAGAGGTCGTAAATTCCCAGCTTGATTACCTCCTCGGCCCACTTCTTGGCATTGGCCCAGTCGCCGACATAGAGATAGAGGTAGGACATCCACGCATAGCAGGCGCCCTTCGTCCAGCGCCAGCGCTCCGACTTGGTCTGCGGCACGACCGGCAGGTTGTGCGACGCACCCTCCAACTCGCCGGCGATCCAGTCGACGACCTCCTGCTGCGGACGGCGCACGAGGAACTGCTCGGTCGGCAGCGTCGAGTGGTCGACGAGCGGAATATCGCCGAAGAAGAGGAAGAGCTCCAAATGGTAGAACGCCCTGAGCGCACGCGCCTCGGCGGCGAAACGGTCGACGGTCTGGATGCCTTCGTGCGGCGCCGCGTCGGGGGCCACCGTCGCCTGCTGGTAGTGCTCCATGAAGCGGCAGCAACGGCGTATCACCGTCCATTTCATGTTCCATATCTTGTTGCAGACATCTTCGCTCGACGATGTAATTCCCGCCGTAAAGGCGTTGTAGGAGACATAGTTGGCCGAGCCGACTCCGTTGTCCGTCAGTGCCTCCATCTCCACGCGGGCATTGGGATAGCCGCTCGCCTGCGACTGCTTGACATCGTGATTGACATAGGTGATGGTGCCCGACGGCATGGGCTTGTAGAGGTTGTTGAGCGCCGTGTTGAGCTGCCCCTTGTTCTGCCACCACTCCTCGTCGGTCGTCTGGTTGGGCACGTCGCGCACCAGAAAATCCTCGCATCCGGCCATCAGCGCACCGCCGGCCATCAGCAGCAGGAGCGCTGCGCGGGAGAGGTATCCTTTGATATGATCGATATAGTTCATAATTGTCTACTGTTTAGGTGTTACCGGTTAGAAATTCACATTCAGACCGACGGAATAGGTCTTGAACATCGGGTAGGTGGTGTGCGTGCCCTTCGTCTCGGGGTCGATCAGCTCGACCTTGGTGAAGGTGAAGGGATTCTGCACGTTCACGTAAACACGGAAGTTACCGGCATGGATCTTCTTGGCCAGCGCCTTGAAGTTGTAGCCCAGCTGCATGTACTTGATACGGACGAAGGCGCCGTTCTCCTTCCAGAAGGTCGACAGCAGCGCATTGTTGCCCGGATCGGTCGTCACGCGCGGCAGTTTGGCGTTGCGGTCGGGATTCTCGGCCTTCCAGTGGTCGAGGTGCCAGCGCTGGGGCGTACCGCCGTACTCCGGATCGAGCGGGTTCGAGATCAACCCCTGATAGAAGATCGGCACGTATCCCACGCCGTTGACCTGCATGTCGAAGTCGAGGTTCTTCCAGCGGAACGAGAGGTTGCCGTAGTAGACGCTGTGCGGATCCTGGTCGCCCAGCGGCACGCGGTCGTCGGTCGTAATCACCTTGTCGCCGTTGGTATCCACGTAGCGGATGTCGCCGGGCAGCTGCGCCGTCGTAGCGCCGTCGTAGCCGCCGATGATCGGCACGCGGAAATCGAGGTCGTCCTGCGTGAGCAGGTGATCGGCCTGATAGCCGTAGTACTCCTTGATGGCGTGTCCCTTGCGATAGATCGTATTGCCGTTGATAAGCTCGTCGTTGGTGATTTCGAGCCACTTCGACTTGTTGTAGGAGTAACCCAGATTGATGCTGAAATCGATGTCCTTCGTAAAGGAGTGGTTGAAGCCCACGCCGATCTCGTAACCCTTCACCTCGGCCTTTCCGACGTTCATCGGTGCGGCCAGCAGCCCCGAGCTGGGCGTCGAAGGCACGTTGACGATCATGTCGTCGGTCACCTTGCGGAACCAGTCGAAGGTCACTTCGAGCTTCTGCCCGAAGAGGCTCAGGTCGACGCCCGCGTCGAGAATCTTCACCTTCTCCCACGTCAGGTCGGGGTTGCCGTTGACGATTTCGTTACCCGAGTTGTCGATAATGGTCTGATAGCGGTAGAGCGCCACGTTGTTGTTGCCCAGCATACCGTAGGAGGCGCGGATCTTGAAGTTGTCGATGAACCGGGCGTTCTGCATCCACGGTTCGCGGTTGACGTTCCAGCCCACGGCCACCGAAGGGAAGTTGCCCCACTTGTGCCCGTCGCCGAAGAGCGACGAACCGTCGCGGCGAATGCCGACCTCGGCCAGATACTTGTCCTTGTAGCTGTAATAGGCCTTTCCGAAGAACGAGAGCAGCGCCACGTCGTCCCAGCCGTTGCGGCGGTCGACCTCTTCGTTCCATCCGCCCAGAATGTTGATGCGGTGGTCGCCGAACTCCTTCGTCCAGTCGAGCGTCGCGCCGACCATCCAGTAGCTCGTGCGCGTGGTATAGGTGGCCGACTTCACGGCGCCGAACGTTCCCGACTCGTTGCCGGAGAAGTAGTCGAGGAAGACGTAGGCGTTGCGGTCCTTCTTGTCCATGCCCGATGCGATGCGGTAGCCCACCTGTCCTTTGAGCGTCAGGCCGGGAATGATATGCCACGTGGGGCGGGCGTTGATCGTCACGTAGTCGCGCACGCTCTCCACCTGCGTACCGCGTTCGAGGTTGGCCAGCGGGTTCATCCACTCGAAATAGACGCCGTAGTAGTCGTATCCGGGCTTCTGTCCCTCCTTGCGGGGATATTTCGAGACGAGCGTCGGCGGCGCGAGATAGATGTAGTCCAGAATGGTCTTGTTCATCGTCTCGGGCTGACGCTGCGTATCGCGGCCGACGAACATGTCGACGAACATCATGATGTCCTTGTTGAGGTTCACCGTCGTGTTGGCACGCACCGTCAGACGTTCGAATCCGTTGTCCATCACCTTGTACATACCGTCCTGATTGAGATACTGCGCCGACAGGGCGAAGCGCGCGGTGGTGTTACCGCCCGACACGGTGAAGTTGTGCTCGTGGATCGGGGCCGTCTCGCGCATCGTCTCCTTCATCCAGTCGGTGCTGGGATAGTGGATCGGGTCGCTCCCCTCGCGCGTGATCCGAATCTGTTCGGGGGTATACTTGTCCACACCCGTGGTATTGCGGTTGGCCTCGTTGATATACTCCATGTAGGTGGCTCCGTCGACGAAGTCGGGCAGGTAGATCGGCTGCTGAATACCGAAATAACCGTTGTACGACACCGAAACCTTGCCGGCCGAACCGCGCTTGGTCGTGATGAGGATAACGCCGTTACCGGCTTTGGCGCCGTAGATCGACGCAGCGGCAGCGTCTTTGAGGATCGACACCGACTCGACGGTCGAGGGATCGAGCTTGTCCATGTCGAACTCGAAGCCGTCGACCAACACCAGCGGGTCGGAACCCAGAAGCGACGCCACGCCGCGGATCTTGATCGTCGCGCCGTCACCGCCCGGAAGGCCCGAACTCTGAGTCACCAGGATACCCGTCGTTCCGCCCTGCAAGGCCTGCGACAGACGGGTGATGGGCTTGTTTTCGAAATTGGAGGGCGCCACCGCGCCGACCGAAGCGGCGATATGCTTGCGCTGCTGCGAAGTCATACCCGTCACCACGACCTGGTCGATACTGGTCAGTTCCTCCTCCATTGCGATCGAAAGGTTGGCCACGCTTTTGTTCACCCGATACTCTTTGCCCGTGTACCCGATAAACGAAAAGGTGAGCACGTCGCCGTGTTTGGCCTTGATCGAGAAGAATCCTTCGGCGTCGGTCGTCGTTCCGCGAACCGTTCCCTGCACGAGCACCGTCACGCCCACCAGCGGCGTGGGAGGGTCTTTCGTATCTACGACGACGCCCCGGATATCCAACAATTCGTCAGCCGGCCGCGCCGCAAAGGCGAGGGGGGGGGGAAAATCAATGCCAGGCCGGCCGACAGGCAGGCCAGACAAAACAGTCCGAGCCGAGAGCCGAAGGCTTTCGACCGGTTCGTTACTGGTCTAAGTTCATCCATGATTCATAGTTTTAAGTTTGTTTACATCTATCGGAGATAGGGATCGGCTGGTGTCGGCGGCCGTTTCGGCTCCCTGCTGTCCGTTTCCGCTTCTCGCAGCGGCCGCACGAACTGTCCGGCGGCACGGAAAAAGGAGGTCTGACGGCTTTTTGTTACATAATTGTACACTAATATAGAATGTTCGGAAACGGCGTCGTTACGCATTTTGATTTATAGATTTCAAAAAATGACTCTCCCGGGACAATCGATAGAATCAGGCGGCAATATCCCATTTTGCACCGCCGCGCCGCCGAAGCCCGACGACCCGAGCGGGCCTTGCCCGAAGCCCCCGCCGAGGCGGGGGTTTGGGGGTGGGTCCAATCTGCAAACGCGGCTCCGCCGCGAACGCTCCGACGGCCGGTCGGGTGCATCGGATCGGAAATCCGACGGGGTGCGAAGCCGTATATAGCTACCAAAATAAAGAGAGGCGCGGCTTCTGCGGGCCGCACCCCTCTCTTACCATCGTGCCGGATTCCGAAACTCCGGCGCGAATCACTCGGCCGGAACGATCAGGACGTTGTCGAGGAACCAGCGGTTGGTAAGCCCGTTCTCCTTGGCGAAGACCGCACTGAACTCGATGTGCGTCTCGGCCGTCGCGCCTGCGACGTTCACCGTACAGGACTTCATCTCCCGTTTCTCGCTGATCTGTACCTTCGCCTCCTTCTGGCCGTCGATCGTACCCGGGCCCACGACGATCACCTTGATTTCGGGATTGTCGCTCTTCGTGCTCGACGAAGGATCCTCCCACCAGCAGCAGGCGTCGAAGCTCACGGTGATGTCGGTCGCCCCCGTCAGTTTTTCCAGCGCCGGCGTCTGAATCCAGCCGACGGCCGATCCGGTACCCAGTTTGAGCATCCCCGTAGCGCCGTAGACCGAATTGTTGCCCGTGTGTCCGGCCGCATTGTTGCCGCCTACCCAGCCGTCCAGGCCGACCGCCGAGCGGTAGGCCGCGCTGTGGGTCGTCCAGAGGTTGGCCGCCGCCGAATTGGCATTGCAGTATTTCTCATAGGGCACGAAGATCTGATCGAGCGCCTTGCCTGTCGGATTGTCGTTCACACCGCCTGCAAACGCCGTATAGACGTTGTTGCCGCCGTAAGCCAGATAGCGGAAATCCTGGAAGAGTACGGCGTCGGCCGGCACCTCCGGTTCAGCCTTCGTCGTCACGGGACACAGCTCCGTCCACTTCGAGTCGATCTTGCCCGCATCGTCGGCAACCCCCTCGGACGGGCAGCGCTTCACGCGGAAATAGTAGGTCGTTCCGGGATCGAGCGCCCCGATGATGAAACGGTTGTAAACATACTTCGGATTCTTGTCGTCGTTGCTGTTCACCTCGTAGGTGAACTCGCGCACCACCCCGGCGTCGTCCGCATCGGAATCCAGCAGCTGCCATGCCCACTTTCTGGTGCGTACGGTGCTGTGGTCGTTGTCCCACTCCATGATGATCTCGTGCGAATCGGCACGGAAGACGTAGAGTCCCGTCGGCGCCGCCATGCGGTTGGCCGTTTCGCTCTTCACCTCGTAGGGGCCGAAGCTCTTGTCGCCGAGTTCGACGGCGACCTTGAAGAGCACCTCGCCGAAGGTCGTGGGCGTACCCGTCACGGCCATGCGCGCCACGCCGCTGCCCGCGTCGAGCGTCACCTCGCCCGCAGCCACCGACAGGCCGTCCGAGCCCTCGCCCGACAGCGTCGGCGTGACGGTCAGCTTCTCGCCGCCCACCGCACGCGAATAGTTCACGGCGATGTAGGTCTTCTCGACCGGTTCGTCTTTGGCCATGTCGCCTTCCAGCTCCACGCCGTCGATGCGTACCTGGCCGTCTTCCTGCACGACGGTCACCTTGCGGTCGAAACCGGCGCCCGTAATGTGCAGTTCGGCGGTGCGCTCGACACCGGTGTTGTGCAGCGCCTTGATCGTCACGCGCTGCGAAACGATGCCCTCGTCGCCGGGGCCGCTCGTCTTGTCGAACGCGAGCCACCCGTCGCCCGTCAGATAGGTGCAGTCCAACGTCCACGGCACCGTCGAGCGAATCAACAGCTGCTGGTCGGACTCCTCGTAGGAAAATTCCAGTTCGTCGAAATTCGTCGCCAGACTACTCGCCGCATCGTCGTCCGAGCAGCCGGCGAATGCCAGCGCCGCCAACAGGACAGCGCACATTCCTCTCAGTTTGAGTAACATTGTCGTAATTTTAGGTATTCATTAACATTCGAACAGTTTTTTCCGATCCCCGTTCTCCTGTCTTTCGTTTCCTCGCATCGTCGCCGCTCCGCACGCACGGAGCCTCCGGCCGGCATCAATACACGGGCGACCTGGCATCCGTGAAGTCGTCGGGCGCCGTGAACTCCGACTGCTCGTAGCGGTTGCCCCAGCGGTCGACGGCCACCACCTTCAATGCGGCCCTGACGTCGTTCGGCTCGGCCACGTACATGTGCTTGCAGGGTGACTTGTAGTTGTCGCCGCGCCCCAGCACGCCCACATGGTACCCCACCGACCACGCGTCGGTGTAGGTCGTCACCAGCGTCATCGCCTTGGTCTCCACGCCGTTCTCGCAGAGCGTAACCCGCCACTCGGGATCGGCGTTCCAGACGTTGGCGATCACCGTCTTCGGCGTATAGGGATAGGTGAAGCCGCTGTGGGTGTCGCCGCCGCGATGCAGACGGATCTGGAACGACTCGTCGTGCAGGCTGGATTTGTAGCGCCAGTCGGTGATCGCCGCTCCCTCCACGTCGTAGACCGCATAGCCGTTGGGCGTGCCGTCGCCGTTGAGCGCCGAGTGCCAGAACACCCCGCAGGGTGCGCCGTGGATATGCTCGTAGAGTCCTCCGTCCGCATCGGTATTGATGAAATTCTCGTTGTAGTGGGTGTGCGCCGCCATGAGATGCGCCTCGGCGTACTCCGACAGCAGCGCCTTGACGGCCGCCATGTTGCGTGCCGTACCGCTGCGCAGCGGGATATGGTAGCAGAGGATGACCATCTTCTGCTTCGGCACGAAACTCAGGTCGGCGCGCAGCCAGGCCAGCTGGGCGTCCGTAAAGCCGTTGGTGTACTCCGTGCCCGAGGTGTAGATCACGTCGTCCATGCAGACCACGTGCACGTCGCCGCGGTTGAACGAGTAGTCCACCGGCCCCATCGTATAGCGGAAATAGGAGGCGTCGCGCGGCGTGGTGTCGTCCACCTTGTATTTGTCGTGGTTGCCCGGCAGCGCGAAGACCGGAATGCCCGCCGTCCCCAGCGAACGGCGCACACCCGCGAGCAGGTCGGGTTTCTCGCCCGTGATGTCGCCCAGCGCCACGCCGTAGCAGGGCACCGCCGAAGCCGTCGCCGTGCGGCGCACGTCGACCATCGCCTCGCGTTCGAACCGCGTCGCCTCCTCGGCCTTGGCGGGCTGGGGATCGCCGATGCAGATCAGGCGGAAGTTGCGCTCGACGCCCGCGAGGCGTTCGAGCGTGAAATCCTGACGGATCTTCTGCTGCGAGGTATCGAGCCGCACGTAGAAATCGGGATAGCCGTCGTGTCCCGTGCGGATCTTGAACTCCGCGGGCACCGAATAGTAGACGTATTCCGCCGCCGCATTGCGCTTCATCTCGTAGACGCCCCCAGCATCGGTGGCCACGCACTGGAAGCCGTCGCTTACGACCACGCCCTCGACGGGATTCCCCGCCGTGTCGCCCACGAATCCGTAGAGCGTACTCGACGCATCGACCTCGATCTCCCTGGGCGGCTCCGCGGAAGGCGTCCGGGGTTCCTCTTCACCGCCTCCGCAGGCGGTCGTCAGCAGCAGCGCGAGCACCAGGACCGCGCGGCACATCAAAGCTTCGAATCGGTTCATTAGAAATGTCTTATTTGATCTCGACAAGCGGAATATCCAGCAGGAAGGCCACCTTGCGCAGCGTGTCGCCCACATGCCCCGTACCGATCGCACAGTGGTGCGACGGGCCGGCCAGGCTCCACTCCTCGATGAAGCGGCGCGCCCCGCAGGCGAAGCGGTAGCGGCTGTTGGTATTGCCGATGCGCAGCGTCGGCCCCTCCACCGACTCGCCCTCGGCCATGAGCAGATAGACCCCGTCGCGCCCCTCGCAGACCGACAGCAGCGTCACGGGGCCGTGCTTGACGCTCATCTGGATCGAGAGCCCCTTGCCGGGCTTGCCGTGGTAGAGCGGCAGCGGAACCAGCCCCACCGCCCCTTCGGCGATGGCGAAATGGGCCGGGCCGTCGTGCCCCAGCATCACGATGTCGTCGTCGAAATCCAATGCGTAGAACTCCGAAAAGGAGCCGCCCGCACCCAGCAGCGAGAGGATCTTCATCGCCTGCGCGTTCTTCACCTCGCACTCGCCCGCCACGGGGACTCCCCGTCCGGTGAGCAGCGTATTGCCGGCGATCACGGAGGTGACGATCCGCTCGTAGTCGTTGCCCGGAGCACCCTCGTAATAATAGGCCATCGCCCCCAGCCCGTGCGCCGCCACCAAGCGGTCGAGGGCCACCGACGTGCGCGCCGCACGCTCCAGCTCCGCCTGCTCGCATTCGGGCGACACCTCGAAAGCCGCGCGGAACTCCGCGATCTTGCCCGCGACCTCCGCGTCGGTCACCCGCTCGCGCAGGGCGTGCAGCTCGCACATTTCGAGCAGTTCGACGTGCGTCCCGAAGACGGCCGACTGGCGCGTCAGGTCGGTATATACGTCGAGCATCCCCCCGTAGTAGTGTCCCAGTACGCCGAGCCGGTTCCGACGCATACCGGCACAGACGCCCGCAGCGGCGATCCACTCGCCGATCTGCCGCCAGGCGACCGGATCGTCGAGCCATCCCGTCACGAAGGCGCACCGTCGGTGGCTGCGCGCCAGCACGCTGGCGATTTCGGGCGCCGAGCAGGCCTGGCAGTTCGCCAGCCACATGCCCGTCATCCGGCCGCGGTCGCCCAGGGCGTTGAGCCGCTCGTAATCGATGGCCGGCGTCGGTTGCAGGTTGAGCACCACCACCGGACAGTTGAGCCGCTGCACGACGGGCAGGATCGTCGACGACAGACAGTAGGTGGCCATATAGAGGAACACCAGATCGACCTGCTCGCGGACGAAGAGCGAAGCCGCTTCGAGCGCGCGGGCAGGGCTGTCCACCATGCCGGCGTCCGCCACCTGCACGCCCGCGTCGCGCTCCATCCGATCGCGGATGCGCGCCTGATAGCCTTTCAATTCATCGAGCAGGCCGTCGAACTGGCCCCAATAGGTATCGAGCCCCGTTCCGAACAGGCCGATTTTTGCGTTGGAATTCATAAACCGTATGACTTTTTCGATTTTTGTCTCAATGCAAAAGTAGCACGGATAGAGACCCTTCGATTTCTGTTTTTGATTTAAAGATTATACAAACGGTATCCGTACGATTTCGATTTTTGACCTAATTGTTATATAAAAACACAGGAGGCGGACAACGGTCCGATAAATTATCTATCTTTACCTCTGAAACCCACTCCGAACCTCTCCGACCGATGGAAACCTCCGCTCACATCAAGTATCTGCTCGCCAACGAGCAGGACAACCGCTGGGGCGTCGTCGTCACGACGACCGGCTATCAGATCATCGAACCGCAAACCTCCTACCCGCCGTCGAACCATCCTGTCCGCTACCTCTTTTCGGTCGAAAAGGGACGGCTGCTCAACGAGTACCAGCTGATCTACATCTCGCGCGGCGACGGACAGTTCGTGTCGGCTTCGCACAAGGAGACCTCCTTCGAGGGCGGCGGCAAGTTCATCCTGCTCTTCCCCGGCGAGTGGCACAGCTACCGCCCCTCGCCCAAGACCGGCTGGCACGAGTACTGGATCGGATTCACCGGCCCCGACATCGACCGCAAGGTCGGCACGAAGTTCCTCGACCCGCACCGGCCGCTTTTCAACGTCGGTTATCACGAGGATATCATCAATCTCTACAAACTGGCGTTGCGCACGGCGCAGGAGCAGGGCAGCGGCTTCCAGCAGATTCTGGCCGGCATCGTCAACCTGCTGCTGGGATTCGCCTACGCCGAGCACATGCAGACCGCACTCGAAGACATGCAGGTCGCCGCGCAGCTCAACGAGGCGAAGATCATCATGCAGGACAACTTCAACCGCAACCTCTCCTGCCAGGAGGTCGCCGCGCGCATCTGCATGAGCTACTCGCGGTTCCGCCGGCTCTTCCGACAGTACGTCGGGTTCGCCCCGGCGCAATATCTGCTGGAACTGAAAATCAACAAGAGCAAGGAGCTGCTGACCAATTCGGCGCTCACCTGCCAGGAGATCGCCTTCGAGAGCGGATTCGAATACCCCTCGCATTTCAACATCGCCTTCAAGAAGAAGACGGGCATCACCCCCAACCAGTACCGCGACCTGACGCAGGGCCGGTTGCAGGAGATTCCCGATTCGATCCATTTGTAAAGGAGCCGTCCGCATCGTCTGCGACTCTCCGAACCGCACCTGCGCGCCCCTTTCCGATGAGCCGGAACCGCGGGAAAACGCCCGCGTCCTTACCCTGCCGGGCTGCCGGCACCTCTCGAAACCGTCGCGGCGACGCTGCGTTCGACGATCCGCCCGCCTCCCGGGAAAAGCGGCGCGGTCTGCTGCCGCGCAAACCCTGCGATTTCCGACGTTCGCGGACATACGCAGCGGATGCACCGGCAGGGGAACGGATCGGCTTCGCGCCGCTGCTTTTTTCGATGGAAAAAAGACCCCGATCCATCGTGATCGTCCAGCGAGGCGGACGGCGGACTCCCTGCATTCCCGCCCCGCGATCCTCTCCGGCTCTTTCTCCGAAAAGAAAGTGCGAACGGAATTTTCCGCGGAAGGGAGAGGCCGCGGAGACCGGCCGAAACGGCGGGCCTCCGCCCGCGAAGCGTCCCGCGGCGGTTCGCGTCTCCGGCGCCTCGCTCCGGCCGGCAGGGACGGAACGGATGCCCCGATTTTCGGTCGCCGAGCCGAAAGCGCCCCCGATCCGCGATATTTTCCGGCCGAAGGCGACAAGTTTGGAATATTTCCCTTAACTTTGCCGGAACGTAACTCAACAGTCAGGTTAGTAAACTATTATTATTTTTACCATTTTAGCAAGACATGGGAATGAATTCGATTCACGTGGTATTTGCCGAGGAGGATCATGCGAAGTTCGCCGACGAAATCTGTCGGCTGATCTACGAATCGGCATTGCAGCGTGGCACCGGCATCGCCAAGCGTTCGCCGGAGTACATTGCCTCCAAGATCAAGGGAGGCAAGGCCGTGGTCGCCCTCGACGGCGACCGGCTGGTCGGATTTAGCTACATCGAGTGCTGGGAGCACGGCGATTATGTAGCGACTTCTGGTCTGATCGTGAGTCCCGACTACCGCCACATGGGTTTGGCGGCGCGGATCAAGGAGAAGACCTTCGAACTAGCCCGACGACGATTCCCGTATGCTAAGATATTCAGTATCACGACATCGCTTCCGGTCATGAAGCTCAATTCGCGGCTGGGGTACGTGCCCGTGACCTTTTCGGAGCTGACCGACGACGAGACCTTCTGGAAGGGGTGCGAAGGGTGCTGCAACTACGACATCCTCCAACGCAACCACCGCCGCATGTGCCTCTGTACGGGGATGCTCTACGACCCGAAGCAGCCGCGTCGGGAGCATTCGCGTCTGGCGCCCTACCGGATGGCGTTCCGGAACTGGCTGAAAAAGGTGTTCAGCCTCAAAAAGAAGTAGAAAATCAAAAAACGGAAATAGCATGAAAAAGGAAAAAGTCGTACTGGCGTTCAGCGGGGGTCTCGATACCTCGTTCTGTGTGAAATACCTCTCCGAGGAGAAGGGCTACGAGGTGCATACCGCCATCGCCAACACGGGCGGCTTCTCGCCCGCCGAACTGAAAGTCATCGAGCAGAAGGCGCTCGCGCTGGGCGCCGCGAGCCACGTCACGCTCGACATCGAGCAGGAGTATTACGAGAAGAGCATCAAATACATGGTCTTCGGCAATATCCTGCGCAACGGCACCTATCCCATTTCGGTCAGCTCGGAGCGTATCTTCCAGGCCATCGCCATCATCGAGTACGCCAAGAAGATCGGCGCCGACTATGTGGCCCACGGTTCGACGGGCGCCGGCAACGACCAGGTGCGTTTCGACCTGACGTTCCAGATTCTGGCCCCCGAAATCGGCATCATCACCCCCACGCGCGACATGACGCTCACGCGCGAGTACGAGATCGACTACCTGAAAAAACACGGCTACGAGGCCGATTTCAAGAAGCTGGAATACTCGATCAACAAGGGGCTGTGGGGCACCTCGATCGGCGGCAAGGAGACGTTGCACTCCGAGGAGACGCTGCCCGAGGAGGCCTACCCCTCGCAGGTGACCGAACACGAGCCGCGCACGCTGCGCATCGCCTTCGAGCGGGGTGAGATCGCCGCCGTCGACGGCAAGCCCTACGCCGACAAGGTCGAGGCGATCCGCGCCGTGGAGGCCATCGGCGCGAAGTACGGCATCGGCCGCGACATGCACATCGGCGACACGATCATCGGCATCAAGGGCCGCGTGGGCTTCGAGGCCGCCGCGCCGATGCTCATCATCGCCGCGCACAAGATGCTCGAAAAGCATACGCTCACCAAGTGGCAGCTCTACTGGAAGGATCAGCTTTCGACGTGGTACGGCATGTTCCTCCACGAGGCGCAGTACCTCGAACCCGTGATGCGCGACATCGAGCGCTTCCTCGACCATTCGCAGGAGAACGTGACGGGCGAAGTGGAACTGACGCTGCGTCCCTACGGCTATACGCTCGTGGGCGTGCAGTCGCCGCTGGACCTGATGAAGACCGATTTCGGCGAGTACGGCGAAGTCAACAAGGCGTGGACGGCCGACGACGTGAAGGGCTTCACGAAGATTCTGGGCAACCAGATGAAGATCTACTACAACGTGCAGGCACGTAACGGCAAGGCGAAGAAATGAGGGTCGGCGTCATCGGCGGCGCCGGCTACACGGCCGGCGAACTGCTGCGGCTGCTGGTGAATCATCCGGCGGCCGAGATCGCATTCGTCCACAGCGACAGCAACGCGGGCAACGCCCTCGGCGACGTGCACGGCGGGCTGCTGGGCGAGACCGACCTGCGTTTCACGGCGGAATACGATCTGGGGGCGATCGACGTGCTGTTCCTCTGCTCGGCGCACGGCCGGAGCCGCGAGTTCCTCGCGGCGAACGCCCTGCCCGAAGGGTTGCGGATCGTCGATCTGGCGCAGGATTTCCGCGACGAGTCGGAGGGTTTCGTCTACGGACTTCCCGAACTGAACCGCGACCGCATCCGTGCGGCGCGGCGCGTGGCCAATCCCGGCTGCTTCGCCACGGCGATCCAGCTGGCGCTGCTGCCGCTGGCCCGTGAGGGATTGTTGCGGGAGGAGGTGCACGCGACGGCCGTCACGGGTTCGACGGGTGCGGGGGTGAAACCTTCGGCCACGACCCATTTCAGCTGGCGGACGGACAACATCTCGGTCTACAAGGCCTTCACGCACCAGCACCTCTCGGAGATCGGCCGCACGCTCGGCGCGATGCAGGGGGGCGCGGCGCCCGAAATCAACTTCGTGCCGATGCGCGGCGACTTCGCCCGCGGCATTCTGGCCAGCGTCTACACCGACTGCGACCTTCGGCAGGAGGAGGCCGAGGCATTGTACCGCGACTTTTATGCGGATGCGGCCTTCACCTTCGTGGCCGATCGGCCGATCGACCTCAAACAGGCGGTCAACACCAACAAGGCGGTGGTGCAGGTAGCCAAATACGGCCGCAAGCTGCATATCGTCTCGGCGATCGACAACCTGCTCAAAGGGGCTTCGGGGCAGGCCGTGCAGAACATGAACCTGCTCTTCGGGCTCGACGAGCGCGAGGGGCTGCGGCTCAAAGCGAGCGCATTCTGACGCCGGGCGCCAGGGCCGAGAATTAAGAACCGAATTCCCCCCCCCCTGCGGTCGGCCGCGTGTCGCAGCCTGCGGAGGGGAGCTATGGCGAACCGCCGTTGCAGGTTGCAGTTCGCGCGGTTCATGGAGCCGCTGAACGGGGGCGGTTTCCGGTTGGAAATCTGTTCGTCCGGCGATCTCCTGCGACGAACTTCCGTCTATGAAAAAGCCCCGACTCTGCGGGAGCCGAGGACGGAATTCCTGCGGACGGGAGAGCTATTCCAGCTCCTGAGCCTTGATGCAGACGACCTTGCCGTCACGGACGACGACCAGTTCGCCGTTCTCCTTCTTCGTCTTCTCGATCAGGCGTTTACGTGCCAGGAGAATGCCTGCGTTGATCTTTTCTTGAAGTTGTTTTATTTCAATTTCGCTCATAGCTCATGAATTGTTGGTAGGCTAACGGATTTTCGATGTGCTTTGTTGTATCGTTCTCTCCCGTCGCGATGATCCGGATTTCGGCATCGGCGGAGCTGTTGTCGTAGATGACCCAGTAGTCGCACAGCGGAGCGTAGAGTGCGACCATGTTGCGCATGCCGGTGGCATAGCGGCGGCGGATCACCTCCTCGGGAATGTCGTGACCGCCCTTGCTCACCCGCGTTGCGACGCGCACGATAGCCAGTTCCGGCGTGGGAAGCCAGAAGAAAAGCAGCGAAACGAAGTACCCCATCGCGTGAGCCTGATCGATGAACTTCACATAGGAGCGTGTGGCGAGCGTCGTCTCGAAGGCGAAGTCCTCGCCGGCGATCAGCAGGTCGTCCATGCGTTGCAGCATCAGCCTCCCCGCGTCGATGGCGACGCTTTCGGGGTTGAACGGCGAGAGGCCCTTGGCGATTTCGTCGGCATTGACGAATTCGCGGCAGTCGAGCATCTCCGGCAACACCGTATAGGAAGCCGTTGTCTTACCGGCGCCGTTGCATCCCGCTATGATGTAGAGTTTCGGCATGTGTGGCATTATCGTAGGGGCAAATATAATCATTAATTTGGAAATTCGCCCAAACACCGTTCCATAAAATGCCGAACCGACCGGCAGACCCGCTGCGGGGCGGTTCGCTCTGCATTCGGCTGTTGGATGTCGGCGGATCGCAGAGGCAGGTCGGTCGGGAACGCCGCCGTCGGGGCCTCCTGCCCGCAAGGAACGAGACCGTTCCTGTGCGGGAACGGCCTCGTCTGGAAGAGCGGGAGGGGAGTGTCAGTCGCGGTAGAGGTCGGGCCCCCACGTCAGACCGCAGGGATTGACTACCTGCTTGTATTTGAAGTTGCTCCACTTGACCATCGTGGGATTCTCTTTGAGCGAGAGCATGTAGTTGCCCAGTGTGGTCGTGAGGACGAGTTTCAACTCGTTTTTGCCCGGACGGAGCAGCTTCGCGACGTCGTAGACGTGGCGGCCGTGCCATACTGTACCGGCCTTTACGCCGTTGACGTAGAGTTCCGAAACGCAGTTTTCCACGCCGAATTCCATGTGCGCGCATTCGCCGGGACGGACGTCGAGCGTCGTGCGGTAGACGATCTGGCCGGAGAAGGATTCGAAACGCTTCTCCTTGCCCAGGTCGAACAGGCGGTCGGTTTCGAGTTCGGCGACGGTGCCGTCGTAGTGGTTGAGCGTGACGTTCCAATGCAGGGCCCGACGTTCGGCGGGACCTTCGAGCCGTGCGTCGGCCGTGGCGGTCGCAGCGCCCCTGACCGGTTTGTCGAAGACCAGCAGCCGCGATTCGGTGGGTTCGAGGTGCAGTTTGAGCCGCGTCCCCGTGTCGGGCAGCAGTGCGCGCTCGCCCGTCATCGGATCCCACAGCCACATGCGCCGTCCGCGCAGGTCGATATTGAATTCGGTGTCGAGCGTATAAGCTTCCGTAAGGCTGTAATTGGCGAAGAAGAAGATGTCGAGATTGCCCGCCTTGTAGTGGTTCTGGTTGACGAACGCCTGCGGATTGTCGATGCGGACGGCGGGTGTCAGTCCGTATTTCTGCTGCAACTCCTTGTACCAGCCGATGAGGTGTCCCTTGCGCGGCGCCTCGACGTGGAGGATCCGGTCGGGGTACTGCTTCATCAGGTCGGCCGTCAGGCGTTGCACCTCCTTGTCGCCGCCTTCGAGACCCGCCAGACCGGGGGCTTTCGAGGGGGTCGAGCCGACGAAGAAGACCTTGCCGCCGGCAGCGGCGTAGCGGCCGATCGCGGCGAGCGTCTCGGGCGAGATCGTCTCGACTTCGAGCAGCAGCAGCGCCTTGTAGCTGCGGTCGCCGTACTCGATCCGTCCGTCGGCGAACGTGCTGCGTTGCAGGATCGATTCGGTGAGGTAGTCGCAGCCGCCGCCGTTCTGGTGAACGGCCTCCCAGAGCGTGTTGACGTAGAAGGGGCGCCACTTGCCGGGCGAAGGTTCGAACTGCGGCGCCAGGTAGGTCCACATGTCGACGAGCGGCTGCATGAGCGCGATGTCGGTCTGCATATCGGAGTTGCGCAGGACGGTCGACAGGCGGGCCTTGTAGGAGATCCATTCGGGGAAGAAGCGCCACAGCGGGTTGCGTTCGTTGTAGAACGTACCGTAACGCACCCAGCCCGGGAACGGCGCCTCGGCGGGAGAGTAGTTGTAGCCGTGGAGCACGGAGTGCGTCACGCCCGACAGGTTGCTCAGGTCACCCGTGATCTTGATGCGTTCGAGCGTCTCGTTGAAGACGAAGCGCGTGTTGGTGATCTCCTCGCAGCTGACGACGTTCTTGCCCGAGAGATGCGCGCCCGAAGCGACGAACTTGTTGACCATCTTGTAGCCGTGTCCCGACATCTTGTCGTCGGGGAAGATCTCGCCGTTCTCCTTGTGGTACCACGTCTCGCATTCGGGAATGTCGACGTCCATGAGCGACTCGACGGGCATACAGCCCTTGCCGTAGGCCTGGATGCGGGACTTGACGCCGCAGGCGCGGCACCATGCGTTCAGTTCGTCGAGGAAACGCTCCTTGAAGAGCTCGGCCAGCGTCAGCTCGTAGTCGTAGCGCATACGGTAGATGCGCTCCATCACGTCGGGTTCGATCCGGGCGCCGTAGGGCGTCTTGATCTCGTTGCCGTAGGGACCTACCTTTTTCAGGATCAGCGGGTAGTAGGTGTAGAGGTCGTATCCGCGCCGTTTCTGGAACTCTTCGCGGATGTCCTTGCACCAGTTGGAGCCTTCCAGCTCGAAGCTGTCGGTGAAGAACGAGCGGATGCGGTCGTGGAGGTTGCCGACGACGGGGCGCATGGCATCGGACATCCGGTTGAGGTAACGGCGCACGGCCTCGGCGTTGAAGTGGTCGAGCACCGGCCCGCGGGCACCCAGCGCACCGTGGATCACGCCCATGTAGCCGGTGTGCTTGACCACGACGTAGGCGATGTGGCGGCCGGCCGGAACGTCGATCGTCACCTCCTGCGCTCCCGGCGCGAAGGTCACGGGCGTGCCGGGGATGAGTTCGGTGATGTGGGCGGGGAAGAGCCGCACCTCGATCAGTTCGGAGAGTTTGTCGCGATTGGCCGAGAGCAGTTTGGGCGTGGCGCTTCGGATGAGGTCGTCGGTACGGACGGTCACTTTGCAGGGGCCTTCGAACTCCATCGTGCCGAGGGCCATCATCTTGATCTGCTCGTCGCGCGAGAGGGTCTCGGCGCCGAACGGCCAGCCCGAGCCGACGATCAGGTCGCTGTACATGCCGCGCGCGGCGGCTTCGCGCATGGTGAAGTCGACCAGTTCCAGCCAGCGGTCCGATAGCCAGGGCACCTGTGCGAAGCCCAGCGTGTCCTTGTAGCGGTCGGGGAAGGCGATGGAGTTGATCTCCACGCCGCCGAAGCCGGCGCGCTGCATCGAGTCGAGCTCGCGCACGATCTCCTTTTCACAGACGCGCGTACCGTTCCACCACCAGCGGGCGAAGAGCTTCGACGAGCTGTCGGGCGTGCGGAATTTCTCGTAGAGTTTGCTTGCGGGAACCTCTTTCAGGAAGGCGTCGCCCGTCAGGTCGCCCCCTTTCGGGGCGGCTGCGGCGTCGGGTGCGGAGAGGGACAGTGCGGTAGCGATACCGAAGGTGAGAAGTAGTTTTTCGATCATCGTTTTTTTCGTTTGGGTATAATTTACAGGGTAAAGATAGGAATAAATTATTCCGGCAGCAGGGTGCCGGATATGGAAAAGATTATTCGTTTTGGTATTTCTGTTATAGATTTTGATCCGGAGGGTCGGAGGCGGCCGGTCGACCTGTCGGGTGTCTATGCGGTGCGTTGGGATCGGCGGTATGTATTTTTTTGCGGGGAAAGGTCGGTCCGGAAGCGGTCGGAACGATTGCGGACGAAGGTATCGATTAATCGTTTTGACCGGAGGAGAAGACTCCTTGTTCGGGGCGTAACGATGCGGATACGGGGTTTGCGGATGGTGCGGATGCAAAATGCCTGTGTCCGTCCGCAGAGGGGCTTCCGCTTTCGACGTACCTGTATTTCGCCGAGGCCGGCGTTTCGGCGAGTTGCGGTTTGCCTTACGGGGTGGCTTTTCTGCCGGCATTACCCGACGATGCCGCCCGATCCGTCGGAGATCGGTTCCGGAGCAAAATTGCGGGTAAGCATGAATATCCGGTGCAGAAGTCGCGGTTTTCCGGAGTTCCGGAGCAACACAGGGTTCGCAGGGCATTCGGAAAACGAAGACCACCCCTTTTGGAGTGGTCTTCGTTTCGGATCTGTGGGAGCTGAGGGATTCGAACCCCCGACCCTCTGCTTGTAAGGCAGACGCTCT
>OLNO01000715.1_pt1 | contig 32212 bp, 20 predicted proteins | sample 1672861 | NCBI WGS metagenome assembly OLNO01 (sample SAMEA3136731, study PRJEB25190) | human gut metagenome | reverse complement strand
AGGTTTGTTTCATTGTAGGATTCAATAATCCTTCGTACTTTGCCCGTTGCTTTCAAAAGCAGTTCGGGATATTGCCGAAAGATTATGTGAAGAAAGGAAGCTAGCCTTTCATATAAGAAACCGAACAGCCAAAGAGGTATTAATGGGCTGACCGCTCTTAACTTTGCTCACAATATTGAGTTTTTCTTCAAATGAATGTCGCACAAAAAAACTGCACTCCTAAAGTTTTGTATCTAACTTTTGGGGTGCAGTTCAATGTGTGGTAAGGACACTTTTCTTTAGAAAAGTGTTTCGATTTTACCTTTGCATTATTTCTTAACAATGTGCATTCCGTCTTCCTGGATCTGATAGTATTTTTTTAACGTTCTATCGCTCTTGTGTGTTACCTTAATGCTTGCTTTTAGTTTATTGTTATTGTATTGCTCCCGGGAAATGGTGATGCGTTCAACGTAACCGTCCGCACCATATCCGGATGCTTCCAGTGCTTCTTTAAAGCAAGTAGATGAATGGTTGATATACTGTTCGATGTCGGCATAAGTAAAAAGTATGTCTTTGAACTGGTCATACTCCTTAATCACATTGTTTTCCGAATCCGACAGTACGATATCCGTTACACTAAAATCGTTAGGAGACGATTCTGAACTATACCACTTAGCCTCGGCTAATCTATTTTTATTCTGCGGTTTTACAATTTCCAGATCAACAGAATAACTCGTTTTGCCTGAATGGCTACAACTGGAATTAATGCTGGCAAACTCCGCCGTTTCCAGTGTTCCGCCTGCATTCTCCATAATCTCTGCCAACTTTGCTTCTAGTTCATCGGGATTGGTGCCTACCGTATCAGTGGGCCGGGGAGCGGTGCTCTTTGCTAATCCACAGGATACAAGAATTAATGCCAGCGAAAAGATGGCTACTAATGATTGAAATGTTCTTTTGGTTGTCATACTTGAAAGTTTTTAAGTTGATTTATTTTTTGAATATCAATTCTTTATAGGGGAATGGAGTTTCCACAGACTGCGTTGCCCCACGGGGTGATAAGTGGTGCTTGTTTCAGCAGAAATATACATTTTAATAGCTTCCATCTCATCTTCTATTTTATCGTCTTTACTACATTCCATAAAGCTGAACGCCCAAAAGGATAGCAAAAAGATTCCGAACAGGTTCTTTGTTTGCATGTGTATCTTTATTTTGTGTGTACAAATCAAGTACTATATATATTTATAAAATAATAATATAACAATCTGTATATCAATATAGTATTTAATTTAGATAATATATTGTATTTTTATAAGCCATAAAAATACAATTTTACCGTATTACAAACAAAAGAACAGATCATTTTTTTCTGCCATTCCCTAAAATTGTGTTTTCTAACATGATATAAGCACTTTGCATATTTTTTCATACCTTTGTTTGCCAGAAGGAAATATGAACCGAAAAATGGAAGAAAACAAGCCCAAACGTCCACGTCGTACACGTGCCGAAATAGAAGCCAAAGTATTCGATGCTATCCGTCAGTTGGCGGACACGAAAGGATTATCCAATATCAACTTTGCCGATATTTGCCAATATGCCGATGTTCAGCCAATCGTATTGAACCGTAATTACGAAACAATGGAAAAGCTGCTTGACAAGTACGCTTATACTTGTGATTATTGGCTGCACGACCTGTTCAACAGCCAGCACCCCACAGACCAAGCCGGTAAAGATATTCTAAAGAATACCCTACAGGCATTAGCCGGACACCTTTATGACAATCCGGATATGCAGCGTTTGCTCACATGGGAGCTGTCCGCCGATAACGAAATCACCCGCCGCATGGCTCGTAGCCGTGAGATGTATTACAAGGCTGCCATAGAAGAATACAACCGGATGTTTGCCAATACAGACATTCCTATCGACACGATAGCCGGACTACTCGTAGCCGGAACGTATTGTCTGATTCTGCGCCGCAAACGTTCCACATTCGTAGGGGTGGACTATCAGAAGAAAGAGAGCCGGGAACGCCTGTACAAAGCACTGGATTACCTGTCTCATGTTGTATTCCAGTCCCTCGAAGAACATGACCGCACGATAGAGATAGCACGTAAACTCAAACAGAAAGGAATAGACACCGCCGTCATCGCCGAGTGTACCGATCTTCCCGCTACTATCATCGAGCAACTGTAACCTTGAAATTATCTGCCACATTTTGATCTTTCTTTCTCCAAAACTTTCCTTCCAAAGCAGTATCTGCTTACACATGTGCAACTTCCATTATACTACCTTATGGATAAATAAAAATATACTATAACTTGAACGATAAATATGGTAGAAAAATATTCATAAAGAACATGTTGATTAATCGTTACCGCTAAAAAGTATATGACGGATTTGTAGATTACCGCAGAATGTAAATTGTTAATATACAAACCATTATATTTCAAATTCGAAATATGATGTATATTTGATGTGCCGCTATCAAACAGCAGATGAAACTATTGAAAGCTTTGTAGGGGAAGAATTTTAGGAACTCCCGTTATCTGAATCTATTTTTGTTGACGATAGCAGATTCATTAACTTTAAAATCTTATGAGAATGATAAAACATGTAGTATTGTATCTATTCCTTTTATCTTGTACCTGCCTGGTACAGGCGCAGGATTTCAATATCCGAGGGACGGTTTTCGAAGAAGAAACCGGAATGGGATTAATGGGAGCCGCAGTATTGATTGAAGGAACGACCAACGGAGCTCAAACGGATATGAGTGGTTCTTTCTCTCTCACGGGCGTAAAAGCCGGAGATAAACTCGTCGTTAGTTTTATCGGTATGAAAACGGAAATTATTCCTATCACTAACCAAAACCGTTCAAGCGAAATCATCGTCCGCTTGAAGAATGATAATTACCAATTGGAACAAGTAGTAGTGACCGGTTACGGTACGGCCCGCAAAAGGGATTTAACCGGAGTGATTGTCTCTGTATCCGGTGAGGAACTTAAAAATGCGCCTACTAATAATGTAATGTCTTCCCTGCAAGGGAAAATACCGGGACTGATGGTAACCAATTCCGGATCGGCAGGTGCGGAACCGGATATTAAAATTCGCGGTATCGGTACGTTGAATGCCAGCAGTAATCCTTTGTATGTAGTGGACGGTATGTTGATGTCGGACATCAAGTTCTTGAGTAACAGCGACATTGCCAGTATGGAAATTCTGAAAGACCCTTCCTCTCTTGCTATCTTCGGAGTGCAGGGAGCGAACGGAGTAATTATCATCACAACGAAACGTGCCGAAGGAGATAAGACATCGGTTACCTACGACGGCTATTTCGGTGCACAAACCGTTTGGAAACGCGACCGGGTAAAGCTGACTAACGCAACGGATTTCACCATGCTCTACAATGAGATGTTGCAGAACCAGGACCCAAACGCTGCTTCATGGGTCCCCGACATGCTGGGTACGGGCACTGACTGGCAAAGCAAAGTATTAAGAGAAAGAGCGATGATTACCAATCATAACCTGACAGTATCCAAATCCGGGAAAAACAGCAAGTCTCTATTATCTGTCGGCTATTACAAGCAGGACGGTGTACTGAAATATAATACTTACCAACGTTTCAACGTACGTTTCTCACAGGATTATGATATTACCAAGAATCTGAAAGCAGGAGGAAATATCAACCTCTCGCAGATGGATAGCAAACCTGCTTCTGCCAAAATCCAAAATGCGGTCATGGCGCTCCCTACTTATGTACCATACGCTCCGGAAGAAGATTACGACCCGGAAAACCTGGGTTCGCTCTATCATCCGTCTGCCGATATACAATCCAACGTAAACAATCCGGTAGCTCAAATGGAGCTTTACAAGGATACGGAGAAGTATCGTGATTACCGCATCATCGGTAACATTTATGGTGAGTGGAACTTTCTGAAGGATTTTACGTTGAAAGCAACCGGATATATGGATATCGGACTCTATCGGGGCGAACAGTATACACCGCGCTATGACGTGAATAACTCTACCAGCCATTCGGCACATAAGAACGATATTACCAATTTCTATCGCAAAAGTGATGAGGCTCGCACCTTTCAGGCAGACTTCCTTTTGAGTTATAAAAAGATGATAACCAATCATCGCATCGACGCAACAGTGGGATATACGGCACGCAAAGCCATTAGTGAAGGCTTCAACGCCAAAGTAGACAGTCTGGCTAATGGTATGAATATAGTACCTAATGACCTTTGGATGCTTAGCATGGGGTCCGTCAACCGTGTTTCCGCAGGCGACTGGTGGAACGAGGAGTCTTTTATCTCTTACCTTGCACGTGTGAACTATGCATACAAAGATCGTTATTTACTCACCGCTACTTTCCGTGCCGACGGTTCTTCCAAGTTTTCACCGTCTCATCGTTGGGGATACTTCCCGTCTGTGGGATTGGGCTGGGTAATCAGTGAAGAAGCCTTCATGGAGCCGCTGAAAAAAGTGGTGGACTTTGCCAAGTTAAGAGTCAGCTGGGGTAAACTGGGAAATGACAAGATAGGAAACTATCTCTACTACCCGACCATCAACCCGAAAGGGAAACAAGTCATCATCAACGGAGTGACGCAGTTTATTCCTACTCTTAGCTATGATATCGATAAAAACATCCATTGGGAAGTCATGACAGGTATTGATGTAGGTATCTCGGCGCAGCTTTTCAACAACCGCTTGGGCATGGAACTCGGTTATTATAGCAAAACGACCGATGACCTATTGGCTTATGTATCACCTTCTTCTTCGATAGGCGCAGGTTATGCCATTACCAACGCCGGCTCTATCAACAACAAAGGGTTCGAATTCAGCCTTTCATGGAAAGACCGGATAGGGGATGTGGACTATGGCATCAATGTAAACGGCGCTACCTTAAAGAATAAAGTGACCAAACTTGGCGATAACAATTCGGACATTATTTCAGGAGATTATCACCGTACTTCCGTAGGTCATCCCATCGGCTCTTATTACGGCTACGTACAGGATGGAATCTTCCAAACGCAAGAAGAGGTCGACAATTATTACCCGATGACATGGACAGCGAAACCGGGAGATATCCGCTACAAGGATTTAAACGGTGACGAAAAGATCACGGATGCCGACCGTACTTACCTCGGCAGTCCGATGCCAACTTTTACCTATGGATTCGGCTTTATGCTGGGCTATAAGAATTTTGATTTGAATGTGGACTTCAATGGTGTAAGCGGCAATAAGATTTTGGATTTAAAGAAAACCGTATCGTGGACGACAACCAACTTTTATGAGAAAAGTCTGCAAAGATGGCACGGCGAAGGAACGTCCAACAAAGAACCGATTTTAGATAAATCACGTGGGCACAACTACCTTTCTTCGACCAATCTGCTGGAAAATGGTTCCTATCTTCGTCTGCGCAATGTGCAACTGGGATATACACTGCCATCATCGGCCATCAGCAAATTGGGAATATCCGGTTTGCGTGTCTACGTAAGCGGACAAAATCTGCTGACTTTCAAACATAACACTGGATACACACCCGAAATAGGAGGAAGTGCTCTGCAAGGAGGTATGGACCAGGGAGATACTTATCCATTACCATCGGTGTATACCGTAGGTTTATCCATTAATTTCTAAGCCAACATCGGTTGAGCGAAATGATTCATCCCATCCGCTGTTGAACTAAAAAGAAATATCAGTTGAGTAAGTGGCTCACTCAATCAACTGTTGAATTAAAAATTAAGTCATTAGAAATATCAACGAATTATGAAACGAATTACTTATATAATAGCAATATTGTTCGCCTGTACCTCTTGCAGCGACACCTTCCTCGACAATGCGCCGAAAGGTAAATATCACGAAGGCAATTATGATATGGGTACCGCACAGGAGCTTCTCGTCCTCGCCACGCTAATGGACGGATACAACGTATTTGCCCAACAGACCTGGCCTGTAACAGCCATGCAATGCCATACAACGGACAACAGTCACCCCGGAGGACCTTCGGGCGACGGCGGTGTAGACTTCAGCCAGTTTCCTACCATGTCATTCACACCGGCCAACAGTATGTTTAACACCTATTACTCACTTCAATTCACCGCCATCACCAAAGCCAACGAAGCTCTGCAGATGTTGAAAGACCTAGAAGAAGCCAACGGAGAAACAGCAGAAACCAGACAGTACAAAGCCGAAGCCTATTTTATCCGTGCGGCAGCATACTTCCGCCTGACACAGGCATTCGGTGCGGTTCCCTACGTAGACAGAGTAATGGGAAAGGACGAAGCAATGGCCGACCAGCTTAGTGCAACGGTTATCCGCAACAAGTATCTGCCCGAACTGATCGGAGTGATAAACGACCTGCCTACCCGCAAAGAAGCAGTCAGCTCGGGAAACATCGGACGTGCCACCCAAAACGCCGCCCGTGCCATCATCGCCAAAACTTACCTCTATGAAAAGGATTACAACAACTGTCTGACCTACACGGGACAAATCATCAGTTCCGAAGATAATGACCTCTCTACTCCTTACGCGGAAATGTTTTGGGAAGAGAACGAATTCGGTCCTGAATCTGTCTGGGAAATCAACGCCGACTACAAGCCGGACCAAAACATCTCTATCATCGGCGAAAACAACCAATGGTGCCTGATGAACGGTGTCCGCGGATTCCCGAACTTAGGCTGGGGACATAATGCACCCAGTGAGAATTTGATGAACGATTACGAAAGTAACGACCCACGTTTCGGTGCTACCGTACTGGAACACGGTGAAAAGGTGGATGGCGAAGAAGTGGTGGCAAGCAACTACCAGTACTTCAACAGGAAAGCCTATTGCCGGAAAAGCGAACGCTCACTCTACGGACGTGCCGACTGGTGTTACGGTTACTGGAGCAATCTTCGCATCATCCGTTATGCCGACATCGTACTGATGCACGCCGAAGCAGCCTGCGAAACCAATGACCTCGATGAGGCAAAGAGAAAGCTGGAAATGGTTAGAGCCCGCGCCCGTAACGGTCAGTCGGTATTGCCCGAAATAAAGACTACCGACAAAGACGAACTAAGAGAGAAAATCCGTCACGAACGCCGCATCGAACTGGCGCTGGAATTTGAACGTTATTTCGACCTGGTACGCTGGGGAATTGCCGAAGACAAGGTAGCCAACTTCGTTGTCGGCAAACACGAGGTATTCCCTCTCCCGCAAACGGAAATCGACAAATCAAACGGTAAGTTGCAACAAAATCCTAAGTATTAATCGAAATCAAATAACAACTATAAATATGTCAAAGATGATATTAAATATAACCGCTGCCCTGTTCTCGGCACTCATATTGTGCAACTGCGTGGAAGATGAATCGACATTGGGCGAATCTACCGTGAACAACGACAACACCTATTCGCCGCTTACCGTGAAAGCTGCCATGAACGACCAGCAGCAGAAGGTTATCAGTTATTTCTATGAAGGTGCCAATCAGGCAACCGGAATGGCTTACAACGGATCTACAAGTAAAACAACCCTTACCACAGGTGCCACAGGAATGGGGATCATGAATCTTGTGATAGGAGTGGAGCGCGGCTGGATCAGCCGTGAAGATGCTGCCAACCATATCGTAAAGATAGTCCGCTTCCTGAAAACAGCCGACCGCTTTGCCGGAGCCTGGGCACATTGGTACAGACCCGACGGCAAAACTCTCCCCTTCGGAAACCAGAATGAGGCCGGAGAAATTGTGGAAACAGCTTTCATGATGGGCGGCTTATTGACTGCCTGCGAATATTTCACCGGTAACAGCGAAGCCGAAAAGGAAATCCGCGAAACGACACACTATTTTTGGGAAACCATCGAATGGAACCATTTCGTAAACAACGGCCGCTTATACTGGATATGGCACAAAGATACCAATACCTACGAACTGCCTTTGATAGGCTGGAACGAAACTCTGTTGGTATACATATTGGCGATGGCCGCACCGGACAACCATAAAGTATCGACAGATATCTACAAGAATTGCTGGCAAGGCCGCAACTTTGCCACGCCCGGCAGAAAAACGTATGGTTACCTGATGCCATTGGGCACTGAATATGGCAACGCACTTTTCCTGTCCCAATATTCTTTCCTCGGACTGGACCCCAGAGCCATGGAAGACAAATATACCTACTATTGGACACAGAACGTAAGCCATACAATGGTCAACCGCCATTACTGCATATACGAAGCTCCGGAAGAATATAAATATTCGGAATCCGACTGGGGACTAACCGCCTGTGGAGGTTGTGGCAAAAACCCCGAATACAAATCGCGCGAACCATTCAAAGACGACGGTATCATTGCACCTACGGCAGCAATCAGCGCTTTTCCATATACCCCGTTCTATTCTACACAAGTATTGATGAACCTGATAAGAAACTACCCGAAACTGAACGGCACCTACGGACTTAACATATCCTACTGCCCTTCCGACAAATCCGTAGGAACGGAATACCTGGCCATGGAGCACGCACCGATGGCTATCATGATGGAAAACTACCGCACGGGACTTATCTGGAAACTGCTGATGAAAAACGAGTATGTACAGAAAGGCCTCCAACTGGCAGAAATCAAAACGACTCCCGAATATACCCCGGGATTTTATCTGGCAACAGTCAACACCGCAACCCACGTGTATGACATGATGCGTCACCCCGACCGTGAAAAGTATGAAATAGATTTCTATACGAAGGCTTCGGGCAACGGACTGCTCATACTGACTAATATGAAAAACGAAGAGATTTACCGCACCAATATCGAGCTGTCAGCAGGCACTAATATCATTTCTTTCTTCGACAACTCCATCCTAAGAGGAAAGAAATACACGCTCACAGTGACCGACGGTGCAAACCAGTCTTATTCTATTCCTGTAACTTTAAGATAAAAAACAACGATGAAGAAATTATTGACTACTATAGTGTGCCTGATTTTACTAATGGGAACATCAATGATGAATGCCCGTCCCCCCATGTATACTTCAACGAATACCGAAGTTCCCTCCAAACTCGTAAAAAACGAACACGGAAGCTGGCAACTGATAGTGAACGGAAAACCTTTCATCATGCTGGCAGGCGAACTGCACAACTCTTCGGCCTCAACCACCGAATATTTGAACAGTCTGTGGACTCCCTTAAAAACACTGAACCTGAACACGGTGCTCGCCCCCATCGCTTGGGAACAGTTTGAACCGCAGGAGGGTATATTTGATTATACATTGATAAACAATATGATAGATGGAGCCCGAAAGAATGGATTCAAACTGTCTATCCTGTGGTTCGGAAGTTGGAAGAACGGAGAATCGAGCTATGCGCCTACTTGGGTGAAAGAGGATACCAAGCGTTTTTTCCGCGTGAAGAACGTGGAAGGCAAAGAAATCGAAACGCTTTCCCCTTTCTGCGAAAACGCCATGAAAGCGGACGCCAAAGCATTCAAAACATTGGTGGAACACATCAAAAAGGTGGATCAGGCAACGGGAACAGTCATCGCCCTGCAACCGGAAAACGAAGTGGGTATCTTTCAGGATATGGACTACTCGAAAGCCTCACTTGCGGCATACGAGCAGGAGATTCCGCAGGCACTTATTCAGTATATGAAGAAGAACCGCAAGAACCTGCGTAAAGAGCTGCTTTCCGCATGGGAGGAGAACGGGGCCAAGACTTCCGGCACATGGAAAACGGTATTCGGAGATAATGCCTGGAGCAAGAGTTTCTACACCACTTGGCAGTATGCCACTTACATCGATTTTATCTCTGCCGGTGCGAAAGAAATTTATCCGCTACCCACCTTCTGCAACTGTTGGCTGGTGCAAAAGCCCGATGACATGCCGGGAGTTTATCCCAACGGCGGACCGGTATCCCGTGTAATGGATATCTGGAAAGCAGCCGCACCGCATATCGATGTGCTTGCTCCGGATATTTACCTGTCCGACTTTAAGAATATTGTAGCAGACTATCACCGGGCGGATAATCCGTTATTGATTCCCGAAGCAGTGATGAAACCGGCCAATGCTTTTTGGTCATTCGGCGAACACAGCGCACTTTGTTATTCACCTTTCGGTATCGAAGATGGGGCGGATAATTTCGTCTTTGCCCAGTCTTATAAAGTGCTGAATGAATTGATGCCGCTCATTTCCGAACACCAAGGCAGCAACCGCATGATTGGCGTAATGAAAATGCCGGGTGAATCGGAACGTACAGTAACGATGGGCGATTATCAACTATGTATTAAATACGATGCCGAAGATGCTTACGGATTGATTATCCGGACCGGAAAGAATGAATTTGTTGTTGCCGGAATCAATTTCAAAGTTTATTTCACTTCTACCGACAAAAAGAAAACGGGTTATATCAAGCAAGTATGGGAAGGCGGTTACGATACAGACGGTGAGTGGAAAGCCACCCGTTTGCTCAACGGTGACGAGACTTACCACAACGCTGTACTGATTGCCAAAGGACGTCGTACGTTTACATCGGAAAAGAGTAACAACTACAATGCCGACCACAGCGACGAGATATTTGTTTACTCACCTACTTCCTATCAGGCAGTCTGGAGTCCGGGCATATATCGCGTGACAACCTATTTACGGTAAAACCAGCTTATTCATATATGAATAGGGTAGAAATCAGATATAAAATAGATCAGGCCTATTCATCTATGAATAAGTATAAAACTAATAACCAATAATTAAACAGTATGAAACACATATATTGTATATTTATCTCTCTTTGCACGACTCTATTCATCTGGAGTTGCAAAGATTCCGAAGAGATAGCTCCGGCATCTCTGACTATCAACAAGAATGAATTGTCATTCACCGGATATAAAAGTACCCTCGCCGTCAAAGTAGACGCCACCCGTCGCTGGAGTGCCGTTGCTTCCGAATACTGGATCACCATAAGCCCGGACAACTATCCCGGAGTAAATGAGAGTTTTATAGCGAATGTAGCTGTCACTGTCTCCGACAATGCAACAGGTCAGCCCCGCGAAGGACATGTCACCTTTTTCCTGCAAGATGAAGAGGTTATTACCCTGACCGTTAAGCAAAGTATTCAGGATGAAGGAGAAAGACCGGATGAAGAGTTTCCTATCACATGGGCCAATCTGCAATGGTGTGCCTCTAACGTACTCAATGAGGGAGACAATTTTGAAGCCGGTTCATGTGTGTTTGCCGACGGCATCACCAATTCTGTCGACAGCGAAACAGGAGAAGAGATTACCTGCGATATCGGTTATTCGTTTACCGATACTGACCCGTCCGGAGAAGATTGGATATGGACTTCCTGTCCGTTTAATGGCGACTGGGGCAACAACTTCTATTATCAGGGGCGTATTCAAAACCTCACTGCCGGCACTTACTTTTATACATTCCGTTTCCGTAATGGTTCGGGACCTTACAAATATGCAGGAACAGGCGGATTATGGGATGGAGAAGTAAACGTCAACGGAAAGTTTGAAGTGAAAGAAGAAGAAGAAGAGGAAGAACAAGAAGAATACGCAAGCATCGAAGATTACAGCCAACTATCCATCAATTGGGCAATACTTGGTGACTGGACAGCCAAGAATCCTATCCAACAAGGAGAACAGTTTGAAACGGGCGCACAGGTATTCATCGAAGGATTAACCGACTTGGGAACAGGCACTGCCAACAAACATGTGACTTGTGAAATCGGTTACTCCACAACAAACTCTGACCCGTCGGGAACCGATTGGACATGGCAATCTTGCCATTGGAACGGGCAATGGGGAAACAATCACTATTATCAAGGCAAAACTCCCGAAATCTCGACTGCAGGAACATATTATTATACTTTCCGTTTCAGAATAGACGAAGGAACTTATGCCTATGCAGGAACAGACGGGCTTTGGAATGGTACAAGCAGCACCTATAAAACTTTTCAGGTAACAATGTAGTTGTGTATTAGCATATATGCCGGGCTGGTTCTTTATAGTCCGGCATATATATCATTCAGTGGCAATCCCTTGCCCACATAATAATCGGTACCCACACCGACAGCCGCCAAATTAAATCCGATTATTGCATCTTCGATTTTTCTCTTTATCTTTGTAGTAAGTACATTCCTTGCTAATATAATACTGATGAGATACAATTGGATTTTCTGGCTATACACCCTACTATCTTTTGCCTGTCTCTCGCCGGGCACAGCACAGACACCTGTGCAAATCACCAACTATAACTATAAAAACTACAAAGGCGGGATTCAGAACTGGGGCATTACGGTTTCTCCCGGACAGATTCTTTACAGCAGCAATAACAACGGACTATTAAGATACAACGGCAACGACTGGACTCTTCTCGAACCGGGTGAACGCAGTACCGTACGCACAGTTCGCTGCATCGGTGACCGGATTTACACAGCAGGCGACAACAACATCGGCTACTGGCAATATGATGTAAACGGAAAAATCAACTATACGTCTCTTCTACCGCTGGTAAATAAGCTTGGAATCAAAGGAGAGACTTTTTGGAGTATAGCCGAAACGGAAGGCAAAGTATATTTCCATTCCTTCGGCAATATTATCTGGTATGACAGCAAGGATATGGGTTATCTGGTGAAAAACGACTGTTGTGTTTCTCTCTATCCGGCAGGTGACAAGCTATTTACGCAGAAGTGCGGTGGTGCTCTCATGCAAATTCGCAGTAATAAGCTGGAAAACTTCTGCGAGGATACAATCTTCATGAATGGAGAAACTAAATTCATGTTTCGGATTGCCGATGATGAATATATCATAGGGCAAGCCAGCGGGAAGATATATACACTGAAAGGTAATACCATAGTCCCGCTACTCCAGTTGGAAAATGCCAATCATATCCCCGTCCGGATAGACTGCGGAAGTATTTGGAAAGACGAACTACTTGCTGTCGGAACCATAGGCGACGGCTTGTTCCTGATTAACCTGAAAAGCGGGCAACAGACGCATTATCATTCTTCGCAACTGCAAGACCTCAATATTCATGGTTTGTGTTTCGCTGCCGAGAACTTCCTTTGGCTCTCGCTTGACAACGGGATATCATCGGTTATCCTCGAACCGGCCACTTATCTATGGAAAACAAATACTGACATAGGCACTTTCTTCGATGCGGCATCTTTCGACGGAAAGACTTATATCGGCTCCAACCAAGGTATTTATCTTTATGAAGAAGACGGCAGGAAGATGCAGACTTCGATGTACCCTCTTCAGTTCTGCAACCTGAAAAATGAATTGTTGTGCGGCACTACCACCCAACTGTTTAAAATGAAAGCCGGACAAACCAATTTCGAACCGTTCTACAACATAAACGGCGTCAGACAGTTTGAATATATAGCCGACCGTGGCGATGAATACATCTTCTTACGTTCTTATTCCGGAATTGCCCTGCTCGAATATAAAGACAACACCTGGAAATATAAGTCTTTACTTATAAATACGGAAGATTATGCCAACATCATGCCGGAAAATCTTCATACGGTATGGGCTATCCATCCGGAAAAAGGAATCTTCCGACTGCGCATCAACAAAGACCTGAATGAGATAACGGATTTCGAGAACTTCTCCGAAATAGACGGATACGCCAATTATAACAGAATCAGTCTGGTAAAAGTGGAAGATAAGATTCTGTTTGCGACGCCTAAAGGAATATACATGTTCGATATTACCGGGAAGAGTTTTAGAAAACAAGAACAAATAAGTAGAGAAATTCTCTATCTGAACAAGTTGCAATCTATAAAACCAGCCTATAAGAACGATATCTGGGTAGCTACGGATGAAGAGTTATTCCTCTATCACATTGCGGATTTATCTGCCGAATTAATAATGCACTGGCCGTTTGTTGATAATGAACTTATGCTTTACGACAAACATTATAATCTGAAATCAATTAATGATTCAATCACGTTTGTTTCTACCTGTGAAGGAACTGTCGTTATCAACAGCAAAATGGTAAACCGCCATGTCTCCAATCCACGCCCGTTACAGATAGAGACTTTCTGTTTCAACGATTATGATAACAATACTTTTTATGCAGATTTCCATCAGCAGGAAATAGAATTGCCTAATACCGCTACCAATATCACTATTCAAGTCACTACCGGACTGGGGACTCATGTCACTTCTATCTCTTACCGCCTTCCCGGAGTAACGAATGAATGGAGTCCGTGGCAAACGTCGGGCACTATCCACTTCACCAACCTGCCGTCCGGCACCTATCAACTCGAAATAAAGGATAGCAATCAAAATACATTGATAGTCCCGATACTCGTATCTCCGCCTCTCTACAAACGGACATGGATGATTTCGCTATATGTGTTGTTCCTGGTGATAATCACCGTCGGAGTGGTGACTCTCTTCAGCGAACGAAAACGAAAGAGATTACTCAAACAATACGAAGAGGAACAGAGAAAACATGCAGAAGAACTACAACATCAAGCCTACGAACAATTGCAGGAGAAAGTAAGGAACCAGGAAAGCGAACTTAAAAACCGGATGCGTTTCTTAACCCAAAAACAGGAATTACTGGACGCTATTTCTACAGAAGTGGAAACACAAAAGAATGAACTGGGCGAGCGGTATCCCAACAAGCTCTACCTCCGGTTAATGAAAATTATTCAGCAGGGCGCTACGGAAAAAGATAAGCTATTATCCTTTGAAAACTACTTCGTAGAAGTGCACTATGAATTTATGCTACGCATGCAAAAAGTATATCCGGACTTGTCGCCTTCGGAACTGAAATTCTGCTGTCTGATACGTGCCAACTTATCTACCAAAGAGATTTCCATTATTATGGGGATTGCGCTCCGGTCTGTGGAGTTGAAGAAATACAGGCTCAAACGGAAACTCAATCTCGATCAGGATAGCAGTCTGACGTCTTATATACTTTCCATTTAGAGAGTATTTATTCTGTCAGCCATTTCTTGAGTTCCTGTACATTGGTTCTACTCACAATGATGCGTTCCGGAACAGAGACACAAAGATTAACCACCACGCGATTACCAAACCAGGTCGTTATGTCAGTCACAGCTGCCTTGGATACAATAAACTGCCGATTTGCCCTATAAAACATGGCAGGATCGAGCTGTTTCATTAAATCATCGAGCAAACCACCAATGCGACTTTTGGTGCCATCATATTGCACAGCAATAGCATTTTTATCTTCCAAATAAATATATGCAATATTACTGACTTTAACAGGGATCAGTTTATCACGGACAGATACTAACAGAGATGTCTTATAAGAAGTAGTTCCCCGTAGGATCGTATCGGCCACTTTTTTAATTAAATCAGCGTTCTCTTGTGGTTGATAAAAGCCGGAAAAACGTTTCAACTTGTCCAGTGCCCGTTGCAAAGAAGCGCGACTGACCGGTTTAAGCAAATAATCAATACTATTTACCTCAAACGCTTTCAAAGCATACTCATCATAGGCGATACAATAAACTGCCGATTTGCCCTATAAAACATGGCAGGATCGAGCTGTTTCATTAAATCATCGAGCAAACCACCAATGCGACTTTTGGTGCCATCATATTGCACAGCAATAGCATTTTTATCTTCCAAATAAATATATGCAATATTACTGACTTTAACAGGGATCAGTTTATCACGGACAGATACTAACAGAGATGTCTTATAAGAAGTAGTTCCCCGTAGGATCGTATCGGCCACTTTTTTAATTAAATCAGCGTTCTCTTGTGGTTGATAAAAGCCGGAAAAACGTTTCAACTTGTCCAGTGCCCGTTGCAAAGAAGCGCGACTGACCGGTTTAAGCAAATAATCAATACTATTTACCTCAAACGCTTTCAAAGCATACTCATCATAGGCAGTAGTAAAAATGATGGGACATGTTATTTTCACACTGTCGAATATCGAAAAAGAAAGATTATCTGCCAAGTGTATATCCATAAAAACCAAGTCCGGCATCAGATTATTATTGAACCATTCAATACTTTCACTGACGGATTGCAATACACCCATGACAACAGCGTCAGGCATTAGTTCATTTAACAAGCCAACCAGCTTTTTAGCAGTCAGTTGTTCGTCTTCTATGATAATTACTCTCATGGTCTATACAGTTTTAGGAGCTTCGAATACTAAAGGTAAAGTCACTCTGAATAGCTTATCTGTCTGTTCGATAGTAATGTTCTTCTGCCATTTCAACATATATCGTTCGGATAAGTTTGCCAAACCAATGCCAGCTCCAGCACTTGACATCGGTTTAGGCTGATAATTATTGCTGACTATTAATTCGCGATCGATGGTAGTCTCAATCGTGATGCAAAGTGGATACTGTCGGGAGACGATATTGTGCTTTACAGCATTCTCTATCAGTATTTGTAAACTGAGCGGAACAACAGAATAGTTTCTGAATGCAAAATTGATCTCTGTTTTTAACTGAAGGCACTCGCCATAGCGGACTTGAAGCAGTCCGAAATAATCATCTACAAAACGGAGTTCTTCATCCAAAGTCACTGTTTCCTTGGTTTGCAGAATGTAACGATAGACAGACGAAAAGCGCTGGATATATTCATGAGTTTTCTGCTTGTCTTCATCCACCAGCGAATCAAGGATACTCATTGTATTAAATAAGAAGTGTGGATCAACCTGGTTCTTAAGTGCTTGATAACGTATCTGCATATTTTCCACTCTAAGAGATTCGTATTGAAGAGCCAAGTGCTGACGCCGCTCGGATAAGTAAATGATATACGAGACGGATACTGTAATTAAAGCCAGCGACAAATTATTTAAAATAATTGCTCCGAATATGTTCGAAGAAAAAGACCAAACATTCTCCGGAATGAACAGACAAGCATACAATAACAACTGTAAGAAGCTAAATAACAGTGTAATTAAAAACACTCCCACAATAAGATACCCATTTCGCCTTGCGGTTGTATATATCCCCTTCAATATTTGGAAGCTAAAAATGAAGAGTAAAAATGTAAGTATAAAATAGTTTCCTGAACTATAAAACAAAGATACATATTTAGGAACAGTGTCTACGAAGCCAAATGTCTCTCCACCCATCATTTTGAGATACAAGGGAGAAAATAACGGCAATACACACATCAATGTGATAAAGACTGCAAGGCAGAAAGCCACCTGCCAGTTCATATAGCTTTTTTGCTGCATAAGGTTATCTTTAAAATGGTTCATATACACTGTTTTTACATCTTCTTATTTTCCTATAATACAAAGATACGAAAGGATTTACAACCATACATCGGTTCGGCAATAAACTGCTATTTTTTACAAATGAATTGCTTCTGACAAAAACAGACTGGCTGAATGAAACTATTGTTTACGCTTCTTCACCATATAAAACAATGAAGGAACCACATACAGCGTCAAAATAGTAGAGGTGACGATACCTCCGATGGTTACCAACGCCATCGGGGTACGGAAAGCCGCACCTGCCCCTCCGCCGAATTCAAGTGCATTAGGTAGTGTGCCGATAGCGATAGCCACACTGGTCATGATCACCGTTTTCAATTTTGTCTTTGCCGACTGAATGGTTGCCTGATGTAACGATTCTCCCCGGTCAAGCAATTGCCGATTATAATCGTATATCAGAATACTATCGTTCACCGCCAGCCCCAACAAAGTGATAACGGCAATCAGCGAAAGCATATTCATGGACGATCCGCTCAGGAAAACAAGCGCCAGTACCCCAATCATAGCCATCGGCAATGTGGTGAGCAACAGAAACGGATGCCAGAAGTTTTCCAGCAGCGACGCCATTAGCATGTATAGCAATATAATAGACAGAATTAACGTGAACGAAAGTTCTTGCAACGACTCATCCATATCGTCTGCCATACCCGCCCATTTCACGGTCACGGATTTGGGTGCCTGAAGATTATCCATCAACTGAGTAACTTTACCTTGCATCTCCATATCCGAAACATTGTCTTTGGGCATGATACCAAATTCCACCGTCGGGAGCTTATTCACGTGATAGATTTGAGCCTGCGAGATATCGTATGAAATATCTGCCAACCGCTCTACTGTGTAATGTTCTCCGTCCACCAGTACAGGAATGTTCTTGATGCGGGCTATATCACTAATGTCCTGTTCATTATAGCTGATACGGATGTCATATTCTTTTCCATTCTCTTTATATACACCGACTTTAATGCCGGTTATGGCGCTATTGATGGCAGTTGCCACATCAAATACACTAAGATTCAGTTTCGAAACGATTTCCTGTCGTGGGATGACACGAACCAGTCGATTCCCGTTACGGCTGTTCGCCTCGTAGCCGGAGACTCCTTCCATATCAAGTAAAGCAGCTTCTACCTTGGCACTCGTTGCTTTCAGATCTTCCACATTTTCCGACTGCAACAGGAAGGAAATCGGCAGACCGCCTTCGATACCGTTGGCAGATACCAATGCTTTGACCGCCGGGATGCTGTCGAGCTGTGTCTTCAGTATTTCAGCTAATTGTACGTTGCTTCTCTCCCGCTCAGCAGCCGGCGAAAGGTGTGTTATGATTTTGAGCAAATTCGGACCTTTGGGCATGATACCTTTCTCACCAATCACTGTTTGAATGGCAGTTACTTCTGGATGCTGCATAATCAGCTTCTCCAGTTTCTTGGCATACTCACCCGAAGTCTCCAAAGAGGAACCTGCCGGAAGATCGACCTCCACAAATACACGATTCATATCTTCTTTGGGCATGAAATTGAAATCAATGAAGTTCAGCAATCCAAACGAAGCAATGAAGACTCCCATCATAGAGACAAAGAGTATGACACCCCGGCGGTTCTTAGCCAACAGCTTTTCCAGCGAACGCCCGTAACGCTCGGAGAGGCGATCGAAGAAACGGTCGAGGAATTGGTTGAACTTAGTGGCTTTCAAATCCTTCTTTAACAGAACACTGGCAAGCATGGGTGTCAAGGTGAACGACACAAGCAGAGAGAAGACAGTGGCTACGGAAATAGTCAGCGCATATTCTACAAAGTACACACCTATCATAGAAGACATCATTGCCATTGGCAGGAAAACCACCAAGTTGGTTCCCGTTGACGCGATCACCGCCATTGTTACTTCGGAGGTTCCTTCTATGGCCGCCTGCTTGATGGGTATTCCTCCTTTTTTCAGACGAACAATGTTTTCAATCACCACAATGGAGTTTGATATCAGGGCACCGATGGAAACGGCAAAGCTCATGAGTGTCATCATGTTCAACGTGGCGTTCAACTGTTTCAATACGATGAAACTGGCTATGAGGGATATCGGTATGGAAATACTGACGATAATCACCGTACGGTGGTCGCCGATGAAGAGATACAGGATAGCTCCCGTGAGAATAATACCGAGAATGACGTTCACCAAAGCATCGTCTACAGCACTTTCCGTATAAGCCGAGTTATCGAACGGGATACTTAGTGTCACTCCTTCGGGCAGTTCTTTCTCAAACTCGGGCAGTTTCTCCTTGATGGCTCTTGCCAACTTCACTTCATTGGCATTGGGTTCTTTGAGGATGTTGAGTGTAACAACACTGCTGTAATACTTGTCGTTCTTTAAATCATGGAAAGTCGATTTGTTGGTGGGACGCTTGATGCTGTCGCTCACCACGGCAAACTCCCGCACGGACAATGGATAGCCCTGATGTGGAATCATTAGCTGGTTGATAGCTTGCGGAGAAGATACTTCCTGCCCGGTTTCGATAGAGAAGTTCATTCCGTCATAGTCGTAGGTGCCGCCGGGCAGTTTCGTATTGGCAGCCCGAATGGCTTCTCCCGCCTGAGTGAGATCTAAGCCCAATTCGGCAGCACGCCGCATATCTGCGAGTATCTTGATTTCACGCTTCTCGCCGCCAATAATATTCACTTTGGTGACACCGTTGATGCGGGTAAAGAGATTCCGCAATTTATTGTCGGCAAGGTCATATAGCTCTTTGCCGGACCTGTTACCACTCATTACGATAGAGAGTACAGGAGCATCGGCAATATTTGTTTTCTGTATCAACGGACGTTCTATGCTTTGAGGCATCTCCGCCATAGCCAACTCTACTTTCTCTTTCACTTCGTTCATCGCTTCGTTCTCATTCTTGCTTGATCGGAACTCGGCCTGTACGGTAGATACATTCTCCATCGAATAGGAAATCACCCGTTTCAAGTTACTCAATCCGGAGACCTCTTTCTCTATTTTCTCAGTCACATTCTTTTCCAGTTCTTCGGGTGTTGCTCCGGGAAGAACGGTTGTCACCATAATGGAAGGGCTGTTTACTTTCGGCATCATATTGACACCTACATTCATATAAGCCATTATTCCGAAGAATGCCAATGCGATGAAGAGCATTGTAGTGGTAACGGGACGTTCTATTGCAAATTTCGTTAGTTTCATAAGTCGGAATTCATTGTTTTAATAGCCGATTTATCTGATATTTTTTCTACTCCCACGGTAACATATTCGTCTTCCGGCTTTACATTACCTTCTATAATCGCCTGTTGGCCTACAATGCGGACAATACGTACCGGAGTGGCAACAGCTCGTCCATGTGCGGCTTTATAAATAAGATCCTTCCCTCCTACAGAAGCGATAGCTGTGAGAGGTATGCGAATGGAATTACCGCTTCCCGCCAATTTCATTCGGATGTTGGCGGTAATTCCTCCGGCAGCTATGGCTTGCTGATTACTAAATTCTGCTTTGATTCGAAAAGCCTTACGGGTATCGTCCATGATAGTACTTTTCTGTGTCACTCTACCTTGCAATTCGGGTAGTGACGAACCTAATTCAAGCGTCACACTGTCTCCTTCCTTTATTTGAAAAGCCTCTTCCATGGAAGCAAAGTATTCTGCGGCAAGTTTGTCCGTTTCAGACAGAATAAAAAGTTGTGTACCAGATACAACGTGGTCTCCTTCTTTGATAGACACATCTGTGATAGTGCCCGCGAACGGAGCTTTCACCACGTATTGTTCTTCCAGTATATGTATTTCTTTGGCTTTGTTCTTCACTTCCAGTTCAAGGTCTTCCACTGCCTGTCGGGCTACGAATCCTTTGGCTAGAAGCACTTTCTGTTTCTCAAGTTTACTCAGCATATCTTTGTAAATAGTATGTTGTTGTTCCACTTGGAGCTGATAGTTCTGTATCGGATAAGCAATAAGTGCCTGCCCTTCAGATACCTTTTGTCCGGGGCGAATCATCACTTTGGTAGCAATGCCGTCTGCCTGCGGTGCGAACTTAAAGGAACGTGCATACGCTAAATCCGCATGATAGAGTTTTTCCTCACTGCTATCGTCATACGCTATTCGGGCAGTGTTAACAATAATTGCCGCATCTTTTAAGTTCTCCACAGGAGTCTGTGATGTCGGGTTTCCGCCACAGGAAGCCAATCCCAGTAAGGGAATTACCATTCCCACCATCATTTTAATCTTTCTCATGTTATCGTCTGTTTTTAATGATTATTTCAGTAAGTTCTTAATATTCACAACTGCCGCCCGATAGTCCAGAGTGGCGTTAAGAAGCTGTAGTTTTGCCTGGATATAGGAAATGCGAGTCTCTCGGAGTTCGAGGTTGGTAATCAACCCCAGACGAAGTTTCTCTTCCGAAGCCTGTATTTCCTTGTCCGCCAGTTCTACCATTTTCCGGTGAGTGCGAATTTGGGTAAAGGCTACGTTTTTATCTGTCAGTAAATTCAGGTAATCTTTCTCCAATTGGTTGCCAAGGTCAATATATTCCATTTTGCTCTTTTCGTAAGCAAGGCGTGATTTGCGTACTTTGGACAGATTAAATCCACCGGAGAAAATCGGGATACTTAAGTTAATGGTTCCATAACCGACTCCGTTTCTGTCTTTGAACCGGAATTTATCATCAAAAGCATCCAATGTATAACCCAGGTTGAAAGTAAGTTTGGGAAGAAATGCCGCTTTAGACAAGGCGATTTCCTGTTTTGCCAAATCCATTCGTTTGATACTCTGTTCCATTTTTAGAGTTCCAACGGGAAAGATTTCTTCATTAACCATTTTAAGAGTATCATCTGCCAAAGCAATTTCGCCTTTTATCTCAAACGGTTCTTCTTCCTTCATACTGGCAAGCAGGCGAAGTTCCCGCAGCAGATTCCCAAGTGTTTTACGGGTATTTTCAATATCGGGCAATGTCTGCTGGTAATAGAGTTCGGACTGTTTCATAGCAAATTCGCTGGTAAGTCCATTGGCAAACATCTCGCGGACTTGTTGAAACTGGTTCCATGCCAAAGCACTATTCTCTTCAAAAACAATAAGAGATTCTTTTATATAGAGCGTTTGATAAAAAAGAAGAGTGCCTTGCTTCATCACCTCATTGGTTTGGTCCAACTGTGATAACTTCATGTAAGCATTTGCCAATTTGGCTATTTTCTGATTAGCAAGAGCAGGAGCATTATAAATAGATTGCTCCAAAGTAAGCGCACCGTTTAGTGTATTTTTGAAATTCACAGGAAATTTATTAGGTAAACCTTCTGTTCCTTCCTGGTCACCACCATTGACATACATATAACTTCCATTAAAATCACGCCGGTAGCCCAGATTGGCTCTAATACTTGGCAGATATTCCGAACGAGCCATTTTCACGTCCTCCCCACTTTGCTTCGTGTCATTTTGAGCTTTCTTAATACTCATATTCTCCCGTTCCACTTTCTCCAGATATTGCTCCAGAGAGTATTCCTGTGCTTTCCCTACCAATGGGATAAGTACAAATAGCAAGATTAAAACTGTTCTCATCAGAAATAATAAATTAGTTTATTCTGATGCAAAATTACCGAGATAGTTACTGACGTATATAACCTATGAGATAAACAGTCTTATTTACAGAATGAGTTGCAAATTATCGAAATGAATTGTTGAATAAGTAAGCCTTCGTTTCATAAGAATGTCATGCTATAATCATTCAGAAACCAAAGAATTTGAATCCAATTATCTGAGTTTTTGCTTGAGAGTGTCTCAAAGTCCTTATAAATTAAAAATGAAGTGCACCCCAAAAGTTCTGTGTCTAACTTTTGGGGTGCACTTCATTTACGATGGTGATTTTATTAAAAACACATCCTTAAAAAGTAATTTTTAATAAGAGGCTGTTGCCGAAATGCCTTCTTTCTCCAATAAAGTTACAATATGATTTAACTCTTCATGCGTAGCTTTCTGTAAATCGTGGTCGGGAGTTTCCCGGTCAATCGTATAAATCATCACTTGACGGGGAGCGATTTCTTTCACTGCTTCTATCCAGGGGAGCACATACTTATCAGATGTATTATCTACATCTTTTCCCTGATAACTTCCTTTCAGGAACATCGTTTGTACGATGCAGTTTCCTTTAAACTCTTTCATTTTTTCGATGATCTTCTTAACAGAGTATTTTCCGTTAGGACGATCCAACAGATGAATGTATTCTTCATCCACCGTATCCAGTTTCAGGATATTATTATCTATCTTGTTCAGTGCTTCGAATACGACAGGACGGTCGATAAATGTAGAGTTACTCAATACACTTACTTTCGCTTTTGGGAAATACCTGTCGCGAAGCGCAAGAGTATCTTCTATGATTTCCGGGAAGTGGGGATGCGCAGTCGGTTCACCATTTCCGGCAAAGGTCAATACATCGGGAGCGGGACCGTTTGCCTGCATGTCTTTCAGTTTCTCTTCGAGAGCCATGCGGACTTCTTCACGGGTAGGAAGAAGTTTTTTCGTACGATGTTCGGCATTGAAGCCACACTCACAGTAAATGCAGTCGAACGAACAAACCTTACCGTCATCCGGCAATAAATTGATTCCCAAAGAAACGCCCAAACGGCGGGAATGAATAGGGCCGAAGATGGGTGAAGGAAAAATAATAGTCATCTTATTCTAATTATTTATTCATAAATCATAGCAAAGATAACCCAAAACTTATAGGTTATCCTATCTGTACGACCATTTTTTCATCATCCCAAACAAATTATCTTCTTGAACAATATGCAGGAAATAACAGAGATATCACTTTATTCTTCCCATAAGTAAAGTGTACATATCACGCACCTCTGCCTGGGAATGTATCGTGCTAAGCTTCTCCAATCTGTTGTACAGACTATGCAATTCGTCCTTTAAACGCTTCGTTATACTATTATGTTTTGCATTTTCCTGTATGATATCCAACCATGCGTCCAGACATATCAACTGGATATCCATTTGTTCATAGCTTACAGCAACCGACGGATCAAAATCATTAAACAGCCCTTTATACAAATCCCGGAAGAAATCGTCATCACTATATCCTTTTTGATTACTATGTAATGCTTGCAATCTAAGAGCCGATATGGTTTCTATACTTAGTAAGTGCTTGAACATCTTTACCAATTCCGGATATAGAATGTTATTTCTTGCTTCCAGTAAATTCTCTTTTACATACGTACATTCCATCTTTTCTGCAGGATGAAATAAATAGTTGTCCAGTTCAAGCATTGCTTGATGTTGTGCGTCTGCCGGTTGGGAACTTCCCACTGTTTCAGCTATTTCCATCAGATAACTTCCATACAGACGAATAGCCTTCCTGTATATATCAATGAGTGAACTGCCCTTGTCCCTTTTTCCTCCTTTATACACAATCTTGTCCAATTGATTTAGTACAATCTGCAGATTTGACATTTTTGCTGCATAATCGGATGACGGAAGAGAAAAAGTCCCATCCGGCAGGTTTTTATCTATCCATCGGCGGAGTTGCTCCCGTTCATCATAGCAATTCCTACTTCCTTTGAGACGATTATAACCAAAATAAATAGCCCGGCAAGCATCGTCCGCTACTTTTACAGTCGTTCCGCACGAGCTTTTTGACAGATTTCCACGTAAACCTAACAGATGCCCGATTTCCCCTGTTATTTCATTTTGCAACAACTCTTTTTCCACCTCCTTAGAATAACGGTCGGCTATTATACGTGGATCCGAAGCACCACAACTCAACAAATAGTCATCCAATTTTCCTTTTTGAAATCCATGTCCGATATTCACCCGACATGACAGCATTTCTCCGGTACGAGGATGACAGGTAAAGTCACTCTTTATCCCCGGCATCATCAAATCATAAGAAACGAAAGCACGCTGTTCGGCCGGAATAATTTTGCTGTCTGCATACTTCACTTGTAAAGCATCCCGGATACCTGCCTTGCGGAATGCAGTATTCCATACCAATATTCCTTCTTTCACAGCTTGAAAATATTCCTTCGGAAAAAGCGTATCTACATAAAAAGTAAGCGGTTTCGACATATCCCAACGAAGAATTAATGAATCTTCTACCATACAATAAGGATCTTGGGAATAATCTTTAAAAGTCAATGTCTGATAGGGTATCCTGTGATCTGCCAGGCGGATCTGATCTTTCTTTTGAGGGAGCAAACGTACTACACAAGTAACCTCCAAAGGTATGCTACCTTCAGGTAATATAATGGCAGAGCTGGAAAACATATATCTTTCCGCCTCAACCCCGTGATAACGCCTGACCGTAAAGGACACCCCTTCTTCAAAAGGATGTATTTTTGTTAACTCCGACAGTTCCGGAACCAACGAACGGATAAAAGTATGATTATAACTGAACCAGTCATTGCCGTTTACCAGATATTCTGTGATCCTGATAATGGCTCCTTGTTCTTTCGAATAAGCCACTACCGGATAGCTATCGCCGGCAGGTTGTATATTCGACAATGAAAATGACTGCTGATATACACTCTTTTCATCCAGAATACGTTCTGTATAAAACGGTTTTTGGAAACAAATCGTAGCTTTATCAGGAGACATGATGCGTACTACCCCCAAACCGGTAACAGGACGATTCAGTAAATCGAAGCCTCTATCTATCTGTCCTCGCACTTCAATCTCCCGCCCGATATATTCACCGGGTATTTCCAGATAAACCTCTTTCTCCGCTACATATACAGGAAATACTCCCTCTATTTTTTTCATTCCGGTGACAAAGAATTCATCAAACGTCTTGACGGAATCTTGTGCCTGAAGCCATGTAGTCATACACAGCAATATAAAAATCACATATTTTCTCTTATTCATGAGTCTTTTTATTTTGCTTTTCATCCTTAAAATATAATACTATCTACAAGAAACATAGCACGCTTTCTAGCAACCGGTTCTGATACCCTATGACTATATTCAAGCCCCTCTTTCTTAATTCTATTCAAAGCTTGCCTGACAGAAACTAATAATTTCGACGAGGTTGTCTTTCCCGACCGATTCAGTAAATCACAGAGTTTATTTACATAAAGTATCTGTACCTTATGCTTCGCTTCACTTACAAGACCCTTATTAGCCCATTCGACGAATAATCCTTCATGCATACTTTCCAGAAACTCATTTACAGATAACATCCCCTCGCAAGCATCCTCCGCTTTTTCTACCTTCCGAAGAGAACGGATTATTTCCGACATAAGCTCCTCATAAAAACGATCGAATTCCTGACTGGTATCTATTTCTAATTTATTGGTAAACGTTGTATTAAACATCCATACAGGAGGCTGTAATACATAAGTCTGTATAAAGTTCATCACTTTCTTATTGTAATCAGCCTTTTCCGGTATATAAATATTCTTATTATCGGCTTCAGCAAGACGTTTTCCACCCAAATGCGACAAAACATGCTGCACCCACTGTTTATAATGATTTAATACGGCTTCATAACGCCCCTGTAATACATATAAAGACGTTTTATCCGTTACATTCCAGACATCCGGATGTTCACACAAATATTTCAAGTTCTCTATTCCTTGTGTATTGACAATAACATGGTCGTTACCTAAGTCTTCCGCCTGTGCCCGTACATCCATCCCACCTAAGAAATGCAATGAAGGATCTTTCTGTTTTTCCTGATTCCATCGATTCCTGTTCTTTTCTCTTTCAGAAGCATCCTTACCCGGAAATATGCGGTAACCCCATTCAATAGCCCACTTATCATATTCACCGACACGTACCCTCCTGTTTCTCAAATCAACTTTATCTTGAGGACGCAAAGCATAATTAAACCGTACATAGTCCATAATAGAACTACCTATACTATGTTGACTTAAAAAATCATTATCACGTAATTGATCGATGGAATAATGAGAGCTACCTAGAAAATTATGTTCCAATCCCAACGTATGACCGACTTCATGTGTCAAGACTTGTTTTATCTGTTCAAATAGCAAAGAGTCCGGCAATTCTATGTTCCATGCCTGCGGATCATTGGCTCCACATTGGGCGAAATACCATTTCTGTTCCAAATTCAACACGCTACTGAAAATACCGATGTGGCAAGCAATAATCTCACCCGACCGCGATTCGCAAGGAGACGGGCCATAAGCATTATTTCGTCCTGATATCTTCCATGAAATAAACGGATAAGTACTGTCATAAATACTAAAATCCGGATCTTCTTCGGCAGTGGGAGCCAATCGTGCATCAATGGCATTCTTAAATCCGGCTTGCTCGAAAGCAGGACGCCAGTCACGTACTGCCTCAATGATGCAACCGATATACTTTTCCGGCGTATTACGATCTATATAAAAGATAATAGGCTGTATTGGCTCCACCAATTCACCTTTTATGTATTTCTCCTTATCTTCCGGCTTTATCTCCAAACGCCACCGTTTGACAACAGCTTTCCGGACAGCGGGCTGATCGCCCTGAAAACACTCCTTGCCGATAGAGAAGTAGGCTCCGTTATTTGCAGGAACTGCTTCCAATGGATTTTTTGATAATAGCTTAATGCAAACACCCGTATCCCAATCACCGACATAAGGAGCCGAAACCGGTCTACCGGGTATTCCTATCGATGAACTTCGATAAGCCCGTGATACGTAAACCAACAAGCGATTATCATATCCCTTGATTTCCTTGATGCAATCTTTCTCTCTTAAACGCGTACCTATTGATAAATCAAAAGATACAATATCAAGATTAAACAAAGGAAAATCTTTTAATACTTCGCCAATTTCTATCAAACTACTTCCTTGAGTCTTTGCTTTGACCGGCAATCTCTTATAAAGTCTGTTATTCCCACGTTGGGCAGCAATCTTCGCATATACTCCTTCAGGATCTTCTATGATCCTTTCATGTTGTGGATCTATCATCCACAATTCATCACCCTGTTTCCTGAAACTGAAGAATACCGGACCTATCATATCACCCGAATATCCGAATGTCTTTTCCATATCCCGGTCCGGACGGGCGGGAGCAGTCAGAATAGTAGTTGTTACGGCAAATTCACGTCCAATCAATGAATCCGGGATTTCCCAATATATATGTTTATCACTTCGATAAGTAGTAAACATACCAGGAATAACTTCCACTGGTGCTCCTTCTTTTAGAAAAGTAGTAATACTTGGCTGTTGCCCGTACAAAAAAGTACAGGCAACAGCAAGAAATACTGCACTGATAATTCCTTTCAGCATAAAGAGCGATTTATACTATTCATAATTATAGCTAATATCAACAATCTTCCCAATGGGTTGCTCGGGATCTTCGTAAACACAAATACTGTTTTCTTCGCGGGCCACATCACCTGCCACTGTCAGTTGCAATTCTACAACTACACCTTTATCAGCTGTATTGATACCTAATCCGAGAGACATGCCGAGTTCTTCTTCATTTTCAGCATCTTTAAACTTCAAACATGTAATTTGCGCTGACGGATCCGCTTCATATTGATAAAGTTCTGTCACCAGACCACGATTCAAGTCTATCCGATATAACTTATTACCGGAAGCTACAAACAGAAGATCTGCCGTATAAGCATAAGAAGCAGCAAACTTGGCAGTTTCTACATCTATTTCCGACGGTAAAGAAACAGTATATAAACCTGCACAAGTAGGATCCTCATTCTCCCAATCAGCACTAAATTTAAATACCGTCAAATCTTTCCCGCTCTGAGAAGAAGCAATGGCATAAGCATAATTACCACTATTTCCTCCTGTAACTATTGCTTTCACTTGTAAAGAAGGGTCAATATTATTTGGATTGAAGGCACTTCCTTCTTCATCATCAGGGTTAATAGTGGATGCTTCTATCGAACGTTGATCATTCCACTTTGAAGAACCTGAACGAATAGGCTTGGTAATATAATATGAATTCATATAATCACCGAACCCTGATAAAGCCCAACCATTCAGGAATGAATGTGTAGAAGAATCAAAAAAGACCAATTCTATTCCAAAAGAACCATAAGTAGCGACAGAAAGATAATCACCAGCTTCATTCTGAATGGTATAAGGTACGCATAAACCATCCATATAGGCGAAATAGGACTTTCCGTCATTCACAAATAATTCACCGTTTTTATCCATTTTATAAGCATCAATCTTTATTGCTTTGCCTTGTTGAACCGGCTCAAATAATATTTTATCCGATTGATACATCATTTCTAATGTACTTGGAGTAAACAAAGCTGCATCCTTATCTGTCACCAGTGTCAAAATAGGAACAATCTTCAATCCAAAAAAAGGAGGCATCATAGATATAGACGTCCGATCCCCTCCATATTCACGCCGGGCAGTCACTGCCAATGGTTTCCCATCTAAAGGAAACATTGTTCCGGTTTCCGAACGGAACACATCCGGATATACATAATACCCTTCCGATGTTCCTTCAATAGCCCCAAGCACTCCTTTATTTTCTTTCTCCTGAAGGACAAACCAACAAGGGTTAAACGGCTTGATAATTGTCACCTGCCCTTGCTGATACCATGCAGTTCCATTCCTCTTATCCGAAACAACCAACATCAAACCTATATTGTTAGATTCATTGGGTTCAACTGTTATCTTACATTCTTTTCCTACAGAGTAATCCGTATAATCAGCCAATCGGTCCGAACCCAACCTAGCATCCGGATTAAGACGTTTCCACTGAAATAGAAGCTCTTCCTCATTCTGTTCCAATGTCTGAGAAATCTGTGGCATGATAGAAACTTCCACCGCTTCTTCCTTTGGCATACGTAACTTGGTTTCAGGTATTACAATTTCCATTGTATTTACATCATGATAATCGTAATCTCCCTTGTCATCGTAACAGCCTGTTTGCAATAAAGCCGATCCGACAAAACTTGCTATATAGATGATATATTTTCTCATAACATTTCTTTTAGTCTTATTCATAATCAATTTCATCACCGTCTTCGCCTGGAATAGGAGGATTTCCTGCTTCAATGTATTCTTTGTAAGCTTGTTTGACCTTGTCAACATCCTCATCTTCCAGATCATCCCACACGCGTTGGCATACATTCATAATAAACATATATTTATTATCACTATAACTGCCAAATACCCAATCTTCCCACTCATCCGGCTTCAGTTCCCACCTGACATTTAACACTTCCTGATTCTTTTCTACCAATCCTTTGTCAAACTGATGAAGAGGGTTGTCCAAATCAAATTCCAAGTAACAACCATACACATTTCTACCGGACTCTACTTTCGGACGATTAATCTTATAGTAAAATACCTGGCAAACCGTATCAAGTTCAGTATATGTATACTTGCTCTCCAATAGTACATCTATCGAATTCTGATAGTCACGATTCGGAGTTACTTTCACACAAAAATCACGATTCTCTTTCAAAAGATCTCCTTGTATCCTTACCGTAAAACTGTCTATAGCATAAGGTTCTTTTTTCACATAATCCGTATCAACCAAAGTACGGACATGTGTGTTGACATAGAAATTGATACGTGGTGTCTGGTCATATAAGTCTATCTCGTTTTCACTGCATCCCACATAAATGCCGCAAACAAGAATAACTAAAACAAAATATATAATACGTTTCATAATACTTCATCATTTAGAGTTGTTTCCAAAAATATACTCATCATCCGGTAATGTCATTTGATAATGGGCTTCAGTCATCGTTTCAATCCCACAACCGTAATAAGTACTATAATTATGCGCTTTCAAGAAATAGAAAAGTTGACCTTCCGCAAAGTATTCTTTCCTATATTCTTTCATAATTTCATTGATACGTTTAGTCTGATTCTTATTTTCTTTTGAAGCTACATCAAGATCATCATATCCGGTAGTTATAATCTCGTCACTGTAAGAGATACCACGTGCAAAACGTACGGTATTCAATGCATCAGCACTTTCTGATGCAGAAGACGCACATTCCGCTACAATATAATACATTTCGGGCAAGCGTATCAAAGGAACTGCATTAGCACCGGAATAAACGTATCCGATATTCAGAGGCTTCTGATTATATTTTCTACAAAAGACATTTATATCACGACTTGCCCCACTATTAACAACTTCAAACATTTCCGTATTTTTTCTCCAGTCGGTATTCCCTGCGTCGGCTGTTTCATAGAAGAATTTGAATTTATCTCCATCCAGATAGAAACGTTGCTGAGTATTGGTATTCTCCATATCCATATAGTTGCCAATAAGCAAGTTGGAGAATTCATTCACTGTTATTCCAAATATTTGCTCTGCATAGCGTATGGAGTTGTAATTAGAAGCAGTCTGCGACTTGTACAATGTAAAATACTTAGAAGCGGCAATTACTTGTTTAGCATACTCCGTGGCCAATCCTTTGCTTTCCGCATCACCTTTGTAACAATATACACGGGCCAGCATAGCTTTAACCGCATATAGATTCATACGAAATTCACGATTGACAAGAAAATGATTTTTATCTGTAAAATCTTCATCCGTCTGATCGGTAAAGAAATCAAGAGGATCGCTCTCTTTCAGTAATTTTTCAGCGTCATTCAAATCTTTGAGAATAGCGTCTACCACTTCGCTGGCTGGTAAAACAGGAGTAGCATCTTTATCAAAAGTAGTACGGTAGGGTATAGCTTTGGATGCAGGATGTTCCTTATAAACAGGACCGAACATACGCAACAAATCAAAATGAAGAAAAGCGCGAAGCCCAAGTGCTTCTCCCTTCATGGTTTCATAATAGCGTTCGGTAACTAGGACATCTTTATTTTTGTCTACATACTCCAGGAAGTTATTAATATTGGCTATGATATTATACATCGTTGAGTAAATCCCATTCTTCTTACTCAAAAACATGTTCTCATAATCAAATACAATACTCTGGTCGAAAACGGCATTTGTATTATATCCCGGATAATCAGAATATAATCCTGCCAGTTCATCCAAATAAGCATAAGTCAAGTCTCCGGCATACAATGTCTGGGTTCCCAACTTCAAATAAATACCTGTAAGCGCATCCTTAAATCCGGATTCCGACTCAAATTGCTTGTCGGTAGGAATAGAAGTCTTCGGAGATACATCCA
>OLNO01000702.1_pt1 | contig 32534 bp, 24 predicted proteins | sample 1672861 | NCBI WGS metagenome assembly OLNO01 (sample SAMEA3136731, study PRJEB25190) | human gut metagenome | reverse complement strand
AATTTGACATTGCCCTCGCTTATTCGTATCTTTGCCCATAAGTAAGTTCCCGCTCGGCGGGTTCGCTTCGGCAGGAGAGGATATTCCTGATTTCCTTCCCGACGCGCGCTTCGTCCGAGCCAAGATAAAGAGTTATGTTCGATAATCTGAGGCAGTGGTTGCGGAAGTACATCTCGCCGGTTTTCGTCGCGATGCTCGTGGCGTCGTTCGTGTTGTGGTATATCGCCAAGTTGAACTATACCTATACTACCGATAAAACGGTTCAGGTGAATGTCGACGGCGAGGAGTTCGAGGTCGTCTGCGTGATCGAGGGGCTGGGGACGAACCTTTTCAGCCGCATGGTCTACATGCGCAATTCGCTGCGCATTCCGCTCTCGGAACTCGATTACGCCCCTTCGCCCGACGAGGAGGGGTACATCGTCATCGACCCGCAGTCGTTGCAAAATGCCATTTCGGTGCATTACAGCGACGTGAAGGTCGTCGCCGTGCGCAATATCCCGCCCATTAAACTGCCTGTCGAGGAATGATCCGGGTAGGCGTTACGGGGGGGATCGGGAGCGGCAAGTCGACGGTCTGCCGGCTCTTCGCCGAACGGGGCGTGCCGGTCTACGACAGCGACAGCGAGGCCAAGCGCCTGATGGGCGAAGATCCTTCGCTGCGTGCTGCGCTCGTCGAGGCGTTCGGCGACGAGACGTTCCGGGACGGCGTGCTGAACCGTCGCTACCTGGCCGCGACCGTCTTCGGCGACCGGCACGCCCTGGCTCGGCTCGAAGCGTTGGTGCACCCCTGCGTGAAGCGCGATTTCGAGCGGTGGGCCGCCGAACGGACTGCCGAGTCCTACGTGGTGCTCGAATGTGCGATTCTCTACGAGTCGGGCATGGACGCTGCGGTGGATCGCGTGGTGGCCGTCGTCGCGCCGGAGGAGCTGCGGCTCGTGCGTGTGAACGCCCGCGACGGCGCTTCGGCTGCGGAGATTCGCCGCCGCATGGCCGTGCAGCTCTCCGACGACGTGCTGAGCGCACGGGCCGATTATACCATTGTCAATATCAACAGGGAGGATTTGGCCGCCGATGTGGCCGAGTGCGACCGTCGATTCCGTTATGAAGCAGCAGGAAATTAATCTCGATTTTTCACGTCGTCAGGTGATGACCATCGTCAACGTCACTCCCGACTCTTTTTTCGCCGGCAGCCGCACGCCTGACTGGCTCGATGTCGAACGCCGTGTGCGCGAAGCCGTCGAGGCGGGCGCTTCGGTGATCGACGTGGGCGGTTATTCGTCGCGCCCGGGTGCCGACGAGGTGTCGCCCGAGGAGGAGTGGCGGCGCGTCGATCTGGGGGTCGGGGCCGTGCGGTCGCTCTCGCCCGATCTGCCGGTATCGATCGATACGTTCCGTTCGAGCGTGGCCGCGCGGGCGATCCATAAATACGGCAAGGTGATCATCAACGATATTTCGGCCGGCGAGCTGGACCCGCTCATCGTCGACGTGGCGGCCGAGCACGACGTGCCCTACGTGGCCATGCACATGAAGGGCGACCCCCGCACGATGCAGTCGATGACCGACTACCGCGACATCGTGGCGGAGGTGGTGGACTATTTCCGCGAACGGACGGCACAATTGCGCGAGCGGGGGGTTCGCCGCATCGTCGTCGATCCCGGTTTCGGTTTCGCCAAGACGCTCGAACAGAACTACGAACTGCTGCGCGGCTTGCACCGCCTCGCGGAGCTGGGCTATCCCGTGCTGGCGGGCGTGTCGCGCAAGTCGATGATCTACAAGTTGCTCGGTACGACGCCCGCCGAGGCGCTCAACGGCACGACGGCGCTCCACTGGGAGTGTCTGCGGCAGGGGGCCGCGATTCTGCGGGTGCACGATACGCGCGAAGCCGTCGAGGTGGTACGGATGTTCGATCAATTCATGCAGGCATGACGGAGCGCGAGGTGATGATCCGGGCCGAAGGACTTCGCAAACGCTACGGTGCGTTGGAGGTGTTGCGCGGCGTGTCGCTCGAAGTGGCGCGCGGCGAGGTGGTATCGATCGTCGGCGCCAGCGGCGCGGGCAAGACGACGCTGTTGCAGATCATCGGGTCGCTCACGCGCCCCGACGGCGGGCGCGTCACGCTCGGCGGCGTCGATCCGTTTGTTTTGTCGGACAGGGAGTTGTCGCGTTTCCGCAACTGCCGTGTCGGCTTCGTCTTCCAGTTCCATCACCTGCTGCCCGAGTTCACCGCTTTCGAAAACGTCTGCCTGCCGGGGCTGATCGGCGGGCGCGACCGGCGCGAAGTCGGGGCGCGGGCGGCGGAGCTGCTCGATTTGATGGGTCTCGCGGCACGCCGCGACCACAAACCCGCCGCGTTGTCGGGCGGCGAGCAGCAGCGCGCGGCCATTGCCCGTGCGCTGATCAACTCGCCTTCGGTGCTGCTGGCCGACGAACCTTCGGGCAATCTCGATACGCACAACCGCGAGGAGATCCACCGGCTTTTCTTCGAGCTGCGCGAGCGGCTGGGACAGACCGTCGTCATCGTCACGCACGACGAGAGTCTGGCGGCGCGTGCCGACCGGACGATCACGATGAGCGACGGCCGGATCGTAGGATGACGATGGAACGCGAAGAGTTGCACGATCTGCTCGAACGGCTTTGGGACCGGTACGACCGCGAGGAGTTCATCTCGGCCGACCCGATCGCCGTGCCGCACCGCTTTGCGTCGCGCGACGACCGCGAGATCGCGGGATTCCTCGCGGCGACGATCGCGTGGGGCAGCCGTCCCATGATCGTGCGCAATGGTTTGCGCATGATGCACTTTCTCGACGATGCGCCGCACGATTTCGTCCGCAACGCCTCCGAGCGCGAGTTGGCGAAGCTCTCAGGGTTCGTCCACCGCACTTTCAACGGCGGCGATCTCATCCAGTTCGTCCGTTCGATCCGTGCGATCTGCGAACGGCACGGCGGTCTGGGCCGTTTCGTCGAGGCGAGCTATGCCTCCACGGGCGACATGCGCCGCGTGCTGGCGGCCTTCCGCGAGGAGTTTTTCCGCACGGAACACCCCGAACGGTGTCGCAAACACGTTTCGTCGATCGAGCGGGGCGCCTCCTGCAAACGTTTGTGCATGTATTTCCGCTGGATGGTGCGGCACGACGACCGGGGCGTGGATTTCGGTCTGTGGCGCACGATTCCGCCCTCGGCGCTCTATCTGCCGCTCGACCTGCATACCGGTAACATGGGCCGTGCGCTGGGGCTGCTCGCGCGGCGGCAGAACGACTGGCGGGCCGTGGAGGAGATCACCGCGGCGCTGCGCACGTTCGACGCCGACGACCCCGTGCGGTACGACTTCGCGCTGTTCGGCGCGGGGATCGACGGATTTCTGAAATGAGGATATGTTTCGTTTCAAACGATTTACGATAGAACAGGACGCCTGCCCGATGAAGGTAGGCACCGACGGCGTGCTGCTGGGGGCGTGGGTCGCGCTCGGCGCCGCCGACCGGCTGCTGTTGGACGTGGGCACGGGCACGGGCGTGATCGCCCTGATGCTGGCGCAGCGGTCGCCTGCGGCCGGCGTCACGGCGCTCGACATCGATGCGGCCTGCGCGGAGCAGGCGCGGGCGAACGCCGACCGTTCGCCGTGGGGCGGGCGTGTGACGACGTGTTGCGCGCCGGTGCAGGAGTACCGGCCGGAGGAGCCGTTCGATCTGGTGGTCTCCAATCCGCCTTATTACGACCGTTCGCTGCTGCCGCCCGACGCGGGGCGCACCACGGCACGCCATACCGTCGCGCTCACGCACGGCGAGCTGATCGCCGCCGCCTGCCGGCTGCTTGCGCCCGAGGGGCGTCTGGCGGTCATCCTGCCGGCGGTCGAGGCACAGCGGTTCCGCGAGCAGGCGCGCGGCCGGCTGGCGCTGCGGCGGCTGACCGAGGTGTGGTCGACACCCCGCAGCGGGGTGAAGCGCTGCCTGATGGAGTTCGTCCGCGGCGATGCGGCGGAGCTCCGCACCGACCGGCTGGTGATCGAGGAGGCGCCCGGCCGCTTCACGGAGGAGTACCGGCGGCTGACGGGGGATTTCTACCTCAAATTTTGATCGGGGCGGGAAAATGGTTATATTTGTGAATCGACAAATTGAATTGGTTATGAAAACACTTGTTTCGCTGCTGTGCTGCACCGCGCTCACCGTGGGAAGCGCCTCGGCGCAGAGTTATCGCGTGGCCCGTGCGGGGGCTTTCGAGGAGAACGGCCGTGTCGAGGGCAGAAAAGAGCTCCTGAAAGTGGCAAAACTCGAGGTGGGTATTCCGACCTCGCCGCTGGCGGTCGATCTGACCGTCGAGAAGGAGGTCGTCACCGTGGGGCCCTACGCCCGTTACGCACAGAAATTCCTGGGTGTGCGCGGCGCGCTGAGCGACAAGACGCTCTATTCGGTCAAGGCGGCGCGCGTAGCGCTGCTCGATCGCGACGCGACGACGGCCTCCGAAGTTCCCGCCGGCGAGGTGCGCGCCACCTCCTATCTGGGCGATGCCGAGACCTTCTCGCGGGTTCCCTTCGATAAGCGTTCGCTCGTGGACGAGTCGCTCGAAACGGCGGCACGCAATGCCGCCAACACGCTCTTCGCAATTCGCCGTCACCGCATGGAGTTGATTACCAGCGAGGCGGGAGAGCATGTCTTCGGCGCCGGCCTGCAAGCCGCATTGGCGGAGCTGGACCGGCAGGAGCAGGCCTATACCGAATTGTTCCTCGGCAAGCGGGTGACGACGACCTCCGTCGAACGGATCACCGTCGTGCCCGATGCCGGCAAGCAGAAATACATCCTCTGCCGCTTTTCGCCCGATCGGGGGCTGCTGCCCGGCAACGACCTGACGGGCGACGTGGTGCTGTTGCAGCTCGACAAGGAGAGCGACGGTTCGTTCACCCTTACGCCCGCTTCGCCCAAGGCGGCGCGCACGGCGACCTACCGCGTGGCGGCCGACGTGGTCTGCACGGTCTATTGCGGGACGGAGGAGCTGACGCGCGCTACGCTGCCGCTCTTCGAATTCGGCCGCGACGTGGAACTGGCGCTTCCGTCCAAGAAATGACGAACCATACGGCACGCATGGCGGCGCTGCTCGGCGAGCTGCGCCGCGAGATGAACGGCGCGGTGGCCGAGTCGATGCAGCGCGGCGAGGGCGGCTACGGCCTCAACTACGGCGTCAGTATCCCTGCGATCCGCGCGATCGCCGGTCGGGTAGGGACGGATCATGCGTTCGCGCGATTCCTTTACCGGCAGGATGTCCGCGAACTGCGGATGGCTGCGCTGACGATCGCCGATCCCGTTTCGGTGACGCCGGACAATGTCGACGAGTGGTTCGTCGGGCGGATGCCGGAGGAGTTGATCGAAGAGCTGGCGCTGCGTCTGCTGAGCCGCTGCGGCCGTCCCGTACTGGATACGCTGTGCGGGCGATGGCTGCGGGCTGGAAGCGGTGCCGAACGCTATGCGGCGCTGATGGCGCTGGCGCGTGCGCGGGTGCAGGAGTTCGACGCGGCGGCGGTCGTCGAGGCCGTGCCCGATGCGGTGGCCGCCTGTCCCGACGATCTGCGACTGGCGCGCGGTGCGGCGGCATTCGTTCAGTCGGCGTCGGCCCGTATCGCACCGGAGCGGCTCGCACGGATGATCGAGCGGCTTCCCGACTCGCGCGGCGGTGCCTATCTGCGCGACGAGCTGGCGTGGATGATTCTTTGACGGGATGGCCGCACTACCGTGCGGGGAGGGCCGAAATACAGGGGGCAGAACGAAGTTCGTTCCGCCCCTCGCTTCGTTCGTGCGTTACTCCTCCGCGCCGGAGGAGCGGAATGCCATCGGCGAGAGACCGACGTATTGCTTGAAATAGCGGCCGAAGAAGGACTGGTTGGAGAATCCCAGCGTTTCGGCGATCTCCTTGATGCTCGGATCGGGATCGGAGAGCAGCTTCTTCGCCTCGGCGATAATGAACATCATGATCCATTGCAGGGCGTTGCGGCCCGATTTTTCCCGGACGATCGTGGAGAAATAGCGCGGGGTGAGGCACTGCTCCGCGGCGTAGAACGAAACGCTGTGGTGCGTGCGGAAATTCTGGGAGAGCGAGAAGATGAAACTCTGGAAAATCCGGTCCTTGCGATCCTGTTTGAGCGGCTGGATCGGATGGTTGAAAAAGTAGGCCTCGGCGATTTCGCAGCAGAGCGCCTTGCCGAGCGACGAGAGCAGTTGGTTGTAGATGAGACGGTTATTCTCATTCGTGCTGCGAGAGCCCTGTGACCGTTCGCGGCGCCAGATCAGTTCGATCAGTTCTTCGATGCGCCGGCGCTGCTCGTCGTTGAGCGAGATGCAGGGATTTTCCCGCATGTAGAGGTGGTTCTGCGTGTTGGAGATCGAGTTGGCCAGCGTGAAGACGAAATCGAAGTCCGCCACGCCCACCGTGCCGTGCAGATCGTCGCTGAGCATACGGATATAGGTCTTGGAGAGGGGCGGGTAGATATAGATGTCGCCCCGGTGAATTTCGAAAGCGCGGTTGCCCAACACCAGGCTCATCTCTCCCTGGGTGCAGTAGAAAAATCCGCTTTTGGCGAGTTGAACGACCGGCCCCAGTGCTTCGACAGTCTGCTTGTCGGCATGGAACAATCCGATGGAAGGAGTAACAGGTGTGTCCATTTTTGTTTCAATTTCGTGCAAAATAACGAATAATCCGGTTCATATCGACCGATTTTTTGCTTATTTTTACGAAAATCGTACGGATCGGACAATGCTGCATCCATATCATTCTTTTCGATGGATGCGCGCTTCGGTACATTTGCATCAAATTCAGTGAGGTATGAAAAGACGAAATCAATTCATGGGGATGGTCTGCCTGCTCGCCTGTTGTTGCGGCTGTTCGGGCCGGCCGGAGGGTGCGGTGCGGCTGCCTATCGTACGCATCGATACCGTGGGTGTCTACGGTACGCCGCGGACGGTGCAGTTTCCCGGCTGCGTCAGGGCGGCGCAGGAGGTCAATGCGGCGTTCAAGGTCGGCGGGACGCTCCGAACGATTTTCGCCGAAGAGGGGGAGTTCGTCCGGCGCGGGGCGCCGCTCGCGGCGCTCGATGCTCGCGATTACCGGCTTCAAGCCGAAGCCGCCGAGGCCGAGTACAAGCGCGTCAAGGCCGAAGCGGAGCGCGTAATGGCGCTCTATGCCGACGGAGCAGCTACGCCCGACGCCTACGACAAGGCGCGTTACGGACTGCAACAGATCACGGCCAAATACGAAAACAGTCGGAACCAGCTCGCCGATACCGAGATCCGTATGCCTTTCGACGGGTATGTGCAGAAACGGCTGTTCGACCCTTCGACCGTCGTCGGGGCAGGAATGCCCGTGCTGACCGTCGTGTCGGCGGAGGCTCCCGAAATCGAGATCAATATCCCCGGCTCGGAGTATGTCCGCCGCAGCGAATTCGACGGCTTCGAGGCGGCCTTCGACTTCTGGCCCGGCAAGCGGATTCCGCTGCGGCTGCGGAGCATCAGCCCGAAGGCCAACGCCAACCAGCTCTATACGCTGCGGCTGGGCGTTCCGGCCGATTTGCGGCCGCTCCCGTCGCCGGGTATGAATACGATGGTGACCATCGTATGCCGGCCTTCGGGGGCTGCGCAGGTGGCCGTGCCGGCCGTCGCGCTCTTCGACGACGGCGACCGGACGTGCGTCTGGATCTGCCGGGAGGACAGTACGGTCGTGAGCCGCGAGGTACGGGTCGAGCGGTTGCAGACCGGCGGCGAAGCGGTCGTCGGAGCGGGACTTGCGGCCGGCGAGCGGATCGTCACGTCGGGCGTGCACCGGCTGCGTGAAGGCGAGAAGGTGGCGCCCCTGCCGGGTGTGACGAAAACAAACGTGGGAGGATTGCTATGATCGATTTCGGGAAATGGGCTTTCGCCAATCGGAAGCTCGTCTATTTCGTCGTCGCCGTCCTTCTGGTCGGCGGCATCCTCTCGGCCTACGACATGTCGAAGCTCGAAGACCCCGAAATCAAGGTCAAGCTGGCGATGGTCATAGCGACGCGCCCCGGCGCTTCGGCGCATGAAATGGAGTTGGAGGTGACCGATCCGTTGGAGAAGAACATCCGCACCATGGGCGAGGTGGAGAGCGTGACCAGCTCGTCGTTCAACGATCTGGCGATTTTGGAGGTGGAGTTGAAAAGCACGGTGCGCGACGCCGACGTCGAACAGTGCTGGGACATGCTGCGCCGCAAGGCTTCCGACGTCCAGCGGCGATTGCCGTCGGGAACGTCGGTCGTCGTGCAGGACGACTTCGGACTGGTCTACGGAATGCTCTATGCGCTCACGGGCGACGGTCTTACGGAGCGGCAGCTGTCGGATTATGCCGGCCTGCTCAAACGCGAGCTGGGCGATCTGGACGGTGTGGCGCGTGTCGAGATCTACGGCGAACGCGAAGAGTGCATCGACATTTCGATCCTGCCCGAAAAGATGGCGATGCTCGGCGTCAGTCCGGCCGAGGCGCTGGCGACGCTCAACGGGCAGAACAACGTCTACTATGCCGGATATTACGACAACGGGCCCGACCGCATCCGCGTGGCCGTCGCCGACAAGTTCCGCGCCGTGAAGGAGATCGAGAGCATGGTCATCCAGGGGCACGAGGACGACCAGCTGCGGTTGTGCGACATCGCGCGCGTGGAGCACGGCTACGCCGAACCCGTGCGCAACGAGATGTCCTACGAGGGGCAGCGTGCGCTCGGCATCGCCGTCGCGGCGGCTTCGGGCAGCGACATCGTCAAGGTCGGGGCCGAGGTGGAACGCTGTCTGGCCGAGTTGCAGGCCGAGCGCTTCCCTGCGGGAGTCGCCTGCCACAAGATTTTCTACCAGCCCGAGCGGGTCAAGGATGCGCTGGGGACGTTTCTGATAAACCTGATCGAGTCGGTGGTGATCGTCGTGGCCATTCTGATGCTTACGATGGGTTTCCGCAGCGGAATGATCATCGGCATCAGTCTGGTGGTGACCGTCGTGGGATCGTTCCTGATTCTGGGGATGGCCGACGGAACGATGCAGCGCGTGTCGCTGGCGGCGTTCATCCTGGCCATGGGAATGCTGGTCGACAATGCCATCGTGATCGTGGACGGCATCCTGATCGACCTGAAACTCGGGAAACCGCGCCGCGAGGCGATGACGGCCATCGGCCGGAAGACGGCGATGCCGCTGCTGGGCGCGACGCTGATCGCCATCCTTTCGTTCCTGCCGATCTTCCTCTCGCCCGATACGGCGGGTGTCTACGTGCGCGATCTGTTCATCGTGCTGGCCGTGTCGCTGCTGCTGAGCTGGGTGCTGGCGCTGGTGCATGTGCCGCTCATGGCCGACGCTTGGCTCGGTCAGCCTGCCGCTCCGGCCGGCGGCGCGACGCTCTACGACAGCGCCGTCTACCGCTGGCTGCGTGCGGCGCTCGGCTTCGGCCTGCGGCATCGCTGGTCGTCGATCGCCGTGGCGCTCGTGCTGGTGGGGCTGAGCGTCTGGGGCTACGGTTACATGCGTCAGGGCTTCTTCCCCGATATGGTCTACGACCAGCTCTATATGGAGTACAAACTGCCCGAGGGGACGAATTCGACCCGCGTGAAGGCCGATTTGGAGGAGATCCGCCGCTATTTGAAGAGCCGTCCGGAGATCCGCTCGGTGGCCGCTTCGATCGGCGGCACGCCGGCGCGCTACAATCTGGTGCGCAGCATCGCCACGCCGTCGCTTTCGTACGGCGAGCTGATTATCGATTTCGAGTCTCCGGAGGCGCTGGAACGCAATATCGACGACATCCAGCAGACGCTTTCGGATCGCTATCCCGATGCCTACGTCAAGTTGAAGCGCTACAACCTGATGTTCAAGAAGTACCCGATCGAGGTGCAGTTCACGGGGCCCGATCCGGCCGTGCTGCACCGGTTGGCCGACAGTGCGCGCTGCATCATGGAGCGCACGCCCGAGGTGTGTCTGATTACGACCGACTGGGAGCCGCGCATTCCGGTGCTGAACATCGACTACGACCAGTCGGCCGCACGGCGCATGGGGTTGAGCCGGCAGGATATCGCCGTCTCGATGCTGTCGGCTGCGGGCGGTATTCCTGTCGGGGCTTTCTACGAGGGGACGCACAAGAATACGATCTATCTCAAATGTACGGAGGCCGACGGGAAGCCGGTCGACAACCTGGAAAACGTGCCGGTCTTCCCGATGATGCCCAATCTGGCGGGGTTGTTCGACGAGGAGCTGCTCCTCAAACTCAAATCGGGAGCGATCGACCGCAGCGAGTTGCTGGAATCCGTCCTGCATACCGTGCCGCTGAAACAGGTGAGCCGCGGCGTACAGGTCGAGTGGGAGGATCCCGTCGTTCCGCGCTACAACGGTCAGCGCGCCCAGCGGGTAATGTGCTCGCCTGCGCCCGGCATCGAGACCGAGGCGGCGCGGCTGGCCGTCGCCGAACGGATCGAGGCGATTCCGCTTCCGTCCGGATACGCACTGTCGTGGGAGGGTGAGAAGGGCGCCAGCGACGAGACGATGCGCTACCTTTTCAAGAACGTGCCGCTCGGCGTCGTGCTGATGATCGCCATCCTGATCCTGCTCTTCGGCGACTACCGCAAGCCGGCCGTTATTCTCTGCTGCATTCCGCTGCTGGGCATCGGCGTGGTGGGGGCGATGCTGCTTACGGGCAAGGTCTTCACCTTCTGCGCCATTGTCGGTGCACTGGGGCTCGTGGGCATGATGATGAAGAACTGCATCGTGCTCATGGACGAGATCGGCGCGCAGATCGCCGCCGGCGCCGATCCCGCCTCGGCGCTCGTTTCCAGTTCGGAAAGCCGTCTGCGGCCGGTGATGATGGCTTCGCTCACGACCATTCTGGGCATGATTCCGCTGCTCGGCGACGCCATGTTCGGGTCGATGGCCGCGACGATCATGGGCGGACTGCTGTTCAGCACCTTCGCCACGCTCTTCTTCGTGCCGATTCTCTATGCGTTGTTCTTTAAAATCAGGATAGATCGATGAAACGTCTTCTTATCATACTCACGCTCGCGGGATTGCCTTGCGCACCCTTCGCGCAGACGCGGCTGACGCTCGATGCCTGCATCGAGCAGGCCGAGGCGAACAACAAGGCGCTGGCGGCGGCCGACCGGCAGTTGGCGGCGGCGCAGTTCGACTTCCGCAGCGCGCGGGCCAATTTCTTTCCTTCGTTCTCGGCGACGGGGACGGGGCTCTATTCGACGGCCGACGGCGGGCTGGACATCGCCGGCGGCGCGTTGCCCGTGCTGGGTGTCGACGGGATGCCCACGGGCGGTACGGCGCTCTTCCCCGGCCTGAACCTCGCCTACGAGGTGGGTTGGGTCTACGGCGGCGGCATAATGCTCGAACAGCCCCTCTACATGGGCGGCAAGGTGCGCACGGGTTATCGCATGGCGCGGATCGGCAGTGAAATGGCGGAGCAGAACCGGCGGTTGACCCGATCGGAGGTGATCGTCTCGACGTCGCGGGCCTACGCTTCGGTGATCCGTGCGCGTGAGATGCGGCAGGTGGCCGAACGTTACCATGCGCTGCTCACGGAGTTGCTGCGTTCGGTCGAGAGTGCACGCAAGCATGGCCTCAAACCGCAGAACGACGTGTTGAAGGTGCGGGTGAAACTCAACGAGAGCGAATTGAACCTGCGGCGGACGGAGAATGCACTGCGGCTGGCGACGATGAATCTCTGCCACCTGATCGGCCGTCCGCTGACCGACCGGATCGAGGTGGCGGACGATCTGCCCGACCTGCCGTCGACGCCGGTGCCCGCCGCCGACCTTATGGCGCGTCCCGAATACCGGCTTCTCGACCGGAAGGCCGAGCTGGCGCGCGAACAGTTGCGCCTGGCGCGCAGCGAGCGGTTGCCGCAGGTGGGGCTGGTGGGCAATTACGGCTACCTGCACGGCGTCGAACTGAACGGACAGAACTTGTTGGGCGGCTGGGCCTTCACGGCCGGCGTACAGGTGTCGGTGCCGATCTTCCACTTCGGCGGCCGCTCGAACAAGGTACGGTCGGCACGGGCGCGGTTCGAGCAGGCGCAGGCGGAGCGTCTCGACGGCGGCGAGCTGCTGCAACTCGAAGCGACGCAGGCAGCGAACAACCTCGACGAAGCGCAGCTCGAAATCCGGCTGGCCGAGTCGTCGCTCGCCGCGGCCGACGAGAACCTGCGGCTGAGCCGCCGCCAGTACGAGGCCGGCGTGGAGACGCTGTCGGATCATCTCGAAGCGCAGGCCATGTGGCAGCAGGCGCACCGGACGGAGGTCGAGGCGCGTATCGACGGTTATCTGCGTTGGTTGGAATACCGCAAGGCGGCGGGGTTGCTCGATTGAGCGGGGTGTCTTTCACGAAAAACGCAGCGGTCGGTAATCCGGCCGCTGCGTTCGTTTTTGTTACTCCTCGTTGATGAAGAGCGCCCGGGGCAGCTGGTCGATGCTGTTGATCGCCATCACCTCGATGCCTTTGGGGCGTTTGGCGCCTTTGGGGAGGTAGCCCGAGACGACGATGCGGCGGAAGCCCAGCCGCGCCGCCTCGCTGATGCGCTGCTCGGTGCGGGGGGCGGGGCGCACCTCGCCCGAAAGCCCGACTTCGCCCGCGCAGCAGATGCCCTCGCCGATCGGACGGTCGTAGTACGACGAAATTACGGCGGCGATGATGGCCAGATCCAGCCCCGGATCGGCGACCTTGAAGCCGCCCGCGAAGTTGAGGAAGACGTCCTTGGTGTACATCTTCATCCCCACGCGCTTCTCCAACACGGCCAGTAGCATCGACATGCGTTTGTAGTCGAAGCCCGTGGCCGTGCGCTGGGGCGTGCCGTAGGCGGCGTTCGAGACGAGCGCCTGCACCTCGATCAGGTAGGGGCGTATACCGTCGACCGAGGCGCCGACGGCGATGCCGCTCAGCGGTGCGTCGTAGTGCGTGAGCAGGATTTCGGAGGGGTTGCCCACCGGCCGCAGGCCGGCGTCGAGCATCTCGAAGACGCCGATCTCGAACGTCGCGCCGAAACGGTTCTTGATGCCGCGCAGGATGCGGTAAACCTGATTGTTGTCGCCCTCGAACTGCAACACCACGTCGACGATGTGTTCCAGAATCTTCGGGCCGGCGATGGCGCCCTCCTTGGTGATGTGGCCGATGATGAAGATCGAGGTGCCCGATCCCTTGGCGTATTTGAGCAGCGTGGCGGCGCATTCGCGGATCTGCGACACGCTGCCGGCCGACGACTCGACCAGATCGGTGTAGATCGTCTGGATCGAGTCGATGATCACCAGGTCGGGGCGCTGCTCTTCGAGCTGCGCCATGATGTTTTCGAGCAGCGTCTCGGAGTAGACCATGCAGGTGTCGTTGCCAATGCCGATACGGTCGGCGCGCATCTTGATCTGCTCGGCCGACTCCTCGCCCGAGACGTAGAGGGTTTTCAACCCGTTGTCGGCCAGTGCGATTTGCAGGCTGAGCGTCGATTTGCCGATGCCCGGTTCGCCGCCCAGCAGCACGAGCGATCCGGGAACCAGACCGCCGCCCAGCACCCGGTTGACCTCGGCGTTGCCCAGGTCGAGCCGCGGCCGGTCGTTCGAGCGGATCTCGCCGACGCGCTGCGGGGTGCTGCGGGGCAGCGCTGAGGTTATCGCGGCGGGGACCGAACCGCTCTCCCTTGCGACGATCTCTTCGGTGAAGGTGTTCCACTCCCCGCAGGCGGGGCAGCGTCCCATCCATTTGGGCGCCTCGTAGCCGCACTCCTTGCAGAAATATGCTTTTTTGACCTTTGCCATCTCTTTGCGTTTTAGTACGGGTGCCGACGGCAACCCGTTCGGCCGCCTTAAAGGGGCGGAGGACGGCCGAAAAATTCGGTGCAGGATCCTGGTTATTTGATGAAGAAGCGGTAGATGTCGTTGCCGTTGGCGTAGACCAGCAGCACGAGGATGATCGCCAGTCCGACGTACTGCGCCGCTTCGAGGAAGCGGTCGCTCGGTTTGCGTCCCGTGATCATCTCCCACAGCGTGAAGATCGCATGGCCGCCGTCCAGCCCCGGAATGGGCAGGATGTTCATGATGGCCAGGATGATCGAAATGAAGGCGCACTTCGACCAGAAATCCTGCCAGTTCCACGCCGAGGGGAAGATGCTGCCGATGGCGATGAATCCGCCCAGCTCCTCGTACATCTGGGTTTTGGGCTGCACGATCAGTTTGAGCTGTTCCCAGTAGTTGGCGATCACGCTGCCCGTGCGCCGGATGCCGGCGGGGATCGACTGCCAGAAGGTGTACTCCTTCGTGCGCAGGCGGTAGTCGTGGCGGGCTACCGTGACGCCGATCTTGCCGTCGGCGTTGACCGGTACGGTCAACACGGCCGTCGAATCGCCGCGCACGACGGTGAGCTGCACGTCGGACGACTTGTGGTCGGCCAGCAGCCCGACGTACTCCGCGAATTCGATGTGGCGTTCGCCGTTGAGGGCGACCACCTCGTCGCCGGCGCGCAGCCCTGCGTCGAGGGCGGCGGGGGAGGCTACGCTGTCGATGCGGAAGGGCGTGCGCAGCATCAGCATCTCTTCGTAGCCCTTCGAGCGGCGGAAGTCGACGAGCTGCTCGAAGGGGATCGTGAAGCGCTCTTCGCGGCCGTCGCGTTCGACGACGACCGTGCGGTCGCTCTCGGTCAGCAGCAGCGTCATGGCGATGGCGTTCACGTCGTCGATCGGCTCTCCGTCGATCGAGATGATTTTGTCGCCGTTCTCGAAGCCTAGCCCCTGTGCCGCCGTGTTGAAGGTGTAGCCGTAGACGGCGTCTTCGTTGGCGAAATATTTTTCGCCCCACGTGTAGCAGATGCCGCAGTAGATGGCCACGGCCAGCAGGATGTTCATCACGATGCCGGCGATCATTACCAGAAAACGCTGCCACGCCGGTTTGGCGCGGAACTCGTCGGGCCGGACGGGCTGCTTCATCTGCTCCGTATCGAGACTTTCGTCGATCATGCCGGCGATCTTGACGTAGCCGCCCAGCGGCAGCCAGCCCACGCCGTACTCCGTGCCGCCGCGCTTGAACTTGAAGAGCGAGAACCACGGATCGAAGAAGATGTAGAACTTTTCGACGCGGATGCCGAACACGCGCGCCATGAGAAAGTGTCCCAGTTCGTGAATGCCCACGAGCAGGGTGAAGCAGAGGAAAAGCTGAATGACTTTGATGAGAATGTCCATTATCGATGTGTTAGATTTTCAGAAATTCGCGTGCGATGCGGCGCGCCTCGGCGTCCGATGCGGCGTAGTCGTCGAGCGTCGGCCGCGCGACGAAGGTCGCTTCTTCGAGTGCATGTTCGATTGTGCGCACGATGTCGAGGTAGCCGCACCGTTTGGCCAGGAACGCGGCGACGGCCACTTCGTTGGCGCCGTTCATCGTGCAGGCCGCCGTGCCGCCGCGCCGCAGGCAGTCGTAGGCCATGTCGAGCGCCGGATATTTCTGGCGGTCGGGTTCCGCGAAGGTGAGCGTCGGGTTGTCGGCGAAGCTGAACTGCTCCGCGGCCCGTGCGGCGCGGCGGGGGAAGAGCAGCGCGAAGCCGATGGGCAGGTGCATGTCGGGCGTGCCGAGCTGCGCCTTGATCGCGCCGTCTTCGAACTCGACCATCGAGTGTACCACCGACTGCGGGTGGATCAGCACCGAGATTCGTTCGGCCGGCATCCCGAAGAGCCAGCGGGCTTCGATCACTTCGAATCCCTTGTTGACGAGCGTCGCCGAATCGATCGTGATCTTGGCTCCCATGCGCCACTGCGGGTGTCGCAGGGCCTGTTCGACAGTCACTTCGGCGAGCCGCTCGCGCGGTACGTCGCGCAGTGCACCGCCCGAACAGGTGACGATCAGCCGCCGTGCGGGCGACGCTTCGCCCACCAGACATTGGAAGATGGCCGAATGTTCGGAGTCGATCGGCAGGATAGGCACCCGTCGCTCGGCGGCCAGCCGCATGACGTAGTCGCCGCCCACGACGAGCGTCTCCTTGTTGGCCAGCGCGACTTTCTTGCCCGCTTCGATGGCGGCCACCGTGGGCAGCAGACCCGCGTATCCCACCAGCGCGTTGACCACCGTGTCGACCGTGTCGGCCTGCACTACCTGCCGGATCGCGTCGGCACCCGCGTAGACCTTGACGGGGCGGTCGGCCAGCGCGCGTCGCAGCGCGTCGTATTTCGAGTCGTCGGCGATGACCACCGAATCGGGCGCGAATTCCTCGGCCTGACGGGCCAGCGCCTCCCAGTTGCGGTGCGCGGTGAGCGTGGTGATTTCGAACAGTTCGGAGTTCTCGCGGACGATGTCGAGCGTCTGGACGCCGATCGAACCGGTCGAACCGAGCAGGGCGATACGTTGTTTCATGCGTGGGGCCTTTCCGGCGGAATGTTCCATTAGAATACGATGTAACCTTCGGGATCGACGGGCTTGCCGTCGCTCCACAGTTCGAAGCCGAAGAGTTTCGAGTCGGTGCCTTCGGCCTGCGGGTCGTTGCTGTATCCCAGCACCTCGCCGCTGCGGAGCCGCTGGCCCGTCGAGACCATCGACTGCGCGAGATTTTTGTAGATCGAGAGTACGTTGTCGGCGTGCTGCACCTGCACCACGTAGCCCTCTTCGGGGCTCCACAGGCTCAGCACGACCGTGCCGTTGTCGACGGCCGATACCTGCGATCCGGGCGCCGCGGCGATCCGGATGCCGTACTGCCCCAGTTTGGTGTCGAACTTTTCGGTGATGATGCCTTCGACCGGCGCGGTCATGGCCATCGCTTCGCGCAGCGTCTTGCGCGACGGCGATTTTCCCAGTCCGTAGGGGCCTTCGCCCTCCATCTGGATGCGCAGGAGCGAATCCTCGCGCGAGGGCATCACCAGCGTCTTGTCGGCCTTGATACTGTCGAGACCGCCGACGTTGCGTACCACGGGCGTCTTGCCCTCCATGATGAGGGCGATGTTGTCGCTGTAAGTACGCATCTGGGTCATCTGCCGCTCGATCGAGTCGAGCCGCATGATGTTTTGCAGCAGCATTTCGCGCGAGCGGTTGGCCTCGTAGCCCGGCAGGAATTCCAGCACGGGGGTGTAGGCCACCAGCGAGAGAATCAGGATGAAGAGCAGCAGGACGAAAGCCAGTAACGCTGCGAAGATACGCACGACCGAGATGTGCATGTGCCACTCCTCGGCGTTGTCCACCTCGTTCTGGAGCGTCAACCGGTGTTTGCGCACCAGACGCCTGTATGCCCGTGAGATCGGTGAGAATCCTTTCATGTTCCGCAAGTTTTGAGCGCCGGCGACGGACCGCGAACCGCACGCGGCGGCGTGTGGCTCGTCGTCCCGCTGCGATTGCACGTCGCGTCCTGGCCGCTACATCTTCGCAAAGATACGAAAAGTCGAGCGCAGAAGCAAGCGTCAGCTTGATTATGCCGAGACGGAGTATCTAAGGCGTCAGCCAAAGATACGAAAAAGTCGGGCGTGAAAGCAAATTTATTTGCATTTTGCCGGGCGCGAGTATCCGAGGCGTCAGCCAAAGGCGGATAAGCCGGAGGCAAAAGCAAGCTCGTTCGCATTTTGTCCGGAGAGCGTATCTGCGGCGCTGCCTGAATAACGGAGAAATCGGAAAAATAGGGTGCTCGGCCGAAAAAAACGGTATCATTTTGTTGTGTCGTCGAGCATGGTTTGTCGTCTTTCGGCAAAACCGGAAAGCGACAGCCCGCAGCCGGCGGAGAATATCATCGGCTGCGGGCTGAAAGTTTGAAGAGAATACCTCCGGGAAAAGTCGGTTTCCGTCCGTTTCGGGAGTTCGTCTGCATCGGGGAGGATTTTACGAAATACGCCGAGGGCGTTCGTAACGAACGCCCTCGGAGCAGATGAGACGGGTACCCTGCGGGTTTCCCGCATGCCGGCCGGCTCAGTCGAGAAAGCCCTCTTCGACGAGACGCTGCCGCACCTTGACCCAATTGACGAACGGGCGTTTGATGCCGTCTTCGAACTTGATCGGGCATCCCAGCGCGCTGTCGTCGATGTAGAGGTCGGCGAAGACCTTGGGCGAGTCGGTCCACTCCCGCTGTGCGGGGTTCTCGTTGACGGCGTAGAGCGGAATGTCGTTGCGGGTGAACCATGCTACGGCGTCGTCGAGCAGTCTCCCGCTGCGCATCGTGTAGAGAATCACCCGGCAACCGTTGCCGATCAGTTCCCGCAGCACGGGAACGGCGCCGATGTCGTTGCCGATATGGGGGTAGGCGTGCGTAACGACCGTACCGTCGAAGTCGACGGCGATAATTGCATCCCGGATAGCCATTGCGGTATTACTTTTTATCGTTCAGACCCAAGAAATCTTTCAGCCGTTGCGTGAGGTTGTAGCGGCTGTCGATGACGGCCGAGGACTTTTGGCTTTCGTCTTCGCCGTAGCCGTATCCATAGCCGTAACCATACCCGTATCCGTAGCCATATCCGTAACCGTAGCCGCGGCGTGCGCCTCCGGTCGAACCGTTGAGCACGATGCTCATGTTGTGGAATTTCTTCTCGCGGTAGAGTTTTTCGATGTCGGGCAGCTGCCGGCGGTCCAGCAGTCCTTCGCGGATCACGTAGATCGTCAGGTCGGCCAGGCGGTCGGTAATCAGCGCGTCGGCCACGGCCATGGCGGGCACGCTGTCGATGACGACGTAGTCGTAGCGTTTGCGCAGGTCGGCCATGAATTCGTCGAACTTCTCCGACAGGAGCATTTCGGCCGGGTTGGGCGGTTGCAGACCGGCGAAGATGATGTCGAGATTCTCGTGCAGGCCGCTCTGGAAGACGATGTCGTTGAGGTTGGCGATCGTTCCGGAGATGTAGCCCGAGACGCCGTTTCGGTTGTCGCGCTGACCCATCTGTTTGGAGAGAGTGCGGCGGCGCAGGTCGAGGTCGACGATGACTACCTTCTTGTCGGCCAGGGCGAGCGTCATGGCCAGGTTCGTCGTGACGAAGGTCTTGCCCGCATGGGGATTCGACGAGGTGACCATGATGATCTGCAACTTGCCCGACTTGACGCTCATGAAGCCCAGGTTCGAACGGATCAGCCGGAATGCCTCCGAGACGCTGTCGCGGCCGTTGTCGCGCACCACCACCGATCCCTGCCGGGTCGAACCGTGGTATTCGGGGATGTCGCCGAGGAACGGAATGCTCAGTTTGTCCTCGATGTCCTTGCGGCCGCGGATGGTAGTGTCGAGAATTTCCATCAGGTAGATGATGCCGAACGGCGTGGCCAGACCGAACAGCAGTGCGATGAAGAGGATGATGACCGAGCGGGGCGCCACGGGGGTGCTGCTGCCGTAGGCCGGATCGATGATCCGGGCGTTGTTGTCGGCGATGGCCTTGGTCAGTTCATTCTCCTCGCGCTTGTTCAACAGGTAGAGGTACAACTCCTCCTTGATACGCTGCTGGCGGGTATTGTCGAGCAGTTCGGTGCTCTGGCGGGTCGCCGAAGCGATGCGCGTGCGGGCGAGGCTCTCCTCGCGGCGGATGTTGTTCAGCTGGATTTCGAGCGTCGAGATATGCGATTGGAGCGAGGCGATGATCGCCCGCCGCAGCGCGGCCAGCTCGCTGTCGAAATCCTGGATGACGGGGCTGTTGCTCGATGCGTTGCCGGCGAGTTTGTCGCGGCGGAGCATCAGCTCGTTGTAGTTCTTGATCTGGTCGGAGATCGACACGTTGGTGATGGCGACGTTGGCCGGGATCAGGTCGCGCAGCTTGGTGTCGTTGAGCAGATAGTCGCGTATGTACTGCGCCATGCTGATCTGGTTCTCCACCGAAAGACCTGCGGTTTTGAATTGCGAACTCTCGGTCAGGCTTTGCGTGGCCTGCGCCGTGATGTCGTACATCTCGTTGTCTTTCTTATAGGTGGAGATCTTGCGGTCTACGGCGTCCAGCTCCGAACCGATGATGCGCAGCCGCTTGTCGATGAAGTCGGCCGTGTAGTCGGCGATACGGTTCTTGTCGTTGATCGACTCGTCGTTATAGCGGGCGATGAGCGTGTTGATGACGTCCTCCGCACGGCGGGGAATGTTGTCGTCGAGCGAAATGGAGATGGCGTTGGCCTGCTTCTCGACCAACTCGATGGCGATTCGCTTGTTGTAACCCGAGGCCATGCTGCTCACGATCTGTTTGCTCACCGAAATCGGGTCGCCGAAGTAGTCGTCGGACATGTAGAGCGTCGGCGTCACGACGAGCAGTCCGCACGGCGTGGTGATCGTGTCGTTGAACCGCCCCGTCATCTCGACGTCGTAGATCTCCGAATCCTTGTCCTTGTCGGAATCGGCCGAGGTGCGGTTGACGAACTTCGTGAGCGAGAACTTCTCGTTGTCGACGGGGGTCAGTTCGAACGCCAGCGCCTGCCGCTCGTTGTCGTCGATGAAGGTGACGTCGATCGGCGAACGGCGGTAGAGGTTCTCGGTGCGCAGCCCGTGTTTGACGACGTAGTTGACGTGCAGGTTGAGCCGCCGTACCACTTCGGTCATCAGGTTGCGCGATTTGAGCACGATGATCTCGTTGTCGACGTTGCGGCGTGCCGTGGCTCCCAGCAGGTCGCCGAAGGCGGCGATATCCGTTTCGCTGCCCTTCTTGCCGTCCTTGATGAGGATCGTAGCCGTGCGGTTGTAGACTTTCGGCGCCGTGTAGATATAGAAAAGCGCGCACGAAAGGCAGACGACCGTCGACAACAGGAACCAGAACCAGTTGCCGATGACCATTTGTATGAGGTCGTGGATCGAGAAGTTGATGCTGTCCTCGTTCCCTTCCGCAGGGACGTTGTTTACATTGCGATTTTCTTCCATGAAAAACTGGCGATTATTAGCGGGTGATGGTGACGAGGAGCGTCGCCACGGAGACGGCTACCGAAACGAGCGAGATGTAGAACGAACGGTTCTGGTTGATTTCGCCCGCCTGCGCCTTGTATTTGTTCGGCGTGACGTAGACGACGTCGTCCTGTTGCAGATAGAAGTAGGGCGACGTGAGGATGTCCGGGTTTTTGAGGTCGAAATAGTGCACCGTTCTCATGCCGTTCTCTTCGCGGATCAGCGCCACGTTCTCGCGCTGGCCGTAGATCGTCAGGTCGCCGGCCATGGCCAGGGCGTCGAAGAGCGAGATGCGGTCTTTGGTGATGGAGAACTGTCCGGGGCGGGCGACCTCGCCCAGGACGGAGAATTTCACGTCGGCGAATTGGATGATGACGATCGGGTCGTGCACCATCCCGTTTTCGCGGATCGTGTTTTCGATCTTTTTGGCAAGCTCGTTGCGCGTGAGTCCGTCGCAATCGATCTCGCCGATGATCGGCAGCTGGATTTTGCCCTCTTTGTCGACGGTGAGGATTTGGAGGTTTCCGTTCGAGGAACTCGAATAGGAGGAGAGTCCGTTGAGCGAGTTGTAGGAGGATGCCGCGTTGAACGGGGCTGCCAGTTCGGGGTCCTTGCTGTTGATGGTCACCGTGAGCCGGTCGAGCGGTTTGATGCGGATCTGGTAGTCCTGTTCGATGGCGGTCGGAATGTCGGTCTGTACCTGCTGGATGTAGGCCGCGCGTTTGTTGGTGGCGCACGATGCCAGCAGCAATGCGCCGAGTATGAAAATCCCGAGATGTTTCATGGGTTTTATGTCGACTTAATCTTTAATGTTTTGAATGGTTGCGCAAAGATATTACTTTTTTTCCGATAATCCGCCGCGGGAAGGGTTGAAAAGTAAAATATTTCGGATGTTGCCGAATTTTCCTATTTTTGCGGTCTGAATCGGATAAAAATGGACGAAACGACACATATTCCGCATCCCGCATGGAGTTATCCTGCGGTGATCTATGAATTGAACGTGCGGCAGCTGACGCCCGAAGGGACTTTCGCCGCCGCCGAAAAACATCTTCCCCGCCTGCGCGAGCTGGGCATCGACGCCGTGTGGCTGATGCCGATCCACCCGATCGGCGAGACGAACCGCAAGGGGACGCTGGGCTCCTACTACGCCGTGCGCGACTACTGCGGCGTCAATCCCGAATTCGGGACGATGGCCGATTTCGACCGCTTCGTGTCGACGGCGCACGGACTGGGGCTGAAAGTGCTGCTCGACTGGGTGGCCAACCACACGGCGCGCGACGCGCGGTGGGTGACCGAGCGTCCGGCCGACTGGTACGAGCGCGACGCGGCGGGCGAGCCGGTCGTGCCCAACGGCTGGGACGACACGGCCAAGCTCAACTACGCCAACCGCGCCGTGTGGCAGGGGCAGATCGACGCCATGCGCTTCTGGCTCGCGGAGCACGGCGTGGACGGGTTCCGCTGCGATATGGCCATGCTGGTGCCCACGGCCTTCTGGCAGGAGGCTGCGGCGCAGCTGCGCGAAGTGAAGCATAATCTCTTCATGCTGGCCGAAGCCGAGCAGGCGGATCTTTTCGACCGTGCGTTCGACGCCTGCTATGCGTGGGAGTTCCACCATATCGTCAACGACATCGCGCAGGGACGTCGCCGCGTGTGGGATCTGCGCAACTACCTTTACGCCGACCGCGACCGTTATCCGCGTTCGGCCATGCGGCTGATGTTCACCTCCAATCACGACGAGAATTCGTGGAACGGCAGCGAGTTCCGCCGGCTGGGCGATGCGGCCGGGATCATGGCCGCGCTGACGTTCGTGCTGCCGCAGTCGATGCCGCTCGTCTATACGGGGCAGGAGTTCGGCTACGACCATTCGTTCGCCTTCTTCGACCGCGATCCGATGGTCGATCCCCGTCCGGGGCGCTTCACGGAGCTGTACCGGCTGCTGTGTCTGTTGAAGCACCGCAACCGCGCGTTGCAGGCGGGCGAGCGGGGCGGTTCGTTCGTCGGGATCGTGAACAACGCCAAGGATTGCCGGATGACTTTCGTGCGCGAGGTGGAGGGCAACCGCGTACTCTGCGTGATGAACCTCTCGCCCTATGCGATCCACGCCGATTTCAATACGGGCATCTATCAGGGCGAATACGCCGATGCGCTGACGGGCGACCGGATCGTCGTGCCTTATCGCGTCGAGCAGGATATGGCGCCGTGGAGCTACCGGATTCTGATTCGGGAGTGATCCGGTCCGGGGCTTGTCGTGCATCGGTTCGGGTTTTGCGACGGGCGCCCGAACCGCTCGGAGAGGGCTTGGCGGTTCGGAAAATTTGATTTATCTTTGAGACGATGATACGCAATCTCCTCCTGTTGGTCTGCCTGTGCGCGTGGCTGCCCGCCGCGGCGCATCCCTACACGGTGGAACAGATCGAAAACGTGCAGTCGGCCGACCGCACGCGCTTCACGTCGAATCCCGACGGGATCCTTTCGCAGGCGGCCGTGGCGCGCATCGACTCGATCTGCTACGGCCTGCGCCAGCGCGGTGCGGCGCAGGTGGCCGTGGTGGCCGTCGACGCCATTGCGGGCGGCGATCCCTTCACGTTCGCCTACGAGCTCTTCTCGAAGTGGGGCGTCGGCCGCCGCGAGGACAGCAACGGCGTGGGCATCCTGCTTGTGAGGGAGCAGCGCGAAATCCGCTTCGTGACGGGGCGCGGCGTCGAGGGCGTGCTGCCCGACGCGCTTTGCAAACGCATCCAGACGAATTATATGTTGCCCGCCTTCCGCGAAGGCGACTACGACCGCGGCATGGTGCGCGGCGTCGAAGCCGTGGCGGCCGTGCTCGCGGGCAGCGAACTCGAAACGGGCGTGCCGGACGCCGTTCCGCAGGAGGACGACACGCCCTGGTGGGTGATCGCGCTGATCGTAGGCGGATGCGTCGCCGTGCCGCTGGTGGCCGTCGTGCGTATGCTGCGCTGTCCGCGCTGCAAGCGGTGGTTCGCGCTGCGGTCGCAGGGCGAGCGGATCGTGCTGCGTGCCGAGGGGTGGCGCATGGTCGAACAGACGCTCGTCTGCCGCCGTTGCGGCGAGACGATCCGGCGTCGCCGCAGGGAAGCCGACGGCAGCGACATCGGCGGCCGCGGCGGCGGAATGTGGATCGGAGGCCGGGGTCTCTTCGGCGGAGGTTTCGGCGGAGGACATGCGGGCGGCGGCTTCGGGGGCGGCAGCTTCGGAGGCGGCGGTGCCGGTTCGAAATGGTGAAAAGCAAAAAAGCGGCGGGCAGGTTAGTAACCTTGTCCGTTCGTCCGTATTAATTAACGTATTTAACAACGAAAACGAACCTTTTCGTTAGGCCGAGCGCCGAGCCGCACTTGTGCGGGCTATGCCGAGGCGAGAAAAGGAGCATGAAAGTGAACAACATGAAAAAGAGTCTTTGGATTGTCCTTGCGGTCGTTGCGGTGCTCGCCGTCTGGGGGTATTCGGTCTACAACGGCCTGGTCGAAAAGGAGGAGGCCGTACACGGTGCGTGGTCGAACGTCGAGACGCAGTATCAGCGCCGCTCCGATCTGATTCCCAATCTTGTCAATACGGTGAAGGGGTATGCCGCCCACGAGCAGCAGACGCTCGCGGCGGTGGTCGATGCGCGTTCGAAGGCGACTTCGATGAATGTCGACGCCGACGACCTGACGCCCGAACGGCTGGCGGCATTCCAGCAGGCGCAGGAGGGCGTGCGTTCGGCGCTGGGGCGTCTGATCGCCGTCGCCGAGAACTATCCCGATCTGAAAGCCAACAGCAATTTTCAGGAGTTGCAGGCGCAGTTGGAGGGGACGGAGAATCGCATCGCCGTAGCCCGCACGGCCTTCAACGAGAAGACGCAGGCCTACAACGTCGCCGTCCGCCGTTTTCCGGCCAATCTGGTGGCGGGAATACTCTCGTTCGGGCAGAAACCCTATTTCGAGGCGGACGACAGCGCTGCGCAGGCGCCCGAAGTCGCCTTCTGATACGACAAACTACTAACCCTGATTCGATATGAAACGATTTTTTCTGTTGACACTGGCCTCGGCGGCGCTTCTCGGCGCTTCGGCCGCACCGGTCAAAACCTATGAAGTGAAGAGTCCCGACGGTCGTCTGGCCCTCGTGCTCACGGCAGGCGAACGGCTGAGCTTTACGGTCGCCCGCGACGGGGAGACGCTGGTCGCCCCCTCCGAAATGGCGCTGACGCTCTCGACGGGCGAGGTGCTGGGCGAGTCGCCCCGGGTGCGCTCGGCACGGCGGCGTGCGGTGACCGAGACGATCGACGCGCCGCTCTACCGCCAGAGCCGTTTCGATGCGGCCTACAACGAACTCGACCTGCGCCTGCGCGGCGATTACGGCATCCTGGCCCGCGCCTACGACGACGGCGTCTGCTACCGCTTCTATACGGAGCGCGACGGCGAGCTGACGATCGTCGACGAGACGGCGCAGCTCAATTTCGAGGGCGATCCGTCGGCCTACATTCCCTATTCCAAAACGGAGATTCCGATGCGGACGTCGTTCGAAAATACCTACGAGTACGCGCCGCTGAGCAAGTTCCGGACGCAGACGGTGGCCTTCATGCCGGTGCTTGTCGATCTGGGAGAGCGGGGTTACGTGCTCTACACCGAATCGGACGTCGAGGCCTATCCGGGCGTCTACCTTACCTACGACAAGGAGGCCAAGGGGTTTGCGGCCCGTTTCGCGGAGTGCCCGACCGAGACGTCGCTGACCAAACGCTTTCAGGACGTCGTGGAGCGGAGTGCCGACTACATCGCCCGCGTCGACGGCCGGCGCAGCTATCCGTGGCGCATTGTGGCCTACGCCGCGACGGCGACCGAACTGCCCGTGAACGACATGGTCTGGCAGACGGCCGAAGCGAGCCGCGTGGCCGACGCCTCGTGGGTGCGCGACGGCAAGATCGCATGGGACTGGTGGAACAACTGGGGCGTCTACGGCGTCGATTTCAAGTCGGGCATCAATACCGAAACCTATAAGTATTTCATCGATTTCGCCGCCGCCAACGGCATCGAGTACGTGGCGCTCGACGAGGGATGGGGCGTGCGCGACGGCGACGTCATGCACGTCGTGCCGGAGATCGACCTGCCGGAGATCGTCTCCTACGCCCGCGAGAAGAAGGTGGGCATCATCCTGTGGGTGGTGGCCAAGGTGCTCGACGACAAGCTCGAGGAGGCGTGCCGCTACTATTCGGAGCTGGGCGTCGCGGGCTGGAAGGTCGACTTCATCGACCGGCAGGACCAGGCGGCCGTGGAGCGTGTCTACCGCATCGCCGACGCTGCGGCGCGCTACCGCATGATCGTGGATTTCCACGGCGTCTACAAGCCCACGGGGTTGCAGCGCACCTATCCCAACGTCGTCAATTTCGAAGGGATCTTCGGGCTGGAACAGCTCAAATGGACGGACAAGACGGACGCCGACATGCCGGCCTACGACTGCACCTTCCCCTTCATCCGTCAGGTGGCCGGCCCGGTCGACTACACGCAGGGGGCGATGCGCAACGCTTCGCGCAAGAATTTCCGTGCGGTCAACAACCATCCGATGAGCCAGGGCACGCGCGCCCATCAGGTCGCGACCTACGTCGTCTTCGATTCGCCGCTGGTGATGCTCTGCGATTCGCCGACGGCCTACGAGAAGGAGCCTGAGACGCTTGATTACATCGTGCGCTTCCCGACGCGCTTCGACCAGACGTTGATTCCCGCCGGCGAGATCGGCCGCTACATCGTCACGGCACGGCGTGCGGGCGACCGCTGGTATCTGGGTGCGCTGACGAACTGGGATGCCCGCGAGGTGGAGGTGAAACTCGATTTCCTAGGCGACGGCCGGTGGAAGGCGCGCATCTTCCGCGACGGCGTGAATGCCGACCGCTACGGTGAGGATTACCTCTTGGAGGAGCGGACGGTGACGGCGGCCGACAGTCTTGCGATGCCGATGGCCCCCGGCGGCGGTTACGCCGTGCAGTTCGAACGGGTGCAGTAATCTCCGACCGACGATACGGGGAGCGCTTTCGGGCGCTCCTCTTTCGTTTGCGGTACGGGATACAGAAAGGGGGGGCCGTCCGGCGATCGGACGCCCCCCCCCTTGCATTCGTACGGTCGGGTGCGTCACTCCTCGAGCCAGCTGCCCAGCTCGGCGTAGATCTTGTCGGCGATGAACTTCATCGCTTCGGAGCTCGGGTGGCACCCCTTGCCCGTGGCGGGGTTGTAGTCGTGCTTGGGCATGTAGGTCTGGTCGTTGAAGCCGTTCACGGCGTAGAGGTCGACGCAGCGGGCGCCGTAGTGGCGGGCGATGGCGAGCGTCGAGCGTTCGATGCCCGTCGAGAGGTAGTCGCCGATGATGCAGACGATCTTGACGTCGGGATAACGCTCTTTCAGCAAGCGAAGCAGTTTGATGTAGGCCGTGCAGAAGGTCGTGTCGTCGAGCGCTTCGATCTCGGCGCGCGTCGCGGCCGCGTCGGCTGCGGCGAACAATTCGGCCAGCGCCGCCTCCGACGGTGCCTCGGCGCTTTGGATCGGAAGGCCCGGAGCGAGCGGGTCGACGTTGTGCGCGTAGTCGTTCGTGCCGCCGTGGATGAGCACGATGTCGGGCTGCCCCACGCCGCCCTGTGCGATGAAGCGGGCGCAGAAGTCGTTGCCGTACCATGCCTGGGAAGCGTAGGCCGGATCGGTAGTGCGGGCGACGGCCGTGCCGGAGAAGGAGATGTTGCGCTCGATGCGGGCGTCGGACATCAGGTCGTGGGCCAGCCGGTACCAGTAGGTTTGCGACACGGAGGTCAGATCGTGGTCCGAGGTCGGATAGTGGCATGAATAACCCGACGGTACGAAACCTCGGAAGGTCGAAATCGAGTCGCCTATAACGCTGATGCGCTTGGTCTTGCTCACGGGCAGCAGGGTGGTCATGCCTTCGATGACGGGGTATCCGTCGGCGTCGAGCGTCCAGTTTTTCAGTGTGCGGCCGCAAGTGCCCTCGTAAGCGGCGACAGCGGCATTGAGGTCGGCCAGCAGCGTCGACATCTCTCCGTAGGCCTTGACGGTCGCTGCGTCCGCCTTGGTGAGATTCGAAATTCCCGGACCGGCCTGCGTGCTCGGGTCGAAATAACAATGTTTGAGTGAGGTGATCGTATAGCTGCCGCTGTGGATTTTGGCGTAGATGCCGCCGCAGTAGATGGAGGTCGAGGGTTCGCCGTCGGTCAGGAAGCCGTCGTGGCCGATGGTCGAGTAGAGTCCGTAGAGTTCGGCGGCTGTCGGCGAGCCGTTCTGGAAACCGAGGATACCCGACAGCGTGTTGTTGGCCGAGGGATAACCGCCTGCCTTGCCTACGGTCTTGACGGTTTGGACGCGCGATGCGCAGTTGACGATGTGGGCTTTGCCCGTTCCGACTTGCAGCCAGCCGACCAGACCGGTTGCGAGCGTATAGCCGTTGGAACCGTTGTTGCCCGTCGCCTCGACCTCGCGGCCGGCGTAGATGCTGTTGACGATGTCGACGATGCAGGCCGCGTCGTTGCATTTGGCGTATCCGCAGATACCGCCCACGCTGTGCTGTCCGCGGCAGTTGCCGTAGGCGATGCAGCCGTCGACGGCGGTTTCGCCTTTCGATACGATGTAGCCCACGATACCGCCCACCTGATGCAATGAGGAGCTGACGTCGCCGTAGGCCTGGCAGTTCTCGATGAAACTGTCGCCGTAGGAGGTGATCGAACCGGATATACCGCCTGTATTGTAGCCGTATCCCGTGACGGATTCCCGCGACGTGCAGTTCCGCACGATCGATGTGTGCTCCGCTGTGGCGGTTCCCTGATAGCCGGCGATGCCGCCGACGTTATCGGCTCCGAATACCATGATGTCGGTTTCGCAATCTTCGACGACGGCTGTCATATTGCTTCCGTCGTCGGCGTTTTCCTCGTTGGCTTGCAGCGCCCCGACGATGCCGCCCGTGTGATCGCCCTTCGACGAGAGCGAGGCCGAGGCAGCGATCGTGCAGCCGGAGATCTTGCCCGAAGTGAGATGTCCCGCGATTCCGCCGACATAATTGCCGTTGTAGGCCGACGCTTTGCCGCCCACCGTACAGTTCTCTATCGTCGAATTGTGACGGGCGCGGCCGACGATGCCGCCGAGGAAGTGAGTTTCGGCATCGATCGTGGCCGCGGCGTCGACCGTGCAGTCCGATATCTTCGTCCCGCTCGTGTAGCCGGCCATGCCGCCGATCTGTGCCAGCGCGCGAATAGAGCCTTTCAACGTGCAGCCTGCGATCTCGGAGTCGAGCGCGTAGCCGATGATACCGCCGACGTCGCTGACGGCATATCCGTCGAACTCCGTTTCGGCCGTTCCGACGAGCGATCCTTCAAACGTGCAGCCGCGGATCACGCTTTGTTTCGCCACGCCGGCCACACCGCCTGCATGGAGTCCGGAAGCCGAGTATTCGCACTCTTCGAGATGGATGTCCTTCACGGTCGCTCCGTCCAGATAACCGAACAGACCGCAGGCGCCGGATTCGCAGTTTGTCAGCGTGAAATTGCCGATCGTGTGGCCTCCGCCGTCGTAAACGCCCCGGAACGGCGATTGTTCGCTGAGTCCGATCGGTTGGATCGCGATCTGAGCCATGTCGATGTCGGCAATTTGGAGGTAATGTTTGTCGGCGAATTCGGCGTATTCGCCGCCGTCGCTGTTGCAAAGAGCGATCAGTCGTTGCAGGTCTTCTGCCGTCGCCACCTGATAGGGGGCTTCGGCGGTTCCTTCGCCGTTCCAGCCGTCGATGGATTCTCTGGCTGCGGTCGAAAGGTTTATGCTCGCATCGTAGCAGGCGTTACGTTTCATTTCGCATTGGAACGGCTGCGTGTACACGGCTTTTTCGGTGGTTACGGAGAGGGTCCCGTCGTAGGTGCCCGGAGCGAGTATCATGTAAATGTCTTTGGCGCTCTCCTGCGACGACGGGACGGCGTAAGGAATGGAGAGCTGGGTTTTTGCCGTGCGGGAGGCGAGTCCTGTCACGATCAGCGACGCCTCGTCACTCAGCCCGGTCAGATCCAGTTTAAATGCACCGGCCATCGGCGTATTCTCGTCGGCGAAAGCGATCGATTGCACCTTCTCGTCTCCGTACTGTCCGTCTGCGAAGACCTTTGCGCGCAGAATTCCTCCCAGCACGTGCATTTGCAGGGCGGGTATCTCAGAGAGGGACTCGGCGTCGAGTCTTTGCGGATAGGAGACCATTGGCAGGTTCGCGATGTCGAATGCGCCGGCTTCGGACTGCGACTGTACGGCAGCGATCGACAGCGCCACGTTTTTCGCATCGTTGGACGAATTGTCTTTCGTGTAGGGAAAATAGGCATGGAGCTTGTCGCCGGTTTCGGCGCGGTTGACGTGGAATGCGATCGAGCTTGTGCCATCGTTCGTTGTGACGGAGGCTTCGGCATTGAGCGTCGGTGCCGACGATACGGCGTAGACTCCGATCCTGTCGCCGCTTTCCCACGAGTGTCTGTCGTCCGTCGACGATCCGAGAGCCGCCGTCAGGTCGGATTCGACGATGCAGGTCAGGTCAACGCCTCCGCTTTTCGGTTGTTCGACGGGGGCGTCGTCCGTGCAGGCACCGAGTGCCAGTGCCAGCGTCGCAGAACAGGCGAACAGCCTTCCGATAAGACCGCTCCGGCGTTTTGCTGTCCGGACGGTCTTGTTTCGGAAGTTCTCTCTGCGAACGTCGTGTCTGTCGCTGCCGACCGTCGTGTGGCGGATTCCTGCCGTGTAGTCGGGCTTTTTGATCTCTTCTCGTTTCATAAATTTGTAGTTTGAGGTTCGATGTGTCGAAAGGTTTTCATTATGAATATACACGCCGGCGGATAAAAACACCTAAGAACGAGGCGGGATTTTTCGACGATCGCGAACGGAATCGGCCGGAAAACGACACACGGGAGCTTTTCAGAAAAACTCCCGTGCAGTTTCGGTTTCCGATGTCGGCTTCTTTTACATCCGCCCCTTTTCGTCTCCGGCGCCGCTCTCGACCTTGCGGGCCTTGAACGACTTGCCGGTCTTGAAGTTGTAGTTGACCGTCAGTACGAAGCGGCGGGGCTGCCAGTCGTTGGATACCCGCAGGTCGCGTACGAAGGTTTCGGTCTCGGCCACGAACCGCTGCGAACGGTCGAAGAGGTTCGCTACCTGCGCCGTGAGTGTCAGACGGTTGTCCAGCAGGCGTTTTTTGAGGCTCAGCGTCACGCTGTGGTAACTCTTCATGTCGAGGTTGGCCTGCCGGAAGCGGCTCATGGCGTAGTATTCGGCTTCGATGAAGAACTTGCGCGGCAGCGTGAAGGTCGTCGCGGCGTTGGCGAAGGCGGCCCACGTCGTTCGCAGCGGTGCGTCGGCGGTGATGCGGTCGCGGCGGCAGATGCCCGTGAGGTTGGCGTTGAGCGTCCACCACTTCGTGAGTTGCAGGGGAATATTCGCCGCGGCGAAATATTGCTCCGTGCGGTCGAGGTTCTCGAAACGCAGGTTGGTGATCGATGCGTCGGCGGCGTCGCTGCCGAAGACCTGCGCGATCTCGTCGTGGTGGAGTTGGGCGCCGGCGCTGAGCGAATACTTTCCGGCGAAGACGGCCGTGAGCGAGAGGTTGTCGGTGTAGGCGGGCAGCAGGTCGGGGTTGCCCGACTGGTAGGTGTAGTCCGAAATCTGCATTCGCATCGGGTTGAGCGCCCAGAAGCCCGGCCGCGAGATGTTGCGGGCGTACTGCGCCGTGAGCGACCACAGTCCCGCCGCATCGAACGCATAGGTCAGGTTGGCGTTGGGAAAGAGGCTGAAATAACGCTGGCGCACGTCGCTGCCGTAACCCGTGGTGCGGGTATATTCGCCGCGCAGCCCCGCCACGACGTTCCAATGCCCCTTTTTCAGCGTCGCGGCGGCGTAGGCGGCCGTGATGTGCTCGGTATAGTCGGTGACGTAGCTGTACGCGTCGAGCGTCTCCCACCCCTCGGGGCGGAGGTAGCGGTAGAGCGCTTCGTTGTGCATGTCGTTGTAGGTGTACTTCGCGCCGGCGCGCAGCTGCCACGCCTCGCCGAGCCGCTTTTCGAGTGCGGCGTTGAGCGCCGCCACGTTGTAAAGTCCCCGCGTGCGGTCGTCGTAGGTCGAGTCGCGCACGATGCCGGCGGCGGTCGAGCGGACGAAACTGTCGTTGCCGTGGCGGCGGTTGTTGCGGCTGTAATCGGCCATGACTTTGAGCGTCGAGCCGAGCGTGTCGATGCGCCAGATGTAGTTGAAGGTGGCCGAGAAGGTATTGACGCGCTCCGAACCGTCGTAGAGGCTTTCGTTGCGGGTCAGCCGCTCCGCTTCGCGGAAGTCGGTCGACGAGCGGTTGGGCGAGCGGTCGCGGTCGATGTAGAAGTCGGCCTCGGCGCCGATGCTGTGCCGTTCGGAGATGTCGAAGATCGCGCCGGCGCGTCCGCCGCCGCAGTTGTCGCGGCCCCGCATTTCGGAGGAGGCGTCGAGCAGTGCGCCGCCCGCACGGTATTCGGTGTGTTCGGCGGTTTTCGTGACATGCAGCGGCACGACGCTCGCCCAGCCCGAAACGTTGAAGGTCCAGCGTCCTGCGTGGCCGTTGAGCGAGAGCGAGGGGTTGTAGCCTTCGATCTGCCGGCTCTGGCGCGTCGAGAACGAAAGGTCGCCCGTGAGCCCGTTGTCGCGCTGGCGGCGGAGCGTGATGCGGATGATGCCGGCCGCCGAGTCGGCGTCGTAGTCGGCACCGGCCTGCGGGA
>OLNO01000695.1_pt1 | contig 32728 bp, 32 predicted proteins | sample 1672861 | NCBI WGS metagenome assembly OLNO01 (sample SAMEA3136731, study PRJEB25190) | human gut metagenome | reverse complement strand
AGCGAAAGACTTGTCAAGCAGGTCAAGCACGTCTGGGACAATGTGCCATACTACAAGAAGCTTATGGAAGAAAAGGGCGTAACGCCTGATGATATCCACGGCATTGAGGACCTGCACAAGCTGCCGTTCCTTTCAAAGGCTGATCTGCGTGAGGCTTATCCTTACGGTCTGCTTGCAAAGCCGCTTTCAGAGTGCGTGAGAATACATTCTACAAGCGGAACCACAGGCAAGAGAGTTGTGGCTTTCTACACTCAGCATGATATCGACCTTTGGGAAAATTGCTGTGCAAGAGCTATAGTTGCCGCAGGCGGATCAAAAGACGACGTTTGCCACGTTGCATATGGCTATGGACTTTTTACAGGCGGAGCAGGTCTTAACGGCGGCTCTCATAAGGTGGGCTGTCTTACTCTGCCGATGTCATCAGGAAACACAGAAAGACAGATACAGTTCATGCAGGATCTAGGTTCTACTATCCTGTGCTGTACTCCGTCATATGCCGCTTATATAGGTGAAACTGTAAAGGAAATGGGCATAAAGCCAGAAGATCTTACACTCAAAGCTGGTATCTTCGGTGCTGAGCCTTGGACGGAGGAAATGCGTCACGAGATAGAGAATCTTCTTGGCATCAAGGCTTACGATATCTATGGTCTGACAGAAACAAGCGGTCCTGGCGTAGCTTTCGAGTGCGAAGCACAGTCTGGTATGCACATCAATGAGGACAACTTTATCGCAGAGATAATCGACCCTGACACAGGAGAGGTGCTTCCTGAAGGCTCAAAGGGCGAGCTTGTATTCACAAGTATCACAAAGGAAGCTTTCCCTCTGCTGAGATACAGAACAAGAGATATCTGTATTCTTACAAGAGAGAAATGCTCATGTGGCAGAACTCTCGTCAAAATGTGCAAGCCAATGGGCAGAAGCGACGATATGCTCATCATTAAGGGCGTAAACGTGTTCCCATCTCAGATAGAGTCAGTGCTTCTTAAGATATCAAAAGCAAGCCCTAACTATCAGATAGTCGTTGACAGGGTGAACAATTCTGATACTTTCGAGATAAGAGTCGAGCTTAATGACGATATGTTCTCTGATACTGTCAAGTCTATCGAGGATCTTGAAAAGAAGATATCCAACGATATCCATAATATCCTTGGCATCAAGGCGAAGATAAGACTTGTTGAGCCAAAGAGCATTCCACGTTCTGAGGGCAAGGCAGTAAGAGTTATCGACAAGAGAAAGCTTGTCTAAAAGACAGGGGGTAATTTTATGACAGTAAAACAGCTTTCGGTTTTTATTGAAAACAGACCTGGCAGATTGTCTGCCGTTACAAAAATACTCGGGGATAATGATGTGAATATCCGTGCAATGTCCCTTGCTGACACAAAGGATTTCGGTATTCTCAGACTTATCGTTGACGATTTTGAAAAAGCAGTTTCAGCCTTGAAAACAGAGGGCTTTTCCGTTACTACCACTCAGGTGCTTGCAGTGGAGATAAATGACCGCCCAGGCGGACTTTCAGAAGCAATGAAGGCTCTCTACAATGACAACATCAGCGTTGAGTATATGTATTCTGCATTCATAAACACTAAGGAAAACACGGCTTATCTTATCCTTAGAGTGGAGAATGTTACAGCCGCTCTGGAAGCTTTGAGTGAAGCAGGATTTGCACTTATCTCACAGCAGGAATTGGCAAGCATCTAGCTGATTAGTAAATACTAACTGAAAACTCACTTAAAATCTATGTGAAATTTTTATGAAATGCCGAAAACCTCTTGATTTTTTCAGAAAATGTGTTATTATATAAGTATAGTATTTGATATGATACTTGTAGAATTTATGCAAGGAGGTCTGTGAAAATGGCTTATAAGATTAGTGATGAGTGCATCGGCTGCGGCGCTTGCATGGACGCATGTCCAGTAGGAGCTATCTCCGAGGCTGACGGTAAGTGTGCTATTAACGCTGACGAGTGCATCGACTGCGGTTCTTGCGCAGGTACTTGCCCTGTAGGAGCACCTCAGGCTGAGTAATTTACTTAAACTAAGAGAAAACGTCTGTCATATGGCAGGCGTTTTTTTGCACTTATTTTTTTGTGTATTAGTTTTCAGCGCGTTATCATAAAACTGTCACATTGGCGGAGTATTATATAGACACGATAAGAGAAAGACAAAAAGATGAAATTTACACATATACTTTTTTCTCCATATATACTTCATATACTTCAAAAAGGGAACGCTGGCTTGTGTCAGCGTTCTTTTTTTGCGTGGGTGATTTTGTGGATAGATATGTAAAATATCGTGGAAAATATGGGTTTTTGTAACGCAGGTGTCCGTTTTTCGGTATTATTAATAAAAGTTTTGCGAAATTTGTTAAAAGTGATAAAAATAGAACCCTTATTGTAGTTCCTTGGATATAAAATGTACAATGGTTGTAACTTGGCGTTCATATAAACTTCATAAACGAACGAAAAATCGGCTTGAAAATTACAATTTGATTACAATGCCCCTTGACTTTTGTAACCTTATTCATTATAATATGGTTTAGTTTATCACATTTGAAAGGAGCGTTCTGAATTGGGTTATTTGAAGTCGGGAATATCCCGCTGTGTGGCTGTGCTTTCTGCCTGCGGAGTTGTGACAGTATCTGCTGTGACTTTTGCGACACTTGATAAAAACGTTATCCAGCCATGTGCGGTCATGCCGCCTGAAAATGCAAAGGTCATTTCTGCTGTTTCTGACAATGAAACATCTGAGCAGATCGGGGATATCACAACTGTTTTTACAACATCAGCCGTCAAGGAAACTGCGAAAAATTCTCAGACCGAGGCTGTTAAGGCTGTAAAAACTGCAAAAAGCGAAAAAACAAAGGCAACAAAGCCAGCTTCCGAAACAGCTTTGAGATCAGAGAGCGTAACGACCTCTGTAATATCACAGAAGCCAGCGTCAGTGACCGCAGTGCAGAGCGTGACTTCCGCTGACACAAAGTTTAGCATATCAGTAAGCCTTGTGACAAAGAAAACTCAGCAGGCTTCAAAGTCTGAAACAAAGGTTTCTGCTGTTACTTCCGCCCCTGTCAGCACTACTGACAGCGATACTGTTGCCTCAAAGGCTACAAAAAAGACTACAACAGTGAAAACTACTACTGCAAAAACTACTACCACTGCAAAGACAACAACTGCCCCTGTTACGACCACAACGCCTGCGGTGACTACTACCAAGAAAAAGACCACCACCACTAAGGTGACAACAACTAAAAAGCCTGTTACAACTACAACCACTGCGCCTGTTGTCGACAACGGCAAGACCCCTGCACAGCGACTTAATTCTGCAGTGCTTGATCCAAAGGCGACGCTCAGCGCAAAGGAAGAAAAGATACTTCTGAAATATCTCCATAAGATAATATCAGATGATATGACAAACTACGAAAAGGCTGTGGCTTGCTACGATTATATTATAAAGAACACGGTCTACGATTACGGCGGCTGGGCAAATCCTGTCAAGGCTGTTCTTGAGGACGGTTACGGCACTTGCACAGAATATTCTTACGTTTACGCTGCAATGCTCAACTACATAGGCTTTGACGCAAAGACCGTTGACGGCAAGACCGCTATGGCGGCAGGCGGTTACGGCTATCATATGTGGGTGGAGGTAACGATAAACGGTCAGGTATATGTTATGGACCCTCAGGTGGACGATAACATGAGCTGGGGAGCGTATATCTCCCATGACCGCTTCTGCAAGACCTACAGCGAGGTCAAGAACAAGTATATAAAAGATTGATATTGTATCGGGTGGAGTTATCTGCCCGATATTTTTTTCTATGTTTGCGTGTAGTTCGTTTGCAGTACGTTTATTTGTACATTAAATAAGAATATCCGGCACTCTTTTTGTGACAAATTTTTCAGCCTATCCTATAGACAAAAGGAAAAAAGCATGATATAATTATTCTTGATACATTGTCGGCAAATGCCGAACGTCATTTTGTACAGGAGGATAATTGATGACGGAAAATTCCACAAAGATAACGAAAAAACCTGCGACATCAGTGAAGGAAAACAGCTCTGTCAAAGGTTCGTCAAAGAATAAGAAAAGAAAGAAAAAACGCAACAATATCGGCATTATCTGCGGCACTGCGGCAGCGGCTATCATAATAGTTGTGGGCGGAGGATATTTCATTGGAAGAGCTTACTATAGCAACAGATTTCTGAGCGGCACAACAGTGAATGGCATTGACGTGGGCGGAAAGACATTTGAACAGGCTTGCGATCTGCTCGGGGTGAACGATATGCCTTATGAGCTTACGGTCAAAACTATCGACGGCACGTCTGTTGTTTTCAAGACGGCTGATTTTGATTACAGACTAAGCGGCAAGGACGAGCTTCAGAAGATCTATGACAGCGTGAACAGAAAAACATGGTTCTCGGGATATATACAAAATTCCACCTATAGCTTTAATGAGGACATCACATTTGACGTTGAGAAGCTTCAGAAGCTTGTGGAGAAAGCAAACTGGGGCGATGTTGAATCTGCCGATGCAAAGCTTGGTCTTAACGAGGATAAGACGGCCTATGTTATCACCCCTGAGGTGCAGGGAAACAAGATAACCGATATGAAAAAGCTTGAAGCTTGTGTTACGCAAAGCGTGGCGGCAGGTGAGCTTAGCGTTGAGCTTGACAAGGACACAGGTTGTTATTCTCTTCCGGAGGTGAAGAGCGCAGACCTTGAGGACGATTGCAAGAAACGAAATGATGTTTTCCAGCTTTCTGTCACATACGATTTTGACTACACCACAGAAACTCTCACGGGCGAGGAGCTTATGAAGATGATAAAGCTCAAAGATGACGGAAGCTACACTGTGGATAGAAAGAAAGCCATGGAGTATGTGGAAAAGCTCGCAAAGAAGTATGATACATATAATACTAAGAGAAAATTCCATGCCACTTTGCAGGGCGACATAATCGTGCCGACAAGCTCTGATGCTAAATACGGCTGGTGGATAGATCAGGAAAAGACTTGTGACGATCTTGTGGATATGCTTGAAAAGGGCGAGAGCGTTGACAAGGTAGACCCTATCTATTACAGTACCGGTTATTTTGATTTTACAGGCGTTGAGTCTGCGAGAAGCAAGGATGATGATATAGGCGACACTTATATTGAGATAGACCTTACCGACCAGCACTTGTGGTATTATGAAAAGGGCAAGAAAAAGCTCGATACCTATATAGTTTCAGGTCAGACCACATCTGAGGCGAGAACAACTCTCCCCGGTGTTTATAAGCTTTGGTCAAAGGAGACCAACAAGCGCATGAAAGACACAAATGCCGACGGCGACGAGTGGGATACAAAGTGCAACTTCTGGAACAACGTTTCTCTCTGCGGAATAGGTCTTCACGATTCAACGTGGCGAGGCGGATATTTCGGCGGTGAGATATACAAATACAACGGCTCTCACGGCTGTATAAATATGAGCTATGACGACGCCAAATATGTTTATGACAACGTGCCTTATGGTACGCCTGTTGTTATGTACTACAAGTCTGCGAAATAATAAGGACGGTCAAGGTATCATGCCTTGACCGCTTTTTGTAAGGAGTGTTTTTTATGGAAAAGATATTATACAGAGAGGGCTTTACGACTGAGGAGCTTCCAAACGAGGTGATAGAGCGTATCAAAGGCGTTTCCTATAAGGAAAATCCCTATGTGAAGCTGGGCGACCTTGCCTATCTTCGTGTGAGATATTATGACTTTGAGCATAAGGTGCAGTCGGGGGAGCTTATCGTGGCGAGGAAGCTTGCGCAGGAGGTTCTGGATATCTTCTATGAGCTTTTCGAGGGCGGTTATGAGATAGAAAAAATCAGGCTCGTGGACGAGTATGACGCTGATGATGAAAGGTCAATGGCGGATAACAATTCCTCTGCCTTCAATTATAGGGTGGTGGCTGGTACCAACACTATCTCGGCTCACAGCTACGGCAGGGCGATAGACATAAACCCTCTTATAAATCCTTATATAGTGGGGAATAAGGTCATGCCTGCCAATGCTACAGAGTATGCAGACCGTGACAAGGCTTTTGATCACAAGATTGACAGAACAGACCTTTGCTATTGCATTTTCAGGCGTCACGGCTGGAAATGGGGTGGCGACTGGAACAATTCTAAGGATTATCAGCATTTTTACAAAGAGTACGATTCTCCGCTGAAAATGGCTGTAAATAAGCTGAAAAGAGCGTTGTTACGTTAGTTTGCGAGGTTTACCTAGGAAAGCGATATGAAATCATAAGTTATATATGTATACCGATTAACTAAAAATTAATAATGAATTTATGCAAGTTTTATCATTCGCTCTTGCATTTTGCTGTAATGTGTGTTATAATGATTAAGCCGCCAAAAAAGACGGCAAAAGGCTATTTTCTTGCATTTGTGCGAAAAACCACGCTTTGGGTTTACTTGCGCTTATGCAGGATTGCAGGATTTTAATTTCTTCCTGCAAATTTTTTTATTAAAAACAGCTAAAAATCGGCTATGAGCCGTGAAATAACATACGTTGCTGAACGATAAGCTATAATTTTTTTACAGTTTGGCAGGAAAGGGTGATAAAAATGGAACGCATGGAGGATATGACTAATGTAAAAAGCCTGTATTCACCGAAATTCGAGCATGATAACTGCGGAATAGGTGCTGTTGTGAACATTAAGGGCAAAAAGAGCTACGATACTGTTGCAAATGCGCTGACTATCGTTGAAACGCTTGAGCATCGTGCTGGTAAGGACGCAGAGGGCAAAACAGGTGACGGAGTAGGTATCCTGCTTCAGATCTCACATAAATTCTTCAAGAAGATCGCTGCCGCAGAGCTTGGCATCACGCTGGGCGAGGAAAGAGATTATGCTGTTGGTATGTTCTTCTTCCCGCAGAACGAGCTTGCGAGAAATCAGGCAAAGAAGATGTTTGAGATAATCGCCGAAAAAGAGGGTCTGGAGATCCTTGGCTGGAGAGTCGTTCCTGCAAAGCCTGAGGTGCTTGGCAAGAGAGCTGCCCAGTGTATGCCTGCCATAATGCAGTGCTTCATCAAGCGTCCAAAGGGCGTTAAAAAGGGTCTTGACTTTGACCGCAAGCTATATGTTGCAAGACGTGTGTTCGAGCAGTCGAATGAGGACACCTACGTTGTATCACTTTCAAGCAGAACTATAGTATATAAAGGAATGTTCCTTGTGCAGGATCTCAGAAAGTTCTTCCCTGACCTTCAGGATAAGGACTACGAGTCTGCTATCGCTATGGTACATTCAAGATTTTCTACCAACACAAACCCAAGCTGGCAGAGAGCGCATCCTAACAGAATGATCGTTCACAACGGTGAGATAAACACTATCAGAGGCAATGCTGATAAAATGCTCGCTCGTGAGGAAACGATGAAGTCTGAGCATTTGAAAGGCGACCTTGACAAGGTCACACCTGTTGTAAACACAGAAGGCTCTGACTCTGCAATGCTCGACAACACACTTGAATTTTTGGTCATGAGTGGAATGGATCTGCCGCTGGCTGTCATGATAACGATCCCTGAGCCATGGGATAACAACGGCACGATGAGTCAGGCTAAGAAAGACTTCTATCAGTATTACGCAACTATGATGGAGCCATGGGACGGACCTGCTTCTATCCTTTTCTCTGACGGAGATATCATGGGTGCAGTGCTTGACAGAAACGGTCTGCGTCCGTCAAGATATTATATCACAAAGGACGGCAATCTTATTCTTTCATCTGAGGTTGGCGCACTTCCTATCCCGTCAGACAATATCGTTGAAAAGGAAAGACTTCGCCCAGGCAAAATGCTTCTTGTTGATACTGTTCAGGGCAGAGTTATCGACGATGACGAGCTTAAGGAATACTATGCTTCAAAGCAGCCTTACGGCGAGTGGCTTGACAGCAACCTTGTCAGACTTAAAGACCTTAAGATACCAAACATCAAGGTAGAGGAACACGGATACGAGGAAAGACAAAGACTTCAGAAAGCTTTTGGCTATACCTATGAGGACGTTATGACATCTATCCTGCCAATGGCAAAGAACGGCTCTGAGTCTATTGCCGCTATGGGTACAGACAGCCCGCTTGCAGTACTTTCAAAAGAGCCTCAGCCACTGTTCAACTACTTCAAACAGCTCTTTGCACAGGTAACAAATCCGCCTATAGACGCTATCAGAGAGGAAATAGTTACCTCCACAACTGTCTATATTGGTGAGGACGGCAACATTCTTGAAGAAAAGCCTGAAAATTGCAAGGTAATGAAGATACACGACCCTATCCTTACCTCGACAGATATCCTTAAAATAAAGAATATGCACATTCCTGGCTTTAAGGTAGCTGTTATCCCTATACTTTATTATAAGAACACAAGACTTGAAAAGGCTATAAACAGACTTTATATAGAAGCAGACAAGGCGTTCAGCGAGGGCGCAAATATCCTTATCCTTTCAGACAGGGGAGTTGACGAGAACCACCTTGCTATCCCGTCACTGCTTGCAGTATCAGCGCTTCATCAGCACCTTGTTGTTACAAAGAAGAGAACATCTCTTGCTATTATCCTCGAAAGCGGCGAGCCTAGAGAAGTTCATCACTTTGCAACACTGCTTGGCTATGGCGCTTCCGCTATCAACCCTTATCTTGCTCAGGAAACTATTCACGAGCTTATTGCTGACGACCTTCTCGATAAGGATTACTATGCCGCTGTTGACGATTATAATGCAGCTGTTCTCCATGGTATCGTAAAGATAGCTTCAAAAATGGGTATCTCTACTATACAGTCATATCAAGGCTCACAGATATTTGAGGCTATCGGTATCGGTCAGGATGTTATAAACAAGTATTTCACAGGTACAGTCAGCAGAATAGGCGGTATCACTATCTCTGATATTGAAAAGAACGTTGACAGACTTCATACATCAGCCTTTGACCCTCTTGGACTTGGCACAGACACAGAGCTTGAATCAAGAGGAAGCCACAAGTTCAGAAGCGGTAAGGAGGAGCATCTCTACAATCCTCAGTCTATCTATCTGCTCCAGCAGGCTGCAAGGACTGGTGACTATGAAACATACAAGAAGTATTCAAAGCTTATCTCTGAGGAAATGGATCCTGTGAACATCAGAGGTCTTATGGATTTCAACTTTGCTGAGAATCCTGTTCCGCTGGAGGAAGTTGAGAGCGTTGACTCTATTGTAAGAAGATTTAAGACGGGCGCTATGTCATACGGCTCTATCTCGCAGGAAGCTCATGAAGCACTTGCTATCGCAATGAACAGACTTCACGGCAAGTCAAACTCAGGCGAGGGCGGTGAGAGCCTTGACAGACTTCTCACAAAGGGTACTTCTGAGGACAGATGTTCAGCTATCAAGCAGGTGGCTTCGGGACGTTTCGGTGTAACTTCAAGATACCTCACATCTGCTGATGAGATACAGATAAAAATGGCACAGGGCGCAAAGCCTGGCGAGGGCGGTCATCTCCCTGGCAAAAAGGTTTATCCATGGATAGCTAAAACAAGACACTCCACACCTGGCGTGTCGCTTATCTCACCTCCGCCACACCACGATATCTACTCTATCGAGGACTTGGCTCAGCTTATCTATGACCTGAAAAACGCAAACAAGAACGCAAGAATTTCTGTAAAGCTCGTTTCTGAGTGCGGTGTTGGTACAGTTGCGGCAGGCGTTGCAAAGGCAGGCGCAGGAGTTATCCTTATCTCAGGCTATGACGGCGGTACAGGTGCGGCTCCTAGAAACTCTATCTACAATGCAGGACTTCCATGGGAGCTTGGACTTGCAGAAGCACACCAGACCCTTATCAAGAACGGTCTTAGAAACAAGGTCGTTATCGAAACAGACGGAAAGCTCATGACAGGCCGTGATGTTGTTATCGCAGCGATCCTTGGCGCAGAGGAGTTCGGCTTTGCTACCGCTCCGCTGATAACACTTGGCTGTGCAATGATGAGAGTATGTAATCTTGATACTTGCCCATTTGGTGTTGCAACACAGAACCCGGAGCTTAGAAAGAAGTTCCCCGGCAAGCCTGAATATGTAATGAATTTTATGATATTCGTGGCTTCCGAGCTTAGAGAATATATGTCAAAGCTTGGCGTAAGAACAGTTGACGAGCTTGTGGGAAGAATTGACCTTATCAAGCCAAAGGCTGGTATCACAGGCACTGCGGCACAAGTTGACCTTTCTAATATCATCAACTCTGATTACGTTTCAGAAAAGGTAGAATACAACAAGAAATCCAAGTATGACTTCAAGCTTGAAAACACTCTTGATGAAAAGGTACTCATGAAGGAGTTTGAGAAAAACCTTAAGAGTGGTGAGAAGAAGTCTATCACAGTAAATGTCAAGAACACAGACCGTTCATTCGGTACTATCTTCGGTTCAGAGATAACAAGAAAGTATTATAACACACTTGCTGACGATACATACAAGATAGTCTGCAACGGCTCAGGCGGACAGAGCTTCGGCGCATTTATCCCGAACGGCTTGACCCTCGAGCTTGTGGGCGACTCTAACGATTATTTCGGCAAGGGACTTTCAGGCGGTAAGCTCGTTGTTTATCCTCCAAAGGATTCCACTTTCAAAGCCGAGGACAATATCATTATCGGTAACGTTGCACTTTACGGCGCAACAAGCGGTAAGGCGTTCATCGACGGTGTTGCAGGCGAGCGTTTCTGCGTAAGAAACTCAGGCGCAGTGGCAGTTGTCGAGGGCGTTGGCGACCACGGCTGTGAGTATATGACAGGCGGCTGTGTGGTAGTTATCGGCAAGACGGGCAAAAACTTTGCGGCAGGTATGTCGGGCGGTGTAGCTTACGTTCTTGACGAGGACAGACACCTTTACACAAGACTCAACAAGGAAATGGTACTTTTCTCTGAGGTCAAGGAGAAGTACGATATAATTCAGCTCAAAGACCTTATCCAGCAGCACGTTGACGCAACAGGCTCTGAAAAGGGCAAGCGTATTCTTGATAACTTTGAGGAATATCTGCCTAAGTTCAAGAAGATAATCCCTCACGATTACAAGAAGATGATGTCTGCTATAGCTTCAATGGAAGAAAAGGGTATGAGTAGTGATCAGGCGCAGATAGAAGCATTCTATCAGATCATCAACGGCAAGCAGTAAGCCTGCGCACATGAGATATTGTACTTTTAAAAACGAAAGGAGGATATACTTGCCGTGAAAGCAAGTATAGTTGAGATATGGGAAAGCCAACTGGTTTTATGGACTATAAGCGTGAGGACGCAGCAGCGTTCTCCGTTGAGGAACGTATAAAGAATTTTAATGAATTTCACACTCCTCTTTCAAAGGAGGAGCAGCAGAAGCAGGGAGCAAGATGTATGGACTGCGGTGTGCCGTTCTGTCAGGCAGGAATGAAGATAGGCAACGCATTTTCAGGCTGTCCGCTTAACAATCTTATCCCTGAATGGAACGACCTTATATACAAGGGCAACTGGGAGCAGGCATATTACAGACTTCATATGACGAACAATTTTCCTGAGTTCACATCAAGAGTTTGTCCTGCACTTTGCGAAAAAGCCTGCACCTGCGGAGCTAATGGCGACGCTGTTACCACAAAGGCTAACGAATACGGCATTATCGAAAATGCTTATGCCTGCGGATATGCTTCAGCAAGAGTGCCAAAGGTAAGAACAGGAAAGACTATCGCTGTTATAGGCTCAGGCCCGTCAGGTCTTGCTGCCGCTGACCAGCTCAATCAGAGAGGTCACAGTGTAACAGTTTTCGAGCGTGAGGACAGAGTGGGCGGTCTGCTTATGTACGGCATACCGAACATGAAGCTTGAAAAGCAGATAATCGAGCGCAAGATAAACATAATGAAAGAAGAGGGCATCGAGTTCCGCACAGACGTTAATGTGGGCAAGGATATCACAGCGGCTGAGCTTCTCAAGGACTTCGACAGAGTAATACTTTGTTGTGGTGCTTCAAACCCTAGAGATATCAAAGCCGAGGGCAGAGATGCAAAGGGTATCTATTTTGCAGTGGATTTTCTGAAATCCACAACTAAGGCGCTGCTGAACGGCGGCCTTACGGATAAAAACCACATTTCCGCAAAGGGCAAGAACGTCATGGTAATAGGTGGCGGAGATACAGGAAATGACTGCGTTGGTACAAGCGTAAGACATGGCGCAAAGAGCGTTTTGCAGCTTGAAATGATGCCAAAGCTTCCTGACACGAGAGCCGAGAACAACCCATGGCCACAGTGGCCAATGGTCTGCAAGACAGATTACGGTCAGGAGGAAGCTATCGGTGTGTTCGGTCATGACCCGAGAGTTTATCAGACAACTGTCAAGGAGTTTCTCAAAGACAAAAAGGGCAATCTTAAGGGCGCAGTGCTTGTAAAGCTCTCCCCTGAGAAGGACCCTAAGTCAGGCAGAACGATAATGAAGCCTGTTGAGGGCAGCGAATACAAGGTAGAAACCGAGCTTGTTCTTATTGCGGCAGGCTTTCTGGGATCTGAAAGCTATCTCACAAAGGCTTTTGGCGTTGAGGTAGACGGCAGAACGAATATCGCAACAGCCGACGGCACACATCAGACAAACGTGAAGAACGTCTTTGCCGCAGGCGACGTGCGCAGAGGACAGTCACTTGTAGTATGGGCTATCAGAGAGGGCAGAGATGTTGCCCGTGAGGTGGATAAGAGCCTTATGGAGTATACAAATCTGTAATACGAGGTAAAAATATAACACCGTCCGAGGAGTTCGGGCGGTGTTTTTTGTGTGTAGGGTATCATACCCATGGGCGGCGACAAAAAATCCGCTACCATAAATGATAGCGGATTTGGGTGCAGGGACACGTCCCTGCTGGAGCTGCTAACCGGGCTTGAACCGGTGACCTCGTCCTTACCAAGGAATAAAGAAATCCCTTGAATAGGCGCTTTTATTGGCTCATTGTACGTCAATTGTACGTCAAAATTGTCCTCAAGGGTAGGTCAAAGAGGATAATTGTACATTTTTTTGCCCTTGTTTTCACCTTGATTGAGCACCAAAGTCAGCCCCCTCAGATCACTCCGAGAGGGCTGACTTTCTGCCTATTTTATCTTGATCTTCTGCCCCACATAAATGAGGTTAGCGTTCTTGATACCATTGTTCTTGACAAGCTTTGCCACAGTGGTCTTGTAACGCCGTGCGATGCCCGAGAGTGTGTCACCACGCTTCACAGTATAAGTCACTGTCTTCTTGGAGTGGCTTGCAGACGGCTTTGTGGTCGAGCTGGTGGTCTTCTTGAAACCGTTCAGCCCTGCTGCTTTTATCTTTGCAGGATAGTCCACATAGCAGATATCCATGTCAACATTGCCGCTGATACCGCTGACTCTGCCAGTAGAACTGTACTGCCACATACCATAAGTGCCGCTAAAGTTGCAGCGTGAACCATACTCTGCAAGCCAGAGTGCATACCTCTTGGCGACAGAAGCTTCAAGCATGGTCTGAGCAGGACTTCTGCTTATGTAGATACCTGCCCAGTATCCTGCCGCTTCAAGAGCGTTACAGAACGCCTTGCACATTGCAGATACCGCTGTTCTGCCCACAAGCGACTTGCCCTCAACGTCGAAGTAGATAGGGTACTCAAAAGTCTTGCCCTTTATTACGGACAGGCAAGCTACTGCCTCTGCCTTTGCCTCAGCGGCAGTTGTGGCGTAGCTAAACCAGTATCCACCGCAAGGTATGCCGTACTTCTTGCACTGAGCATAGTTTCTCTCGAAGAAATTGTCCACCTGACTTGTGTACTTCCCGTAGCCTATCTGCATGATAACATAGTCTACCTTGCCCTTGAGCTTTGCAAAATCAATATTTCCCTGACAGTATGAAATATCAATGCCCTTAAATGTCTTTGCCATAAAATTACTTCCTTTCTAAATCTTCGATGCGGTGGTTTGCGACCTTTATCTGTTCAGCGACCACCGCATAATCCTGTTCCAGCTTATAGGTGCGAGCAATAACACTGTTGTGCTTGTCCACACGCTCAGACAGCTTGTCTATCTTGTACTCGATAAGCTTTTGGCTATCATACTGCGCCTGTTGCATAGTTTTACGGCTGTTAGATGCTATGACAAGCTGACACACTACCGCCGAAGCCGCCGTTATCAGTGCGACTATAATTGCCTCCGTCATTCATCATCACCTGACTTTCTTTTGGCTGACTGCGTGCCAAAGTAGAACGATATCACCACAGTAAACACCGTGATGAACTGCTCTGCTGAAATCGTGCGGCGCAGTGCCAGCACGCAGAACACCGCTGTCAAGAACAGTGTTACAATGGACTTTACATCAATGAGCTTCGCTAACTTCTGCTTCATGGTATACCTCCTTTGTTATCATCTCATACTCCTCAGCCGTGATCCACTTGCCGACAGCGGCGTGTACCATAGCAACCGACCACAAACTGCTGTCATAGTATCTCTTGACCTTGACGTAGTTCTTACTCATCACCGCTCACCTCCAACTCTACACCGTTCAGCATAGCCAGAAAATCGACGTTTGCCTTTATCCTGTCTATCTCGGTGACTTTGGGCTTGCGAAAATTGTCTTCCGTCAGCCCCATGCTCTCAACCATAGATTTTTCTAAATCCGTCATGTTGTACCTCCCACTTCTGATAGTTTAACGATGTACTCTTCCTCGTTCGGAACGGGTATTCTATAATCGTCACCATTGCTGTTTTTGAATGTCACTGAACCCCCTGCTTCGACTTCCATGTTTCGCAGGAAGTCATCGGGTATTAACGATGAAATGTCGGTGATTATAGGTGTGTCTAATGCCTTGACCTCTGTTCCGTCAATAATGTTGTTCTGCGTGTAGGTCTTAGTTTCATAGTCTGTCACATTCCCCTCAATGCCGTATCCAGGCAGATTGCGGATAGCTTCGGGGATATGGTATTCGTTGCGATGATATGGGGCGTAGGCTGTGGCGGTTGATGATTTTTCAATCTGGAAACTTGGAAAATATTTTAGAAAATCAGATTTCCATGTGTCAAAACCGTTGAATGAATTAATCGCAACATACACATAATCCTCATCAGCCGTTTGAAATGTGATAGGGTGTCCTGTATAGGCGTTTATACCACTCATCGTTTTATGCCCAAAAAATTCAATGTCACGTTTATCTGCACCTATCAATTTTCCATACGTTCCGCATAACGCAGTATCTCGTGCGACCGAAATGCAGTATGCAGAATTTGGGCTTACGCCCAGTTTTATGCCACAATAGCCTCTTCCCAAATCAACTAAATCACTAGCTGTGTAGCCGTCTATATTCCACAAATTCTTCCCCTGCTCCACAATCTCTTCCGTACCAGCGCTGACTATTTTGCCGTCAATGACCTCAGAATGACCGCCTATTGACTTCACGCTCATCAGCTTACCACCTGTAGGCACTGCTTTCTGATACGCCGTTTCGCTGTCCGTTTCAAATTTATGGGTCACACCCTGACCGATGGAATACAGTGCGTCCACACGCCTTTGCAACTCTTTATCCGTCAGCTTTACGTTAGCTATTTCAGCTGTATTCTCGGCTATCTTCCCGACAGCCGTCACATAATCATCAGGCAAACTGTCAGCCACCGCCTGTGCTGTCTGCGCAGCGGTTTCAGCGGCTGTTCTGTCTTCTGCGACCTTAGCGGCATTTTCTGCCACTGTCGCCTTGTCAACCGTGACCTGTTCCGCCATTTCCTGCACCGCCTGTCTGTCTGCCGCAGTGCTGTCAGCATTGGTCTTAGCAGTTTTAGCGTAGCCTGCTGTTATATTCTTATCAGCTGTGGTTTGCTGTGCCGCCGTTGATGCTTGGGCTGCGGATATCTTTGCGGCGTTCTGTGCAGTGACCGCCTGCTGACGTGCAGTTTCTGCACCCTGCCTTGCAGTGTCTGCCTGCGTAGCGGACGTTTCTGCCGCTGTCTTTGCGGTTTCAGCTCGGCTTGCCGCCTGCGTTGCCGTGTCAGCTGATTTCTCTGCGGCTGTGGCTGATTTTTTTGCATTTTCAGCCGCCTGCATAGCCGTGCTAGCTGCATTCTCAGCCCTTGCCACGTCAGCTTCGACCTGTTCACCGATTGCCGATATCCTATCCAGTGCGTCAGCTGCCACACTTGGTGACGGCACGGCATTATCACCGATAGCCGCACCTATTCTCAGACGGAAAATGCGTGATTTTTTAACTAAAATATACTCATCGCCTGACAGTTTTTTTGCACATATCTGACAGCTGACTGTCTGCGCCGACCGCAAGATATCAGCAGTAGGCGTCCATGTGCCGTCTGTGATATCGACCTCATAGGCAGTGCCGTCGCCGTAGTCTATCGTTAACACATAGCGGTCTGCGCCGTCTACTGTCAGCCCTTCGACCGACACAGGACGGGCATTAGTTTCACCGACATAGCCCAGCAATGCAGTGTTCAGTGTTACGTCATAATCTGCATTTAATGTTATCGTCATTTAATCACCTTCTATGCTATCACGATATAGTCTACACGATATGTTCCGGCAGGCACGCTGACTGTACTAGAGCCAGCGGACGGCCCCATGCAAATAACCGCATTGTATTTACCATTGAATTTAGCTACATGAACGCAGAAATTCTGATATGGCGTCGGTGTATCGTCCTGTCGGAGAGTGACAATTATCTGCGCAGGGTCGCCGTCTATATCCAGCGGTACTGCCACAGTAGAAGTTGCTGATGATACAACCCGTGTAGCTGTTTTATGCTGGATTATCGTCTGATCTAGCTCGTTTACCGCCGTCTGCACCGCCATCAGTGCGTCCACAAATGCCTGCCTTACCTGTCTGCCCTCAAATGCTGTTGATACAGTTTTTATAAATTGTGAAAGGTCTACGTTTGCCATAAATTTGCCCCCTTTTTTTAATCAAGTGTGTGATTTTCTGTCGAAACGCTCTTGCAGTAAATTTCGCCTGTTTTTCCAAGACAAAATATAGCAGGCTTGCTGTTCTCATCACAAAGAGTTAAACTTCCGTCTTCCGTACTTAGCGTAAACGTCTGTCTTTCGCCATTATATCCGAATACCGCACCTGCCTGTATGACAACGTGACCACTTATGCTTGCGTTGTCAATGCGTATTTCCAATGGACTAATTCTAACTGTCCATTCGTTATGTGACAGCTGAATGGCACTGGTAGTTTCACTAGATGTCTGTAGATTGATAGTTCCGCCTGTTATATCTGCTGATTTTGACGACAGCCTATTGGCAACAACTGTTCCGTCCTCAGATACCGAAAAGGTACCTGAGCCGTTATTTATCTTCAAACCTGTTAAGGTCAGCGCCGTGATAAAGCTTGCAACAAGGTTTCCATCAATGGTCCATGCGTTTGTGTATGGCCCAGTTTTAGCCGACCCACCGTCTGAGGACTTCCAAAAGCCTAACCCGTTTTTGTTCAGCTGGATACAAGCCTTGCAAGTATTAATGTCAGCCGTGTCCATAATCAGAATACGCTGAGGCTTCTCAGATGGGTCGAGTATAACGTGTCCACCCTCTGCACCTGTGATAAGCTTCGTCGCATTCTCTATCTTGCTGTCTATGACCTGTCTGTTTCTGAACTCTGAGTTGTCTATAGCCGATTGCAGGCTCTGAGTTTTCGCTGTCATAAAGCCCGAAAGCGTTTCAAATCGGTCGCCAAAGGTCAACTGTGAAGCCTGCGGATTGTCAAGATCTATGGATATGCCCACAATGCGTAAGTCCTCGTCTATACCCATAATGCTGTTTTTCACTCTGTACCAACAGCCGAGTTCAAACTGCTCAATGTGCTTGTCTATTCTCGAGAGGTCGAGTGCTGTTATTTGATACTGCACTTTCGCACGATTAACAGATTTAAGATACTCCTTACCCTTGCTAAGAAGATTGCTTGCAAGTGTCACATCGTCCCATATCTGCGTACCGCTTATAACGCCGTACTTTGCAACCAAAGAACTGTCTTCTATGTAGTCCTTGCCACCATTCACAGTGCCGATAGTCAACCGCTTTTCGCTGTCGGTCAGCTTTGCACCGAGAGGGTAAAGACGTGTTATGACCGCCGTTTCATCGACTTCTCGTGATATGGTTTTAAGGTTGACCGCAAGTTCTATGGTAGTGTCAGTGCCGTGTCCTATGTTCTCCAAATAGTCAAGATATACCTTGCCACCTTTATCACGAAGCTGTATCTCACCACCGAATTTTCCTATAAGCTTGTCTGCGATAACGTCCATTGTCTTGTCCCAATTTGCAGTATATGTGTAGTTGTTGCTTGCCGTAACAGTGACCTGCCCCAGTTCTATACGTTTATCTGCACCCACCTGAGAATTGTGTTTTGAAAGAAAGGCTGACAGTACTGTGCGTATACCTACCATTTTGTATTCAATATATGGCTGAACACTGTCATATAGCCAGCCTAAACGCCCCTCGCAGGTGACTTTACGGCATATCAGACCTCTCTCGTCCATGCTGTCAGGACACTTCAAGACCCTGCCTATAAAAATGTCCTTGTCAGTGCTTTCATCATAGACCTTGACGGCCGTTGTAAGCGGTTTCAAGAGGTCATAGCCTGCATTGTTCGGATATATGGTAAAACTGAAACTATCCACAGCGTTGATAGACTTTGCAACCTTGCCGCCTGATATGCGGTCTGTGCCGTCGCTGTGTATGACAGTGTTTCCAGCTCCGTTTGTTATCGTTACTATGAACATCAGAGTGCCTCCTCGTAAAGTTTGAGCGTGAGTGTGCCGAAGCCATAAGCCGCAAGAGTATTCACACCAGGCTGTAAAGTCAGCTCGTCAAGGTCGAATTCTTTCTCTGTGTTGCGGTATACACTTGCACTTATCTCCTCATCATTAAGTGCAAAATAAGTGAAGCCCACACCTTTTGCATCGTCCTCTGAGCGCTTGTAAGAAAGGCGTGGGCGTATGGGTCTATCAGCATATGAATAGACTTTCAGGGTCGCAGGAGGGGCGTATCGTGTCTGCTTGACCGCCGTCAGCGATATATCCGTCAAGTTCAGACAGTCGGTTTCAAAGTTGAAGTCGTCAAAACCGATATCTGAATAATCATCAGAACGCAGAAAAGGATACGTTTTGAAGTTCACTGTCAGATCAGCAGTGCGCCGAGAAGTGAACTCAAATGCAGAGGTATCAAACACCGCTGTTGCCCCCACAAAGTGATAATCGGTCAGAAAGCTTATCCTCAACTCGCCCTTTGATCCGCTGAGCCAACGGACAACATCACACTTTCTGCGGTAAAGTTCGTTTTCATCTTTTGCAGAAAGACTGAATTTTATCGTGATATCACGCTGTTTGTACGTCCTTTCGCCTGCCATTTTTGAAAAATCATAAAAGCCGTTCATAAACGGCAAAGTGGCTTCTATCCTGTTTTCCTCCGGCTGAGATATATCAACACCGTCCTTTTGGATAGTCAAATAGAAATCGGTGGACTTCTTGCCACCAAACTCTATGTATTCCCTAGACACTTGCAAGCCTCCTTTCACTGCTTGTGACCCTCTCGCCTAGTTTTCCGTCCACTTTTGAAGTGAGCTTATCGCCGTCAAGATAAATGTTTCCTTGCTGTGCAAGCTGTGGGAAGTAGGTTTCTAGGAGGGCGATGATCTTGTTCATGGTATCGTTACCGCTATTATTCACACTCTTTTCGGGGAGTGCCGAAAAGCTTGGCGGTATGATATCCGTATCCATAAGTGGTTGCAGTGACCTGTTGAACTGCATGGTGATAGTGTCCTCGTTGTCTGCTATACCCTTTGCGAAAAGGTCCATCATATCAGGTGCAAAAGTGTGGAAGTTTGAAAGAGGCCCCTTGTCAGGTTCAGAAAAGCCGAGAAAGTCCTTAACGCTTGAGGCTACGTCACATACAGTGTCTTTAAGGCTCTGCCACTTTTCTTTGATGCCGTCTATGAACGCCTGTATCATATCTGAACCCCATTCCTTGAAGTCATTCCACTTGCGTGAAAACCAGTCTGTAAGGTCGATAAGCATATCAGACAAAGCGTCTGAAACAGGTGCAAAATAGTCCACCATACCTTGTGCGATGCCCTTGATGAGCTCGACCGCTATAAGTATGCCGCCAGCAAGGATATCAGGAAGATTTTTCAAAAGCTCCATTGTAAGCGTGCCGATTATTTCAAGCGCCGATTGGGCAAGCTTTGCCGCCGTATCACTATCTGAAAGTGACATTGTAAGCGCATCTATGATCTGCACTGCACCGTCTATGATAAGGTCTATGTTATCAACAAGCGCTTTTGCAAGGGCTGTTACTATCTGTATCGCTCCGTCAATTATTGCCGGCAGACATTCAAGAACAGCCTGTATAACTGTAGGTATCTGCTCAACAATGGCGCTGATAAGGCCTGGTAAAATCGTCGGCAAAGCCTGTGCTATAGTGGTTATGATAGTTGCCAACGACTGCACAAGAGGACCTGCATTCTGTATAAGTGCTGTTGCGATAATTGTAATGGCTGTTATGGCCGCCTGCGTTATCATGCCGATATTATCAGAAATGCCTTTTACGAGAGCCTGAAATATCTGTGTGCCTGCTTCTATAAGTTGTGGAAGCAGGTCGCTCACAAGCTGTGGAAGCTCAGCCGCTATGTCAGGAGCAAGCTCGCTTATGAGCGTTGTGACCCCTGAAAGAGCCTGCTTTATAACGGGCAGAATGTTCTTTGCAAAGGTCTTTACAGTGCCTACCATTTCTTTTATAAGATTTTTCAGGTCAGCGTTTTTGTCGCCCATGCCTGCCATAAGGTTTGCCCATGCAGCTTTCACAGAACCGAGAGAGCCGGAAACTGTTGTCGCCGCTTCCTTTGAAGTTGTACCCGTGATGTCAAGGTCGGTCTGCACCTTGTGGATAGCCTCTATCATTTTGTCAAATGACACGCTGTTGACGGTCTTTTCATCGACCTTTATCGAATCTCCAAGCACGCCTGAATCGTTGATTAGCCTTGCCATTTCCGCCTGTGTACCACCATAGCCCAATTTTAAGTTATCGAGCATGGTATAGTTCTGCTTTGCAAAACCCTGATAAGCGTTCTGGATAGATGATATGTCCGTGCCAAATTTGTTAGCATTATCCGACATATCCACCATTGCTTCATTGGCTATCTCAGCCGCCTGCGCAGTATCACCGCCCAAGCCTTGCAGAAGTGACGCAGAAAAGCTTGTGACGTTCTGCATATAGTCATTAGCCGATATTCCTGCGGTCTTGTATGCCTCACTGGCGTACTTTACGATAGTATCGGCGTTATCCTTGAATAGCGTTTCGACACCACCTATGTTCTGCTCATAGTCCGCATATGCGCTCGCAGAGCTTTTGACTATAGCACCTATGCCTGCGCTTGCTGCCGATATAGTTGCTATACCAGCTTTTGCGGCAAGTGCAAAGCCCTTTTTGATAGTGCTTCCAAAACCTGAAACGACCTTGCCGCCAAGAGAACTTCCAAACTTGTGACCATCGGGCATACTATCCCCGAACGCTCTTCGCAGTTCTGACGCAAGCCCTTGCATAGACGGAACTATCTGCACATATGCCTTGCCTAGCTGTGTGCCGTTTTCTTCTGCCATGTTAGCCCTCCTTTCCTAAGATTTTTCTTCTTGCTTCCTCATAATCCTCGCCGCTTCGGAACGCTGCTATCTCGCTGTCGCTCTCGCTTTTGCCTATAAGCTTTTCAGCTATGGACTGCGGCCTGTTCACACCTCTTTGTCCGTCCTTTGTCTGCGACCAGCATATCCATTGCAGGCGGTCAAATATCAGCGCAAGCAATATCTCAGAGAACGAACCACAAACTCCGTTGAGCTTGCGCTTGACCCGTGAACTGCTGTCAAGACCACAAAGAAAAGTCGCCACCTTTCGTGCAGGCAGCGACTTAAAATCGTATATGTGATAATACTGCGCCATATCGCAGTCAAGCTCATCAGGATAGCGCTCCATGACAGCGGCAAGGACTAGGAGTTTTTTGTCTTAGGTGTCTGGAAGATCTCCACGATCAACTTTGTTATCTCTTTAGCCGATACATAGCCGCACTTTTCTCTTATCTTCGCAAAAGCTTTTTCTTTCTTGCTTCCCAAAGCGGCGTCAACTACTTTGACATATGCAAGGGGGTCGCCCTGTTCACACTTACCGACAGCTTCGATAAACTCATAGTCGTCAAGGGTCTTCTCCTCTATTTCAAACTCAAAACCGCTTTCTGTCTTTCCTGTCAGCATAGGTTATTCCCCTTTCTTCATGTATTCATAGTGTGTGTTGCCGTTCTCATCAGGTGTGGCTGTGATAGTCAGCTCATAGCCGATAGGCTCATTGTCTTTGTAGGTGATGTCAGATATCTCCGTCACCTTGCCGAACGGAACGACCACTCTTTTCAGTACGTTGTTTTTCAGTATCATATCGAATACGAACGCCTGATCTTCATGTTCGGCACTGTTTACCTTGATAGTCAGACCCGTGTCAAGGTCGCCCGAAACATTGCTGCCATTGTAGACAGTTTTCAACACATCTGTATTGGTACACTCTATCAGTTTGACCTTGAAAGTGTCCGTCTTTTCTGTCTGTGGTGTGTCAACGATATCACCGCCCCAGGCTTTGATGTTTTCAGTAGAAATGCCAGAACTGTTTGTTACACCGTCCTCTGAACAGTAGCCCAGGCTTTTGAACGCTGCGTCAAGTGCTGTTGTTGCATCTGTCGGCAGTGTAGATCCCGTGATCGCTGTGAAAACCGCTCCGCCTACCTTTGGCTTGCCTGTTGATACGTTATCTTTGTTGTTTGCCATAGTATTATCACTCCTCGTCGTAGTAGGTTACATCGAATACCGCCTGATAGCGGTATCGTTTTGTTTCTGTGTCTGTATAGTTGTAGTCTGACGTGCACGCACAGCGACATATATCGCCCTGTGACACGCTTTCAGACATAGCCTTTTTAACTTTTGCGTTAAGTTCTGCCGCCCCGTATAGGCTTGCTGAGTAGCTCTGAACGGCTATGGTGGCAGAGGTGATAAAATCATTCTCTGCCGAGCCTAGTTTATCGATAAGCACATACTCTTTTGGTGGGTTTTTAGGTTCTTCAAGATAGACTGAAACGTCAAGCTTTGCCCCCAGCCAGTCAAGAATTATCTTCTCTATCACTTGCCAAGCACCGCCTTTAAAAGTGTGTTATCTCTAAGATTAGCACGCTGAGCCTTCTTTGTCTTAGCCTTGACGATAGCAACCTTACGGCGCATTTTTGGGTATCTTGTCCATGTGATAGTATACGCTTTATGCCCCGTGCCAAGACGTTGAACGGCTCTGTCAGCATAGCCCTTGACCATGTTTTCAACAGGTGCAGAGCAGAGAAACGCCGCAACTGCGTTGTGGTCAAGCTCTATCTTAACTTTACTCATAGCGTTCCACCTTTACTTTCTTATTCCAACTGAGCGGCAAATTTTCTTCAATGCCCTCTGTCGGAAGACCTATGGTGCGGAATTTTCTGCCGAAGAACTCGACTTCTGTGTCTTCCCAAACGTGTGTATCTCCTTTTGGTATTGCAAGAGTGTAAGCTATGCGTTTGCCCGATAGGTTAAGCTCGTTTACAACGTCCTCTGCGGATGGCTCGCCCACAAGAACGTTTTCGACAACTTCCTGAGATACCTCATATGTGGGTCTGTTGAAATCGTCAATGCCTTTCTGCGTTCTTACAGAAAGCTTAACAGGTATGCCTTTGATGCTTAGTCTCATACGTCATATACCTCCATAGCTCCGTATCTCTGTCGCATAACGCCCAGTTCTTTCAGCTCGTTTCTGAGAAAATACAGTTGCTGTCCTGCGTTGAGATATGTCATTGACACCGAGTAGCCCATAGCCGATTGTGAAGCCTGCGAAGTCGCAGGAGAGCTGTCCGCAATAGAGTCAACAGCTCTCAGCGTGGCACGAACTATGATATCTTTTGCCACAAGCTCTACGTCAGGTTCATCAGCTATCATAATGTCAAGATCTTTGCCATACTTCTTGCAGGCAGTTGAAAGCTTTGCGCAGGCCACAGGCAGCAGAGCCGCCGCCTTTTCCTGCTCCTCAGTCGTGAGCTTTCGACCAAGCCTTATAACGTCCTCGATAGTTGCGTACTCTGCCGCCATTTATGCCGCCCCCTTACTTAGCAGCTGACTGAATGACAGCGAATGCAGACTTATCGAGAATGCCCCAACCGATATATGCTTCGGCTCTGATGTATACCTGATTGTAGCCCTGGAGATCCTGTCCGCTGTTGTCAGGGTCACCATACTCGATGACTTTAAGCGGAATTTCCTTTGAATAGCCCCACTTGAACGCCGTTGCAAAGTCGCCAACGATCGCAAGATCTTTGCTGGAGTTGAATGAAACTGTATTGTTTGTCACGGTCTGAATGCCGTTCATCTGTGACGGTGCATTGCCCCACGCAAGTTCAGGATATATCTTTCTGCCGCTTGTATCCACCATTTTTGCAAGGTCAGCTCTGAATGACGGCGCCATTGTAAGGCCTGAAATATCATATTCGTTGTCCTGCACTACAGCGATGGCCTCCTCGATAAGAGCGTCAGGCGTCTTTGGTGACGTGCCGTCCTGCTTTATCACAGTTACGCCGTTGTCGAAGTGGTTTGTACCTATAATCGTAGAAGCCGTCTTGGCTCTTGGATTAACGCCATGAAAAGCCATGATGTCAAGGGCTCTTGCCACTTTCTTTGCAAAGCCGTCAGAGAAATTTCTCAGAATGTCTATCTGAGCTTCCTCAGAAGCATAGAGAAATTCGTCTGAAATTCGTGAGCCGTATTCAAGCTTAACAGGAACGATAGTCACAGGTGCAAGCGCAACGCTTCCCCTTGTCTTTTTGCCATTTTCAGCTACAAGATCGCATTCATCGTCCATTGTGAAAATGTACTCTTTCTGTCCGTTAAATGCGATAGGTGTTCGGTCGCAAAGCGCAGCCAGTGAGGACTTGCCCTTAACCTTGTCGAAAAGTTCTTTTACAAGAACAGGGTCAAACTTTGCACCCTTTGAGAGAATGTCTGCCATAAATATTACTTCCTTTCAAACTAATTTTTCAGACTTGCAAGGAGCGACTTATATGCCGCATTCTTGCCGTCTACGTGATTGTGTTCTGTGTGACCAAGAGGGGCTGTCTGCTTCTTGCCGATAAACTTTGCAAATGTTTCAGCGTCCTTCTTGATAGCTTCTTCTGTGTCTCCCGAAAGCTTGTTTGCAAGCTCATAAGGGATACCGTTTTCGTGGGCAATTCTCATTTTTACCGAGCTGGTCTCGTATGCCTTGTTCTTAGCCGTGAGGTCTGCGATAGCGGTATCTTTTTCAGCAAGCTTGCCTGTAAGATCGGTGATCTTGCCGTTGAGGTCGGCTGTCTTTGTCTTGAAGTCGTCAGGGGAAATGTAACCCTCAAACTGTTTCTTGACTGTATCCGTGTTGCGGTCGAGCCTTGCCTTTATCGCATTGTCGAAGGCTTCCTGTGTTGTTATAGCTTCAAATTCTGCCATAGTGTTTCCTTTCCCCGCTTTACCCTGCGGTGTAGGTGATATATAATAAACTGTTACCAGCTTATTTTCTGTACTTTCTTTTTATCCGATGAATTTGCACACGCCCAGTGAGCAAGCACCACTGCCTCAAGCAACGATATGTCAGCACCATCAAGAATTGAGGTATAGCCAAAACCTCCGCCTGAGCTTATAGCTCTGTGCTCACAGTTGGCAATGACCTGTTCAAGGGACGGCTGATCTGCGTGACAAATATTCTGTGCAAATACTCCTCGCTCAAAACCTGCTGACGAAGTGATCACATCAGCGACTTTCGGCAGGATAGGTTTGCGCTTGATACCTGCGTTCTTCATATCTGCTGCAAGCAAAGACTGTCCGTTCGCTCCGTCAATGACGGTTTCACGCATATGTGGATTGCGCAGATATGCGATTATCCAGCCGTTTCCCTCTCTTACAGGGCGGCAGTCGATAGCCTCGACAAATATCTTGCCGTCCGCTGTCTTTGCGGCAACAGCAAGGGAAACATTATCCGTGATCTTTGCATACTTGACACCGAAAAACAGTTCTCTGCTGATATCGGGTTTGCCAGTGATACAAAGTGCCTGCCACTCACCTTTGCTGATAGCCGATTTCTGATTATAGGTCAGCCACAAACCTAAACGCTGAATGTTATCGTCAACCTGATCATCTTTTGGGTCGCCAAGCTCTGAACGTATCTTACGCTCTGTGAGGATAGTGCCTAAAGACGGGTTAGTGGCATACCACAGTTCAGGGTCATGTGCGTTCGTGAGTTTTGGCACGGACCATTCAGCCCAGCCGTCATCGCTGCCTTTGCCCGATATCGTCTTCTGCCGGTATTTTGTGAAAACTGTGCCGGCTGACACCATTGTTGGAGGTGTTCCGCACATCAATGTTTGAGGATTTCGGCTGTCTGTGACGGTATATTTTAGGGCTGTTTCTTGGTCTGTGGTGTATTCCTGTGCTTCGTCTATGATAAGCAGGTCATAGCCCTCGCCAAGTCCGCCTTTGCTGGAACGTGTACGGAAATTGATAAGTCCGTCGCCTTTGAGCCATTGTATACGCTCCAAGCCCATCTGCTTTGTGGTCTTGAAGTCCTCTTTTTCAAGAAAACCCATTTTTGTGATAAGGTCGATGATCTTCTCCCACGTCAAATGTGACGTTGTTGTCCTGTGGGCGGTATAAAGCACATGTTCACCATTTTGCAGGCCATAGATTGCACGCATGATAAGCAGCTCTGACTTGCCGTTACGTCTTGGTATCGACCAGCCGAACTTCATGTGTTTCCACAATCCCTCATCGTCCACCGCCATGATGTCATAAAGCATTAGCTCCTGCCATTCCTGTGCGGTGCGCCCCGATTTGTTGTACATTGTGATAGCCTCATCGCCTTTGGTCTGCTCATATGGCAACACTACCGATATGGTGGGGGTCTGCCTGCCGACTTTCTTATCCTCAATAGTGGATTACCTCCTTTTTCGGGTACTAAAAAAAGCACCCGTTAAGGTGCTTAGCTTCGATGTTTGATTACAGCTCAATGCCTTCAAGCTCTGCTCTTAGCTCCAAATCCAACTTATAATCTGCCATATGAACATACTGTTTATACAACGTTTCATATTCACAAGTCGGTTTAAAAGGCAATGTGCCTGCCTTATACTTTTTCAGCATTTCAGAGAGACCATTCAATCTTATCTTTAGCTGATAATATTCTGCTTTAAATCTGTCCTTGTAATCGCCGCTCTCCATAAGTTTTGCTGTGTCTTTAAGCTTCATAATATCCGTCCTTTCTGATTTTGGGTATAAAAATACCGCCTCGCCGTAGCGGAGCGGTCAAGCATTATTGTTTTTAAAATCTTCTTTAGAAATTTTTAATTCACAAGCACACCTGTCTTTTGCTATTTCTAACGGTATGCCCTCTGGATATGTGAAACAATAATTTTTTTCTTCGTCATTTTCATGCCCGACAATAATAACATCATCGCCGCTTTGACGAAGTGCTTCCATTTCAGCATCATAAGAAATGCAATTTTTACATTGTTTCATTTTGTCAATGCCTCCTTTAACATTTGCTCAATATAATCAGGAAATTCTTCTCCGTGGTAATGTGCACAAAAACATTCTGCAAAAAACTCGTGACTGTCCGTGCTTGCATACTGCGAAATGCTATAAATATCGCCTGTCTGCTTTGCCTTGCGAAAAGCATCATCAACCATGCTTTTTATTCTCACACTTCTTGGATCACCATAATTTTTACAATACAGACCTCTGTTAATTTGTCCGAAATATTGATCTGCAATAATGTGCCCATATTCATGTGCTACTGTTGCTTTTACCGCATTTGTGCCACTGAATGTACTTGACATACTCCACCGGCTATATTTTATGCCTTCTTCTATTTGAGCAAGGTCTTTCTTTAATTTTCTGACCTGTGCAGCACTATATTTGCCACTGCTTATTGCTGCTTGATATTCAGGAATAAGCTTGGCAAATTGCTCATTCCTTGTTTTCCAATCGGTAACCATTGCTGGTGGTTCGTTAAGATATTTAGTGCTTATATCTAAGCCTCCACCATTTGCTCGAGCGTTTGCTTTTTTTAGTGTTGACGAACAATTTATATCTTGTAACTTATCAACGGGGTATTTTGCAGTTAAGTCAGTTAATGTTTCATTCACCGTATTAAGTGAATTGAGATTTTTGACATTTTTCACGTTAACTTTGTCGGCAAATTTTAGTGTATATTCCTTGGCATTTTCAATGGTATCAGCAGGAATGAATTTAGCCATACTGCTATTTTCCTTCATTATACCACTTATGCCACGTTTGTCAAGCCTCACAGGTTGTTTTGAACCGGCTTTCTTCATCTGCTCAAGCTCTTCATCTGAGATGTTCCACCTGTTCTTGCTCCACACGTTTTGTGCATTTCTGCCGTTGAGGTATGTAACAGTACAGCCGCAGTTATCATGCCTGCGGTAAACGTCTTTGGGGACATCTTCGGGATAGTGATATTTACCTGCAAGCTTTGAACACCACTTACAGCAGCCACCATGATCGTTGCGAATGATGTAGCAGTCCAGTCCTGCATCAGAACGAAACTTCACGTTTTTTTGAACATAATCGTTGTAAAAACTCTCGGTGATGTTCTGCGCCGGAGCTGTCATTCGCCGTATCATCACTTTTTCTGCAATATCCGGTACAGAAGCCGCATTGACTACCGCCTGCACACGCTCGGTAGGAAAAGCAGCCTGCTGAGGTGTGATGTTTATGCCCGCCGTTTTGTCAAGTGCCTTTTGGCATTCTGCGGCAGCGGAGTTTATAACATCGTAGTTGTCCTTGAGCACGCCCGTGAGTATGGTATCGGCGATGTTGTAGTACATTTTGCCGTCAGGTAAGGCCGCTACGTTGACGTGTGCACCGATAGCCTGAGAGACTCTAAACCCGAGCTGTTTTGAAAGCAGGGCGACTTCTTCCATTTTCGCAGTACCACCCTCTATTTTCTTCAAAACAGATTGAATGTACTTATCAGCCTTGCACGTCTTTTGAAACTCATCACGGATTTTTTCAAGCAGTTCTGCACCGATATCAGCCATTGTTTTCGCCCTCTATGCCCGTGAGCTGACGGATGCCCTTTGCGCCTAGATAGTCAGGAACAGCCTGATTTATTTTCAAAATAGCGTCGCCCACACCCGAGAGTGCGGCAGAGTCAGGTTCAAAAATGGGAAGCCACTGCGGTCTGATGTCACTGAAAGCATAGCGCATATAGGCTGTGTTATCACGAACGCAGGCGGCGAGATAAGCCACGTTAAGGAAACCACTGCCAAACGTTCTCTGAGCCTTGCGTGCGGTAAGCCTAAGATTTTCGTGTGCCGCTCTGATTGCTTCACAGCTGGCAGGATTGGATGTCGCAAAGCCCAAGTCATCAAGGGTCAGCCCTGTTTCTCCGGCAAACAGCGAAGCTATAGATTTAAGCTGTTCAGAGTATGGCGACATGGACTGCTGCTGAAACTGTCCGACAGTAGGATTGCCGCCGTCATCATCTTTGGTGATAGTCAGCAGTGAGGACATTGTTGCACCCCATTTGTCCATTTTCTCGGCATCATCCGAAAGACCAAGTATATATTTTTGTGGGAAACTGTAAAACTCGGCTGATACTTCCGACCGCCTGAGTGTTCTCATAGCCTCCTGCACAAGCTCCATGCACGCCCTTGATATCCTGCTGTGACCGAAAGGGCGAACGGCGTCAGGGCGGTATATGATAGGCACAAGCAGAGGGTAAGGCGCAGGATTGTCATAGATCTCAACATCATAGCCTCTGCGATATATCTCTGTCTGTTCGGCTGTGAAGTAGGCTTCGATAGTGGGGTTGAAATCGCTATCCCTGTCAAGCACTGCATAGCCCTCACGGAGCATATTCGTGATAGGGTCGATAATGCCAGTAGCATTACTGCCGTCAATGACCTGTAAGCGTGGATAGCCTGTTTCATCAGCCGAGATATACACAAAACAACAAGAGGACACCAACGCTGAGAGAATAGCAGAATCAAAAAACACGTCACGATTATTGTTGTCAAATATCTCGTTGACGTAAAAACTGTTGTCCTCGAAGCTGTCAAATACTATTCTGTCCGCAAGGGTATCAACAGCCTTTGCACACCAGCCTAGCACAGGACGCATCCAGTTATAGCTTGGTGGTATCATTTTGCCCATGTCAGTAAGGCCGTTCTTCATGTGATAGTAGTTATAGCGCACATTGACCCTTGAAGCCTTTGAAGAAAGCTTCTTTTTCAAATATGCCATGCCTTTGTATTCGCTCATCTTGTATATCCTTTCCAGTTATTTCAATCCTGCGAGAAATATAAGCAGTGCGGCGGTGAAGGTCTTTTTTGACCTCAAAAGGGGGCATACCCCCCATATTGTCAATAATTTGTTAAAAATTCTTCCAATCGTAGCATTGTGGTAAAATTCGGTTGGAAATCAGGTCGAGAGACTGATCAAACACCTGTTTTTCCACCAATTTGTCAGATTTCTGGCGATTACAACACCAATGTGCCAACTGCAAGTTTGAAATGTCCGAAGGATGACCGCCTTTGGCAATGGGTATGATATGATCTATGCAAGCTGACAGTGGGTGCGGATATTTCAATGAAAAATCAACAGGCTTACCACAGATACCGCAAACTGTTTGGGTAGCGTATATCTTCTTCTTGTTGATGCGGAACTGCTGTTGGTGTGAACCGCTTCGGTCTGGTCTTGGTATTGGCATAAGGTCACCTTCTCAACGCAAAAGCGACCGCAAAATGCAGCCGCCTTCGTGAAAATAATTTAAGGAGTTTTGTAAATGGTGGAGCAGATGTTGAGCTGGCACGCTCTCGACCTGCATTCTTGCCGCTGCCTGCTCAGCCCTTGCGGCTAGGTCCCGTTAACGTCAGGCTGTCCTGTAAGCCATTAACTCCGATTACACTTACAGCAACACATATTCATGACTATGCGGAGTAGTTTCACTGGTGCAGGCTTTAAGTTCGTGCGCTCTCAACCTGCATACACCGCCCGAAGCTCTAGAATATAGTTCACGGCTTGGCGGCGGTTCAAATATTATGTGTTGGCTTTTACGGGCAACCAACTGACCGTATGGGCAAACCGCAAGCTCATGCACTCACGTTCTGCATAGCCCCTTACGGGGCTTAGAAAATTGGAGGTGACTTCATGAAAGTACAAGTCTGAGGTACATCTACACTTTCCTCAGTTTAAATTATAACATAGTGAAAAGTCACAAACGTCACATTTATCATGTTTTTTGCAAATATCTTTGTATACGCATTTTGATACAGCTCTCTGACATTCTTCCACCACTAACCTGCATAGCTATCTGCAAGTACGTCTTACCCTTGATGAATTTCAGCACGAACATTCGCCGTGTCTGATAGTCCTCTATCCCCTTGATAAACTCCTCAACAGCCCTCTGCTCACGCTCTAACCGTGCCTGCTCGCACAGCAGTGAAAGTGTATCACCACTTGGCAAGAAGCCGTCTATGCGTGTGCTGTGTGGCGTGTAGGACGGCGGAGTGCATACGCTGATACTGTCGGCAACGTACTTACCCTCAAGCTCTGCCTTGATGTCCTCAATGGCTGAGGCGTTCCTGCGGTAGGCTTTCAGGCGTGACATGGTCATTGGGTCAGCCATTAGCATCACCGTCCATTTTAATACCGATACCATTCACGTCAACAGCCGTATCAGCAACACCGAAAATAACCTTGCCTATTGCTGTAGATACGTCACCCTTGTGATAATTGTCTACGGTTATCTTGAATCCCATTCCTGATATCGTTACCTTATCCTCCACCAGATTGACAGCCCTGAAAACCTTGCCGTGCATAGCATTTTCATACACACCATGCAACTTTTCCAGCTTATCCTGACTAACGCCAGCCTCCCACAGAATTGACGAAAGCCTATGCTCGTCAATGGTAGGAATCTCAGTCTCGTGTGCGTTCTGGTCAACGAATGTGGATATCTTATCATTCACCGTAGTGATAAGGTCATAATCAAGCTCGTCGCCCACAACATTTGTCAGGATATCCTTGAAAGTTTCCTTCTCGTTCTGACAGGTCATTGAGAACTCGCAGCCCAAAAGCTCCTCAACAACAGAAGTATTCGGCTTTTTGGCGTTTTTGGTGTAGTAAAGCACGCCGTTGATATCAGGTGCACGGTCATTGAAAAGCGGGAACAGAAATCCGTCGCTCGGCAGTTCCACAATTCTATCGCAGGACTCTTTCTTTGCAATAGAGTTGTCCTGCTCGTTGTATATAAGCCCGTCGATACGCAGGTTTACAGGGCAAAGTGCCGTGATGATGAAGTTGTAATCCGTGTCAGCCTCTTCCTCGAACTCGTCCATTTTGTTCTTCCTCAGCACGGAATATGTACAGTGTGCCGCAAAAATGGTATATGTTGACACATACTCAACCTTTTCAACTATAGCGTTCAGGAAGTTGTCAACCTTTTCTTCATCAAGCAGCTTGCTTTGCAGTGTTTCGTACATAAAAGGCTGAGCACCGCCCTCAAGGTAGGCGTCCTTAGAAAACGAATATTCCAGCAGATTTTTGCCGATAGAGCCGCTGAGCACCTTTTTCAGGTTTATCATTATCAGCTCCGCCTCATCCTGCGGAATAGTGTTGTAAAGCTGATTGGTCTTGCACTTTATGTTCTTTTCAGCGTCCACAAATG
>OLNO01000661.1_pt1 | contig 34237 bp, 32 predicted proteins | sample 1672861 | NCBI WGS metagenome assembly OLNO01 (sample SAMEA3136731, study PRJEB25190) | human gut metagenome | reverse complement strand
GTCGACGCCTCGTCGCCCGAGGTGACCGAGAAACGGTTTCTCGCGGCACTGACGCCCGACATCAAGGCGCTCTGCTTCGACCTGCGCGGCCTTCCTTCGGTCCGTTTCGAGGCCATTCTGGCGCATCTGATCACCGCCGACGCGGCAGCCCCGGCGACTGAGGTGCCGATCACCCGCTTCCCCTTCCAGGAGGGTGCGGCGTGGCGCATCGGGTCGGAAACCCTCCGGGCCAAAGCGCCGCATGTGGCCCTGCCCGCAACCTTCCTGTGCGATGCCGGAACCGTCAGCTGGGGTGAAACCATCCTGCTGATGGTGCGCCACTACCACCTGGGCGAGATCGTCGGACAACCGACGGCCGGGACCACGGGCGACATGACGCAGTTCGCACTGCCCCTGTTCCCCTTCTCCATGACCGGCATGCGCATGCGCGGCATGGACGGAGAACCGCATCACGCCCGGGGCATCGTTCCCGACCGGATCGTCCCCCGCTACGCCACTGACCTCATAACGGGCCGCGACCGCACGCTGGAGACGGCATTGGATGCTGTCCGATGAAGTGTGCCGTTAACGAGTAACCGCCCCCGCATGGCCCGGCAAGTGCGCCCTCGCCTGCTGTCTGTAGTCAGAATTTCGGAATCATGCGGACTTCTGCCCGCCGCCAGACCGGGACTTCGTTCCGTTCACAGCGATTCTGCGGTCAGCAGTTGCCGGAGCATGTCGCCGGCACCCGCATGGCTTGCGTTGACCACATCAATGAAGTCCGTATATTTCAACGGATACTTCCCGGCGTATTCCCGATAGAAACCGGCAATGATGCCCGCCAGTTCGTCATAGCCGATCTCCTTCGCCATACGGTCCAGAACCAGCGGCCCTTTTCTGTAGACCACCGTATTGTTGTTGTTAACGACAACATCGACGATCGGCTCGTCCTGAGGCGTGTCCTTGATCTTCCCGTATTCCGACCGGCACCAGTCGAGCTGTTTTTCGTATGTTTCAGCGCCATAATAATGACGGATAAACAAGAGCGTCATAAACTCATTGAGCGACTCCTTGATGAAATAGGCTCCCGGCTCACCGTCGTCAATCAGCAGGGTCCATTCACCCAGCCAGCGGTGTCCGATTTCGTGCACCAGCGGATAGATGTCGGGGCTGGTGGAGAACTTCTCCTGCGATGCGGAGATAAAGCCGATGTTGTATCGGTTGCTGAACCCTTTTCCGTTATGAAACAGATAGGCCGGAAGCGCCGTCACATTCCGTTCCGCGGAGACATAGTCTTCGCCATACACCTTGCTGAAAAAGGCAATACTGGCCCCGGTCAGCTCAAGCAGCTCGTCGTAACGCTCTCGGCCGCATTGCATCCCCTTGATCTGGTAGACGGAGACTTCACCGGGGAGCTCCGCCTCCGTCCGCTGATAAGCGTCCGTGCGCAGAAAGGCCAGCGTGAGCGACTGGGACAGGATATGCCTTAACGTGCCGCTGTATCTTGAGGCAGAGTTCGCCGCCAACGGGTAGGAGCATAGAAAAGAGAGCGAATCGGGCGTCTCCACCTCGATGGCGACATCCATACAGGTATTCGGCACATACGGATAGAAGTATTCGCCGAAGCTGGTCTCCCACAATTCGGCATCACCCTCTCCGTAGATGAAGAACGCCGACAGATTGGTGTAATCGTAATCCATGCCGACACGTACCGTCCGGTCATCCTTTCTGCGAATTACGATCTTCTTCTGTGCGTAGTCGTATGTGTATTCACACCCGTCGCCATGCATCTTCAGGTTGTCTATCGAATACTCCTGACCGCCGCCAAAATACATGGATATGCTGTCCGTCCCCTGAAAATCCACTCCAAAAGAGCACGCGACATGGAGATTGGCCGCCTCCTGACCGGTTTTGCTGATATGGAGCGTATAATCGCTGATCTTCTGGGCCGTTGCGATATGGCCCGCTACCAGCAAAGCCACCATAACCATCAACTTTCTCATACAGATAGAATTCTCGGATCTGGAGGCCGCCGCAGCCGCTCCAAACCCATGCATATGCAAATATATGCATTTTTTTCATGTAAACCAACGGGTAACCATGCCGGGAGCCATGTCCAACAAGGAGCCTGTACTGCTGCCGATAGGCACAACGGCCATGGATAAGAAATCCTACCTGAGGCCGGTACCGCGAATCGACCTGGATCGGGAATTATTCCCCGAGTGAAGACTATAACACAAAAATAAGAACAACACGCCGCGGCGTGTGGATCTGAAAACAAGAATAGCTATATTTGCATATCTGAAGAATCTGAAGGCGCCTGCACAGACACACTTTTTGAAACACTACCTGAAACACTACCGCATTAGATTTATTTGTCTTTTTATCTTTGAATCGGAGGGACAATTCAGCAACAAAAAAAGGCCGACGAATCAAATCGTCGGCCTACACTTTCTTGATTGCTATCTATGCTATCTCGACGATACCATCACAGCATGTCTTCCGGCGCCAGCGGCATATAGGGACCGTCCTTGACCTCGAAGATCACGGAACTTTCGTGTACCTCCAACGTATGCCACTGCCCCTTCGGTATCTGAACTCCGTAGTTGCCACGCCGGGGATCGAGTTCGAAGCGTTGAGTCTCCCTGCGGGTATCATCATAGAACATCACATCGATGCGCCCTCGTAGCAGCATGTAGGTCTCCGCCGTATGCAGATGCCGGTGAATCGGCAATACCGTACCCGGCTCCAGAGCATTCAACAACCGCTGCGCCTTAGCATCCAATGTTTCATGCAGATTGTAGTTCATCCGTAACCGCTCCGACGCTTTCGCCTTCGCAGCCACCTCATCCAAAAGTTTATCGTCTATAAGCATAGTATAAATCATCAAACAAATTAAACTTCTGATCAGATAATATTAGTTCGAATCTGTTCCACGATATATTTCACATCATCATCAGAAACATACGGTCCACTAGGGAGACATAACCCCTTGGCAAACAGACTTTCACTTACCCCGTTGACATAGGCCGGATTGTTGGCATAAACCGGTTGTTTATGCATCGGTTTCCACAAGGGGCGCGACTCGATACCGGCAGCATCCAATGCAATACGCATTGCCTCCACATTGGCATTCGGCTCACAATCCGTATGTAGCGTCGCAGCCGCATGCGTAACACCGGCAGCTCCTCCAACTGCGCCTTGAATAGCGACCTTGTAGGCATTTTCTTCGCCCTTAACGTGCAACGAGGGATCGAGTACAACCGTATTCAACCAATAATTACTGTCGTATCGCGACGACGGATTCTCATGCAATGTTACGCCGTCCACATCAGCCAATAATTCCTTATAGAGAGCACACACATGTTTATGATGCGCAATATGATCATTCACGATCGTCATCTGCCCCCGCCCGATTCCGGCACATATATTGGACATGCGATAGTTGTAACCAATATGCTCATGCTGATAATAGGGATAGGCCTCTCGAGCCTGGGTCGCATAGTACATAATCTCTTTCTTTACCTCGGCATCAGGGCAAATCAATGCGCCGCCACCCGAAGTCGTAATCATTTTATTGCCGTTGAAAGACAAAACACCATATTTTCCGAATGTTCCCAGCACACGCCCGTCGAATCTCGAGCCAAAGCCCTCTGCAGCATCCTCCACAACGGGAATATCATATTTGTTGGCGATTGCCATAATCTCATCAATTCGGTACGGCATACCGTAGAGAGCAACCGGAACGATGGCTTTTGGTTTTTTCCCTGTTTTGGCAATACGATCCTCAATTGCCGATTCAAGCAGGGTTGGATCCATATTCCAGCTATCGGGCTCCGAATCTACAAAAACCGGGACAGCCCCCAAATAGGTTACGGGGTGCGACGATGCACAAAAGGTAAAAGACTGTACGATTACCTCATCACCGGGACCGACACCACAAGCCAGCAAAGCCAAATGTACGGCAGCCGTTCCGGCTGAAAGAGCGACAATCTCCTTATTCTCTCCAACAAATTTTTTCAGGTCATCCTCGAACCCATTGACATTGGGCCCCAGAGGTACCACCCAATTGGTATCGAACGCCTCCTTGATAAATTTCTGCTCCTCACCCGACATGTGAGCCAAGCAAAGATAAATTCTGTTACGTGACATTTTATTCTTTATTTTGTGGGACTTCTGCTAATTCATATGAACGGAATATTGTCTGAAAAATGAGTTTAATATCACCCCAAAACGTATGATGATAATAGTAGTCTAGATTTATACGGACCTTATCAGGGAAAATAATCTCATCATTATATTTAATAGGATTCTCGACCTTAGCTAGTATTTCTTCTTCATTAGCATATTTCAAAGATGCAGGTCCGGTAATACCAGGACGTAATTTCAGAATTAATCTATCATCGCCCTGTAACTTATCAGCATATCCAGGCACATCAGGACGAGGCCCTACAAAACTCATATCGCCAATAAATACATTCCATAATTCCGGTAATTCATCTAACTTATATTTACGCAACACAGCACCTAAAGGAGTAATCCGACTCTCTCCGGCAACAGATATGGAAGAACCAGAATGACAAACCGTCATAGACCGGAATTTGTACATAGTAAATAAATTCCCATTTTTACCTACACGACGTTGCGTAAAAATGACGGGACCTCCCGGCATCTTTATCTTGATCAGAATTGTAACCACTAACAATATCGGCCACATACACAGCAAACCGATTAACGCAACGAAACGATCAAATAGAAATTTCAACATATATGTTCAAGTTGTTTTACAACCTTGGCCGGAACTCCAGCAACAACGGTATGTTTTGGAACATCTCTTGTAACTACAGAACCTGCAGCAATGACGCTTCCTTTTCCAATAGTTACACCTGGTAAAATAATAGAACCAGCTCCGACCCAAACATTATCCTCAATAATAACAGGTTTTAATATGGGTGGATATATTTTCCCCAACATATTATATGGAGTATTGGGATTTGCAGTTGTTAAGACGGTAACTCGATATGCTAAAGTAGAATTTTCACCGATTTCTATTCGATTTTTAGCAATCAATAAACATTCTGTGGCTATCTCAGCATGTTTTTTCATAAACACCCCTCCCGACTTACTGGATATAATCACAACTCGCCTAAATGACAACGAATTAGACATATCACACGATACGCCTTTCATGCGATATCTACACATATTTAGAAATCGAATGATTCTATAAATAAAGGTCAAGAATTTCATGGATTTAATTTTCTATTCTTTAATAATTTATTCATATAATATCTCATTTCGCCCCAAAAAGCTATTTTGTCATCAGACCGGAAATCATCAAAACCATCAAATCCCCTAAATTGAAAAACTTGTCGTAATTCATGTAAAGTCAATTTTAATGATGTTAAACGTCCAACCAAAGTAATGATATCACCCAGGACCCATTTAGTTTTGGTTCCTATCATAATACTTATTGGAGCATCATATACTCCTGCTGTTGCCATCCTATAATGAATATATGGGATATCGAATCCTGCAATAATTGGTGTTGCTAAACCGCCTGTATACCTAGTATTCACTTCTATAAATGCAACCTCTCCCGTCTCCTCATTATACTTAAAATCTAATCCACAAACTCCATAATAATCTACATAATCTAATAATTTTTTTGCGTAATCGATCAAAATAGATTTATCAACAATAATTCGCTGGGTAGTAGTTCCCCCTCCTTCTGTTTTGGTAACTAAGGCTCGATACACTGATGCTTTAAAGAACCCATCCATTCGTATACAGTCTACACTATAATCTATTCCTGATATTTTTTTTTGAATGAATGTTTCAACATTATGATACTTCTGTTCTAAAGTTCTAATTTCATCTATATTCTGAGGGAAAAAGACTCCTTTAGCAGAATTACCAATAGCAGTTTTAAAAACTACTGGATAAGTATCAATTTCGGCTGTAGTATGATATACCTTAGGAATAGGGATTCCCGCTTCGTGTGCGTATTTTGTTGCAATAACTTTATTTGATAGGCGTGTAAGTATATCATAACTTGATATAGGAATTATTAAATCGCTGGGGAAACGGTCAATATATTTAGCAATAACTATTGCCTCATCATGTGTAGGCAGTAGGACCTTAGGTTTAAGTATCTTTATATTTGTCAGTAAACATGATATAAATTCATCTTCATGCGTAAAAGGATCTGGGTATACAAAAGACCCAGAACAGAATTTAGACATGCTACAAATATTCTTTTTTGATACATCTGCAACATACACAGACAAACCATGCGATGTTAAACTTCGTAAAATATTATATCCCACTCGATTCCAGCAATACGTAACTAAAACATCGCAAGTTTCTTCATTTCTTCTGATCATATTTCCAAGATATTTATGTCATAATTATTAATTATTCTCATTCACATACAACACATAATAAAAATAGGCCATATTAATCAGGTTTAAATCATCCTCAGATATTAATCAACACCGGCAACGCATCATTGGACGGAGAACAAACAAATTTACCAACTTTTGTCAATCGTTGTGCATCTGGGATGCATATTTCCAACAGAATCTCGCACGTCGTCTTTGTTCTAAAATAACCTTGAAATTCCAAGCACCCTTCCTGAGGTGTTTCTGCGTAAAAACCACGTCTGTACTTTTAGTTACAAAATACGCCCCAATTATCACAAGAGATAACAAAAAGGTTAGATAGATTATCACTATCCAAACAATCCAAGAATCTAAAATCGTTTGAAGAAATCGCGGTACATATTTATTTTTCCATGATAAAATGAGACATTATAATCCGCATAGCATGATCAACTGTATAGTTGGCTTTCAAATATTCATATCCTCGAAGCCCCATACTTTTTCTCAACGATGAATCTTCAAGCAACGCATCAAGTTTACAGTCAAATGCCATTATATCATCACTTTCCGCCCAATAGCCATAGTTGTTTTGCTCAGCAATACGCCCAATATCAGTATTTTTATCTACAGCCATCATAATAGGAATTGCATTCTCCAAATATGATAGCAATCTAGATGGATAATTTGGTATAGTAAACCTATGATCCAGATAAATCAATCCGATATCAGCAGATCGCATCAACAGATCATATTCTCGTTTAGGCAACGAATTCAATAACCTAGCATTAGCCGGTTTTTTTATTTGAAACCATTGTTCCAATCGGTTATATTCTGTTCCGCCTCCAACGATCAGAAAAAAACAATTCTTACGTCGTTCATTACTTTTTATCGTTTCTATTAAAAAATCAATACCTTGTGGTTTTCCTAAATTACCTCCATATATACATAATATTTTATCAGGAGCTATTTCGTAACGTTTCCGTATTGCCAACGGATCAAATTTCTCTCGCCCTGACAACAATTCAATACAATTAGGACAAACTTCAATACACCGAGAATCAATCTCAGGATTATGCTCAATAACATATTTAACATTGGCAGGCGACATACAACCGATATAATCGGATAAGGCATATAGAGCGCGTTCCTTTCTACGAAAAAGCCTATATATCAGACTATGCGGTGATAACATTCCCAAATCAACAGCATTCTGAGGGAATATATCCTTCAACAATAAATATGAATTTGCTCCATATTTGCGTTTAATAAAACGAATAACCCTATTAAAGGTAATCGGAGGCGTTGAGTACAACACCAAATCAAATCGAATATCCTTTAGGTATCGTTGAATTGCTCTCATGTATTGACGTTCCAATAAAAGCGTTCCAACACCTTTCTCAATCACATTTGTTTTCTGAATATTAAGCGTTCTCACTCCTAGGATATGAGCTCCTGCAGATTCAAAAAGAGACGTTGCTCGCTGTATTCTACGCTCAAAAGGGATAACAATATATACATTATGACCATCATGCACAAACTTACGCATCAAATCAGCATATATACCACGCTCATTCAAATCATAAATACGCGAAAGTGTCAAAAAAAGGATATTCATTTTATAACTAACAATTTATTACTCTTTTCTCCAAACCATCTTGTTGACAACTCCAATGTAGGACTGGATGAGTTTCACGACCTTCGTCGAGACATTCTCATCCGTATAGCTCGGGACCGGAGTTCCATAATCCGCAGCCCGCTGCAGACTGCAGGCCGTATTGACGGCCTGCAGCAACGACTTCGTGTCGATGCCCTTCAGCCGAAAAAATGGTGAGATTTCTCCGTATCGTTCATTATCATGAGAATTATCAGTTATTGTATTGTTTAATTTATTCTGATGCAGTCAAAATATATTTATCGGTATGCGTCTATTCCCATATAATTTTCCGCTCTGAAAAATATAGCTATGATGATTTAAAAGACACCCTTATCGGTTATTATGTCAATTAATTTTTCTAATATGAAATTGCCCCGCTAAGTAAATTTTCATATAATTCAATATATTTTTCAAAGCACTTGTTCTTATCGAAACACTCCTCTGCACGTTTACGACAGTCGCTAGAAGAGAGGCGATGTTCTTTCATGTTTATTATAGCATTTGCCAATGCCTCTACGTTACCTTGCTCAATGACAATACCTGTCTTCTCATTCACTGTCTCAGGCGCCCCTCCTGTACGATAGGTTATCACAGGAATACCACAAGCTAGTGCTTCGAGATTGACCGATGGAAAGGTATCTGCATATGTAGGGTTAATGAATACATCAGATTCAGAGTAGAGTTGAACCAACTCTTGCACAACATGTGTACGTTGGATACCATGAATGCCAGCTGGAAGAGTCTTTACTTGTTCAGCAGAGAGGCCCACCATCGTTATCTCATATTCCTCATTCGGCAGTATTTCCCGAAGCTTGTAAATGTCAAACTCACCTTTATATGCCATCCACACATTCGATACGGCAATGATACGAAAAGGGCGATTGGTTGTTAAATGTTGAATATTAAGTGGCAACTGTTTGAAGACTGACACATCCACTCCATTCTTTATTACCTTGATGCGTTTATCCTTCAGGAATGACTTCTTTACAAGATCACCCATCCATTCCGAACAAGGTACAACAGTTAGATTTCTACATCCAGCAAAGAGTTGTTTCTTCAGCAAAAAGTTCTCTCGCGAGCGATCCACAAATCTATTCCTTTGCACACACTCACCACATTCCATCTGCCACTTCATGCAATTCTGCTGAACAAAGTGATAACAATGACCGGTAAACGCCCAACAATCGTGGAATGTCCATACTACTTGGATGTCCGTCTGGTTAAGATACTCGAATAAGATACAGTAATTTAAGAAATGGTCGTGAATATTATGCAACTGCACTACGTCAGGTTTTATCTTGTCTATTTGGCGAACCAGAGCTTTTGTCGCACCATTCGAACTACGCCCCTCCATATCCTGCAGCCAGTTGTATGCAAAATGTATGTAGTTGTCAATCTTCGAACCCACCTTCACAAGTTTACTCTCTGAGGGATTCATCATTCGTCCATATGCGATATACGATTCCCATCCACGCTTCATTGCCGACTGACCAATAGCCTCAGCTATCTTTCCTGTAGAACCCCAATTAGCTGTTACGTTGATTTGTAATAGTGTTGGCATACTAACTAAATTACTTTAGAACAAGGTCTCATTAGAATTGAGCTATCTCGCCATTCAGAAGATCTGCTATTAATCTGACAATTGTTTTTTAACTACCTTATACGGATTTCCGAAGTCTAGCTGCGTAGGGAAAACAAAGTATCGTATTCCATTTATGTGAGCAAACTTTTCTCCAATGATATTATCGATACCTTGTAATGCTATATAGTACCATTCAATATACATTTTCTAGCGATTTTAGCATAAAGTTTTGGGATATATACAACTCTCAGCAATTTTGCTAGTTGATATTGAGTTAATTATGATATTAATCTTATATCGATCTAATAGATCTTTTAAACATTTCTTTTCAATTAATATGCATAGCAATATGTTTTTCATGAAATTGTTCCAGAATTTATCAGACCGAATACACCCCATTGATAAAATAGGATACAAAAACATATAGAGATTATATTAATCTTAGCATATGAAAATATGCTTATATGTTTATATATATTATTTGAATGTTATAATGCCGAGTATCATTTTTGAGATTAGATGAAATCCATACCCTACCGGTATACTTATTAAACACGCTACAATATATGGTACCATGTTACCTCCAGAGGGTAATTGTAATGCTGCAAATATTGTAATAACTATTTTAGGCAGTATGCCATTAAGTATGTAGGATTCTAATGAGATTTCTCCCATAAGGTGTACAAATTTTCGGATTCTTACCCCGACCGATCTTATAAATCTACAGAAAACAAAGAGGAGCGGCATTGTTAAAAAGAAATATCCATATACTAAATGACGAGTAGCGATTACCACTAATATACCCACTAAAAATAAAACAATAAGCCACCACAATGATATTTGCTTGTTTTCCTTAATCGGTTGTCCTAGTGCAAACCCAAGGACAAAGACTGTTGCTCGAACTATAACAAACTGAGTGTTTTTTATTACATTATTCAATAAATCTAATTGGAATGAGGCAGGTATGAATAAACACAAATAAAAGATACATATTAACACAATGGCAGCCGTCCAACGATATTTCCTTAGTAATCGGAAGAACAAAGGAGATAAGAGATATAGAGGAATAAGCGCAGCTATAAACCACGGAGTATCGTGAGATACATAGAATCTTAATGTTGACAAACCAAATAAATAATCTAAGGAATCAAATCCTGGCATTTGCCCTATTGCATATCTATATGCATCATAAGGTAGAATTATTATAAGATAAGGAATAAATAACTTTAAATATCTATGAATATACCAATATCTAATTCCTTTATACCCTCCGTTTGAAAGACTGTTCCACATCCCCATTCCTGATAGGAATAAGAACAGATCAACTCCAATGTTACCCAATGAAAGAGTATATAGTGCTACTTTTGATAAGTTCACATAACCGCATACATGACAAATAAGTATGAGTAATGCACTCATCCCCATCAATTCAGTACGAAATGCAGACAATTCTCCCGATTCAATATTCCTCACCATCATATCAGGTTGTTAAAAAACATGTCAAAATCAGTAGTTCTATGATGCCAATCAAAAACTGAACTTGCAGAACGAACACGTTCCTTCATATTTTCAATATCTACTTTACTCATGTTTAGAACATAAATTCGCAGTGTAGATAGAATGGACTCATAATCATATCCGTCTACTAAGAACCCTGTTTCTCCACTAATCACATACTCCGGTAAATCACTTGTTGCATTAGTGATTACAGGCACTCCTGCTATCATTGATTCGGCGAACTTTGTCGGAAACCCAGCCATACTTTTACGGTTAGGCTCACGAAGTAATACCATAAAATCAGCCTTCTTATAATACGCGGGCACTAAATCTTGAGGGACACGTCCCAAAAAAATAATATTCTCATGAAGCGAAGTATTGATTAATGATTTAGAATATCGATTTATATATGCATCTCGAGTTATGCCAAGAATAAGAAAGCGTATGGATTTACCTTCGTTAGCTAAAATGTTCACAGCATTAATGACAGAATGAACACAATCCTTTCTAGCGGGAGTACCAGCATAGATAAGAGTATAGCCATCGAATGGTTTAATTCGTTTATCATTAACGAATGTATTCCATTTGTGCTCCTCCGGGTCACACAATGGAGGTATAAGTACATTGTTTGAAGCTGGATAAAAATTATATAAAAATCGACTTATAACAATCTTGTTCATCACATGATGTTGTGTATAAGTCATGTTTATATGATTCGATAAGATATCTGTAAGATGCAATTCATTATTATCAAACCATTCGTTTATATCGTTAGCTAACTTTATACTATGTTTCTTACAATATTTTATCATTCTCTTTGAGAATGAATTATCCGCGTTATAAGTAATGATTAAGTTCGGGTTCGGCAATGTTTTCAATATTTTAATGGATCGTTTCCCTCGAAATAGCTTTGCCAAAATACGAGCCTTTATGGAATTATCCAAAGGAAGATCTCCTGAAATATGGTACTCAAAACCACATACACGATATTTTCCATCCTTACATAGATCCTCAGCCTTGTACTGCCCGCCCCAACTGATAAAGCGCACCTCGTGTCCAAGGGCTCGAAATGCCTTAGCATTATTCAGCACACGAGGAGCTGCTGCATCAAGATTAGGTAAACGGAATGCACCTACATATATTATGTTCATTATAGCCTTGATTTGTCTGTTCGATAAATGCTTTGTTTAACTGATGATAGGACCTCACGGAGTCGAAATTTGAGTATTGGAATCAATCTACTAATATAGGATTGAGGTATTATATTTCTATAATGAATCGTTTGCTTAGCATACTCATAATATAGTCTATATAGCGGATGAGTACATCCCTTTTGCCAAGGTTTAGGATGAGATACGTAATGTAAAACGATTGGGGCTTTCTTATATATCTTGGCATTTTCTTTTTCTTTATAATAATCACATACTATTTTCCCTGCTTGCCTATCACCTCTATTATTCAACCCATATGAATACACGATGCTCGTCATATTCCATTGCGGCATAATATGTAAACATTTATCATAAAGAACAGCATTCAAAGTATCTTGATCATGATAGATTATTTTACTGTAGTTATCATTTATATATTGAATAAGTTCCCTATTAATATTGTAGTCACGAAAATAATCAAGGTTTATTATACTGACACCTGCATTAAAATACCCGTATTTAATAGGATAGCCAAGACGAAGAGCTTCATAACCAGAGCCTATTTGCTTAGAAGCAGCAATAGCATAATTTGTTATATCTATATTCCACAGCGGCTGCAGACTACCATTTACGATAATATCACAATCCAAATAGATAACCTTATGTACATCATTAGGCAATAGGTCTGATATCAACAGTCTATAATATGTAGCTCGACTGATATGCTTCAAACCATCAGTCTTTGGCATTGGGAATTTCTCAACAATACCAGAATCCACCAAGCAAAAATGTATTTTTCCATAATATCTTTCTACCTCTTTAGTAATGATACGCTGATTCTCATGCTTTAATCCTTCTGTAAGAACATAAATATTGACATCTGTATTGTTCACTAATAAAGATACCAGCATTATGCTACAGTGCTGTACAAAATTATCGTCAGTGGCGCAAACTATATTCATTTGGCGAAACTCGATTATGTGAAACAAATAAAATTATATATAAGAAAATAATTGTGAATGACAGGCTCCTTAATATATAGCAATACTCAACACGTGGGGTAAACAAAGCGTTTCCAGCCAATACAATTAGCAATGACATCGCATATGGAGAATTATGGGCTCGAGTTAGTTTGTTAACTAGTAAACCGATTAAGAACATTAATATAATTACTCCAATCAGGCCAAAAGAGTAATATATATCTCCAATCAAAGCTGTTCCTAATCCTCCTTGAGTAGAATCCATAAATGATTCTGTGAATAGTTTTGAAGAGGTCGGTGCAAAAATATCTTTTGAAATAAATAACAAAATGATTGACTGAAAGAATGGAATTATACTTGCGGCTTGTAATATCATATTACTACCACCAGTTATACCATATTTATCCACATAATCAATTAGAAATGAATTTGCGCCATTTGCAGGAACAAAGTCACAAACAAAAGTGAGAAATAGGGAGTCTTGCCCGAAATCTCCTCCAGTATCTCCAGATCGAGTTAACCCAATATATACCATCAATATGTAGCCGGCAAGAATAAGAGCCAATACTTTTATTGAACTTATCCTTTTAACCATAATTCCATATGTCATTATTAGAGGAATCAATAATTGCAATGCACCTGAACGTAATCCAGATATAAGTAAAGGGACAACTAGCAACAATGAATTAATGTAAAATAAAGGTGATAAATTCTTAAGAAAGGAGACCAAAGAGGTAGAATGTTGACCTTTTTTTGAAAAGTTAATAATAATAGATAGTGTATATGCATACATAGCATATAGCATATATTCTCCCCATGCTCCATACCGGTTATGTAAATCCCCTGTCAAATCTGAATATAAAGTTATTAGACGACCACCACCATTAAGATAAAACAAAACAATAAATATGAAACAAAAGATATTTGAGTATTTGCAACTTGCATTATTAAAAGAGAGTTGATACTTAATTGCCCCTTGATCATTATGAGTATTTTCTTTTATACAACATAGACCAAACATGTATGCACAATATCCAATAAAAGCAATACAATAAACTTGTAATGTATTATAATCTGTGGCAACAAACGTCTGTCCTTGAAGACTATCTAATAGAGGGTATACGTAAGGAGTTAGGAAAGAACATAGAAAAAAAGCAATAGCAAATAGGAACTCAAAACATATCAACTGGTTTCTACGATATTTGTATAAATAACAAATATTCATTATTAGGAATAATATACCTGTAACAGGAACAAATTTGTCTCCCAAAAAATTTATATACCATGAACTAATTGCTATATATATAATTAAGCAGGTCAGTGAGAATATTCTCATATCATAAATGATATTTAAAAAGATATACTAATTTATTGTATTCACATTTTCAAATGAATATGCATTATCTTTTTTTTGAGTCCAAGATTCGAATTACTTTTGCTGGACGCCCGATAGCGATTGACCATGCTGGTATGTCCCTTGTAACTAATGAGCCTGAGCCTATGACCGCACCTTCTCCAATTGTTACCCCAGGCATTATCATCGACTCCATTCCAATAGCTGCATTTTTGCATATACGCACATCTGCTATTTTGGGAGGATTGTTGGTGTACACATCACCAATATGATAATTAGATATATCTCTTTTATGACATAGAATTGTGCACCGACTCGATATCCAAACGCCATCCTCTATATGTAAATGTTTAGCATTCTGCGCATCAAAATATACATCATAGCCAACGTTGAATTTCCCTGTAGTATCTACTCCACACAATTTCCATACTTTAGCCCTTGTACGACTACAAGGATCTATCATACAGTTCTTTTGAAATGCCATTAACAACCATTTTAAATGGTTGGGATACCAATGATAGAAATCCACTGGCCACATAAAAAACTTTCTACAATGTTTATATAACCACGTACTCTTTAAAATCTCTTTATTTATGCCCATATTTATATCTTCTACTTATCTTATTAAACAAATCTTTCATCACAATCTTTTCACTCTCAGATAGGACAAAAAAATATGATATGACCGCAGATGAAATGACAGAAATTATACCTACTGCAATTAATCTGATAAATGATTCCTGCATCGTTAGATGAACACAGATGGGAAATATTGGAGTCAATATACTAAATAACAAACATGGTATAATAACTGCCTTTAGATATTCTCGATAAGGATATGAAAATATCTTCCGTAAGAGATATAGGCTCACAGGCTGATTAATAAAGTTTATCAATATCAATATAACAAAAACAATATATGCCGGCGCGCCATATATAAGGGCTAACCATGATATAGGTAGAGCACTCATCACGATTACACTTCTTATAGTTTGATAACTCATGATCCTACCAACAGCCTGAACCGTTTGCGAAATTGGAATATTTAAACTTCCTAATAACATATTTAATAAGATCAATATGGTAAAGATTTCTGTATCATCAGGAACAGTACCATCAAGCCATAGGTCAAGTATATAATTTATTTCAAGAGAAATAGGTAATGCAAAAAGAAACACCATTAAATAACCTAGCTTAGACATCATATACATCAAATACTTGGTCCTGGTAAATTCTTGATTTGCATAACTCTCTACTAGTTGAGGTTTAAAGGCGATTGCTATATTCTCTGTGAATCCACTTAATGCAGATTGCACCTGATATGCAACACCACGAGCGGCATTGACCACAGGCCCAAAAAATACGTTCATCAACATGTTTAGGCCTTGTCCTTGCATTGTATACGCAAATGATCCAAAGACATTCCAACCTGAGAACGCCAACATTCTTTTGAATTGATCCTTAAAAAAAATATGACGATAATGTATTTCTTCAAAATTCTGTTTAGCATAAATGTAATATAATAAAAAATTTGCTACAGAAATGAAAAACATCATCATTCCATAGATTATCAGTTTGTCATATGTTACGAATGGTAATGTAATTGCTATAAACAACTTTAATATAGCATCAACCATACTTACAACAGCATAGTATCCCATTTTTTCATGCGCTACAATAGCAGCAGAATATGGAATTTGGATAATTAGCATAAATAACGAGCAGATAGATAATTGGAAAACCGATAGAGCTGCAGGTAACCGGTCCTCAGGAATAATCATCTTGTTATTTATATACCATATACCTAAAACTTCTAATAGAATTACGGTAATCAGACCAAGTGCAACCTGAATCTGTACTGATGTGATATATATATTATTAAGATTATCCTTATTTGCCTCTCCTTTCTCAAAATTGAAGAATCGTTGTATAGTATTAGTCATAGAGGAATTCAAAAAGCCAAACATTGCCACGAAACCGGCTACAACATTATAAATACCATAATCAACGACACCTAAAACATTTAAAATTGCTCTAGTAGTATATAGAGAAACTAACAATGCGAAAATCATTCTTATATATAAGAATATAGTATTTTTCGCAATTCGTTTATTACTTGGAGTATTATCCGACATTTAGATTATGTATATAATAGATTTTATGTTCTTTAACCTATCCGGATTTTTTCTTAATTTTCTATTACTTTTGTTCCAACAATCTCAATAGAACATTCACTATGGTAAGTCCATTTGAGCATTGTTACGTTAGTCCCACATACTAAAATAACATACTCGATAACTACATCGTAATCATTCGTTGGAATCATATCCTTTATCGAGAAATTACCAACTACATAATATAGTTACATATGATGATGGTAAGGTCAATGAAATATGATATTTTTATAGTTAATCGAATATATGCCAACGCTATTGACTCCCGACAATAATAATGATAGTTCGCAGTACTTCATTATACTTACATAATGGAAAAGATTGGCTCGTTTAGTTGTCAAAAAATTAGACCAATTGTTGAATATGATTATAGCCAGTTTTTACATTATGATAACGCTCATTTTACATACGTCTGCAAAATACATAAATAAGTCCAATCTTACTATATTTCAAAGAGAGACAACCACTTATGGTTATGCATGGTTCCAACAATTGACCGAATTTTAATAGTATCATTGTAATACATTAATGCTAAAACCAAGCTACCATATGCATATATGACACCAAAATCTGATAATTAAAAGCGAATGAGAGTATCGAACTCTGTGTTCAATAGAATTCTACCTAGTACACTCGCATGGGGCTGCCTCGTCTATTCCAACATCTCACTTCAACAAGTTTTAGATAACTATTAGATTACATTTCTTTTCGCCAAACCATTTTATTGACAACGCCGACATAGCTCTGGATGATCTTTACAACCTTTGTGGAGACATTTTCGTCCGTATAATTAGGGACCGGTGTGCCATAGTCACCATTTTTAACAAGTTCTACTGCCGTATCGACGGACTGGAGAAGTCCCTGGGTGTCGATGCCGGAAAGGATGAAACCCGCCTTGTCGAGAGACTCGGGACGTTCGGTCGAGGTACGGATGCAGACTGCCGGGAAAGGATGCCCTACACTGGTGAAGAAAGAGCTCTCCTCAGGAAGGGTGCCTGAATCGGAAACAACCGCGAATGCGTTCATCTGAAGACAGTTGTAGTCATGGAATCCGAGCGGCTGCTGGACACGCACACGCGGATCAAGCTTGAAGCCCGTAGCCTCAAGACGGTGACGGCTACGAGGGTGGCAACTGTAGAGAATCGGCATGTCATACTTCTCGGCCATTGCGTTTATTGCATTGAACAAGCTGAGGAAATTCTTCTCCGTGTCGATGTTCTCTTCTCGATGGGCACTCAACAGAATATAGTGTCCCTTCTTGAGTCCAAGTCTCTCGTGTACATCGGATGCCTCAATCTCGGCAAGATTCTGATGAAGCACCTCGGCCATGGGAGAACCGGTGACGTATGTACGCTCACGGGGAAGTCCGCATTCTGCAAGATATCTTCTTGCATGCTCCGAGTAGGCGAGATTGACGTCCGAAATGATGTCCACGATGCGGCGGTTCGTCTCCTCCGGAAGGCATTCGTCTTTGCAACGGTTGCCGGCCTCCATGTGGAAAATAGGAATGTGGAGCCGCTTTGCACCGATGACACTCAGGCAACTGTTCGTATCGCCAAGTACGAGTACGGCATCCGGTTTGGTTGCGGCGAAAAGCTTGTAACTGCAGTTGATAATGTTGCCGCAAGTCGCACCGAGGTCATCTCCGACTGCATCCATATATACCTCCGGCTCAGCGAGTTTCAGATCACGGAAGAAGATACCATTAAGATTGTAGTCGTAGTTCTGTCCTGTATGAGCCAGAATCACATCAAAATATTTGCGGCATTTGGAGATGACAGCAGCAAGCCGGATGATCTCCGGACGGGTGCCAACGATAATGCAGAGTTTGATTTTGCCGTTATTTTGCCAGTGGATGTCACTGTAATCGAATTTCGGAGTTTTGGTTTCCATAGATAGTTTTAATTATTCAGATATCGTGGAACTTTATTTGCTTACCACGGGATCAAAGAACGTATCCGGCCGTTCCGGGTTGAAAACTTCGTTGCAATACATGACTGTTACGAGGTCTTCGGTCTCGGAGAGGTTTATGATGTTGTGCGTATATCCGGGCAGCATGATGACGCTCTGAATCTTGTCGCCCGATACTTCGAACTCGAGGACTTCATTCGTGCCCTCTTTCCGCTGTTGAATCAGACCGTGGCCGGAAACGACGATAAATTGCTCCCATTTGGTGTGATGCCAATGCTGCCCTTTGGTAATACCCGGTTTGCTGATATTGATACTTACCTGTCCGCAGTTGAGCGTATGAACCAGTTCGGTGAAGGACCCGCGATCGTCGCAGTTCATCTTCAGATCAAAAATAGCCTTCTCCTTGGGGAGATAACTCAGATAGGTGCTGTAAAGTCTCTTGGCGAAACTGTCAGCTGGGATCTCAGGGATCATCAGCGTTTTCGGCATGTCGCGGAACTGGTGCAGGAGGTCAACAATCTCTCCCAGAGTAGCCTTATGAGTGACAGGACAGTAGCAGTAACGTCCCTCTGCAGATGGTAATACGGTCAATCCTTCGAACTCGCAACGATGTTCATGACCTTTCAATGCGGCGATCATCTCTTCAACAAGGTCGTCGATGTAAAGAACCTCGAGCTCCACTTTCGGATCATTGACCGTGATGGGCAGGTCATTGGCGATGTTGTTACAGAACGTGGCGATGGCGCTGTTGTAGTTCGGACGGCACCACTTGCCATAGAGATTCGGGAACCGATACACAAGAACCTTTACGCCGTTTTCCTCGCCATACTGGAGGAAGAGATCTTCGCCGGCCTTCTTGCTACGTCCATATTCGCTGTTGCCGAAACGGCCGGTAAGAGATGCCTGTGCCGAACTCGAGAGCATGACGGGGGCCTTGTTCCCATGCTTCTTCAGCGTGTCCAAAAGCGTTGAGGCAAAGCCGAAATTGCCGGTCATGAACTCTTCGGGGTTCTGAGGTCGGTTCACACCCGCAAGGTTGAATACAAAATCGCATTCGGAGCACCAGGCATCCAGTTGTTCCATGGTGCTGTCCAGGTCATACTCAAAGACCTCATCGATCTGAAGGTCTCCGTAGCACTTAGCCTTGCCTGTTTTGATATTATCAAGTTGGGAGCAAAGGTTTCGACCTACGAAACCCTTTGCTCCGGTTACCAGAATCTTCATCTGTTATTCGCTTCTATAATCACGAGACTTTGCTTTAGGCTGCAGACCGAGGTCTTCGCGGATAAAATTGAGTTTGAGGAGAAGTTCCTTCATGCCCTCAACATCGAGTCGGCGGGTGTTATGACTATGATAGTCTTCCATGCGGCTGATAGCGTCATCGCCTTCCGTGAAGAACTTGTCGTAGTTGAGGTCGCGTGCGTCACAAGGAATGCGGAAGTAGTTGCCGCAATCTTCCGCACGAAGCATCTCTTCTCGCGTGACAAGCGTTTCATAGAGTTTCTCACCGTGGCGAGTTCCGATAATTTTCACCTCTGTCTCTCCGTATTTGGGATCTACCTTGGCATATACCTGCTTGAGAGCCTCGGCAAGCACGTCAAGAGTTGCGGCAGGTGCCTTCTGCACAAAGAGATCGCCATTGTGGCCATGCTCAAAGGCAAACATCACAAGATCAACAGCATCATCGAGGGTCATCATGTAACGAGTCATGTTAGGATCAGTGATGGTAATCGGCTTGCCTTCCATCATCTGCTCTACCCAAAGGGGAATAACCGAGCCACGGCTTGCCATAACGTTACCATAACGAGTGCAGCAAATGGTGGTCTTTGCATCCGGGCCCAAAGCACGACCCTGAGCAATGGCAACCTTTTCCATCATGGCCTTGGAGATACCCATTGCATTGATAGGATAGGCAGCTTTGTCCGTAGAGAGGACAACGACATTCTTAACCCCATGAGCAATGGCCGAGAGAAGTACATTATTGGTGCCTTCTACATTCGTGCGCACAGCCTCCATCGGATAGAATTCACAAGACGGAACCTGCTTGAGTGCAGCAGCGGCAAAGACATAATCTACTCCGTTCATTGCGAAGTCCACAGCTTCACGATTACGTACGTTACCTATATAGAATTTGACCTTATGTGCGACATCGGAGCGATTTGCCTGAAGGAAGTGCCGCATATCATCCTGTTTCTTCTCATCACGAGAAAAGATACGAATTTCTCTGATATCAGAGTCGAGGAAACGACGCAGGACTGCGTTACCGAAACTACCCGTACCTCCCGTAATGAGGAGGACTTTCTCTTTGAAAATACTCATAATATTTAGATTTATAGTGTATATTATTTTTCTTTATTAACCTTTATCAAAAATTCACAAGCTTTTTGATATACATCTGTTTACAATCATTAATAAGCTATAAAAGCCCTGATTATTTTATATCACTCCGCACACACAGACCATCTCTCAATGAGGTGGTCGGCTTAAAGTCGAAATCTTGTTCCTGCGGGGTTGTATCGGCATAGGTAACTTGGACATTATAATTGTACTGGCTCATAATCTTTATATACTTGTAATCGAGATCTTTTGTCTATGAGAATATTCAGTCTCTTCTAAAAATATCCCGTGTATAAACCTTGTCGGCCACATCATCCAGACACGAATCGTAACGGTTGGCAATGATGGCCTCGCTCTCCTGCTTGAATTTCGCAAGATCGTTCACTACCATACTGCCAAAAAAGGTCATACCGTCCTTGAGTGTCGGCTCGTATATGATTACCGACGCCCCCTTGGCCTTGATGCGCTTCATGACACCTTGGATCGAACTCTGTCGAAAATTGTCCGAATTCGACTTCATCGTCAACCGAAAGACTCCTATCGTAATAGATTTTTCCTTAGCAACGTCATATTGACCATCCTCATAACTATAGTAGCCCGCCTTGCGGAGCACCTGATCGGCAATGAAATCCTTGCGGGTACGATTGCTTTCAACTATGGCAGTCATCATGTTTTGCGGCACATCCTGATAGTTGGCCAGCAGCTGCTTCGTATCCTTCGGCAGGCAATACCCGCCATAACCGAACGACGGGTTATTGTAATGTGTGCCGATACGCGGATCGAGACCTACACCCTGAATAATCGCCTGTGCGTCCAGTCCCTTGACCTCGGCATAGGTGTCAAGTTCGTTAAAGTAGCTCACTCGCAGCGCCAGGTAGGTATTCGCAAACAGCTTGACCGCTTCGGCCTCCTTTATCCCCATAAAAAGCACGGGAATATCCTCTTTGATAGCCCCCTCTTTCAGCAGATCGGCAAACCGGTGTGCAGCCTGCTCCAGATACGGAATATCTGCTATGGCCTGAATAGCCTCGTTCTCCTCGCGAAACTGCTCGTTGTCGATGATCTTCGGATAGCCGACAATGATGCGGCTCGGGTAAAGATTGTCGTACAATGCCTTGCTTTCACGCAGGAACTCCGGCGCAAACAACAGGTTGAAGCGTTTGATGCCCTGACGATAATACTTTATGTAGAGCGAACGGCAATACCCGACGGGAATCGTCGACTTGATAACCATCACGGCTTCGGGATTGACCGACAGCACCAGATCGATCACCTCCTCCACATGGCTCGTATCGAAATAGTTCTTGACGGGGTCGTAGTTCGTCGGCGCGGCAATGACCACGAACTCCGCATCGCGATAGGCGGCCGCCCCGTCGAGCGTGGCCTTCAGATGCAGCGGTTTCTCCGCCAGATACTTTTCGATGTACTCGTCCTGAATGGGCGACTGGCGGCGGTTTACCAAATCTACCTTCTCGGGAATGACATCCACGGCCACGACCTCATGATGCTGGGCCAGGAGCGTGGCGATGGACAGGCCCACATAGCCGGTTCCGGCAACTGCTATTTGCATTTTATTATTTTTCTGCAGCCTCGATCTCCTTGTCGTACACCTCGAACCGCGAATTCCTGGACTTGAACTCCGGGACGGTCCGCTTCATCAGACGGACCATGTCCGGAATCTCGACGGCCCGCGAGAGCTTTTCCAGTTCGGTCGCGGCCTGCCGGGCCTCCTCGTAATCGTATTGGCGGACCTTCGCGATGCGGATCCGGTCATGCGACGTCGGCAGCGTATTCTCCGTATTGGAGAGCACCTCCTCGTAGAGCTTCTCGCCCGGCCGCAGTCCCGTATATTCGATCTTGATATCCTTGTCCACCTCCAGACCGGCCAGTTCGATCATGCGGCGAGCCAGGTCGGCGATCTTGACCGACTTGCCCATGTCGAATACAAAGATCTGCGTACCCGTGGCCATCGTCGCGGCCTCCATCACCAGACGGCACGCCTCCGGAATCGTCATGAAGAAGCGTGTGATGTCGGGATGCGTCACCGTCACCGGACCGCCGTTGGCAATCTGCTCGCGGAAACGCGGAATGACCGAACCGTTCGAGCCCAGCACGTTGCCGAAACGCGTCGTCACGAACTTCGTCCGCCCCTTCATCTTGCCCGCCTCAATGGCCAGTCCGAGCGACTGGACATAGATCTCGGCCAGCCGCTTCGTGCAGCCCATGATGTTGGTCGGATTGACGGCCTTGTCGGTCGAGATCATGACCATCTTCTCGACGTCGTACTCGATGCACTTGTCCGCCACGTTGCGCGAGCCGGCCACGTTGGCCAACACCGCTTCGCACGAATTCTCCTCCATCAGCGGCACGTGCTTGTAGGCCGCGGCGTGGAAGACCACCTGCGGACGGTAGGTCCGGAAGGCATAATCGAGGCGCGGGATCATCCGCACGTCGCCGATCACGGGAACAAAATTCAGTTCCGGATAGCGCTCCTCCAACTCCAGACGGATATTGTGCATCGGCGTCTCGGAGTTGTCGAACAGGATCAGCTGCTTCACTCCGAAGGTCGCCAGCTGGCGGCACAGTTCCGAGCCGATCGAGCCGGCAGCTCCCGTCACCATGATCGTCTTGCCGCGGAAATTCGCGATGATCTCGTTCATCGAGATCTTGATCTCCTCACGGCCGAGCAGGTCCTCGATCTTGATCTCGCGGATCGGCTGTTTCATCAGCTTGCCATCGATCACCTCGTCGATGGGCGGAGCGATGAGCACCTTGAGACCGTCCTCCGTGCAATGGCGGATCAGTCGCTCCTGCTCGTGCTGCGCCTCATCGTTCGTCGCGAAGAGCACGGCGTCGATGTCGTAGCGATCCTGAAGGTATTTGACGTTGTCGTTCGTCTCGAAATAGTAGACCGGATAGTCGGCGAGAATATGGTTCTTGAGCCGCTTGCCGTAGGTCAGGAAACCCACAATCCGGTAGTGGGGCGAGTTCTGGAGCCGTCCGACCAGTGCCACCGACTTGTCTCCCGTGCCGTAGACCAGCACCCGCTTGCAGTTCTCGCGCCGGATCGACTTATACTTGATCAGATCATAGAGCACGATCATCATCAGCCGCATCGACAGCAGCAGGAAGAGCGTGAGCAGGATGTCGATCATGAATCCCAGCGACGCAGCCATTAGCCCGGTCTGCGCATCGTGCGGCAGCACCCAGAACACATAGACGAACAGCAGCGCATCCTTCAGCGCCACGGCGGCGACCAGTTTCCACATCTCGCGCAGCGTCGTGTGACGGATAATCGTCCGCTGCGTTCCGAACAGATAGAACGACAGCACGCTGAAGATCAACGAGCCCAACAGCAGCAGCAATCCGTAAAGCACGGAGAACACGCTGCTCACGACAAGACTCCTGACCAGCAGATAGGCCAGCAGGGTCGATCCGACCGAAACGGCCGAGTCGATCAGGAGAACCAGCTTCGAACTCAGATAACGGTCCAGATGAAATTTTTGGATAAGTCGATACATAAATATAACCTGAATGACATTTCAAAATCGGGTAGCCGTTCCGACGTCGCTGCGACGCAGAATGCGGCCAGTTTTTCCACCGCCGATCCATTTGACGGAGCGGATGACGATAGCGGGTCGGGCAAGACGGCATGAAGACAAAGCGCGGAAAGCGGCTATCCGATCCGCTCGATCATCCGGGGCGGCAGGTAGGTCGTGGCCACGGCCATGACATCCTCGATCTCCACGACCAGCCGCTTGTGACCCTTTACCCGGAGCAGCCGTCCCTGCGCACCCCGAAAGGGGCCTGCGATGACACGGATCCGATCCCCGACCTTGTAGTTCACCTCGTCGGTCCCCAGAAAGAGCAGCTGCTCGTCGTAGCTCCCCGCCACGGCGATGAAGCTGCGCATCTGCTCCTCGGGAATCAGGATCGGCTCATGCGTTTCGCGGTTCATGAAGAGCCGGATGGCCCATTTGGACTCCAGCTCCTTCTTGACGCGATCAAGCAGCGAGCGGCAGGTCCGGGTGAAAACGATGTTGCGGACGACCGGTTCGAGCACCTGCCTCACCGCTCCGCCGCGCTTCACATCCACGTAGTGCATCGGGATGAACACCTCGGCGCCCTGCGCCTCGAGGTACCGCCCGACATTGAGGTCGTTGCGATACATCGTCCTTACGGCGAACCAGCCTGTCAGATCGTTGTCCATCTTTGATAATCAACTTGTTGCATCCCATTCAATCCGTTCACGACAGCGCGTATTTCAGGGATACCACCGGCAATTGCGCCAGTGATCAATCAAGGTTCCGCCGCTCCGCACGACACGCAAGACGTCCGCACTCCGGCCTTCGAGCCGATTCTTTACACAAGAATCCGCCCATGAAACCCAGACGCAAATGTAGGAAGAAAGTCTTATTTATGCAACTTTTCGGACGGCAAATTCATTCACCGACAAGCCGAATCGGCGGAAAACGGCCTTGGAAGCCCTTAAAACCGCAATTACACACTTGTATCCAACTTTTCAACCCGAAGTACCGGACAAAACGGCGCATTTCCACAAAAAAAAGTTCCCCTGTCACGCTTTTTGCGAAAAAAAGGCTACCTTTGATCGAATTTGAACCGACAAACCCGCAATCGCGATGAAAGGAATCGTTCTGGCCGGAGGCACGGGCACGCGCCTCTACCCGATCACCAAGGGGGTGAGCAAGCAGCTGCTGCCCATCTACGACAAGCCGATGGTCTACTACCCCATCTCGGTGCTGATGCTTGCGGGCATCCGCGACATCCTCGTCATCTCTACACCCGAGGATCTGCCGGCCTTCCGGCGCCTGCTGGGCGACGGCTCGGACTTCGGCGTGCGCTTCGCCTATGCCGAGCAGCCCTCGCCCGACGGACTGGCGCAGGCCTTCCTGATCGGGCGCGAGTTCCTCGCGGGCGATTCGGTGTGCCTGGTGCTGGGCGACAACATCTTCCACGGCTCGGGCCTCACGGGCATGCTGCGCGAGGCCGTGCGCCGCACGGAGCAGGAGCGATACGCCACGATCTTCGGCTACCGGGTCGACGACCCGCGCCGCTACGGCGTGGCGGAGTTTGACGCCGCGGGCCGCTGCCTCTCGATCGAGGAGAAACCCGCCGAGCCGAAATCCGACTACGCCGTCGTGGGGCTCTACTTCTACCCTCCGGAGGTGGTGGAGATCGCCTCGCGAATCCGCCCCTCGACGCGCGGCGAGCTGGAGATCACGAGCGTCAACCAGGAGTTTCTGAAGGCCGGGCGGCTGCACGTGGAGCCCATGCCGCGGGGCTTCGCGTGGCTCGATACGGGCACCCACGAATCGCTGGCCGAGGCCTCGATCTTCGTGGAGGTGATCGAGAAGCGGCAGGGGCTGAAGATCGCCTGTCTGGAGGACATCGCCTACCGCGAGGGGTGGATCTCGGCCGAACGGCTGCGCGAGATCGCCGAGCCGATGCGCAAGAATCAATACGGACAATACCTGCTCAAGATACTGGAGGAGACGACGCGATGAGGGTGCTGCAAACCGAAATAGAGGGAGTCGTGCTGATCGAACCGGAGGTGTTCGGCGATGCGCGCGGCTACTTTTTCGAGAGTTATTCGCAACGGGAATTCGACGCCAGGGTGCGCCCCGTGCGCTTCGTGCAGGACAACGAGTCGCTGTCGCGCCGCGGCGTCGTCCGCGGGCTCCATTTCCAGCGGGGGCGCGACGCGCAGTCGAAGCTCGTGCGTGTGGTGAGGGGATGCGTGCTCGACGTCGCCGTCGACATCCGGCACGGGTCACCCACCTTCGGACGCCACGTCGCCGCGGTACTCTCCGACACGAACCGCCGCCAGCTGTTCATTCCGCGCGGCTTCGCCCACGGCTTTGCCGTGTTGAGCGACGAGGCACTCTTTCAGTACAAATGCGACAACCCTTACGCTCCGCAGGCCGAGGGGGCCATCGCGTGGGACGACCCCGCGCTCGGCATTGACTGGCGCCTGACGCCCGGCGAGGTGATCCTCTCGGAGAAGGATCGCCACCACCCGACCCTGCACGAGGCCGCGGAGTTGTTCGACTACAACATCGACTACTATGCTTGAAATACTGGTTACGGGCGCCGACGGCCAACTGGGCCGCTCGCTGCGCCGCCTCGGGGCCGCCGGGGCCAACCGCTACACCTTCACCGACGTCGCCGAGCTGGACATCACCGATGCAGACGCCGTCCGGCGGCAGTTCGGGGAGCACCGCTACGACGTGGTCATCAACTGCGCGGCCTACACCAACGTCGAGCGGGCCGAAGCCGAGGAGGAGGCTGCCGACCGGCTGAACCGCCTGGCGGTGCGCCACCTTGCGCAGGCCGCCGCCGCAACCGGCGCAACGCTGATCCACATCTCGACCGACTACGTCTTCGACGGACACGCCTCGACCCCCTATACGGAAGAGGCCACACCGGGGCCGCTGAACGCCTACGGCCGCACGAAGCTCGCCGGCGAGGAGGAGATCGCCGCCACGGGCTGCCACGCCCTCATCTTCCGCACGGCGTGGCTCTACTCGGAGTTCGGCGGCAACTTCCTGAAGACCATGCTGCGGCTCACGGCCGAGAAGGAGCACATCAACGTCGTCGCGGACCAGATCGGCACGCCGACCTACGCCGGGGACCTCGCCCTGGCACTCTTCTCGATTGTCGAGGGGGGCTACTACGCCGGCCGCGAGGGCATCTACCACTTCACCGACGAGGGGGCCTGCTCGTGGTACGACTTCGCCGTCGAAATCGCCCGCACCGCGGGTCACGACACGTGCCGCATCGAGCCCTGCCGCACGGCCGACTACCCCACGCGGGCGCTGCGCCCGGCCTACTCGCTGCTCGACAAGAGCAAGGTGCGCCGCACCTTCGGCCTCGAGATTCCCCACTGGCGGGAGTCGATGCTCTACTGCCTGATGCGTCTGAAGAAAAACAACGGATAAGATGAAACGCCATGTCCTGATTACCGGCGGCGCCGGCTTCATCGGCTCGCACGTCGTGCGACGCTTCGTTACGCGCTACCCCGACTACCGGATCGTCAACTTCGACCTGCTGACCTATGCCGGGAACCTCGCCAACCTGAGCGACGTCGAGCAGGCCCCGAACTACACCTTCGTGCGGGGCGACATCTGCGATGCGGAGGCCGTCGGGGAGGTATTCCGCCGCTACGCGATCGACGGGGTGATTCACCTTGCGGCCGAAAGCCACGTCGACCGCTCGATCCGCGATCCGTTCACCTTCGCCCGGACCAACGTCCTCGGCACGCTGACGCTGCTGCACGCAGCCCGCGAGGCGTGGCAAGGCGCCTGGGCGGGCAAGCGCTTCTACCACATCTCGACCGACGAGGTCTACGGCGCCCTCGGCTTCGGCGACAAGCCTTTCAACGAGGGAACGCGCTACGACCCCCACAGCCCCTATTCGGCCTCAAAGGCGTCGTCCGACCACTTCGTGCGGGCGTTCCACGACACCTACGGCCTGCCGACCGTCGTGACGAACTGCTCGAACAACTACGGTCCCTACCAGTTTCCCGAGAAGCTCATCCCGCTGCTGGTGAACAACATCCGGCTCGAACGGCCGCTTCCCGTCTACGGCCGCGGCGAGAACGTCCGCGACTGGCTCCACGTCGAGGACCACGCGCGGGCCATCGACCTCATCTTCCACGAAGGACAGAGCGGCGAGACCTACAACATCGGCGGCGGCAACGAGTGGCGCAACATCGACCTCGTGCGGCTGATCGTCCGCACGACGGACCGCCTGCTGGGACGACCCGAGGGGGCTGCCGAGCGGCTGATCACCTACGTCACCGACCGCGCGGGCCACGACCTGCGCTACGCGATCGACTCCTCGAAGCTGCGCCGCGAGCTGGGCTGGGAACCTGTGTTCCGCTTCGAGGAGGGGATCGAGCAGACCGTGCGCTGGTATCTTGAAAACCGCGAATGGATGGAGCGCATCACCTCCGGCGAGTACGAACACTATTACGAACAGATGTATGACAACCGATAAGAACCGCCGGGGCGCCGCCCCCGAAATCCGAGAACTGTTCTTCGCGCTGCTGCGCGCCGGGCTGCATCCCGACCGTGCGGCTGGACCGGTCACGCTCCCGGCGGGCAATCCGTGGCCGGCGCTCTGCCGCCTTGCCGCCGCACAGGGCGTCTCGGCCATCGTCCGCGACGGGCTGGAGACGCTGCACGCGCAGGGGCTCCTCGCCGACGAGGCAATGCCGCCGCGCACGATCCGCCTGCAATGGGCCCTCAACGTCGAGCGCATCGAACAGCTCTACGCCCGGCAGCGGCGCGTCATCGGCCGCCTGGCAGCCTTCATGCACGGGCACGGCATTCCGATGATGCTTCTCAAGGGGTACGGATTGAGCCTCTCCTACCCGCGGCCCGAACACCGGCCGTGCGGCGACATCGACGTCTGGTTCTACGGCCGCCAGCAGGAGGCCGACGAGCTGCTGCGCCGCGAGCGGCAGGTGCAGATCGACGAGGATGTCCACCATCACACGACCTTCACCCTCGACGGCATTCTGATCGAAAACCATTTCGACTTCCTGAACATCCACGCCCACCTCTCCAACCGCCCCATCGAAGAGCAGCTGCAGCGCTGCGCCCGCGAGGAGCCGTCCGAACAGGTCGAGGTCGACGGCGCCCCCGTGCAGCTGCCCCCGGCTAACTTCAACGCCCTCTTCCTGCTGCGGCACGCCGCAGCGCACTTCGCCGCCACGGAGATCGGCATGCGGCACGTCGCCGACTGGGCGATGTTCATCGAACACAGCCACAACGGGATCGACTGGGAGGCATTGTACGCCCTGGCCCGGCGCATGAACATGCACCGCTTCCTGAACTGTCTGAATGCCATTGCGATCGACCGTCTGGGAGTGGACGCCGGGATGATCCCCGCCTTCGACCGGGACCCGGCACTCGAGGAGCGGGTGCTCGCCGACATTCTGCAGCCGGAGTTTTCGGAGACGCCGCCCGCGGGAGGGCTGCTGCGCACCGTCTGGTTCCGCACGCGCCGCTGGTGGTGCAATCGCTGGAAGCACCGCATCGTCTACAGCGAGGGACTGCTCTGGACCTTCCTCGTGCAGGTGCGCAGCCACCTGATGAAGCCCAAATCACTCACCCACTGACACACGTCGTCCGAGAGGGGGCCAGTAACTGCCGCACACCCGCCGCCGCTCGCCGTCCAAAGTCCGGGGCCAGCACCACGCACCCGCGCCGCTTGCCGTCCGAAGTCCGGCTGTCGTGATGCGCGTTCACCCATCGACATGCGCCGCCCAAAACAGGCATCGCACCGCACGCCGGCCGTCTCACGGCAGCACATGACCGGAATCAACCCCGATCCCGGGCCGACCTGCGCCGCCTGAAATCGGTGCCGCTCTGCTCACACCCGGCCGGCCCGGCTCATCACGCCTTGCGGCTGATGTCGGCCAGCGAGCCGCGCACGTAGGCGATCAGCTCCGAGGGCGAGACCTTGAGCTGCAGGCCACGCACGCCTGCACTCACGTAGATGAAGGGATAGTCGGCCGCCGTCGCATGAAACCACGTCGGAAAGGCCTTTTTCATCCCCACGGGCGAGCAGCCGCCCCGGATGTAGCCCGTCACGGGCAGCAGCTCCTTCATCGGGATCAGGTCGACCTTCTTGTTGCCCGAGACACGGGCCGCGGCCTTCAGGTCAACCTCGTGGTCTCCGGGCACGACACAGACGAAATAGCCCGTCCGGTCGCCCTTGAGCACCAGCGTCTTGAAAACACGCTCGATCGGCTCCCCGAGCTGTGCGGCCACATGCGTGGCTGCGAGGTCCGATTCATCCACCTCATACGGTACGAGTTCGTATGCGATCTTCGCGCGGTCGAGCAGCCGCGCGGCATTTGTCTTTTCCACCTTTGCGTGTGCCATGCGGCAAAGGTACGATTTTTTCCCGCCGGCTGTACCCATTTTTTTGCTCCGGGCGTCGACAAAAAAAGCGGTGCGAAGAGCTGCAACCGGCTCTCCGCACCGCATCCTTTTCCGCCTCCACAGCGGAACCTACCGCCCGGTCACACGCAGGTAGCGGGCCAGCGACGTGCGGTAGGCCGCACAGGCCGACGTGAAGTTGTCGCGGCTCTGCGTATAGAGCGTCTCGGCGTCGAGCAGGTCGGTCAGCGGGGCCGTACCCGCCTCGTAGAAGCTGCGGTTTTCACGCAGGTTCTCCGTCGCGGAATCGACCGAACGGCGGGCCAGCTGGATCTGGGCATAGGCCTCCTGCACCTCGCTCCACGTCTTCTCGATCTCGACCGAGAGCATCTCGCGCGCCTGCAGGCGGTCGTTCTCGGCCTGCTGCTCGCGGATGCGGGCCTTCTTCAGGGCGTGCGAGCCGCCCCACCAGTCGGAGATCGGCACCGACACCTGGGCAAAAACCAGCCCGTCGTCGACATCCTTGTCCGTCACATTGTAGTAGAGATACCCGGCCCCCACTCCCACGGTCGGCAGGTGCTTGCCGCGCTCGATGCGCTTCTGATACCTCTGCGCCTCAACGTTCTTCTCGGCCAACTGGTACTCGGCCCGGCGGTCGAGCGCCTCCTCCACGCTGACATAATAGACACCGGGCGCCTCAGGCTCGGCGAAATTCTCCGCCGCGATGTCGAAACCCTGCCAATCGACCCCGATGTGGTGGGCAAGCAGCAGCCGGGCTACCTTCAGGCCGTTCTCGACCTTCAGCCGGTTGGAGGCGACCTCCTGCTGCCGCAGTTCGACACGCAGCAGGTCGTTCGTCGTGACAAGCCCCGCGTCGACCGAAAGGGCGACCTGACGGTGTATTTCGTCGAGCTGCCGCTCGACGGCTTCGATGGTCCGGAGCTTCTCCTTGAGCGAGACGATCTGCCAGAAATAGGTATCCGTCTGCTCGCGGACCTCCGCCTCGGTCTTCCGCACCTGAAGCGCCCCGACCTCCTCGCCCACTCGGGCGAGCTTGTTGCCGTTGACGATCTTCAGACCCGCAAAGAGGGGCTGCACGGCCATAACGCCGCCGAACACGCCGCGCTTGACCAGCGACAGGGGCATCTCCATCGTCCCCATCTGCGGGATCGTCAGCCCGAAATCAGCCTGCACCAGCCCGTGCTGGGCCTGAAAGGCTCCGCCCGAGGCGGAGATCTGCGGAAAGTAGTTCGTGAAGGCCTGGCGGCGGTCCTGACGCGCCGCCTCGAAATCGAAGCGGCTGTCACGCAGCGTGCGGTTGTGTTCGACAGCCGACGCGCGGCACTGCTCAAGCGTCAGGGGCTGGGCCCCGGCCGGGCATGCGCAGAGCATCCCGGCAACAAGAAACAACTGGATGAGGGTCTTTTCCATCACTTGTAGATTTTTGAATAGAGAACCGGGAGGATCGTCACCACCAGGATCAGCGATCCGATGCCGCCGGCAAAGATCGTCACACCGACCGGCACCCAGAAGGTGCTGCCTCCCAGCATCATCGGCACGACACCCACGGCCGTCGTGGCCGTCGTCAGGAAGATCGGCACCATGCGCCGCCGTCCGGCGTCGTAGGCGGCCAGCCGTGCCGACCAGTGGCACGTCTTGCGCTTGTCCTCGGCGTGCTGGTACATGAGGATGACGTTGCGCACGATCATGCCCAGCAGCGTGATGAAGCCCAGCACGGAGGTCAGACCGATCGTGAAGTCGGCAATCCATAGCCCGAGCATCGCACCGAACAGGCAGAGCGACATGGCGGCCATGATGACCAGCGAGATGCCGAACTTGCGGAAGTTGATCAGGATGAAGAAGAAGATGATGACGAGCGAGATGCTCAATCCGTAGATGATCGGCGGCAAGGTCTCCTCGTCGAACTCGCGGGCACCGCCCACCTCGGTGGTCACGCCGGCGGGAATCTCCAGCTCATGGTCGATCACACGCCGTATCTGCGAGGTCATCCGCATGGCGTTCACACCGCGCTGCAGATCGGCCGAGACGGTGATGCAGCGCATGCCGTTGCGGTGTACGATCTTCGTCTCGCTCCAGCGGGGCTCGACCTGAGCGATCTGCCGCAGGGGCACACTCACGCCCGGAACGAGCGACGAGACATAGGTGTCGCCGATATCCGACAGCGAGCGCTCGGCCGTCCGGTCTTCGTTCTTCAGCACCACGGGCACCTTGTAGTCACCCTCCCAGACCGCGCCGACGGCCACGTCACCGGCCGCAAGCGCGAGGTTGGCGGCCGTCACCGTGCGCGTGACGCCGAGCTGCGAGGCGGTCACGGGATCGAGCGTCACCTCGGCAATGACCCGCGGGTCCTCGTAATCGGTGTGAATCCACTGCAGGCCCCCCATTCCGCGCATGCGCGCCATCAGCCGGTCGGCCGCCACGTGCAGCGAGTCGAGGTTGTCGCCGTAGAAGCGGAACTCGAGCGAGGGGACATTCTGGTAGTCCAGCTGCTTGAACTTGACATAGGCCTCGGGAAAGCGGTCGGCCCATACGTCGGCGTATTCGTCGAGCAGGGCCTCGGTATCCTCGATCGAGGTCGTATTGACGATGAACTGCGCATAGTTCTTTCCGGCGATCTGCGGGGCATAGCTCATCTGGAAGCGGGGCGAGGCACATCCGACGAACGACGTCACGGACTTCACGCGCCCGTCGGCCCGCAGCACGCGGTAGAGCGAATCGGCCACGGCAGCCGTCCGTTCAACCGGCGTATCGGGCCGCAGATAGATCTCCACGGCGAACTGGTCCCGGTCGGCAAAGGGCACCATGCGGAACTTGAGATGCGGGGCGATCAACAGCGACACGACGACCGAAGCGATGCCCATCGAGATGGTGAGCCACCCGTGGCGGAAGGTCCAGGCCAGCACGCGCCGGTACAACTTCTGCACCCGGTCCGTAAAGGCGACCTTGCCCTCGCGACGGGGCTTGACAACGGGGATGATAAGCACCTCGAGGAAGGGAATGACCACGACGGCGAGCACCAGCGAGACCATCAGGTTGATGGTGACCGTCCAGGGGAAGAAGTTCAGGAAGTCGCGGAACATGCCCGACATGGTGAAGAGCAGCGGATAGAAGATCATGCAGATGCAGACCGTGGCGAGCAGCAGCGAGGGGAAGAACTCGCGGGCGCTCTCGACGGCGGCATACCAGCGCGAATAGCCGCGCCCGAGATAGTCGAGATAGCCGTCGATGACGACGATCGAGTTGTCGACGATCATGCCCAGGACGACGATCAGCGCAGCCAAGGTCACCGTATTGAGCGGAATG